>WNFR01000184.1_pt1 | contig 61983 bp, 62 predicted proteins | sample 5400221 | NCBI WGS metagenome assembly WNFR01 (sample SAMN13153357, study PRJNA577476) | soil metagenome | isolation source: 40 cm soil under Madrone tree | place: USA:California | collected 2016-06-14
CAAAAAAAGCTGCCGAGCTTGAATCAAAATCTGTAGGCGAAGTCTACTTACATATGAGTTTTCAAAGAACTGTAACCGACGTCGTGGCACATACACCTGTTACCGACGTCGTGGCACTTGTCACGTAGTCCGTAGTCCGCAGTCCGTAGTCAGTAGTCCGTAGTCCGTAGCTCTATCGCGACCAACTCACCCGGAGGAGCTACTGACCACTGACCACTGACCACTGACCACGGACTACGGACTACGGACTACGGACCACGGACCACGGACTACGGACTACGGACGATCAGTTACAGACATTGCCATCCAAACCGAAATCTATCATAATCAGCCGCAACCCAAGGGCGTACCGTTTTACCAAAGAGTTCGGGTTGCTTGAGCGCCCGCGTCCCGCTGGTTCACCGATGTGATTTATGGTGGAAGAGATCGCATTCAAAATCTCCGTATACGCAAAGAGCGATGTGGGCGTGGTTCGGTCCGGCAACGAAGACAACTTTCTTGTATTGAACCTCTCTACCGCCGACACCTGGAAGCCCGAAGACCCGGACAATCCTCCCGCAAGCCTCACCAGTTTTAGCCAGAGTCACTACGGCTCGCTCATCGCCGTGACTGACGGGATGGGGGGCGCACTGGCAGGCGAAGTCGCAAGCCGCCTCGCTGTCGAGTGCGTGCGCGACCGAATGCTCGAGCTTCAAGCCAGCCCGTCGTACTCGAAGTTTCCCTTCCCCGAGCGGCTCCGCTTATCGATCGAGCTGGCCAATCTTTACGTCTACCAGATGAGCGCCAAGCGAGCCGAATACAACGGCATGGGCGCCACCTTCACCGCGGTAGGATTGTCCGGCACGGACGCGTACTTTGGGCAAGTGGGCGACAGCCGCGCCTACCTGATTCGAGGCAGGCACATACAACAGGTCACCCGAGACCAATCGCTGGTCGGGCAGTTGGTTGAGGCCGGCCACCTTACCGAGGAAGAGGCCGAGCGGCACTCTTATCGCAACGTGATACTGCAAGCGCTCGGCGCGTCGCCTAACCTGAACGTCGTCATAGACCGGTTGCCGATACGCGACATGGACACGTTTGCGTTGTGCAGCGACGGTCTATCCAACAAGGTGCGCCCTGACGAGATAAAAGCGATCATCGATCAATCCGGTTCATTGAAAGAAGCTTGTGAATCGCTCATCAACCTGGCGAACGAGCGAGGCGGCGAAGACAACATCACCGTGCTGATCGCGCAGGTGAGCGGAGGCCGGCTCACGCCGGATGAAGGGCAGAGGACTACTGCTTTGTTGGCCAGCGACTCTGGGCAGTATTTCATGACCGACTCCGGCCAGAATTCGTTGATCAGTGACTCTGGGCAGCAGCAGAAATGGCTGGAGAGATGGGGCGCCGAGACCCTCCCGCGAAATCCCGACCTTCCATATCACATCGATCACGGCTTACTGGACGACGAAGAAGAAACGACGCTGCCACCGGAAGACGATACGTTCCCGCCAACCGAGAAGCTCGGAGAATGAGAGCTGGAAGTACCGCTTTGACTCATTCAGCACATCAGAAGTATCGTTCTGTCGCAGGCTAGATTTGTCTGGCGGCGTTTCCGCTTTCATAGGGGTTTCTAAAATGGATAAGCAGCAGCTTCACAACAGGCTTGAGCAATTGCACCGCGAGCTTCAACAGATCGAGTCCGTCGGTGAGGGCGAGCAGCAACTTCTTCAGAAGTTAATGAGCGATATCAGGACGCTAATCGAAGCAGGCGAGAGCGATCATCATCATGTATCCGATCGGCTTGGCGAAGGATTGAAGGAGGGGATAGAACTATTTGAAGCGTCACACCCTCGGGCGACAATGCTGATGGGCCAGGTCTTTGATGCATTGGCAAAGATGGGTATTTAGCAACCAGGTTTGGCTCTGAACCGGCTATGAACCGTCGACACTTCAATCTTAGTCTGCTTTGCGGGGCCGCGGCGATTGGACTCCCTCGATGGCGTTCTCAAGCGGGTCTGCGAGTCAACGGCCCGCGAATAGTCGAACATCTCACGGCCCTTTCACAATTTGGCAAGAACCCTCAGGGCGGCGTCAGCCGGGTAGCCTTCAGCGAAGCCGATCGCCAGGGGCGCGAGTATGTTACGGGCTTGATGCGCGCGGCTGGGCTCGACGTCAGCATCGACGCCGCGGGCAACATCATCGGACGGCGTGGCGGAAGCGATCCAACTTTGAAGCCCCTGGTGATGGGCTCGCACATCGACTCGGTGCCCGAGGGCGGCAACTTCGACGGGGATGTTGGCTCCCTGAGTGCGATCGAAGTGGCGCAGACGCTGATGGAACACAAACTCGCGATTCGCCACTCGCTGGAAGTCATCATCTTCGCGGACGAAGAGGGCGGTACGATCGGCAGTCACGCCCTCGGCGGCGAGATCTCTGACAAACAACTCAACCTCGTTAGTAACAGCGGCAAGACGGTTCGCGACGGAATCAAGTTCATAGGAGGCGACCCCGAAAAGCTCGGAAGTATCCGCCGCAAGCGCGGTGACATTGCCGCGTACCTCGAGCTGCACATCGAGCAAGGCGGCATCCTCGACACCGAAAAAACCAACATCGGCGTAGTCGAAGGCATCGTCGGCATCACCCAATGGGAGGTGAAGATCGAAGGTTTCGCCAATCACGCGGGCACCACGCCGATGAACCAGCGCCGCGATGCGATGCTTGCCGCGGCGAGGTTCATCGAAGCAGTAAATCGCATCGTAACCAGCTTACCCGGCCGGCAGGTCGGCACCGTGGGCAAGCTTCAGGCGTGGCCGGGCGCTTACAACGTCATTCCCGGCAAGGTAGTTCTCGGGCTCGAGTTGCGAGACCTCGATGCAGCAAAGGTTCAGATGTTGTATCAGAAGATTCGCGACGAGGCGTCGCAGATCAGTAAGTCAAGCGGTACAACCTTTGACTTTATCGAAACCAACAACATCGTCCCCGCGCCAACAGACGAGCGCATCCGCAAGTTGATTGATGAGACTGCCAAGTCGCTCGCCCTGTCGACCAAGTGGTTGCCAAGCGGCGCTGGTCACGACGCGCAGGAAATTGCGCGGCTCTGCCCGGTCGGAATGATCTTCGTCCCGAGCGTCGGCGGGATCAGCCACTCGCCGAAAGAGTATTCTCGTCCCGAAGACATCGCCAACGGCGCGAACGTTCTGCTTCACACGTTGCTAAAGCTGGATTCAGTGACGCTGCAATAAATAAGAGGAAGTGATGAGTGATCCGTGAAACGTGATCCGTAACGCGCGGTCGTTGACCCGCCTTTCATCACATATCACGTTTCACGCATCACGCTTCACTCGCGGCACAGGACTGGCTCAGGAAGCCGCTTTGAAGGCGCACTGCAATCGGTAAGTGCCCCACGCCACCATAAGCGACGCTCCATCACCGGCCTTCTCCAGCGTGATCTTGAGCAGGTCCTGAGGCGCGCCGTCTTTCGCAAACCGCAGGGGCGCTTCGAGCACGACGGTGTCCGGCTTAAGCGGTCGCTCAATCGCCGACGACACAAGCAGGGTCCAATTCCTCTGTTCGTCGGAACGCGAGAAGATCGCGTACTTTCCCGGCGGAAGCTTCTTGCCGTTGAAGTCCAACGCTACTGTTGTCTCAAGAGTTGTCGGGTTGTTCATTCCCATGAACCACGGGAGTCCCGGCTTGATCATCTCGTCCAGGTTTCTGTCCGCGAGCTTGGGTGTGCCGTAGTGAATCGTCACTTTGCCTTTGCCGAGCACCACGCTTGTTTCGTCTTCGCCCGGCCCGTGCACGCTCGCAGCGGATTCCGTATACCGGCTGGTCAAACCCAAGGCTGCGCCAACGGCCACAACTCCGATCATCATTACCAGCAGTGCTTTCTTCATGGCTGTTCCTCTTTCAATTAGATGTTTGTGAGCCTAGCCTATTCTGCGAAGGTGCTTCGGTCAAGGAGATCGAGTGGATCGGCGAGCGGAGCGTTCGCTCGCAAAGCGCCGGTGCGCGTCAAGCTTTTGCGCATACCCCACCTCGTGGCGTAGGGGTCAGGCTTGATTTTGTTGAGATTTGGTTCGCGCTTTTGAACTTAAGCGCGGCCGGGTAAAAAAGAAATGTCAACAAACTCAAGCCTGACCCCCGCCCCCCGCCCCACTACGGTCACGTTTCTAGTTACCGAAAATAGGCCTGAACATGTTGAGGTATTGGGGAGCAAAGGCTGCGAATATCGCCACGAAGAAGCCAGCCACCAGGCTCGTTGCCGCCACGAACAGGAAGAGGTCGCTCCATGATTTGTTTCGAAGGCGGGAATAACCCCAAAGCGAGAAAATCACGAGACCGCCCGTAACGAGGGCTGCAGGCGCAGCAATGAAGACGTCGGGACGGTCCAAGTGACCTGTACGAAGCAGCATTGAAACGCGCTCAAACCCGTTTCGGACAAAGGTGGTAAGTGTCCCCGCCGTCCACAGCCAGAACGCGCCGGCGGAAGCGCCGAGCATATATCCGAACTTGCGATGGCGAATACAGAGCGCCGCAGCCACGACATACGGAAGCGACTCGAACACATGGAGCACCCGAATGGTGCGATCCCAGTAGGCAGCTATTCCCAGAATAACGATGAAGGCCGTCGCGCACACGGCTGCGAGCGTGTCGATTTTGTTTCCTCGCTTAGGCGAGTCGCCGGCGTTTGAGCGCGCTACTGTCGTCGACATAACGAGGCAATATACGCACCGGCCCATCGGAAAAGGTGCAATCACTGTCACGCGGGAGGGGAATAACTCTTTCAGGGGTAAGCCGACACAAGATTAGGTCTCTACCGAGGCGCCGAATCGCTTGCAGTTCTGGATTGTAACAACTATCTTTCGAGCCTCTGGCGGTACCATCTTCTGCCGGAGGTTCGACTCCCGAGCTCGTTTCCAATCGGAGGTTTGTATGAAGCCCATTCGTGTTCTCGCCATCACAGCCCTGGCAGCCGTCGCCTTGTTCTCTTCCCTGCTCACGGCTGCCCCAGTGGGTCCGGCGGCAGCCCAGGAGACCGCGCTCGACCGCTACATCGCCAAGCCCGACGCGAGCTACTCATGGAAACTCGTGAACACAATTGCCGGCGCAGGCTTCAAGGGCTACATCCTCGATCTGTCGTCGCAGACCTGGCGAAACGCCGCTGAAGTGGATCGCCCCGTTTGGAAGCATTGGCTCACGATCGTCAAACCCGACAAGACCAGTTCGAACAAGGCGCTCCTGTTCATCGGCGGAGGCAGTAATCGCGATGCCGCGCCGACCAAGATTTCCGATCGGCTCGCGAGCTTCGCTATGGAGGCCAATACCGCGGTCGCCGAGCTTGGCATGGTTCCGAATCAACCGCTGTTTTTCTCGGACTCGAAAGACAAAGGCCGATCGGAAGACGACCTCATCGCCTACAGCCGCGTGAAGCAAATGCAGACCGGCGATGACACCTGGCTCGTGCGGCTTGCAATGGTCAAGAGCGGCGTGCGCGCGCTGGATGCGACGCAGGAGTTCCTCGCAAGCGACGTGGGGGGCAAGCTCAAGGTCGATCAGTTCGTGGTCTCTGGCGGATCGAAGCGCGGCTGGACGACCTGGCTCGTGGGAGCAGTCGACAAACGGGTCATCGCCATTATGCCGACTGTGATCGATGCGCTGAACTCTGAGGTGATCACTCGACATCATTTCGAAGCCTACGGTTTCTTCTCGTCGGCGCTGAACGACTACGTCAATCACAAGCTCTTCCCCGACAAGATCGCCACGCCTGAGTATCAACACATTCTGGCGATCGAAGACCCTTACAATTACCGCAACCGCGACCGGCTCAAGATCCCGAAGTATCTGGTTAACGCGTCTGGCGATCAGTTCTTCTTACCCGACAACTCGCAGTTCTATTTCAGCGAGCTTCAAGGCGAGAAGTATCTTCGCTATACGCCGAACTCGAAGCACAACCTGGCGGGCACGGACGCTCGTGAAAGCTTGCTCGCATTCTATCAAGCGATTCTCAACAACAAACCTCGCCCGCAGTTTTCGTGGAAGAAGGAGAAGGACGGCACGTTGATCGTGACAGTGAAGGACAAACCGCGCGAGGTGAATGTCTGGCAAGCGACCAACCCGAAGGCTCGCGACTTCCGCGTGGACACGATCGGCAACGCTTACGCGAGCACGACTCTGAAGGAAGAAATGCCTGGGGTTTATGTGGCTCGGGTGAGCAAGCCTGCGAGTGGCTTCACGGCTTTCTTCGTAGAGTTAGTCTACGACAGCGGCGGGAAGTACCCGTTCAAGTTCACGAGCGAGGTGAGCGTAGTGCCCGATGTGCTCCCGTTCAAGTTTCCAACATCCGGTCAATAATTCACAAAATCTGATCCTAACGTCGCCAGGGAGTGACCTGTAACAGCCCTTTCGCCCGCTACCAAATGCGGGCCGAGATCCGTGCAAATCCGTCAAATCCGTCTCATCCGTGGTCTATGAGGCGCCGGCAATGCGATTCGTGCAAACTCAATAGACCACGGATGAGACGGATTTGACGGATTTGCGCCGATAAGCTCCTTCATTAGCGAAGCGCATGCCTTAGCGACGCCCTTAGCGCACGGAATCGAGCGCGGCGAGCAACTCCTTCGCTAGAATTGGCGCGCGTTCGTCGTGTTTCAAGTAGCAATAGACCGGCACGCTCTGACTCCGAATCCACCTCGCCCAGTCGAGCGTTTCGTCTTTCGTGTAGTCGCCTTTGCGCAGCCGCATGTACACGAACGAGCCGGTAACTTCGCGCGGAGTGTCGGGGCCTTCGCCTTCTTCTTTTTCCACCACGCCCAGAGTCGTCTTGTACTTTCGAAGCAGATCGTAGACATCGTCCGCGAACCACGACTCGTGTCTGAACTCGAACGCGAGCTTCCCTTTCTTCGCGAAGGTGGTTAGAAAGGCGTCGAGCACTTCGACGTCCTTCTTGTAGTTCGGCGGCAACTGGACGAGGATCGGTCCGAGCTTCTCTTTCAAACCCGCGGCGCTCTCCAGAAAGAAGTTCATCTCGTCATCGACGTTCTTCAGTCTCTTGAAGTGAGTGATCCGCTGGCTGACCTTGAGCGTGAACGAAAACCCGTCGGGAACCTCAGCATACCAACCTTCGCAGAGCTTCGCAGTCGGCATTCGGTAAAACGTGTTGTTGATCTCGGTCGTGCGAAAATGCTCGGCGTAGTAGGAGAGGTATTTCTTAGCGGGAAGGTCGTCGGGATAGAAGCTTCCCTTCCACTCCTTGTATGCGAAGCCCGACGTGCCTACGAAAACCCGAGTCGTTGCGCTTGACTCTTCAGGTGGCGTCCTGGTTTTCATTCACGCTACCCCCGGCGGGAATTCAAGATGATAGCTACACCGCGTTGTCGCCGACGCTGGATTCTTCTCGGGAGGCGCCGGGAGGGTTGCTGTAGACGGTTATTGCGTAGCGCATTTCTTCATCCAGATAGAGGTTGAGTATAGTGGCCGCCTCGTGACGGTCTTTTGCGTCGACACCTCGAGCCGCGTCTGACGAAATCTCCATCAGATAATCGAGCAGAGTGATTCGCAACAGCGAAAGCTCGCGTATCAGATCGCGCCCTTTATAGCCCTGATGAAAGCGCGTGTAGACGTTTACGCGCGCTTCGGAGACGTTACGGACGCCCGGCGTTTCACCGCTTCGAATCAGTTCACAGATCTCCTCGATGATTGCCGGGACGTGATCTATTAATTCGGGCCTGGATAACTTCGCGTCTGATTCGATGCGTGGGTCATCACGTACTGCGGCGATCCAGTTCTCCATAAGCTGCTGTATATTATCTTTAATGCCATCCGCTATTACGGCCTGACTCATGGCTTCATCTCACCCTGTCGCACATCGCTAGCGTGCCTTCGTCCAGGCAAGCCTCAAATTCCATCCCTTGCGTTTCCTTAACGTAATCGAGAAATCCAAAGATGTTTTCTATTTCTTCGTCGTCGAACCCCAACATTCTCATCAGCACACCATCAGCTCGAAATGTGTACGGATACGGCAGGACTTCAGGGGTGTATTGTCCTGTGTCAAAGAGAACTTGAATCATGTTGTACAGATCTTTCAGCACCATAAATGAGGTTATGAGACAATCGTAATGACGTTTACTCGCGCGGGTAAGTAGCAAGATGTAATCTTCATTGTAGTCCGTCACAAACCTGGCGAATTCTTCTTGAGAGACCATGGGTATCCTCAGAGAGCAAGTAATCGCGTTAGACGCGCCGATTTTGAGATTAGCTTCCACAGATTGCGATAATAGGGCGGACGGTCGTCTTTTATCAAGCTATCATCAAGATATTGGCGTCCCGATGTGCTGACCTTCTAACAAGAAGCTTGAACTAAAGTTTGAAGTTAAAAATGATTGTGGTGGTGATAGTCACCGGTACGCCGCCCAGCGTTGACGCCTTGAATTTCCAGGCCCGAGCCGCCAAAACCGCCGCATTCTGCAAGAGCGTCGGACCTGATAGCGCTCGCGCTGAAGTGACATTTCCTTGTTCACTGACCGTCACTTCTACGGCGACAACACCTGTCAGTCGAGCCTCACGCGCTGCCGGAGGATAGACAGGATCGACTCTCTTTACTGCACCGCCGGTCACCACACCCGGAGACCGCCGCACCGTTTTGGGCGGTGGCTCGGCGGGGTTGGTCGCACCGATTGGAACATCGCCTGGTATTCCAAGCGGTGTCCCGTTTTCGGCGCCTGGGTGACTGTCCGGACTGACGGCGGTGCGCGGCAGAATTGGCGATGGCCGAGTCGTTACCTTGGGCGGCTCGGTCACAGGTTGAGGCGCGGCGACCGGTGGCTCATTCTTCCGCACTTCCGGCTCGAGCCTCTCACGTTGGGCCGGCGCGTCGGTCTGAACGCCCGGCGTAACGACTACGGTTATCGGTTCGTTCTCCGGGACTGGCTCCGACTCCTCAGAGACAACGGCCGCAGGCGGCGACGGAGCTTCGAGTGGCGGGGCGGCCAGAGCTAACGCGTGATACTGCCTCTCCAGGTGAGCGTCATAAGCAAACCCGCCGATCACGGCGCTCACCCCCAACACCACAAAAGCAGCGGCGGCGACGGCTGCCGCGGTTAAGCGGCCTCGCTTTTTCTCCACCGGCAATGAACTCGCAAACAACGCAGGCAAGTTGCGCGCGCTCACATCGACACACGCAAGAGCGGTATCACCCGGAGCAGACACATGCGACAGTCCAGCGTCGAGCGTCACTTCGGCGCATGGTGGCAACGCTTCGACAGAACTCGAGTGCGAAGGGTATGTAAGATCTACCTCGGGTATTGTTGCCGCTTCGACGACCGCGGGCGCGTCCGCGGGAATCACCGAGATGGTCATTCGGCTCGCTTGAGCCGGGTGCTCATCAAGTCTGCTTGCGAACGGACGAGTCTTCGGAGCGACGCCTTGAGGCTCGGCGACCCTAAGCGGCGCGGGATTAGCACGAGGCTCGACCTCTTCCGAAGTTTTGCGCTCCGGTTTGAACAAATCGCCAGAAGGATGCTCTATCAACTGAGTCAGCCGACCCGCCCTGATCGCGTAGTCGCGTGCTCGATCAGACTCGCCTCGCGCTTCGTGTATGCGTTCAAGCTCGCGGCATTCGATTGCCGCTTCGATCATCATTCCGGTTCTCAGGTAGATGTCCTTCAGCTTGACGTGTACGTCTATGCTGTCGGCCTGATCTCTTAGAACACTCCGGAGCATCGATATGGCTTGGTTGACCTGACCATAAGCGACCAGTCTCTCAGCCTTGGAGATTTCCTGAACCACGAAGCTTTCGGAGCTTTGCTGTGCCTGGCCGAGAGGTGTTGATGGGCCCCGTATATCCGACGCGGCAGCCGAGGAGTTCTCAACAACGAGGTCGCCGGACGCGGCGCGAGGCGATGCGGGAGTTCGCGACCTGTCCGGATCGGCAATGCCGAGCACGGTCATCAGCTTACGCGCTGCAGCCAATACCTCGACGCTGTCGGGCCTTATGGCCAGGGCTTCGTTGTACGCGTTTAGCGCGCGTCTGTTCTCTCCCTTGCCTGCGAGATGCTCGGCGGCGGTCACGAACGTATCGTAAGCTTGCTCGTTCATACCCTCACGCAGGTAGAGCTCACCAAGCTTGATGCGGGTTGATGTGTTCGACGAGTCAAGTTCGACGACCTTGCTGTATACGCTCAGCGCGTCGAGCGTCCGTCCTTTGAGGGTGAGCGCTTCAGCGATCTGAAGATAGTGTAGACGCGCTTCGCTCGGCAGGCCCGCTTGCGCGTACAGGTCGGCGAGCTTAGTAGCAATCTCGGTGTTTGCTGAATCAACCGCGATTAGCTTCTGGAGGGTCGCGATAGCCTCTCGCGTGAACCCACTCTCGATGTAGCTGTCGGCTACTCGCGAAAACTGGTCCATTGCCTCCTGAGTTCGACCCGCGTTGGCGTACAGATCCCCAAGCGTGCTGATGGCGGTGAGATCAGTTGGATCAGCCTCAACGATCTTTCGATATACTTCGACCGCGGCTTGCACATTGTTCTGAAGCACGTACTGGTTTGCGACGTTTTGAGCCTGAGACTTATTGAACGGCATACACCCTCCTCGGGAGCACGTGGGTGCGATCTATGCTTTCCGGAGTTCACTGCTGCCGCTGGCGCGGCACGGAGATAGAAACACAATTAAGCTTGAGTCCTGAGTGTTGTAGGGGCAGCCTCGCTCGAGCAGTTACCTGATGCCGGCTATTTAAGCATAACTGGCTATCCTTGCCTAGAGTTTTGATGCGTTCCTTACTTAGGCTCTTCGAGTCTCGCGGTGGCGTTTCCCCTGCCGGTCGCGGAGAATGCGACCACGTTCCCTAAAAGGGGGCGGTTGCATTGCTTATGCTAGAATCTAAGCGGCAACGTTGCTCGAACAAAAGTCGTACACTTCACAGATGCTAGACGCGAAACGAACTGAGCTGGAATCTTCGACCAGGGCGCCCATTCAGCGGGGCGACGGGCGACCTCTCGCGCTAACACCGGCATCGGCAACCATCATCGCAAGCGGGAGCCCGACGGCGCGAGAATCACTTCCTCACATCGGGCTTCGCGGTTACTTGCGGCTGGCGCGAGTAATGACCTCGTTCTTCCTGTTCATGCTCCGCGTGTTCATCAACACGCGCGGCTGGCGAATCAAAAAGTCCCCTCAGGCGGAGCTGCGCCGCCAGGAAGGAGCGCTGCTGCGCGAGAAGCTCATCAAGCTGGGACCGACGTTCATCAAAACCGCTCAGTCGCTTGCCACTCGCGCCGACCTGCTTCCCGTCGAATACATTCAAGAGCTGGCGAAGCTTCAAGATGAAGTGCCACCGTTTCCTACAGAGCAGGCGAGGGCGATCATCGAGACCGAGCTACATTCGAAGATCGAAGACATTTTTGAAGCGTTCGAGGATGAGCCCGTCGCCGCGGCCAGTCTTGGACAAGTTCATCGCGCGAGGCTGCGCACGGGCCAGGTCGTCGCTATTAAGGTCCAAAGGCCGGGTATTGAGGCCCAGATCGACTTCGATATATCGGTGCTCCGCCGAATCGCTCGAAGGCTCGAGCGCTATCCGAACCTGGTTCGAGGCGTGGACTGGCAGGGCACGCTTGACGCGTTTCACACCACCATTCACGAAGAGATGGACTTCGAGCAAGAGACTCGCAACGCCGAGGTGTTTCGCCAGAATTTCGCGCGCTGGAAAGAAGTCTATGTTCCACAGATTTATCAAGTCTTCTCAACGAGACGGATGATCGTGATGGAGTTTATCGACGGCTTGAAGGTGACGGACAGTGAGCAGTTGACGGCCGCGGGCCGGGATCCTCACGAAGTCGTAAAGCTCCTGGCGCGCACCTACTTGAAGCAGCTTCTGGAAGACGGGTTCTTTCACGCCGATCCTCACCCGGGCAACCTGCGAGTGATGGCTGACGGGCGGCTGGCGTTCTTCGACTTCGGGATGGTTGGGCGGTTGGATATGAAGCTCCAATCGAACCTGATCAACGCCTTCTTTCACGTGGTCGAGCGCGACGTTCACGGGTTGGTGGACGATATGGTTCGGCTTGGGTTCATCGAGCTTTCCGCCGAAGACGAGGCGCGATTCAAACCGATCATCGAAGGACTGTTCAACCGGTATCTTGGCTTGCGGCTCGGCGATGTGAACTTCAAAGCGCTGATGTTTGACATGGCGCATGTAATCTACGAGTTTCCCTTCAAGATTCCGGCGAGTTTCACTTACATCGTTCGCGCGGTTATGACGTTGGAAGGCATCGGCACGCAGGTCGATCCGGACTTTCGGTTTTTTGAGATCGCGCGTCCCTACGCGAAACGGTTCATGTTCATGCGAGAAGGCCGCTATTTGCGAAGCTTGATAGTCGACCGGGTGATTCGAGGCGAGAGCGGCGAGATCGAGTGGGCAAAAGTTTGGAAGCTCGCGAAGATGGCATTCAAGTATTACGTTCGTGGTGAGAATAAGCTTTAGTCAAGAAAGGAGAATTGGATAATGCCCAAAGTAGTTCGTCACGATGCGATAACGCTTAACGGTGAAGTGAAGGAAGAGGACTTTGAAAGATTCATGAAAGATGAATTGGTTCCCTTCTTCAGCAAGCAGTATAGAGGGCCTACGAGAGCCTCGGTTGCCGATCTCAAAGGCCAATCTCTCCTCAAGGACGCAAAGGATCGGCGCACGTACCTTTGGATAACCAAGTGGGATGGAAGTCGCGAATCGGTTCGAGGTGCATCTTTTGAACATACCCGGATGATTAGAATTGGAGAGACAGACGCTATGCTGAAGAAGTTGAAAGCCTTCGGTAAGCGCACTACCGAGAAAATATTTAGTGAGTTACTCAGCATTCAGGTGGGAACTAACAAATAGCGCACTGCCCGACACCTGAACACCATCACCAAAATAGGAACAGCAACGTCGATGAGTTTCTCTAACGGCATGCGGATTGGCTCTTATGAGATCATCGCTTCGCTCGGGGCAGGCGGCATGGGCGAAGTTTCAAGAGACCAAAGGAGAATTGGAGTCATGGATAAGGTACATACGGATAGGCCAGTGCTCAACTGGGAAACACTCAACACGAAGCGCGAGGAGGATGGCATTCTGAAGTCAAAATATCGCCCTGAGCGTGCGAAGTGCCCGGAGGCTGGCTTGTAATGTCCGAGTTCTACGTTGGCAGTACTCACGGAATCGTCTTCCTTCCAGACCCAAATCACGTATGGGACGGAGGCAGTCTTCCATGACGATCCACGAATTACACCCGCGCATCTCTTGCCAACTCCACAAGCACGCTCATTCAGGACGCGGGAGAGGTCCCGAGGATCTCGGATAGGCGCACGTCAAGGGCATCTTGAGATAAGTGACGACGACTTAAACATCCGAATGGGCCCGTCGCGCCAGACCTTTGGTGCGATCAAGTCTGCCTTGGCGCGCGGCTCATTCGGCAAGATTAGGGCCTCGCGATCCCCCTTCGCATCACGAAAGGAATCCTATGAACAACCCTGTTAGCTGGTTCGAGATTTATGTCCAAAACATGGAGCGTGCCAAAGCGTTCTATGAGGCGGTCTTTGGCATTCAGCTCACAAAACTGGAAGGCACGGAATTCGAGATGTGGGCGTTTCCCGCACGCCAGGACGGCTTCGGTGCGCCCGGTTCCCTGGTCAGGATACCGGGCTATCCCTCAGGCGCCAATAGCGTCGTGGTTTACTTCAGCTGCGCTGACTGCGCAGTTGAGGCGGAAAAGGCAGTCAAATCAGGTGGCCAAATCGAGACGGGAAAAAAGTCTGTCGGGCAGTATGGCCACATCGCGCTGGTCATCGATACGGAAGGCAACATCATCGGACTGCATTCAATGCAATAATCACCGGCCGCGTCGGTTGCTCCTAACACTTCGGTCGAGCGTACCGCCTTCCGCTGCCGCTGAACTCGGATGCCATGCGTCTTCTTGTTAGAAAGAGTAGTCTATCTATAATGCAGCTATGACTACCTCTCGAACAACTTCAGCGGTGGATGTCGAGATCTTTCCAGCATTACCAGAACAAGAGCCGATCCTGGCTAATATGCTTGAGCTATATGCGCATGACTTCAGCGAGTTCATTGATCTAAAACTCGGCGCAGATGGTCGTTTCGGCTACAAGCAGCTCTCCTTATATTGGAAAGAGTCTAATCGCTATCCATTTCTCATTATGGCTGACGGTCATTTCGCCGGCTTTGTTTTCGTGCGTAGAGGCTCTGACATTTCTAACGACGCAGATGTTTGGGATATCGCGGAGTTCTTCATCGTTCGTGGCTTTCGTAGGCTTGGACTCGGGATGAAAGTGGCGCAGGAGATTTGGAAAAAGTTTCCGGGGAAATGGGAGGTGCGTGTTATCGATCGAAATCAAAAGGCGAAGAATTTCTGGGCGCGCGCAATTAATGAGTTTCTCGGCAAAGCGATTGAGCCGATTCCTTTAGATAAGGATGGGGAAGGTTGGCAGGTCTTCTCATTTGAATCCAATCGCGCCGCATAGCAAACGAATGGAGCAGACGCGCCGACCGTGTCGTGTCATCATGACGAAGCGGCGCCCGGGTCGTGCAAGCGTTAGTCGGACGTGTCAAATCGACGCTGCTAATCTCCCAACTCTTCCAACGCTTGCTCCAACGAGGCTCTCACGTGTATCGATTCCTCGCTTTCCATTCTTCGCTTGAGCGGTTCGACTGAAGCTGGATCGCCGAGCTTGCCCAAGGCGATCGCGACAGCGCCACGCACTGAGGCGTCGCTGTCGTCAAGCGCCGCGATCAGTGAGGGCAGCATTCGCGGATCGCGCTGGCCAGACGTGCACATCCGCGAGAGGTCCTCCGCAGCTCGTTGACGCGCATAAGGCGAAATGTCCGAAAGCGATTCGATCAGGCTGAACAGCCTTGCGTCTTTTGAAACGGGCGGGCCTTCGTTTATTTCAATGGGAGGTTCGTAGCCCCGACGCCTAAGGTAGAGTCGTTCGTTGAAGCTCAGAGATCCGTCGCCTCTGAGTCCGTAGAAGAGAGCAAGGACGATGACAATGATGAGGATGATGAGGAGCATGAGGAATTGCAGATTCCAGATTGCAAATTGCAGATTCCAGATTCCAGATTGCAAAGTGCTGGTTCGCAACAAGCCGATCAGCAGTTCACATCGTCAATCCGCAATCGAAAATCGCCAATCGGAAATCGCCAATCGGAAATCGCCTTACCCGTTCTTCCCGCGCTTCTTCTCTTCCTTCTTCGGGCTCCTGTCGCGGTCATCTCGCTTGATTGAGGGCGGCGGGCGGAAAGTGTCGCGCTCAACCTCGGGGCGTGGTCTCTCAACACGCGGAGGTCTGGGTGGAGCGGCGGGCTCGCCTTCAACCATCTTTGGCGTCAGGACGGGTTTGGGTTCCTTGGGAGCCTCCTCATCCTGGCCCACGCTCTTGGCCTTGTTACTCAGCTCGTCGCTCGCGTGAGCCGCTTCGCCGGCTTGCGCCTCGCGTACCGAGCGCTCCGCTTCGGCTCTGCGCGCCAGCACTTCTTTATCGGGCGCAACGTTCTTGGGGAACTGATCGTTCGGTTTGTCCTTGAGAAACTTCTCCATGAAGTGCATCCACATCGGGAGCGCCGCGACCGAACCGGCTTCCTTATTGCCAAGCGTCTTCTTCAAACCGGGATAACCGATCCAAACGCCGGCGGTGTAAGTCGGCGTGTAGCCAATGAACCACGCGTCGGTGAAGTCGTTCACTGTCCCGGTCTTGCCGCATATCATTCGTTTGGCGAGTTCCTTGTTCGCCATCATCGAACCCGCGGTCCCGCCGGTGACCACCCCGCGCATCATTATCTGCATCTGCGTCGCGACCCAGGGCGATATCACTTTTGACGATTCAGCGTTCCACTCTTGTTTCATGTCGCCGCCCGAGTCGGTGACCCGCTTGATCAAGTGCGGTCTGACGCGTACTCCTTGATTCGAGAACGCGGAGTACGCGCTGACCATGTCAATCAGAGGCTCTTCAGTCGCGCCGAGCGCCGAAGGTAACACCCGCTTCATCGGGTTGGGCAGGCCGAATCGCTTGACGATGTCCGCCCCTTTGTCGACTCCGACGATTGAAAGCAATCGCACCGCAACCACGTTGATCGATTGCTGGAGCGCGCTCCTGAGGGGCAGCATCCCCCCGCCTGAGTTACCGTCATAGTTTGTCGGCGACCAGCCGGTCATCGGATCAACAAACGGCTCCGCGCTGACGATCGTGTCCGGCGTGAAGCCGTTCTCAACAGCCGCGGCGTAGATAAACGGCTTGAAGGTCGAGCCGGTCTGCCGCTCGGCTTGAGTAGCGTTGTTGAATTTGCGAGTCGCGAAATCGTAGCCGCCGACCATCGCCTTCACGTCGCCGGTCTTCGATTCAAGGCAAATCAACGCGCCATCCACCAACGGCAATTGATCGAGCGTAACATCCAGAACTTTCTTGTCGTTATCGGCCTTGTTGACCTTGAATACCGCAAGGTCACCCCTTCGCAGGAGCTTCGACGGCGGGGCGCCGGCCCACTTCGTTCCCGCATCGGTGAGCACGGCCTTGTAGTCACCGAACCGAACCTCGGCGGTTGACGCTCCGACGCTGGTCACCAGTCCGTAAATGTACTCGCCTGCGGCGTAGTCTCCCATCCAGTCGGGGTGTGAATAGTGCGCTAGATCAGCGGGCGGCTTTTGATCAAGGATGTTGGTCAGCTTGCCGCGCCAATGCTTGCCGTGACGGTCCTCATAGGCATGCAAGCCCTTGCGCACAGCGCGCACGGCCTCACGCTGAGCGACCGGATCGATCGTCGTGTAGATGTTCATGCCCCCGGTCTGAGTCTGCCAGGTGCCGAAGGTTTCTTCGGACTCCTGCCGGACGGATTCGACGAAGTAACCAAAAATCGAGTTGTTGGCGTTCTGCGGCGGAGTAACGTTCAGATTTATCTTTGTCTGGCGCGCGCGATTGTACTCATCGTCAGTGATGTAGCCTTCTTCGTGCATCCGGTAGAGCACGACGTTGCGCCGATCGAGCGCCGCCTTCTCATCGCGCGTTGGCGAGTACAGGCTCGGCGCCTTGGGAAGCCCCGCCAGCAATGCGGCCTCTTCGAGCGTCAGGTCCTTGAGCGATTTCGAGAAGTAGTATTGCGAGGCCGCTTCGAAGCCGTAGGCTCCTCCGCCGAGGAAGATGTAGTTGCAGTACATCTCCATTATTTGCTCTTTGGTGTAGTAGCGCTCGATTTGCAGCGCGAACAGTATCTCTCTGATCTTTCTTGTGTAGGTCTTCTCGGGCGTCAGGTACAGCGAGCGGGCAAGCTGCTGAGTGAGGGTTGATGCGCCCTCTGCTTTGCGGCTCTTGATGACGTTCTTGAATGCCGCGGTCAAGATGCGAATCGGATCTACTCCGATGTGCTGGAAGAAACGGTCGTCTTCAATTGCAAAGACGGCATTCTTCATGGTCTCGGGAATCTGATCGTAGGTCACCGGAATTCTGCGCTCGAGCGAGAACTCTCCGACGACTGTCTTGCCATCATCAGCGAGGACCCGAGTGACGAGGTTCGGGCGGTAGCTGGCAAGCCCGGCAACCTCTTGCGCTTGCTCGGTCATGCTTGCCTGGTAGGCGACAGTGGCGCCGAACATCATCCCGGCGATGACCGAGAGCGCGACCAGCGATAGGAAAGTGTATCGCCGGAAGAATTCCTGAAGCCAGTTAGGCGAGAAACCCAATCCTCGGCCTTGAGATCTGAATCCACTGAATGACGGCATGGTGTTCCTCACTGATAGCAAGGTTAACGATGGAGGCCCTACCCTCGGCATCAAGGGTACCGCAGCCCCGCTTGCATTGTAAAGCAGCGGCGTTTTGGATGCAGGAATGCGCGATCCGGTTTGTCGAGCCTTCGATTTCAAGCGAATCTTTTTGACAAACAGCCGTCGGGGAGAGTTCGAGGCAAGAATATGACACAAGGTGTCCGAGCGACAGCTTACACTCTGGCATGTTTCAAAAGGAGTGTTCTATGCAATATGGATTCATTATTGAGGGCGGGGATGTCCACATCATCAGCGAGTTGACCCAGGAGGCTGAGGCCGCCGGCTGGGACGGCGTCTTTATCGCCGACGGCATAGACATCGGGATGGGGAAGAACTCTCCGCCGTTCCCGTGGTTCGACCCATGGATCGTTCTCGCGGCGATGGCTATGCGAACCGAACGCATCCGAATCGGGACAATGATAACTCCGGTACCGCGCCGGCGTCCCTGGAAGCTGGCCCGTGAAACTGTCACCCTCGACCAGCTTTCGAACGGCCGATTGATCTTCGGCGCCGGGCTGGGCGCGGCCGAACACGACGGCGGGTTCTACAAGGTAGGCGAGGCGATGGATCTCAAGGTCCGCGCGGAGAGGTTGGATGAAGGCCTCGCGATACTTGCGGGGCTCTGGAGCGGAAAGCCGTTCAGCTTCAGCGGCCAACATTATCGCGTTCAGGAAATGACCATGCTCCCGCCTCCACTACAGTCGCCCAGAATCCCCGTCTGGGTACCAGGCGTTTGGACCAAAGAGAAATCCATGCAGCGCGCGCTCAGATGGGACGGGATCATTCCTCAGAAGTACAAATCGATGGCACGAATGACGCCCGACGAGGTTCGAGAACTTAAGCATTTCGTCGACAAGCACCGCTCGCCGAGCGCTCCATTTGACATCGTAGCCGGAGGCACTACGCCCGGCGGCAATCGTAAGCGAGCAGCAACAACCGTTCGCCCATTCGCAGAAGCGGGCGCTACCTGGTGGCTTGAAAGCCTGATGACTTCTTCCTGGGATAAGCTGCGGAAGCGCATAAAGCAAGGGCCACCGCGTCTTGAGTAATGTGCACCGGATACCGATATCCTCAAATCGCTACATCTGAGGCCTCTCGATCGTGAGGTTCTCGTTAATGCTCGTGAACCAGGCCCTCAGAGTGACCCCTGGGCCCGACACAAACAATCGGCGGAGAAATCCATCGTCCTTGCCGATCGATGCCGTTATCGTTCCCGTCTCGGCGCGGTCAGTAACCGTGAACTCATAGACAACGGTCTCGAACCCGTCGATCGCTTCTTCCCCGAGAACTCGACCAGTTATCGTGACGCCGCCACCATTGAGCAGCTGCTTAACAAGTGCCGAGTAGTCAAGTGCGGAACCAGCCGAGTCGACTGCCGAACTTGACTTAGTGACTTGCCAGTCTCCTCCGGAGGGTCTGTAGTAGCAGTCCTGGCCTATGATAACGATCTCCCCATCGGGCGCTGTAACTCGCATTCGATCCGGTTTCACCACCTCTGCAACAACTTCTCTTCCGCCAGTGGCCAAGGTCATCTGCAAGCGCGTGCGTAGCGATCTGACCCCGGTCAGCGTCGTCAGGGCATTCTCGAGAACCGACCGCGGATTTCGAACCGGAACACCGGTCTTGCCAGTCACTGTGGGCTGAGCGTCTGGTTCGACTGGTAAGGTTGTGGCCCTTGGCGAGAGCAGGTCCTCATTCGAAAGTCGAGGCGAAGCAGGTCGAACTGGCTGCTGCGGCCGTTGTTGTGCCGTGATAAGCACCGGGAATGCCACAAGCAGGAATGTTGCTGCACACGAGAAGGTGATTCTTCTCATCATTACTATCTCCGATTGAATTAGCTGAGATGAAAAGGGGCCGGCAGACGTAGCCAGAGTATTGCCTCACTTGCCGAGAGTCAACAGTAACTCCTGCCGATCGTCCCGGTCGGGATTGCTAGCCAGCTACACCTTCATCGTCGACCGCAACTGCGTCGGCAGTCTCTTCGTGCGGAGGCGCATTCGATACCCGGCCTTCATCCCTCAACATGCCCAGCAGAGTGATGGTCACAGCCAGGATGACCGGACCAATAAACAAACCGAGGAAACCAAAGAGGTTCAAGCCGCCGAACACGGCGAAGAAGATCAGCAATGGGTGCATCTGAGTTCGACCGCCAATCAAGTAAGGTCTCAGCACGTTGTCGATCAGGAAGACTACCAGTCCCCACCCAACCAATATGATCGCCTTGATCCAACTGCCGCTTGCCAGCAAATAGATCGAAGCCGGCACCCACACCGCCGCGGTGCCACCCACCGGCAACAGCGCGAAGAACGACGCGACGACTCCCCACAAAACCGGCGAGGGGACCCCTAAGACCCAGAGAGCCAGGCCTATCAGCGTCCCTTGAACCGCTGCGACCGCGAGCCCACCATACACCGTGCCGATCAGCGTGTTTTCGATCCCGCCGAAAAGCTTTTCAACCTGCTCGCTGCTGAGAGGCAGGACCGCGGCAACTCGCCTTCGCATGGACCTGCCTTCGCGAAAAAGAAAGAACAGGGTGAACAGAGTGATAGCCGAGTTGAATGCGAACGACGTCACCCCGCCGACGATCATCCATCCTTCCGTAACCAGGGACGAACTCAGTTCCCTCAACCGGCCGAGCACCGATGCGCGCAGGTCGATCTGGGAAAGGTCAACGAAGCGTCCGATCCATCGCATCGGCCGTTCTAGTATCTGGCTCAAGTAAGGACTCAGCCCTCCGCTCTCAGTGCTCTTCTGGTCTATGAGTGTGTACAAGCCTGCGGCCTCGTTCTTAATCGCAAGAATGATCGCGGTCGCCGGAACGACGATCAGAAGAAGGATAATGATTGTTGACGCCAGCGCTGCAAGGCTCGGGCGGCGAAGATGCCGATGGATTCGAGCGTGCACAGGAAAGAAGACAACCGCGATAACGACGGCCGACAGAAGCGGTCTCAAGAAGGGTTGAAAGAGTAGATAGCAAAAGTAGAGAGCGCCGGCGGTGATCGCTAAAAGAAAGATGAGTGTGACGCGTTTTTTCACCATTCGGTTTGGCTGCGTTGGTAGCCGTGGAATCTAGACGGCAGATACTATTCCGAAGCCCAGTTCTCAGTCAACGGTGTGCAGTCCCGACGAAGCGAAAGGACTTGTACTCCTGACTTAGTAGCTCAATTTCAGCTTGCTGATCCTTTGGGGTTTGATCGAAATATTCAAGACAAGTAATGGCGGGACGGGAATCGGATGTTCAGGAAACTTTGAAAAACCCGGATGAGATTCGTGTGAGTCGGAATGATTCCGCAGTTTATCTGTTCTATAAGGCAGAACGAGCTAAACGATGGGTGTGCGCCGTCGCCAAGCGTCTTAATGGAGATGGCTTTCTGATTACGACCTTTCCGACAGATGCGATTAAAGAAGGAGTAAGAGTATGGCCAACGTAAAGGTATTTTCTCGATCGGGAAACACGCTAACAGTGTGGTTCGGCGATCCACAAGATGAGCATGTTTGCGAAGAAACCGGTGATGAAGTAATACTGATGAAAGATCAGGCCGGGCGAGTAATCGGCTTTGAGAAGCTGAATTTCTCCATTGCGGAATCCGAGCAGGTGCGTGTCGCCTTTGAGACTTTGGCAGTGTGAAACACGAACCTAACGTGGGCGCCCCTAACAACAGAGCGCGGTTGAACCAACCCGGTGTGGGCAGTCAGCCAAAGAAAAGCCTTTGACCTCCGGTCCCGTGACAGGAACCACGTCTCGATCTGGACAGCGTAACCTTCACGGTTGTGAATGAGTGTAAGGAAGCATCGCCCGAGAGCGCAGCTTCGAGAGTTTGAACTAGAAGGGCGACATCAAGCTGTAACCAGCGTAGGTTTAACTTCCGACTCGCCGTGTGCGGCCTCGGGAAGAGCTTCTTTGTACTTGCAACCTTCCGCGCGGCATTGAAGTTCGCGCGTACCGTCCTTGTGAACGTGCTCAACGACGTAGCGAGCGCCGCATTCGGGACAGGATTGCGGAATCGGCTTATCTCTCAGCGTGAACTTGCAAGTAGGATAGTTCGAACAGCCGTAAAACGCTCCGCGCTTGCTCTTCTTGACCACTACGTCCCCAGTCCCGCACTCGGGACAGCTCACGCCGGTCGTCTCCTGCTTGATGTATTTGCACTTCGGATAATTCGAGCAAGCCGTGAACGGTCCGTAGCGGCCCTGCTTTAGGACGAGATTCTCGCCGCACTGCGGGCAACGCTCTTCAAGCACGACATCGGGCGCCGCGAACTTGCCGCCCTTTTGAATCTTTCGAGTGGTCTTGCATTCAGGATAACCGGTGCACGCGAGGAATTGCCCAAACCGGCCGCGCTTCATTGCCATCGACCGTCCGCAGTTGTCGCAGATCTCTTCGGCGGCTTCCGCGTGAGCTTCTTCACCTGCCTCGTCGTGGGCCTTCGCAAGATCGCGAGTCGTTTTGCACTCGGGATAATTGATGCAAGCGAGAAACTCACCGAAGCGGCCGAACTTTTTAGCCATCGGCGAGCCGCAGTTTTCGCACTTCTCATCGGTGAGAATCTCCTGGCGTTTCACGTCGCGCATGTGGAGTTTCGCGACTTCAAGGTCCTTGGTGAACTTCTCGTAAAACTCGGCCAGTGTTTCCGTCCATCCCATCTTGCCGTCTTCTATCTCGTCCAACTCCTCTTCCATATGCGCGGTGTACGCGACGTTGAACAGATCGTCGAAGCTCTCGACCAGCAGATCGTTGACGATTATCCCAAGCTCGGTCGGATAAAAGCGGCCCTCCTTGCGCTGCGCATATTCGCGATCCTGAATCACCGTCATTATCGAAGCGTAAGTTGAGGGACGCCCGATTCCCTTCTCTTCCAGCGCTTTCACCAACGTCGCTTCTGTATAGCGCGGGGGCGGCTCGGTGAAGTGCTGCTCGTCGGCCAGACTATTGAGCGCCAATCTCTCGCCTTCTTCGACTAGCGGCAGCGTGTGAGCCTGCTCCTCATCCTCCGCGTCCTTCTCGTCTTTGCCCTCTTCGTATACCGCGAGGAAACCGTTGAACTTGATTACCGAGCCAGTCGCGCGGAACAGGTAACGCGGGCCCGCGCTGATATCGATCGTTGTTTGATCAAAGAGGGCAGGCATCATCTGAGACGCAACGAACCGCTGCCAGATCAGCTTGTACAGCGCAAGCTCGTCCTTCGCCAGGAACGGCGCAACAGAATCAGGCGTGCGCATCGCCGACGTCGGGCGGATCGCTTCGTGAGCGTCCTGCGCACCTTTCTTCGAGCGATAAATCACGGGCTTCTCGGGCAGGTACGCCGGACCGAATTGAGTGGTGATCAGGTCTCGCACTTCTTCGAGAGCGGAATCGGCGACCCGCGTCGAATCAGTTCGCATGTAGGTGATCAAACCGACCAATCCTTCATCCCCTACCTCAACGCCCTCGTACAACTTTTGCGCGATCTGCATCGCCCTCTTCACCGGAAACCGCAGTTTGCGCGAAGCCTCTTGTTGGAGCTTCGAGGTGATGAACGGCGGAACCGGACTGCGCTTCTTCTCTTTAGTCGCGACCGAAGCCACGATGAACTGCTGCTGTTCAATCTCGGCAAGCAAATCCTTTGCTTGCTTCTCTTCCCTGATATGAATTTCGGACGCTTTGAGTTCTTCACCAAAGTCCGACGCCTTCACCGATTTGTCGTCGACTCGCAACAGTCTCGCATCGAAGGCGGGCGGGAGCTGCGCCGACAGGTTCGCGAGGATGGTCCAGTACTCGGTTGCAGTGAACGCTTCAATCTCGCGCTCACGCTCCACGACCATACGCACCGCGACCGATTGAACGCGCCCGGCCGAGAGTCCGCGCCTCACCTTGTCCCACAGCAGCGGGCTGACTTGATAGCCGACTATTCGGTCAAGCAGCCGGCGCGCTTGTTGCGCGTTCACGAGGTTCTCGTCGATATCGATGGGATGTTTAAAAGATTCTTGAATCGCGGTTTTGGTGATTTCGTTGAACATCACACGTCGGACGGTTTTTCGGCTCTTGCCACGGCCCTCAAGCTCTTCCTTGATGTGCCAGCCGATGGCTTCGCCTTCGCGGTCAGGGTCAGTCGCCACATAGATCATGTCGGCGTCTTTCGCGGCCGCCTTTAGCTCCCGGATCACCTTCTCTTTGCCGGGGATCACCTCGTAGGTGGGCTCGAAGTTGTTGTCGAAGTCGATGCCGATGCCCTTCTTGGGAAGGTCCTTGATGTGGCCGACCGAGGCGAGCACCTTGTACTGGGCGCCGAGGTACTTATTGATCGTTTTGGCCTTCGAGGGGGATTCAACTACGACTAATGCTTTTGACATAATGAAAACTCAACCAACTAGTGAAGCGCGCTTCCCCAGATACGTTTCTAAGGTTACCTCCAAAATTGCGACTTTACGTTGCGCGCTTTGAACTGTCAAGCATAGCGTTCTTCACGATGATTGTAGACGAGCGGCAAATGGAAAGGTGTGAACAGGTTACGGAGAGCCAAATTCCATTTGGCGTCGCGGCAGGCCAACAGACAGCTCCGGTGCTTTCTTGCCGATAGGCTAGATTGCTGTATCTCTCGCAAGCAACCGTTCACACTCTGCCGCGCTCTCACGTGCGGCATCGGATCCTGGGAACTCGCGCAAAGCCTTTCTATAGGCCTCCCACGCATCTCTCGCCTGACCAGCCCTAAGCTGTGCGTAGCCCGTGTTGATCAATGCCATTTCCCGGTAGCTAATAGCGCTTGAATCGAGAAGGATGAGAACGCGATATCGATCGATCCAGTTGTTCGCGCAAAACCTCTCATAACTCTTCGAGAACTCGCGCCCCGCCTCTTCATAGCGTCCCCGTGCTACGAAGCCAAGCCCTCGGCGGTGAGGTCCAAGCGCAGCGGTTTTGGAGAGGATTGACCAAACTAAATAGATAGCCGCAGCCGCTATTAGCGCGGCTGTCCAGGGCTGAAGACCGATGCCCCAATACATCGTTGCATAGAGTATTGCGATGATAGGCAAGTGAGCCAGCATGGACGACCAAGCAATCCTACGTTGTATTGCAAGTGTTCCGCTCATATCGAAAACTGTCTTAATTGCGACTGGACAGTCACGAGCCTTATGAGTTCGCCCGTCCGAGGGCTATATCCCTCCAGAATCTCTTCCCAGGCAGTTGCCTTATTCGATCCACACTTCGAGCTCAAACAGCGCGCCCGATCAGATCACGGTTTATGCTTTCCGGGACCAGCGATCAGCCAAGAAGGTCTTCAACTCTGAATGAAAGGCCCGGGATTGTCGGTGATGTCAGGGTCTTGCCGCGCTTCATTCGTTGGACCCTTTGGTACTTCCCGTTCTTTGGCTGCGAGTGAACCTCAAGGACTTCTTTCCCTAGAACCACCAACCAGGCCTCAGGGATACCCGCGCGAGCATACAGCGGCAGCTTCACATTGCGGTCGTAATTGACAGAAGTGTCGGCTACTTCGATCACCACCAACACGTCCTCAGGCGCCGGATGCGAGTTGGAGTAAAAGTCCTTTCGCGGCTTGAGCAACGCGAGGTCCGGCTGCGGCTCCGAGAAATCATTAAGTCTAATGGGGTTCTGGACGCTGACAATCACGACGTCACCAATCTTGCGATTAAGAAAGGTACTTGATCGGTTTACGGTTCCGCCGTGGGTGCTGCCGATTGGGCTCATCTCAATGATCTCTCCTTCGATGAGCTCAACACGAGAGTCCTCGGAAAGGAGCCCGACTTCAGCCATCAGGTGATACTCATGAACGTTGAAATAGTGTTTCTGTATTTGAACCGACATACCTGCTGATCCTCGTGCTCGACGCAGCCACAATCCGCTTTGACGATTCGGATGATACCACGCCAGGGGGCAGGGCAGAATACCATTAGAGTTGTCGCGAGTCTCTGGAGATGGTAGCTGTCTCCGGCCATAACCCTCCGTGCTCGGGCGCTATTGTCCTCTACATCCTCCTCACGAAACTCTTCCCCGGCAGTTGTCTTATTTGGTCCAGCATCTCGAGCTTCAACAGCGCGTTCATAAGCTCACCCGTCGTCAAGCCGGCCTTCGAAATCAGTTGATCGATGTGAACGGGATCGTCGGTATTCAACATCTTGAGCACCTTCCGCTCTGAGTCTGCCAAATCGACCCCATCGAAGTTTGCCCGTTTGATGGTTTGCTCTCCGCGTTCGGCAGAGAGAATCGCGGCTTTCATCTCGGGGGGCAGCTCTTCGATCACGTCGCGCCAGGTCTGAACGAGCTTCGCGCCGTCTTGAATCAGATAGTTCGGGCCAAAGCTCTTAGCGGAGGTGATGTTTCCGGGGACCGCGAACACGTCGCGCCCCTGCTCGTACGCGAGCCGCGCCGTAATCAGTGACCCGCTTCGCTCGGCGCCTTCTACCACCATCACACCCAGCGTGAGCCCGCTGATAACGCGATTGCGGAACGGAAAGTTCTGTGACACCGGCGGCGTTGCGAGCGGGAACTCGGTGACTAGCACTCCCTGTTCGGCGATGCGAGCCGCGAGCTTGCGGTTTTCCTTCGGATACACTGCGTCGAGTCCGGTGCCCATTACCCCGACTGTCAGCCCGCGGCCATCAAGCGCTCCTCGATGCGCCGCCGAGTCAATTCCGCGAGCGAGTCCCGACACGATGGTGACGCCGCGCTCTGCAAGGTCTCGCGAGAGTTTCTCGGCGACGTTGCGTCCGTAGGTTGAACATCGACGCGAACCTACGATCGCGATCGCCGGCTGTGAGAAAGCTGAAGCGACGTCGCCGAGACAGTAAATCACGATTGGCGGATCGTATGTTTCTCGTAGCAGCTTCGGATACCTCTCATTCGCGAGCGTAAGAGCCTCTCCTCCAAGCCGCACAAGCTCCTCGATTTCGCGAGCAGCTTTCTCCCGCGGCTCAGAGCTCTTGATCGCGTCGATGGTCTCTCGTCTCAGTCCCGCCGATTCGAGAGAATGACTAGTCGATTCGAAGACCGCCGCGGGCGAGCCAAATCTGTCAATCAGAACTGCCGCGGTCCGCGAGCCTACACCGATGATGAAGCTGAGCGCGATCCAATCACGAAGTGAGTTTCCCTGTTTTGAGGACATAGACGAAGTTGTATCGGCAGCCTGGAACCGCAGGCATACTTGCCTGCTCGCGTCGCGCTAGTAAAGACGGGCAAGGATGCCTGCCCCTCCCAGGGCCGTGTAGTCTTGTTGATAGGAAGGCGGCCCGATTCTATCGCTTTTGGCTTAATAGTCAAGCGATGTTGTGATACCAGGCGTCTGGCAGCAGTATCTTTTGCACCTTCGGCTGAGCGACCCCAACTCTGACGTGCTAGAATGACGGTGACAGGCAATACCCGGAGGAGGACAGATGACAGATGTTCGTCAGATGAAGCAAAGAGTCGAGGCAGCAGTAAAACGGGTCGATCCGGAAGTGATGACCGGTACGTTCTACGACGACGCGAGCGATCGGCTGTTTGTTACGATCGTCAAAGGGTCGCGAAAGATCTCTGTGACTTTGCGGTCGCGGGACTTTGGGAACGGCGACGCGGGAAAGATCGATCACGCGATCAAGGATGGACTCAGACGCCTCGCACAGACACCGATCGGTTAAATTCTCTCAATCGTCATTCTTTGAATGGGATTCAAATACAGAGCCACCGCACTGAAGGAACTGGCTCGCCACGGAGTCATTCCGGGCGACGACACTCCAGCCGGGCTTATTCACGACTTCATAAACGATTTGTACCTGTTCGAGATTCGCTCGCTAAGAAATCAGATGCGCGCGGGCCTCATACCTAAAGGCGACTACGCGAAGCGCGTCGAGAAGCTTCGCAAGCGTTATCCGATATTGTCGCTCCCGATCGCCTACTGGGTCGAGGATGTATAAACATCAGAGTTTGGAGCAGGCCGTTAAAGTGGGCTCCGGTCGGCGGATGCCGACCGGAGGCTATCTGCGAACAATTTCGTTGAGCCATTCATTGACGACAATGGCGCGTCATTTTCCAACCACGAACAGGTGCCCGGCGTTTTGTGAGTAGATCTTGCCATCTCCTCCCATGGAAGCCGGAGTATAGGCAGCGCCGAGCGCCAATTGCTGGAAGATCTTCTGCTTCAGCGCGCCGCCTTGATTGATCGAGAAAAGATTGCCGTCCTCGCTATTGGCATAGACGACTCCGTTCGCGTCAATCACTGCCGCGTTGACGCACCACTCGAAGCTGTTGGGATGATCGGAGACACAGGTTATCGAGCCGTCCGGATTTCGCGTGCAGCTCTGCGTGTTCGTGTTCTTGAAACTCCACTCGAGAGTGAGGTTCGGACTGAGCTGGGAGACGAAGTACTCCTCCGGACTCGCCGGGTTCGTCGCGGTCCGATCGGTCGGGCAGACCGAATCGACGTTGCAGTACGATCCCAGGCCGCTGTAGTGATTGTTCTTGATCACGACCGAGTAGGTGCCGCTGTGCGAATAGATGGCCGGCGTCAAGTCCCAGCCGAAATTGAACGCACCAAGATACGAGCCATTCGCGGCGAAATGCATCAAGTGTCCCTGTGCGTAGTTGTACCTCGAGTACGCTCCGAAGAATACGCTGCCATCCGGAGCGACCGTTACCGTCGACGACTGGTCATCCAGGACCCGCCCGCCACCCGGAGTGTTCTGAGCTGGATCGCGCCCAAGGATCGTTGCATTCCCAGCAGGTCCGAGATCCCGGCATCCACCGGGCTGGCCGTTGGCCGGTAGCACCCCGCCTTGAGAGACCGGCACTCCGCAGCCATCGTTGAACCGATTACGTAGCGACGACGCCCACTTCAGCGTGAGGTTGGGATTGATCGCGAGCAGAAATCCATGCCGGGATCCGATAATGAAGTGCCCGCGCGTCACCGTGTAAATGGTTCCGTCGGGCCCGATCGCCGGCGCGGCGTTGATGCCCACCCGCTGCAGCCCACAGGTGGCTGACCCCGGCACAGCGTCGGCTGTCGGTGGCCAGGGAAGTTGGGCGTCGGCAAAGGTCGCCAGGCACAGATCAGTTGCTGCTGGCGCGGCGGGGTTGAGCCCGGTAAAGCTGACGAGCTGGATTGTGTCGTCGGGTGCGACCTTCACCAGCCACGAGTTAACGGCGTCGTTCTGATAAAAGTTGCCGTTGTCTTGCAGCTTGAGCACGTTGTAGTAGATGTTTCCGCTGCTGTCGGCAGTCAGCGGGCTGACCGTATAGGTATGGGCGTTGAGCGAGCCGTCGGGATTGAGAAACTGCGCCGGCACAATCCTTTTGATCGCCGTGCCGTTGCTCTTGTTAAGCTTGAAAATCGATCCACCCGCACCTGGATCGTACACGACGCCGTTCGCCAGCACAGCGTGATAGACCGGCTCCCAGAAATCATGCTGCGAGCCCGGCGGCACCCAGTCGCTGTCGAACGTCCAGATCTGGTTGAGCTGCCCGCCCGACCAGGTAAATTTGTTCTGATGCCAGGTCTGCGTGGCGTAATCGCCCGCCGTGTAAGTGCCCGCTTTCGATTCCATGTACACGTCGTTGTCATCAACTAACGGCACCTGATAGTGGGCCAGCAAATCGCCGTCGTTGAGCGCCTGCTCATCCGGGACGAGCGGGTCGTACACGATGTTTGCCAGGATCTGGTTGAGCTTCTGCCCGGCGACGTTGAGAAAGCCCGTGTGCTGAGGATTCTGCGCCCACTGCGGCCAGCTCGGGCCCGCGACTTGTATTTGCACCGACTTCGGACCCTTCGCTTTGACTGCCCTCAACAGCGAAGCGCCAAAGACAGCTTGTGGGTCGACGTTCACCTGCTCACTCAATATGGGCATTGTCGACATTCCCGTTACACGAGTCGATCTGACGTGTAACTTGGCAGGCGCGTCATCTTCTGCCTGCCCAGCTACGCCTCGAGACTGACTCTGTGCGTACCCTGAAATGGACGCAAGCGCTATGATCAATGCGCTTGCGCAAAACATCAATCGTTTCATCATGGTGTTTCTCCTTTAGAGGAAAGTGGCTAAAACTTCTTCGCAAGGGCTACGCTGTTCCCTCGCTGCCCGTTCGATTTTGACTGGAATCGGATTGAAACAAACAGCCTCCGGCTCGAACAACAAGCCGGAGGCTTGGCGAGTGATGTTACTACGTAGTGGCCGCCGCATTAAGCGCGCCATCACTGCGAGATGGCCGGCGTGCGAAGCGCTCGGTATTTTCATTTGCGCCCTGCCGTGCCGACTCCGAAGACACCCCATCCATTTCGAGCGGTCGGGCCGGATGGACCATTACCCAAAACGAACAGGTGACCGAAGTTCTGGGTATAGATCTTTCCATCAGGGCCAATTGTCATTGGGGTGTAAGCCGCGCCGATGGCCAGTTGCAAGAATCTCTTCTGCTTCAAGGCGCCGCCCTGGTTGATTGAAAACACATTGCCATCCTCGCTATTGGCGAATACAACCCCGTCAGCATCTATGCCGAGCGCGTTCACACACCACTCGAAGCTGTTAGGATGATCGTCAACGCATGTGACTGTGCCATCCGGTTGGCGCGTGCAACTCAGCGTATTTGTGTTCTTGAACTGCCACTCAACACCGAGGCTGGGGTTGAGTTGCGTTATGAAGTACTGCTCGGGGTCGTTTGGCGTCGTGGCCGTTCGATCCGACGGGCAATCATGCTCGTCGTTACAGTAGGAGCCAGCGGCATAATGGTTCTCCTTGGTGACTATCGAATAGGTTCCATCATGGCCGTAGACTCCAGGAGTCACATCCCAGCCGAACAGATAAGCTGCAAGAAACTGTCCCGTCGAGCTGAACTTCATCAGGTGTCCTTGAGCATAGTTGTAACGAGTGTAGGCGCCGTAGAGCACGCTTCCGTCAGGAAGAACGACCGGAGAAGAGGTGGAGTCATCTATCACTCGAGCGGGCGGCGGCTCGTTGGTATCCGGAGCAACACCCGTGGTTGTGCCCTTACGGCAGCCCCCCGGTGTGCCGTTGGGTGGAATAAGCACATTGCAGCCATCATTCAGGCGGTTCCGGAGCGAGGCGGCCCATTTGGAAGTCAGGTCCGGATTGACCGCGACGACAAAGCTATACCGGCTGACTAAATGCGCCTTGCTGATTGTGTATATCGTACCGTCCGGGGCAATGGCCGGCGCGACGTTTACCCCCGGCCGCTGCGTTCCGCAAGCAGTCGTCGGAGGCTGGGCATCTGGCCTCGGAGGCCAGGGCGGGTTGGTGCTAAATCCTACCTTGCACTGGTCGGTCGCCGCGGGAGCGCCGGGAGTAAGGGAAGCAAACGTCGCTTTAGACGCTGTCCCGTTCGGCGCGATCTTCACAAGCCATGAGTTGACCACGTTCGTGTCCCATGGATTGGCAAGGTTGAGCTGGATCGCGTTGTAGTAAACATTTCCAGCGCTGTCCGCGCTCAACGGTCCCGCCACAAAGATGCTTGGATCAATCGTGCTCCCGAATGGATTGATCCGGCTGAGGACGCTGCCGCTTCCTCGGGCAAGCTTGTAGACCGTTCCGCCGAATCCCGGATCATATACAAAGTCTCCGACAAGAACGGCGTGGTAGACCGGCTCCCAGGAGGGACCGTTGCCCGTTGCCAGGCTCGCATATGGGACAGGTTTCCAGTCGCTCTGAAAGGTCCATTTCTCAACCAACTGCCCATTCTCCCAGTGGAGTCGCTTCTGATTCCAGATCTGCGTCTCCCAATGCTGCAGGGTAGTAAACGTCCCGGACTTGAACTCCATGAAAACGTCGTCGCCATCCGTCAGCGGCGTCTGATAGTGGGCCAGCAGATCGCCTTCCTGATCGGCGGCGGAGGCCGGAGCGTTCGGGTCATAGATTTTATCGGCGAGGAGCGCGTCGAAACTCTGCCCCTCGATATTGATGAACCCGGTGTGTTGCGGGTCCTTGCCCCACTGCGTCCAGCTCAAACTGCCGCCGGACTGTATTTTCACTATGCTCGCTCCATCTAAGGTGGGCGAGGCCTGCTTGAACACTTTTCCGGTGTTGACGATTTCCTGTTGAGTCGCCACTCGGGGAGTGAGCATCGCGTTCGTCCGGACAGTTCGTCGTGCCAGCCTTGAAGGAAGGTCTCTTGTTTCTGCCTTCACGATTTGGGGCGGTGTCTGGGTTTGCGCTAGCGCTGATGCGGATGCCAGCAATAGCACGATGACGTTCGTGAGAAGTTTCAGAAGTCTTAACATTGTTTCCTCCTTTAGCGAAAAGCTGTCAACTGAGCTTGTTCTGGATTGTTCAAAAGGAAGTGAGGTGGGACGTTAGTAGCACGGTGCTAGCACCTCACGGTTTTTCTTCTGCTTTTTGTCGCCGGATCGCTCTCAGTCGCGGGACAGGAGCGACCGATTGTATCGTGCAAAACACTCGCCAAGGACGGTGATTCTCGAACGTGTCCGTACACGTCAAAAAGGGACAGGGAGTTGCCGCCCCGGCGGTCGCGATTATATCACTGTCAGACGCCAGCGCAAGACCATTTATGTAATGCTCCTCGCCGGAGATTGAGTTCTTAAGTACAAAGTACAAAACTGCCGTGTTCTGGGCCTTTCCTGGACCGCGGCATACCTTGCCAAGTCCTCCGAGGGGCTGTAACAATCTATCGAGCGATGCACCGGAAGAGTGGGATCTGAATGAATCTCAACGAACTGCACAACATCGAAGAGTTAGACGGAGCGCTTGCAGAGTCGCATATCCGGCCCATACTCTTATTCAAACACAGTCTGACTTGCTCTATCAGCAGGCACGCCTTCGACGAACTGCGGTCCTATCTCAACACCGCCGACCCGCGCATCGGCTACAAGCTGATCACGGTCCAGACGGCCCGCGAAGTCTCGGACGAAGCCGCCTCCAGACTTCGAATCGAGCACCAGTCGCCCCAGGCGATTCTGGTTCGAAACGGGCGCGAACTCTGGAACGCCTCCCACTACGACATAACGGCTGAGGCGCTGGATCAAGCGATAAAAACCACTAGCTGAATTCCTCGCTCCCGCGCTTGACCCATTGAGTGTTTTCACGATAATCATCCGGAGACGTGATAACGACGAAACTGAGACCTCACCTCGACAAGCTTCTGCTCGCTTCGATCTTCATAGTTCTATCGACATCGACGATACTGTGGACCTTGCGCGACCGCACACCGCCGGCGTGGGACCCCTCCGATCACCTCAGGTACGCATACGACTACTATCGGCCGCTGGCCCACGGCGACTTCTCGGGTTTCGCGAGAGACTTCTTCACCACCCGACACTACTACGCGCCGTTCGTTCACCTGGTCAGCGCCGGTGTGTTCCTTGTTTTGGGAGGTTCAAGGCTGACCGGCATAGCTGTGAACTTACTGTCGCTTGCGGCGCTTCTCTGGGCGGTCGCCTGGATATCACGGCACGTCTATGCGAGTTCGCCTGTCACCGTCGAGAGTCGCGATATTTCACTCCAACCGCCGGTTCTATTGAGCGTGCTGCCCGGGCTCATAGCAAGCGGTTATCATTTCAGCGCGTGGTTGATGCACGACGCGTTTTTGGACTTCCCGTTGACCGCTGCCGTGACGGTTAGCTTCGCCTTGCTGATCCGCGCTGATGACTTCCGCGTCAGAAGCAACGCGCTCGCGTTTGCGCTCGCGGCGGGAATCGGAATGCTGGTGAAACAGACCTTCGCGCTTTTCTTCGTGCTACCCGCGCTGTATGTAGTGATCCGAGTCTTATGGACGCGCGACCGGCGAGCGATCTTGAACCTGGCGCTCGCTACCTTGGTTTTGATTCTGGTGGCGGCCATCTGGTACGGGCCGCATTTGCACGATGTGATCGCGATCTACCGCGAGAACCAGCAGGCGGCGGTGAATGAGAACGAAGCGCCGCTGTTCAGCTTCGACTCAAATTTCTTCTACATCCACGCCCTGATAAGCATGCAGATGCAGTTACCGCTGGCGGTGATCTTTGCCGCGGGGTTGGTTTATTCGATGGTGCGCTGCCGCAAACCGAGCATGATTCTCTACCTGTGGATTCTGAGTGGCATTGCCTGCTTCACGCTGGTCGCCAACAAAGATGTTCGCTACACCGCGCCGGTGCTCCCCGCGGCCGCGCTCATTTCAGTCTGCTGGCTGCGAGAGTTCAAGCCACGGGCGTCCACCGTCCAAACCGCAACCAGAAAAGCGGTCCGTGCCTTGAAAGCGGCTCTGGTAGCCGCTATCGCGGCGTGGGCGTTCGTGAGCTTCTGGAACGCGCAGTGGCCGCGAGCGGGCTGGGGCACAGCCATTGACACGCCGCGCTATCGCTGGATGGTGTTTGCGCGGAACTACTACGGCTTCGACCACCGGCCTCTCGATAACGATTGGAGCGTGCCTGAAATAGTCGACACCGTTTCGAAGCGACAGACGGCGCCGTCAGTCCTTGGAGTTGTAGTGAACCTGCCTTACCTGAACCCGTCGAGCGTGGCGCTCTACGCACGCCTGCTCACAACCCAGAGAGCCGCGCCCCCGCTGATAGATGTCCGCTGGGTAGTTGAGCCTTCAATGATCGATCGGCTTAACGACTGCGATTACATATTAGTGCGCACCGGGCTCGACAAAGCGGATTGGGTCGCGGCTGTTGAACGCGACGTCGAGCAGGTGATACGAGGCAACCCCGATCGGTTCATTCGCGAGGCAAGCTTCCCGATTCCGCTCACAGACGCAGAGGCGGTCGTCTATCGGCACGAGAAGCGATGACTGGGGCTGAGGGATGAGCTTGAACACATTGTGGGCTGCGCGGCCTGCCGGCGCGATACCAACGAGAACAGATTTCACCAAGCGAGAGTGGGAGATCGTGCAAAGCCACCGTACGCCCGAACGTGTGCAACAATTCTTGAGGAGCATCCCTTACAATCGGGAAGTGGATGGAGAAACGTGCTTCTCGTTCCGCCGAATGTTGCGCGAGAATCGCGCCCATTGCCTCGAAGGCGCGCTCGCCGCCGCGGTTATCCTCGAGCAGCACGGATATCCGCCCATTCTCGTGAGCATCGAGTCGCAGGACAAACTCGACCACGTGTTGCTGCTTTTCAAAAGGAAAGGCCGCTTGGGTTCCGTGGCTCGTTCGCGGGACATCGGACTGCACGGACGAATGCCTGTGTTTCGGACCGTCCGCGATCTGGTGATGAGTTACTTCGAGCCTTACATCGACAAGACCGCAAGGATCACCGGGTATGCAGTTGCGAACCTTTATGAACTGGGGAACTACGACTGGAGGTTATCGATGCGCAACGTGCGAAAGGTCGAAAAATATCTGCAGGACATTGCCCATCGTCCGGTTGATTCGTCCGAGGCGCGGTATGAAAAAGCACGCGGCCGTTACCTCGAATTTCACCGGGAACATCCCGATCGCTCGCCGGACTATTTTGCGAATCGCTCTTTGTGGCTCCCGTGATCAATGTACCGTATGCTGTCCTGGTTGCAGATGATTCTATCGCAGACTGGACAGTCTACGGTACCAACTCAGGATCCCTTGTTCAGCACGATGAACACCGAGGCGAAAGCGTTGTTAACCGTGTGAATGAAAACGCACGGCAAAACTGACTTGGTTCTAGCCCGTACAATCGTGAGCGCCAGACTCAATAGCGTCAGTCCCGAGATTGACACCCAAGCTCCCCGATTCTGAAACACATGGACTCCCGCAAACGTCACCGTGACCACCAGCACAGTCGCTATCAGCCCTAAGCGTTTTCGCAAGGACGAGAACAGGAAGCCCCGATAAACGATCTCCTCGGTCACGGGTGCCGTGAAAGTCGCAAGCACTGCCACGGCGATTCGGATTTGTTGAGAAGTTTTTAGCAGTTGGGCGAAGGGGCTCTCGGCTTCCGGCACAAATCGCGACAGGATCTGCGACACCACCTGGAGCCCCACGAGGATACACGCTGAGAATACCACCCAGTACCAGACCGGACGCCCGCCCCAACTCCAACCGAGAGTTGCCCGGAACGGACGAGATCCAACTTTGGTTACGACTGCCCAGCATATGGCCAACGTGATCGCATGAGCTACGATGGTCGAGATCACTTGCACGAGCAGCACATTCGGCGACATCAGCCACTGCTCGATTTCTTCCTTGATGGCAAAATTCGGGAGCGGCACGCCGCGCGCCGACTGAATCAGGAGCCAGGCGCCAACAGCGATGACGGGCACGACGATGACAGCTGCGAAACTGACCAGCCAAATACTTACGCCGGTGATCGGTCCCCACGGCGGGTTGTCGGGATCGGGCGGAACCGCTTCTTGCGAAACCGGAGAAACCTGGAAAGGTGCAGACGTCTGCGTTGACGATTGGGCATCCCAGGAAGCTTGTGAAGAACTGATGGCAGCGCATTGGCCGCAGAGGCCATCGACTTGAAATTGTTCTTTGTTTAGAAGAGCGCCGCAAACTCGGCAGCTTTCCGCGGACGCCAGTTGATCAACCATCGTGAAACTAGAAGTACCATTCTTTGTCAGCGAGTGGCAAATATTATTGAGGAAGCGCCCGGCTGGATACTCAATAGTCCGATTTGTCATCATCGCCGGCCTCTATTCAGGCGTTGCGCACTAGGATGCTTTCACTCGATTACAACTGGAAACGATGCATGGTTAAATGTATAGTCAACGGTGCATACAACACTGCATCAAAAAGGATATAAACAGCTATGAAAAAGATTATTCCAATTACCGATCTTCAGCGGCAAGCCGGGCAGATTGTCGGCGGCGTTGTCTCGTCCGACGAGCCAGTCATCATAACTCAGCGTGGGCGTCCAGCGGCGGTTCTGCTTTCCGTGAGACGCTACTCACAGCTCGAGGAAGACTTAGAGAGGCTTGACGAACTGGAGTTGGTCGAAGCCGTCGCCCGCGCACGCGAGGCCATCACAAAAGGTCAGACTATCTCTCATGCGCAGGTAAAGGCGCGGCTCGAGAAACGGCACAACGTGGCCTCAGCGCGTAAGAGGCGCGCGCGATGAGCTTCGACATAGAGTGGGTCGACCCGGCGTTCGAGAAGCTCGAATCTCTACCCTCAACTATGGCTTTCGAGATAGTTCGCCGCGTGGACCTTTTAGCCAGTTTTCCTGAGATGTGCCCTTCGCTACATAGCCGCTATCCGCAGCTCGGAAACTGCCGCCAATTGATCGTGGATCGCTCGTACAGAATCATCTATGAGTTCGACGCTGTAGCCGGGTCGGTTTACATTCTCGAACTACAGCACTGCCGGCAGCGTCTTCCCACCGTCGCCGAGCTTAGATTCAGACAGGGCCTGAAGCAGGAGGCGGAATAGGTCCGCCCACCGCCTCAGGAGTTGCTTTTGGCGGGCCGGGAGTAGTCAAACGCGCAGTCTCTTTCTCTTCGCGAGGCGCGCCTTCCAGGTTGGCTTCAATCGCCGCCCGCGTTCTTGCTATCAACTCGCTGAGGTTCCTATCCAAGTACTCTCGCGTCTCGATCGGCTTTCCGATAATCACATCGACCCGCCCCGGGCGTGGCGCGAGCGTCGTCTTTGGCAGAAGCTTGAAGGTCCCTCGAATCGAAACAGGAACAATAGGAACGCCGGCTCGCACCGCGATCTTAAACGCGCCTTGCTTGAATTCTTGAAGCTTCCCATCCGGTGTGCGAGTGCCTTCAGGAAAAACCGCCAGCGATTTGCCCGCGCGCACGCCATCAATCACGCCGCGAAGACTCTTTGCCGTCTTGCGCGGATTGCTGCGATCGATCGGAAAATTGCCCGCGCTCCACAGATGCCATCCCATGAACGGCACCCAGAACAACTCCTTCTTCGCCATTATTCGAAACTGATGAGGAAGGTAGGCGAACAGCGCCGGAGTGTCGATCAGGCTCGAGTGGTTAGCCATGTAGACGTAGTTCTGATCCTCGCTCACGTTCTCGGTCCCGTAAACATGGATCCGCGAGAAGATGCTCCACGCAATAAGCCGGCACCACCACCTGGCACACCAATGCTGCATAGCGCCAGTGCGGTCGAAGGGCCACAGCAGAAGCGAGATCGTCGCCATCACCACCGTGTGGGTGTACCACAGGAGATTGGCGAACGGCGCCCAGATGTAAACCAAAATGATCTTCAGCTTGTTCAAAATCCGGTTTGGTCCAACTCACTTCTCTCAACGAACAAACGATGCAGCAAGAAGTATCGTGATGATCGACTTCGCATCGTCTATCTCACCTGATTGCGCGCGAGCCAGGGCTTCAGCGAAGGGCATCCGCACACCTTCGATCTCCTCGTCATCGTCGAGATTCTGCTCGCAAGGCTCAAGCCCCCTCGCAACATAAACGAAAATCCGTTCTTCGCAGTAGCCCGGCGCTACGTTGAACTCGCCTATCTTGCGAAGCTCGCTTGCTCGATAACCCAGCTCCTCTTCGAGCTCGCGCGCCGCGGTTTCTTCCGGCGAATGACCGGGCTCGATTCGACCCGCCGCGATCTCAAGCGAGTAGCGCCCGAGCGGATAGCGCCATTGCCGCACTAACGCCACGCTGCCGTCTTCGAACAGCGGCAAGGTCCCTGCCCCGCCGTTGTGATGGACGATTTCGATCTCGACCTCTCCCTTTGCTTCGGACATGAAGCGGCTCCGCGAGAGGTCGAGAATCTTCCCGCGGTGAACGTACTCACGTTTGATCAATTCATGCGACATAGTCCAAATAAGTCAGGCTTCACGTTTCACTCCTCACTCTTCACATCACCGCGGTCTGCGAGTCCGCTTCCTCCATCAGCCTTTTCACTTCACCAACAAGATGCAGCGAACCCGCAACGCATACCAAGCCATCGGGCGGCGTGACGCTGCGCGCCCACGACATCGCCTGCCTGACAGTTTCAGCGAAGATCACGTTGCGCGATGAGCGAAGCGCCGCCGTGCCCAACCGAGCATTGTCCGCGGCGCGGCTGTCTCGCACTCGCGTCAGCACGATGGTTCGGGCTGCATCGAACAGTTCCAGCGCCATCCGGTCGATGTCTTTGTCGTTCATCGCTCCGAATACAAGCGTGATCGGGCCGCGCCAGAACTCATCAAGGTACGCTCTCAGCGCGCGAGCGCCCGCCGGATTGTGGGCACCATCAAGCAGGACAGCCGGCTGGTCGTCAATCAACTCCAACCGCCCGGGCCAGCTAACATTGCGCAGCCCTTTTATCATCGCCTCGCGCGGAATCGGAAACCCAGACTCGTTCAACAGCTCTGCCGCTTCGATCGCAGCCGCGGCGTTATCAGCCTGATGCCGCCCGCGCAAGCCCAGCGTGATCCGCGTGTAGTTCGTGTGCGAAGACTCATAGTCAATGGTTGCCCGCCCGAAGTCACTCGTCTCGATCGTTGTCGGCTCGTTTGCAAAAACCGGAAGGACCCCGGTCTCGAGACACCGGCGCATCAACACGTCACTGGCGGCGGCGTGGTGCTGGCGTCCTATCACCGCCCGGGTCCCGGGTACAATGATCGCGGCTTTCTCGCCGGCGATCTCTTCAATTGTGCTGCCGAGTATGTTCTGATGATCGAGGTCGATCGAAGCAACCACCGAGAGGATTCGATCCACCGCATTCGTCGCGTCGAGCCGCCCGCCCAGCCCGACCTCCAGAACTGCGAGGTCCGCTCCGCAGTCTCGAAAGTAGCAGAGCGCGATTGCCGCAACCTGTTCGAAGAAGGTAGGGGGCGCGGCCAGTTGACCGACGGCTATCAGGGATTCGCTTGCCTCGCGAACCATCGAAGCGAGATTCGCGAAATCAGCCTCGGTTATTTCGCGCCCGCGGAACTGCATGCGCTCTTGTATGCGAACCAGGTGAGGCGATGTGAACAACGCGCAGCGATGTCCGGCAGTGCGGGCAATTGAATCGATCATTGCTGCGACTGATCCCTTGCCGTTGGTCCCTGCGACAATAACCGACTTGAATGAGCGCTGCGGGTGCCCGAGTCTCTCAAGCAAAAGACTTATGCTCTCAAGCCCGAACTTCGCCGCAAGCACCTCGTGCCCCAGCGAGTACAGGTATTTCAGTGAGTCTGCGTAATTCATTAATTACCAAAATTACCGAACAACGTATTTCAGAAGAAGTGGCTTTCATCAATCGCATTGACGATACTGGCGGCGTGACTCAAACCGGGAGGAACATCTCGAGGCGCGACCCAGCAGCGGATTTGCTGCTCTTCGAGCTTCGCGCACACCGCATCCGCGAGGCTTCTGTTCCGGGACGAATAGCTGATGTATATATCATGCGCCATGGCGGTGCAGAAGCTCTAGTTCCCTTGGCGCGGGTTTCCGTTTTGGCTCATGAAGTCGAGCGAGTGCAGGATGAAATCTCTCAAGTCCTTTCTTTCGACAACCGCATCGAGCATGCCGTGTTCGAGCAAGAACTCGGCGCGCTGAAAACCTTCCGGAAGCTTTTGTTTGATCGTTTGCTCGATCACCCGCGGCCCGGCGAAACCGATCTGCGCTCCCGGCTCGGCTATGTTGAGGTCGCCGAGCATCGCGAAGCTCGCAGTAACTCCACCCGTCGTCGGATCGGTTAGCACGGAAATAAACGGAAGCCCCGCTTCATCCAGCCGCGCGAGCGCTACCGAGATCTTTGCCATCTGCATCAGTGAGATCGCACCCTCCTGCATTCGCGCGCCGCCAGACGCGGAGAACACAACCAGCGCTGAGCCGGTCTTTATCGCAAGCTCAATCGCGCGGGTGATCTTTTCGCCGACCACCGTCCCCATCGACCCGCCAATGAAAGCCAGTTCCATTGCGCACACGATCGCCGGACGGCCGCCGACTTTGCCCTGAGCCGTCATAAGCGCGTCGAGCAGCCTGGTGTTCTCCTGCATTTGGCGAAGCCGCGTGCGATAGCTCTTCGTGTCGACGAAGTTCAGTGGGTCGGTCGATGACAACCCGGCGTCCATCTCGAGCCACTCGCCGTCGTCCAGAGTCAGGTTCAATCGCTCGACGGCGCTGATTCTGCGGTGGTGCCCACACCGCGGGCAAACGCTCAGGTTCTCTTCGATCTCGCGCTTGAGGAGCATCTCCTCGCAGCCCTGACATTTCACGAACAGTCCTTCGGTTCGGACAGTTCGCTCCTCATTTTCGTCGGGCCGCTTGGGCCTGTCTTTTTTCTTGAACCAGGTCATTCGCGTATGGTCCGTAGTCCGTAGTCCGTGGTCCGTAGTCCGTAGTCCGTAGTCCGTAGTCCGTGGCTCGATGCGCTACTGACTACGGACTACGGACTATCTTCCTCTTGCTGAAATCGGTCATCGTCTCCGGGACACCCGCGCGGTGATTGACCACTCTGGCGAGGATGAATAAGAGATCGGAAAGGCGATTCAGGTACACGATCGTCTCAGGGTTCAACTGCTCAGTGGCAAATAATTCGACGACGCGCCGCTCGGCACGTCTGGCGACCGTGCGAGCGAGGTGCAGAACCGCGCCAACCTCCGAGCCTCCGGGTAGAATGAACTCTTTGAGGGGCTCGAGTTCCGCAAGAAAGCGATCGGCGAGTTCCTCAAGTTTGCTGGTGAATGAATCCTCGATGCGTGGGACATCGATCTCGGAAGGACTCGCCAGGTCCGCGCCGAGCGTGAACAAATCGTTCTGTATCAGGCCGAGCACCTCGTCTATCTCCCGGTCCTCGAATCGAGCTCGCGCCAGACCAATAACGCAATTCAATTCGTCGACATCGCCGTAAGCATCGACTCGCAAGCTGGCTTTGCTCACGCGCGCGCCGCCCACAAGAGAAGTCTGCCCCTGGTCGCCCGTCCTCGTGTAGACCCTGTTGATTCGCATTCGTCTTTCGGTTGAAGTGAGAGTTCATTCTAGGCTCGCCCATGAGGGTTGTCAAAGTTGCTCGTTTCCGGTTCAGGGTCCCGGTTTGTGGTTTGCGGTTTCTGGTTTGTGGTTTGTGGTTTCTGGTTTCTGGTTTCTGGTTCAGGGTTCGTGGTTCAGGGTCCGGTGGTTGGCAGTAACGAAATGCCCGGTACAGGTCGCTAGTTATATCCGGCTTGCGGACTGCCAACCACCGAACCCTGAACCAGAAACCACAAACCACAAACCCTGAACTCCGAACCCGGAACTCCGAACCTTAAGAAGTTGCTTGTGTTCGCACGATATTGGATACTCTCGCATATCCGCGGAGTGAGAACTAAATGGCCAGGATCACGATAGGCATACTCGGATTGGGCACGGTGGGCACTGGAGTCGTCAAGCTTCTCTCGAGCGACCCGCGGTTCAGAATCAAGTGGGTCGCGGTGCGTGACAAATCAAAGCGGCGCGACCTCGACCTGTCTTCGATACGGGTGACCGACCAACCGAACGAAGTAGTCAACGACCCCGAGGTAGAGATAGTCGTCGAAGTAGCGGGTGGCATCGAGCACATTTACGAATCGATCAAGCGCGCCATCGATAACGGCAAGCACATAGTCACCGCCAACAAGGAAATGATCGCCAGGCACGGATCGGAAATCTTCCAACTCGCTCATCGCAACAACGTGACCGTATTGTTCGAGGCGGCGGTTGGCGGCGGCATCCCGTTGATCTCGACGATCCAGCGCGGACTGCAGGCAAACGAGATATCGAGCGTCGCAGGGATCCTGAACGGGACCACTAACTACATTCTCACCGCAATGGAAGAGCACGGCCAGAGTTTTGACGATGCGCTCGCCGGCGCGCAGCGGCTCGGATTCGCCGAGGCCGATCCAATAAACGACGTCGAAGGATTCGACGTGGCCTACAAGATCACCATTCTGGCATCGCTCGCTTTTGGCAGGTTCGTGGACGCGAGCCGGGTTCACCGCCAGGGCATCACCCGCATCACCGATATCGACATAGCAATGGCGAACGAGTTCGGTTATCGAATCAAGATGATCGGGCTTGCACGGCGCGGCAACGGTTGTCTCGACGTACGAGCGCATCCGATGCTGGTGCCACTTCATCATCTTCTCGCATCGGTGGAAGGCGCCAGCAACGCAATCTTCATCAGCGGGAGCGCGGTGGGCGAAGTGATGCTCGTCGGTCCGGGCGCGGGTCAGATGCCGACGGCGAGCGCGGTCGTCGGAGACTTGATCAACCTGGCAAGCGCCCTGAGGCTCCCGGACTTCGCGCCGTACTTTCAACCGTCAATCGATTCGGAGGAGGTCCCCCTGTGCCCGATTGAAGACAGCGAGAGCGCATTCTACATTCGGCTGGAGACAGAGGACACTCCGGGGGTGATCGGCGACATCGGTCACGCACTCGGCGCGCATCAGGTCAGCCTGCACAGCTTGCTGCAACGCGGAGTCCCGCGGACGGGCCCGGCGACGATCATTTTGCTTACGCATCGCGCCAGTGAGCGAAACGTCGCTCGCGCGATTAAGGAGATCGAAGCGCAGGCGTCGACTAAGCAAGTGGGAGTTGTGCTGCGAGTATTTGCATGATTGTTCAAAAGTTCGGTGGAACGTCCGTCAAATCCCTCGCTCGTATTAAGAACGTCGCAAGCATCATCGCGCGCGCAGCTGAGCGGGACTCAGTAGTCGCAGTGGTTTCAGCGATGGGCGATACGACTGATTATCTCGTCAAGCTCGCGCATCAGGCGAGCGACGCGCCAAATCGCCGAGAGCTTGACGCGCTCCTCGCGACCGGTGAGCAGATATCAGTCGCGCTGGTGGCTATGGCCCTGAATGATTTGGGCGCGCGAGCGATTTCACTCACAGGCGTGCAGTTGGGAATAACCACCGAAAGCATCCACACTGCAGCGAGGATCGTGGACATCAACACGGCTCGCCTCCGGCGTTACCTCGACGATGGATTCATTGTCGTGGCCGCAGGATTTCAAGGCGCCACGCCCGAAGGTGATGTGACAACGCTCGGCCGCGGCGGGTCGGACACAACGGCGGTAGCGCTTGCGGCAGCGCTGGGCGCTTCGACGTGCGACATCTTCACCGACGTGAGCGGTATCTACACCGCCGATCCAAACGTCGTGCCGACCGCGCGGCTGCTGAAAGAAGTCTCCTACGAAGAGATGCTCGAGTTGGCGCACGTCGGCGCGCAAGTGCTTCACCCGCGCGCGGTCGAGCTTGCGCGCAAGCACAAGATTCGGGTTAGAGTGCGCAGCACGTTCGAACCCGAGCACGAGGGAACGATTCTAAGAGGAGCTGACGAGATGGAAATATATCGTCCGGTTAGCGGCGTGGCCGCCGACCGACACCAAGCGCGGCTGGCCATTTTGAAAGTGCCCGACCGTCCCGGCATCGCGGGCGAGATCTTCGGCGCGCTCGCCAAGCATCGCGTGAGCGTCGACATGATCATCCAGGCGTTTCACGAGGACCGCTCAGTCAACGACATCACCTTCACCGTCAATCGCAGCGACCTCAACACGGCGCGCATCGCGCTCGAAGAAGCCGCGGCGCGAACAGGAGCGGAAGGCGTGCTCGCAGATGAGGACGTCGCCAAGGTGAGCATCATCGGAGCCGGGCTGATGGACCAACCTGAGGTTGCTGCGCGAATGTTCTCGGCGCTCGGACAAGCGGGCATAAACATAGAAATGATCTCGACTTCGCAGATTCGAATCAGCTGTGTGGTTGCGGATAAAGATGCTGAGCGGGCCGTAAGGATAGTACACGATCTGTTTCACCTGGACGCGCAAGAACCCCGGCAATCTTAAGTGAGCAATTCGCTGCCTTTAGTTAACTGATTCTGAGTAGAAATCGGCTGAGGGAGGCTGCGAGGGACACATGCCTCGTTCCAGTTGAGACACAATGAGTCTCTCTACTTCGCTCCCGTCGACAGGCATGGAGAAGAAATATCCCTGACCCTCCTCGCAGTTAATTGCGGTGAGTTCTGAAAGTTGCTCGATTGTCTCCACTCCCTCAGCGGTGACACCCATTCCAAGATTATGAGCGAGCATTACGATCGTCCGAACAATCTGCGCATTCTTGGTATTGGTGTTCATGCTGCTGACGAATGCCCGGTCTATCTTCAGATTGTCGAAAGGAAATTTGTGAAGATAGCTCAAAGACGAGAAGCCGGTCCCAAAATCATCCAGTTGCAGCTGCACTCCCAGCGAGTTCAGTCGTGAGAGTACAGAAGCCATCGCTTCCGGGTTCTTCATGAATATGCTTTCGGTGATCTCCAGCTTCAGGCTCTCCGGCGCAAAGCCTGTCTCGTTCAGCACTCGCTTGATTTGAGTGTCCAGGTCTGGTTGAGCGAGCTGTCTTACAGACAGATTTACGCTGATGGATAACTGCGGATTCTGGGGGTACAGTGTCTGCCACTCAAGAGTCCTGGTACACGCTTCGCGCAGGACCCACAGTCCGAGCGGGCAAATCAGATTGGTTTCTTCCGCCACAGCTATGAATTGACCCGGCGCGAGCATTCCGTAAGTGGGGTGCTGCCATCGAACGAGCGCCTCAAACCCGGTTATCCTACCCGATCTCAAGGAAACCACCGGCTGGTAAAAGACTCTAAACTCATTGCGTTCGAGGGCCTGGACCAGGTCTGTGCGGAGTTCGAGGAGTTTAACCGCCTGGTCATGCATTGTCGCGTTGAAGACTGCATGACAAGACTTGCCCAAACCCTTCGCCTGGTACAGAGCCGTATCTGCGTCGCGGAGCATCTCTTCCGGACTGGCGTAGTGTGAGTCACTAAAAGCTATGCCGATGCTGGCCGTGGTGTAGATGAGTTGATCTCCCATTTGGAATGGAGCCGCTATCTCCATTTGGATGCGGGCGGCAATCTGTTCGACGGCGTCCGTGTCTTCAATATCCTCGAGAAGAATCGTAAACTCATCGCCTCCCATGCGGGCGATAGTGTCCTCGGGACGCAGGCCGCGCTCCAATCTGCGAGCCATCGCTATAAGGAGTTCATCACCAACGAGGTGCCCAAGACTGTCATTGACCAGTTTGAAATGATCCAGATCCAGAAAAAGCACTGCAAACAAGTAGTTACTATTGCGTTTCGAGCGCTTTATCGCCTGACCGAGCCGATCCAGGAATACGAGCCGATTTGGCAGGTTTGTCAGCGGATCATGCAGCGCGTCGTGCATCAATTTCTCTTCTGCCACTTTGCGCTCCGTGATGTCACGCGCGTTAAGGACAATGCTGGGCTCGTGCGCATAATCAAGGACGCATTTACCTATGGCTTCGTACACGCGCCAGTGGCCGAGCTTATGTTTTATGCGCCACTCTACGGGCTGGCCTTCACCGGGAGATTGAAGGGTGCGCTCCATCGCGGCAAAGGCGTTTGAGAAATCCTCCGGGTGAATGAATTCAAACAAGTTTCTGCCTATTAGCTCTTCCGGGCTGTAGTATAGCGCGCGATCGGCAGACGGGCTGATGTAGCTCAGCGTGCCATGACTGTTCGTAATAAGTATGAGATCCGAAGCGTTTTCGATGAGAGAACGAAAGTGCTCCTCTCTCTTTTGTAGTGCCTCTTCAGCGCGCTTGCGTTCGGTGACATCATTCATCAGCTCGAGCATTGCGCGCCGTCCGCCAAAGAGTATCTCGTGTGAGACTACCTCGACATCGGTAGCGGTCCCGTCCTTCTTGCGGTGTTTCCAGGCTCCGGTGTTGGTCAGTTCCGGGATCGCTTTAGATAGTTTGAGTAGAAGCGCCCCGGTGTTGTCCGAATAGCTTATGTCCCCGACCCTCATGCTCAGGAGTTCGTCTCTTGAATAACCGTAGAACCGGACTGCGGCGTCGTTCGTGGCTAAGATCGAAAGGGTCTGCGCGTCATATACCCACATCGGGAGCGGGCTCCTCTCGAACAACAGTCGATACTTTTCCTCCGATTCTCGCAGGGCCTTCTCTGCTCGCTCCCTATCAGCCAGGCCCTGCCGCATGGCCCGATACATCTGGGCATTGTCCAGGGCGACCGAAGCCAGTTGCGCGAGATGGTTCAGTGCTTCAACCTCGCTATCCGCGATCTGTCGCCCCTCTTCTGCACTGGCTAGCCCGAGCACGCCTATAACGAGAGAGTCGGATTTGAGAGGCACTCCCACCATTGCCTCAAGCTCTTCGCGCCTGCTGTTTGATGGGTGAGGAAGCCCAATACGGTAATCCTCGCGCAGGAGACGCTCGCCGGTTTGCCACACCCTCCCGGTGAGTCCTTCACCAAGCTTGATCCTAGAACCGATCGAGTTGCTCATCTTACCCACGCCGACTGACAGCATCATTTCTCGCCCGCTGGGATCAACCAGATAGATGAATCCATCTGCAACACCTGTCAACTCGCAAGCCCGGGTGATGATGGGTTTGAGCAGCACCTGGATATCGAGCCGGTTCATGATACCGAAGGTGGTCTGATGCACGCTGGCAATGTATTGGCTTTGGTGCTGCAGCGCCTTCTCCATTCGCTTCTGCTCGGTGACCTCAAGGGCGACCAAGACAACCTGGCTAGTGCCGGACTGCTGCTGGAGCAAGCGAATGTCGAACTGCCAGACTCTCCCGCTCAAAATGTCCGTGACTTCTTGCGATCTCGACTCGCGGAGCTGTCGGGCAATACGCACCTGCTCGGCCACCGCGGTCCACATCTGCCTTGGCTCGATTTGCTGAAGGGGCCGGCCAATGATCTCCCGCCCGCGGCCAAAGAACACCTCGCTCGCGGACTGATTAACCTTCTCGACTATCCCTTCAATATTAATGATTAGAATCGGCGATTTTAAGCTGTCAATCTCCATCCACGGATCGCGAGTCCGGCGCTGCACCGCGACCGGCGGAACCTTTTTTCGGAATAGGCTTTTCAACAGTCTTCTCACGTAATTTCCCGACGGCGCTCCGCGGCATTCGGCTCACTTGTGCTACATAGTTAGACGCTTTAGTGCTAATGAGCGCTGCACCGATAGATTGCCGTACCTAACTTCGCCGGATACGCAGTCAACCCGTGTGCCGTACTCTCTTTTAGCTGAAATTGAGTGGCGCAACGATAGCGAAATGCATCACTAAAGTGTGGACCCTCTTTCAGTTACATCTTGAATTGCAGGATCTCAGGGAAAATCAGAAACCGAGTTCACTTGATTGAGAGTAACGTAATTTAGTTTAGGTGAACGACGGTCTGATGGTTCAGGGTCGAAGGAATCAATCAAATTGAATGAAGCGATCTGCTAGTCCCCATTTCAAGTTCCGCTAAGAAGGCTGAGCCTGTGGCGTAACCCGACTACTTCTCCTTCGCTGATCTATTACGAGACTGGCTCGGCATAAACTCATGGGAGAAGCCTAGGATGCCGGGGGTCCCCACTTGAATAGGAATTCACAGCAATCTGATCCGGCCGCGAAGCACTTGGGATGAGAAGCCGTGACCTTGGACGCCCCAGCAAGCTCGATAGACCTGCTCCAGAAACCGGTGAGGCTGGTGCATATGGCACGGGTAGGTTTGGCGCCCGCCTCATAACGATAGCGTACCAGGCATGACGCTGGTCCTGTTATCTCGGTTTCAAGCTTGCGAGCCTCGTGAAAGAAGAATTCGCCGATGGAAGTGAACTTCTCCACCTGTTTGATCGGGTCGTGAGCCAACAGCGGGCGATAGACGCCGGTAAAGGCATGCTGAGCCATGAACCGCCCAATCTCGGTAGTAATATCCCCGTCGGCTCGTGTAACCATCGGACGAGTGAGCCTCCGAAGAGCATGAAGCGCGTCGAACGGGTACCAACTCGCGTCGAGAAACAGGTTCGGGATTAATCGGCGGTCCTCCGGGCTGAGACCTCGCAGACCGTTGGCGACCGCTTCCTCACCATACCGATCTTTCAAGAACTTCATCCAACCGTTGAGCAGTATTCCTTTTATCTCAGCCATGGCATTCACCCGCTCCAAGTTTGAACTGGAATTGTCGGGAGCTTTGCTTCCTGTAGAGGACTTATACATCTATCCGACTCGCCGTGGCTAGCCTCTCTAGATGGTATGTGGAAGGCTGGCCCCCTTGAACCAACGAGCGTCACGCGAACTGAGTGTGAACGTACGGAATCTGTTTGACCGCATCATTTGCTAGCGATAGTCTAACGTTGTTGAAGAAATTGTTAATTTAGCCTTGCGACCATCCCAACCGAGTCTAACCTCGGAATCGACGAACGCAACAATGAAGACTGTTTTCTTAACAACGCTGGCCTGCCTCGTTGTGTTTTCTTCGACGAGCTACGGACAAGAACGCCAGCCGAAAGAGATCCCCCAGCAAACAGACAAGGTGGTGCGCATCGGCACTGACCTCCTTCAAACCGACGTCAGGGTATTCGACCGTCAAGGTCACTTTGTCGATGGCTTGAAGCGCGAGCAGTTCGAGTTGCGAGTTGACGGCAAGCCTCAGCAGATTTCCTTTTTCGATATCGTCGCGGCCGGCAGCCCGGAGGAAGAATCAAAATTGGCGGCGGCTCGTGGCAAGACGAAGGAAGCGGCCGACAAACGTGTCACATTGCGGCTGGAAGAAATTGGGCGCACGATCTTCTTCTTCGTCGACGATCTTCATCTTTCCGCCGGCAGCGTTATGAGCACTCGGAGGCTCTTGTTGCGCTGGATCGATGAGGAGATGGGCATCAAAGATCGCGTTGGCATCATAGCCGCGAGCGGCGCCGTGGGATTCCTTCAGCAACTGAGCGATAACAAGGCGGTCCTTCGCGCGGCCGTGTCGCGTCTGAGCTTTCGCAATTCGCAAGTTGAGGATATCGAGCGTCCGTCGATGAATGAGTTCCAGGCGCTGGCGATCGACAAGAACGATCCGAATATGGTCGCCTACTTTCTGGAGGCGACAATTAGGGAGAATCCAATGTTCACCGGCCGGTTTGCGAACAGGGAGGCCGTTGAAAGTCATTTCAGACGCAGGGCCGCGTCGATCGCGCGGCAGTCGGCTGGCATAGCGACTCGAATGCTGTCGACGCTTCAGAGCCTTCTTCGTTCGTCAGGTCAACTGACCGGAAGCAAGCTGGTCTTCTTTATTTCGGACGGTTTCTTCCTTCAAACCACGGTCTCGGACGCTTTGGAGAACCTGCGCCGAGTGACGGACGCCGCAGCGCGCGCCGGAATCGTTATCTACACGGTGGACGCGCGAGGATTGGTCGTTGGATTGCCTGAGGCGAGAAGCGGGGTCTCGGCGGATAGAACCGGTGCGCTGGCCCGAGCAAGTTTCGGTCAGTTGCTGGATTCGCAGGACGGGCTCAACGCGCTGGCAGCGGACACCGGCGGGCGCGCTATACGGGACACCAACGCGCTTGATGCAGCGGTCCGCAAGGTCCTCGATGAGACCTCTCAGTACTATGTTCTTGCGTGGCATTCGCAACCTGCTAAGCGAGACAGCGCCTCCTTCCGGCGTATCGAAGTCAGCGTCGCGGGTCGCTCTGATCTGACCGTGCGCGCCAAGCGTGGATTCTACGACGTACCAAGCAACGGCGTTGTGAACAAGCCGGGAACTCAAAAGAAGCCCACCGAAGAATTGATGGACGCAGTCAAGTCTACTTATCCCGGCAGCGCGCTAGCCGCCACTCTCGATCTCGGTTACTTGTATTCACCCGACAAGGGTTCGCTGCTTGCGCTTTCTCTCAGACTCGCAGGCGATGCGATTCAAGGCGGGAAGGCAGACGGCCAGGTCAGGAGTGAAGTCGATGTGTTCGGCCTGGTCCTCGATGACCAGGGCCATACTGCGTCAAGGTTCAGGCAAACACTCCTGGTGTCTTCGAATTCCGAGAACCGCGCGCAGGGCAGTCCGGCGGATATCGGCTACAGAAGCGTGATCCCGCTCGTGCCGGGACTCTACCAGGTACGCGTTGCGGCGCGAGACGCGGGCGGGCGCACAGGCGGGGCGCACCAATGGATCGAGATACCTGAATTCCAGGCAGGTCGTTTGGCTCTAAGCAGTGTTTTCGTTTGGGAGCGAACCGCGGCAGACTTAACGAGCAATGAAACGCATGCCGATGCCGCGGCGCCAAAGATGGACCGGCAGTTCGCGTCAACTTCACAACTGCGCTTCATGATCATGATCTACAATGCGGCTGTTCCTCCGAACGGCTCGGCTCCGGAGATCGAAATTCAAACGCAAGTTCTTCGCGACAATAAACCGGTTGCCTCATCCCCTCCGCGTAAGGTAAGCACTGGTGGCGTCGCCTCGCTTGGGCAGATACCCTACGGTGGTGAGTTCTCGCTGGTGGGCATGGCGCCGGGTGTTTACATCATCGAAGTTACGGCAACCGATAAAACTACGAACGCGAATGCGATTCAACGTTCGAAGTTCGAGATCAAGTAAGAGCCGGAAGCAAGCTGTTGAATAAAGGGTGTGTCGGCAATGGGAGAGAATACGACACAGTCAAGAATCGGGGAAATGAATGCCGAGTTGATCCATTAGCACGGGCAAGCTAACGCCGAGTAGTTTCGCGAGTTCCACTAGCGCCCCCAAGCGGTCAGCGTGAAGCTCCTCAGCTTGATCGCCGAGCCGGGCCAACTCCTGATATTCGGCGTCCGTGATAGTGTCATCGTCCCGTTTGGCGCGAAGCGCAGCTAACCGTTCGGCGAGCTCCGCTGGCAGACCCTCACATATGCGGACCAGCCACGCGCTCTGCGCTGGTGACAAGTGTCCTGCCTTACGCTCAGCCTGAAGCGCGAGGACATGGTCAAACACTTCTTCGATCTCCGGCAGGCTCAACTGAGCTACAGCAGAGATGATTTCGTCAGTTGAAAGACGGCCCGTTGGCGTTTCCATAGCATTCGTCTCCGGCACGTTGTTGGAGTCCCAGTTATGTTACGAAGAAGGGAATAACCTTGCAAGCTAGTCCTCCGTGTCTGTCCTTCCGTGTTTACTTGATGCCTTTACCTGGAATTGGGCGAGCGTGAACATTCAGAAAATCAGCGCTCGCAATTGACACAGCCTTACCTGTGCGATAAACAGTCACGGTCAATTCATCAGCGCTCCATTCAAGAGTACAGGAGAAAACGTATGCACCCATCAGCCCGCCGCTTATACCTCGGCGTAACCTTCTTCCTTCTCGCCCCCAACGTTCTGATCGCCCGTGGCCAACAAGGGATGGCCCAGAACCCGGCCGATCTCACCCGAGTCGGCGACAAGGTGATCAAGGTCAACGAGGCCATCAATTTGGTCCAGGGCTTTGGAAACACTTTCATGCTCACGACGAACGAAGGCAACGTTATTATCGATACCTCCATCGCGGCTCACGCTCAAAAGCACAAACAGTTGTTGTCGGCCGAAAACAAGGGACCGATCAAATATATAATCCTGACGCATGGTCACGGCGATCATACGGGCGGCATACCGCTGTGGAAAGAGCCGGGGACGCAGATAATCGCCCAGAAGAATCACGTCGAGTTCCTGCACTATCAGACGCGTCTGGGCGGGTTCTACGCGAAGCGCAACGCCGCCCAGTTTGGCGGCAACCTTGGCGCTCGCGCCGACAGCGGCTGGGCGGGCAACTACGGCGCGAAGATCGCACCCACGATTCTGTTCGACGACAAGTATGAGTTCACGCTGGGCGGTATGAAGTTCGAGCTCTACCGCGCGCCAAGCGAAACCTACGATCACTTGACGGTCTGGGTGCCCAAGTATAAGGCAGTCTTCACCGGGGACGTTTACTACGAATCTTTTCCTAACATCTACACACTGCGTGGGACCGAGCCGCGCTGGGCGCTGGACTACATCCACTCGCTCAATGCCATCCTTGCGCTGAAACCTGAGGTTGTGCTCCCAAGTCACGGGCTTCCCATACGCGGAAACGAGGAGATCACCCGGCGGCTTACACGGTACCGCGATGCAATTCAGTACGTTCACGACGAAGTGGTCAAAGGAATGAACGCGGGAAAGGATGTCTACACGCTGATGCAACAGATCAAGTTGCCGGCGGCGCTCGACGTCGGAGAGAGCTACGGAAAACTGACGTGGTCGATACGAGGCATCTACGAAGGCTACGTTGGCTGGTTCGATCTCAATCCCGTCACGATGTACGAGACTCCGGTTTCATCGGTCTACCCCGACGTGGTCAAGCTCGCAGGCGGTCCCGAGGCAGTTGCAACGCTCGCAATTGGGCGCGCGGAGGCGGGAGACGCGATCGCTGCCCTACACCTAACGGACATCGCACTCGCGGCGGACCCGAATCACCGGAAGTCGCTTGAAGCGCGACTGAAGGCCCTTGAGATACTTCGCAGCCACTGCAAGAATACCAATGAAAGAGGCTGGCTGGATTACAGCATCAGACAAGCAAAAGGAAGCCTCGGAGAGAAATAGAGCACCCGGAGTCCGACAGACTTCAGTTTGTCGCCGTAGCTGGGTTACCTCGACAAACTGAAGTTTGTCGGACAATCTAGGATTATATGAAGCTCGCGGCTATCGACATCGGGTCCAATTCAATCCATCTCGTCATCGTGCGCGCCGTTAAGGGCCAGCACCCTGAAATCATCGATCGTGAGAAGGAGATGGTCCGGCTTGGCGCTGGCACGCTCCGCGAGCATCGCCTTTCGAAAAAAACCATCGAACGCGCCGTCACGACTCTTCGGCGATTCAAGAAGATGGCCGAGCACAACGGTGCAGACCCCATAATCACCACCGCAACCTCGGCAGTTCGCGAATCGCGCAACGCCGACCAGTTCATCGAGCAGGTTCGCAAAGAGGTAGGCCTGGATGTTCAAGTACTCCCGGGCGTCGAAGAGGCGCGGTTGATAGCGATGGCTGTCTCTGAGGTCACCGACTTTAACAACCGCCGAGCTCTGATAATCGACATAGGCGGCGGCTCGACCGAGTTCATCATTACCGGTGGCGGCGAGCCCGATTTGATGCTGTCGTTGCGACTCGGAGCGGTGCGGCTCACCGAAAAGTTCATCACCACCGATCCCATCTCGATCGAGCAACGCAACCGTCTTGTCGCAAACATAAGATCTGACTTCACACGCGCGGCCGCCGAAATCAAGAGCGCCGGTTACGATTTCGTAATCGGCTCATCTGGCACGGTACTCAATATGGTGAACGCGGTTGTGCAGTCGGATGAACCCTACGGAACCGAAGACGTGTCTGACTACGAGCCGTTCAGTCAGACAGTCACCATTGATCAGATCGAATGGCTGAATCGCAAGCTGGGGCGCATGACCCTGCGAGAGCGCCGTCGGGTTCCCGGAATTGAGAAGGGCCGCGCCGACATCATCGTCGCAGGCGGGCTGCTGCTACAGTGCATTCTGTCCGACCTTGGGGCGGCAGAGATAACAAGTTGCGATTGGTCTCTGAGAGAGGGCGTGATCCTGAACTATCTGTGGCGCAGGCGCGAGGCGCACGCGGCTCCGGAGATTCAGCGGGTGCCGGCGCCCGTCCCCGGCCAGGAGGGCACGTTGTTGTATCCGGGGATTGACGACTCGACTCTCGATGTTCGCGCAAGGTCGGTATTGTCGGTAGCCAGGCGCTTTGACTACGACGTAGCTCACTCACATCACGTCGTGCGGCTGGCGACCCGAATATTCGACGATACCCAGGAACTGCACCAGCTAAACGGGCAAGACCGCAAGATGCTGCAGTACGCGGCGATTCTGCACGACATTGGCTATCACATAGCTCATAACAATCACCATCGTCACGGACTGTATCTGATTAAGAATTCTGAGCTGCCCGGCTTCAGCGGTGACGAGATCGCTATGATGGCTACTATGGTGCGATATCATCGCGGCTCGCTTCCCCGGAAATCCTCCGACGTACGTTCGCGGCATGAGCACGAGGAGTATTACACGCTTGATCGCAGACAACGCGCGCGGGTGCTTCGCCTGGCTTCGATACTCCAGATCGCCGACGGGCTCGACCGATCACATCAACAGTTGATAAGCGATGTGCTATGCGAGGCCGCCGATGAGACTATTACGTTCCTCGCTTCCAGCGCCGGTGAGTGCGAGCTGGAGATGTGGTCGGCCGAGCGCAAATCTACGTGGTTCGGCGACCTCTTCAAAGTCGAGGTGCGATTCGAGCGCAGACTCGAGGTTCCGGCACAGAAAGAAGCCGCCGCAGTATAGGGGTTCCAAGTTCAAGCTTTAGCTTGCATGTTCCTCCTGGGTTTCCTATCGCGCGGAGCCAAGGTAAAGGTTGAACTCCGAAGACTTTGAGCATTGCATTCACATTCCCCAGCTAAACCGCTGTCAGAGCTAAGGCTTTAAGCCGCGGCGGTCATTGACACTGCTCGCGTGTTTGCATAACATGCGCTCGGTTTAAGACTCGAAGCGACTTAGCACTCTAAGGCGCGGGCGAATATCATGGAATCCGCATCAAGAATCCCCGAAAAGCTCTTCTTCAGGATCGGAGAGGTGTGCGATCTTATAAAGGTCCAACCCCACGTGCTTCGCTACTGGGAGACTGAATTCCCGATGCTCGCGCCTCAAAAAAACAGAGCGGGGCAGCGGGTCTATCGCCGCAAGGACGTCGAGATGGTTTTGCGTATTCGGGATTTGCTCTACGAAGAGAAATTCACCATCGCCGGAGCGAAGAAGAGGCTTCTGGATGATATGCGAGGGGCTTCGACTCGGGCGAAGCTTGCCGAGGTATTGGCGGCAGACGAAAAGGCAGAGTCTCAACCCGCCGGCGCTTCATCTCCTCCCACCGCAGACCAGCCAGTCTCACCGCAAACTCGCAGTGTATTGCGCCTGCTCAAGAGCGATCTTGAGGATTTATTGACACGACTAAACGCGGATGCTAGCATCAAACGTTGAATTCGAAGATGCATAAGCTTCTATGTGGACGGGACGTGGCGCAGCCTGGTAGCGCGCTTCCTTGGGGTGGAAGAGGTCGCTGGTTCGAATCCAGTCGTCCCGATTAGAATCCAGACCCAGGACGAAAGACCTAAGACAGAGACCTCCGAAGTGTAATCCCGCCAACGCGGTTGTCGAAAGAGGGGTTCGAGTCTAGAAGCTTCGGCCTGGGCCTTCTCGTTTCAGCACGACTATTCACCAATGCCTAAGATCCTGGTCACCAACGACGACGGAATTCACTCGGCGGGAATCATCGCGTTGGCCGAAGCGCTCGAGACGCTTGGCGAAGTAGTGGTTGTCGCGCCCGCTCACGAGATGAGCGCGGCTTCGCACTCGCTGACGTTGACGCGCCCTCTTCGAATCGAGAGAATTGATCAACATCACTTCTCAGTGGACGGCACGCCGACCGACTGCGTGACGCTTGCGATGAATCACCTGCTGAAAGATGACCCGCCAGCTATTGTCGTATCCGGGATCAACAAGGGCGGGAACCTTGGAGAGGACGTCACCTATTCGGGCACGGTTGCGGGCGCGTTGGAGGCTTCGATATATGGTCTTCCAGGAATCGCGGTTAGTCTGGTTCAGAGGACCGATTTCGATTTTGGACCGGCCGCCGAATTCGCGGCAGAGCTTGCGCGGCGCGTGCTGGGCAACGGCCTGCCACGAGGAACGCTGCTCAACGTCAACGTGCCACCCGGTCCCATTCGCGGCGTGCGGGTGACTCGTCAGGGAACGAAAAACGTCAGACCCAACATTATCGAAGGCACCGATCCGCGTCAGCGAAAGTACTATTGGATCGGAGAAGAATCACTCGCCTGGAATGAAGAGGCGGGGACCGACTACGCAGCGCTCGGTCACGGGTTGGTCTCGATCACTCCGCTGCGAACCGACATGACAGACTACCGCGTGCTCGAAGACTTCAAGTTGCGCGACTGGGACATCGTTCTGGAAACACAATCGAAATGACAAACCGCACGGTGGAACAAGCTCCCGGCGCCGGTCTCTATCACTCTCAGCGCGAGCGCATGGTTGAGCTGTTGCGTACCCGTGGAATCCGAGACGCGCGTGTACTGAAAGCGATGTCCGAGATCCCCCGCCACCTTTTTGTTCCCGATGCGCTGGCCTCGAAAGCCTATGGCGACCACGCTCTGCCGATTGGCGATATGCAGACGATCTCTCAGCCTTACATGGTCGCCCGCATGACCGAATTGCTCGAAGTAAACAAAGATTCGACCGTGCTGGAAATCGGCGCTGGTTCGGGGTATCAGACTGCCGTGCTCTCGGCGGTGGCCGGTCGTGTCTTTGCGATCGAGCGCATCAGCGATCTCGCCCGCTCGGCTCAAAGGAATATCAGGCAATTGGGCTGCTACAACGCCACGGTGAAATGGTTCGACGGCACGATTGGCTGGAGCGACCACGCCCCTTACGACGCGATACTGGTTGCCGCCGGAAGCCCTGAAGTCCCGGAGCCGCTAATAGCTCAACTCGCGGTTGGCGGGCGACTGGTCATTCCGGTCGGAGGCGCGGAGCATCAGACCCTGGTGCGGGTATTAAGAACCGAGGCTGGGGTAGTTCGCGAGAACCATGACGCCTGCGTGTTCGTGAAGCTGATTGGCCGATACGGCTGGCCGCAGTAGACGTGAGATGACGGCGTAATCGTGCCCGGAACTTTGCCAATGAGAGTTGTAGTGGAAGGAAACGTGTCCAGCGTGAGCTAGGCAAAGGAGAGATATTTGGTAGCCCGGATAATCGAGACACTCTCAGTCTTCATAGTCGCAACAATCTCAGCGCTTGGTTATCCGGGCGTGGTCTTATTGATGGGAATCGAGTCGGCATGCATACCTCTGCCATCGGAAATAATAATGCCCTTCTCCGGCTACCTGGTTTACACCGGTCGATTCGGCTTTTGGGCCGTATCCGTAGCCGGCGCCGTCGGGTGTGTCCTGGGATCGCTCGTAGCGTATTGGGCTGGCATGTACGGCGGACGGCCCTTCATTGAAAAGTATGGTCGCTACGTTTTGATTTCGCGTCACGATCTCGACCTTGCCGACAGATGGTTCGCGCGCCGTGGCGAGCTGATAGTCTTCGCCAGCCGGCTGCTGCCCGTCATACGAACCTTCATCGCGTTTCCCGCAGGTGTCGCGAGAATGAACCTGACTCGATTCATCGCCTACACGTTCCTTGGTTCGCTTTCGTGGTGTCTGGGTCTCGCTTACGTGGGTATGAAACTCGGCGAGCAGTGGGACAAGAACGACATGCTCAAGACCTGGTTTCATCGCTTCGACTTCGTCATCGGGATCATTGGCGTCCTCGCCGTTGCGTGGTGGGTGTGGCGACACGTCAAGGAATCTCGCGCGCACGAGGCGAGCGAAAAACGAGCCGCCGAGCCAGTTGGGAAATAGGCCTCAGAGTCTCCGAACCGGAAAAGCGGATGCAAGCGGTCCCGGTTTTTCATTCTCATCGTAAACAACTCGTTCGAGAAAGAGGCCCGAAGGCGGCGCCGTGTGGGCGGCAACTTCAAACCGGTTTGAGCTACTCGCATCAGGTGTCGATTCTATCAGGCTCGCAAATTCGCGTACGCTGATCGAACCCCGGCCGACCTCGACCAGCGCTCCCACAACTCGGCGCACCATTTTCCAGAGATAGTGCGACGCGCCGATTCTAAAAAGCAGCAGATCACCATCAGTACGAAGCTGGACATCATTGACGACTACGATCGTCGAGCCTTCCCCGGCCCGCTTGTCACAGAAGCGCGCGAAGTCATGCCGCCCCGGAAGCGATCGCGCTGCCTCGCGCATTGCCGCCTGGTCCAGGTTGTCCTTCACCCACCACACAAACCGCTTCGCGAACGAGGTTCGCCGTTGTGAAATCTGATAAGGGTAGTAGCGGGCAACCGCTTCCCGTCGGGGATCGAAACCAGCTCGCGCTTCTTCGACACTCAGAACATTGATATCGGGAGGGAGTCTGTCATTCAGCTCGTGAAGCAGCTCGACGCGCTTTTGTCGCCAGTCGGTTCGCAAACGGGCGACCTGTCCGAGCGCATGGACCCCGGCATCAGTGCGCCCCGCACCCGCTATCTCAACCGGCCTTGAAAAGAACGTTTCGGCCGCCGCGCGAAGCTCGCCTGCAACCGTGCGAGCGTTTCTCTGTTCTTGCCAGCCGTAATAACGTGTGCCGTCGTACTCAACGGTTAGTTTCCATGTCCCCATAACGAGTTCTCCTCAGGCGATCGTATCAATTGTCTGAGATTGATGGGCCCCTCGGCTGATGTCAATTGGAATTGCCAACCGCCAGCGCAACGGTTCGACACGAGGGTCCGCAGCGGAGTCTGTTAAAAGCTACGTCGGCGTCCCAAAAGTTGCGCCCTAGTGGACCGCTGAATGCACCCGGTATGTGCATCGCTCTTTGACAGTCGGCTGGAGCAAACTTTATGATGCGAGCCTCTAAAGCAAGGCTGAGATGCCTCATAATGATCGGTCGAACCAAATTGCTAACGATCGACTCGCGCGTCGTTTCTCCGGAAGGCGTCGTGTACAGTACGGATCCGCGGCGAGCAGAAGGTGAGGACGGAGTATCGTATTTCATTAAGGGACCGGACGCTGAAATCGTTTTTGCTGAGATCGCAGGATGTATGATGGCTAGAGAAGTGGGGGTGCTGGTACCCGATGTAGCGGCGTGTGAATTTGCCGGAGAGACATTCGCAGGCAGTGCAAAGGTAGACAATGCTGTTCGTGATATCGGTCCGTGGCTAAACCGCCCTCAGAGAGTGACAAATTTCGACGATTTGTTCAGTACCGCCGTTGTTGATATATGGCTCGCGAATAAGGATCGCAACATTGGTAACGTGCTCGGCAAGCAGCAGAAGGGCCTTGGGAAGATTGGATTTATCTTCATAGATTTTGAGAAATCCAAGACGCTACGCCCACAGCCGCTTGTGTCTTCAACTATCATGGGACCGCACGAACTGTGGCCGAGCGGTGATTTAGGGCGTGAATTGAGCCGAAGAAAACTTCTCCATCCGCCCACCTCCATGATTGAGCGGATTGGTTCACTCACAACAGAAAGATGCGCCGAGATCATCCATGAAGTGACCGGTGTTCTCGGCGACTCTGTCCCTTGGGAAGATGACAGTATTAATGCACTGTCGCACAGGGCAAGACGGATTCAGCAGCTTGCGGAGGAATTATGGGGAATGAATTAACAGCTTCCTACAGGCTCGTCTACTTTCAACCCGACCCCGAAGACGGCGAGCGTGTCTGCGTTGCGTTGCTATTCAATACTCAGCGCGATGTTGAATTGCTCTACGATTCGGAGTTTCCAAAACTTAGGTGCTTAGCTCCCCATATAGACACGGACCTGGTGAAGATTTACTTAGACGATATGGAGGCCAACCTCAAACGCGCGCCTTCGGACGTTGATTTGCTTATTCGACGACACTCTCCGCAGTTAGTTACCTCCGAAGCAAGGAAAGCTGCGTGGCCGTTGACCAATACTGCACGCATGCACCTAATGAGAAGGTTCTTAAGTAAAGAAGGGCGTGTTGAGGATGATTCATCGAAACCGCTCGCGAAAGACAAAAGGGTCAACCAAGTTAAGGCTCATCTAAGGGCATTAGTTCAAAGAGTCGCCAAAGAACAAATCGGCGAATTGCAGGAAGACGCTAAAGCACACTGGGTATTAGGTCAGAGTTTCCCTGGAATAGATCCAATTGCGTTTGGTCTGCGAAGAACCGACGTAGTCATCCTCATAGACGGGATTGACTTGAGTGTGTTGAAACCCAAACCCGCTCTCTCGCGAGCCAACAGGATTACACATACGTTTTGGCAATATAGGAACATTCGCCAGATGGGATTCCTCGACAGGGTCCCTCATCGGATCGGCGTCGTTCTCAACGGAATGGTGAACCCGGGCGTTGACTACAAAGACGTCCATGACTTTGCGTTACATCAGTTCCGAAACGAAGCTGATCTCGCCGTGGACGCCAGCTCTCCCGATGATCTCCGAAAACTTGAAGAGATGTTTCGCTAAGCGAAACGTGACTTCCGAGAATCGTCATAGGCTTTTCCTAGCAGCGCTGAATCCTCTGGTCTCTCCGTTCCTCCTAATCCATAGCACCATTATTTGGACATGGCCGAAAGTAGTTTTTTTGTTGACTCGATTTATTGACAGCGATATTATAAGCCCAGCTATGTAATGAGCTGGATTATCTTACTGAGATGACTCTAGATGCGATAGATTATAAGCTCTTGGAGGTTCTTCAGCAGAACGCTCGAATGACCCAACTGGAAATGGCTGCCGCCGTTGGCCTCTCTCAGCCAGCGGTTGCCGAGCGAATGCGCAAGCTTGAACAGGAAGGCATCATAACCGGCTACTTCGCCCGAGTCGATGGACGAAAGCTCGGCAAAGACATCACCGCATTTATCGGGGTGCGCATCGAACACCCGAAGTACAATGTCGGATTCGGCAACAAGGTCCTGGCGATTCCCGACGTGCTGGAATGCCATCGCATAACCGGTCCGGACTCTTACCTCCTGAAAGTCGTCACCGAAGACACTCAGAGCCTCGACTCTTTGATCTCAGATCTACTGCGCCATATTCCTGGGGTGACCCGGACCCTCACCACCGTGGTCACGTCCTCAATCAAGGAAGGCTCGCACATCACTCCGGCGGCAGTGACGCACATTCCCACACCGCGTCGCCGAAGCGCGGCCAACCGGAAACAGAAATGAGCTATCCCCGCTTATGAAAGACGGAGGAAATGAATGGCTACCCAAAGAAGAACACTTGAATGTCAGGCGCTCGTAGCTGGTCAGTCAATCGCTTTCCAGGAAAAGCCCTATCGCTTTGCAAGCCGCACGTCCAGAATGCCGGTCTCCGCGATTCGCGAGATACTCAAAGTGACCGAGCAGCCCGAGATCATATCGTTCGCGGGAGGTCTCCCGGCCCCGAGCTGTTCCCTGTGACCGCAATCGCCCAGGCGCACGCGGATGTGTTCGCCGGCGAAGGACCAGCCGCGCTCCAATACAGCACGACGGAAGGATGGCGTCCGCTGCGCGAATGGATCGCCAGCCGTATGCAGAAACGAGGGATCGCCGCGAGCGCAGATCGGGTATTGATCACGACGGGCTCCCAACAGGGCATCGACCTCGTCGGCAAGGTCTTCATTGAACGCGGCGACGCGGTTGTAGTCGAGAACCCCTGTTACCTCGCCGCGCTTCAGTCCTTCAGCGCGTACGAACCGAGCTTCATTTCCATCGATGGCGACGACGAAGGCATGCGGGTCGATCAACTCGAGAACGCATTGAAGAACTCCAGTGCCAAGCTGATCTACATTGTGTCCGAGTTTGCAAATCCCAAGGGTACGACGCTGTCTTACGAGCGGAGACAGAGACTGATCGAGCTGTCTGCGCGTTACCGCGTTCCGATCCTTGAAGACAATCCATACAGCGAGCTTAGATATGCTGGCGAGTGGCCCCAGCCGCTGGCTGCTTTGGACAGGGACGGACTGGTCATTCACATCAGCACGTTCTCCAAAACCCTCAGTCCAGGCATGCGGCTTGGATGGCTGATCGCTTCTGAAGAGATTTTCCAAATGGTAGTGGTCGCG
>WNFR01000650.1_pt1 | contig 61581 bp, 52 predicted proteins | sample 5400221 | NCBI WGS metagenome assembly WNFR01 (sample SAMN13153357, study PRJNA577476) | soil metagenome | isolation source: 40 cm soil under Madrone tree | place: USA:California | collected 2016-06-14
GTGTGCCGCGCGTCCGAGCGTGGCGTGTGGACGAGCTTGTCGCCCGATCCGAATTTGTTGTTGGGGATTCCTGCGGAGCGATTTCCGGCGAAGGAACGTGGCGCCGGCGAGATTTTGGCGGCACGCCGCTCGCTGCTGGGGAAGAACCTCAGCGTTTCGTACCGGGAGCCGCTGAAGATTGTTCGCGGATGGATGCAGTATTTGTATGACGAGACGGGACGCGCGTACCTGGACGTATACAACAACGTGCCGCTGGTGGGGCACAGCCATCCGCGGGTGGTGCGCGCGGCGCAGGAACAGCTTGCGCTGCTCAATACCAATACGCGGTATTTGCACGATAACGTGCTGCGCTACGCGGAACGGCTGACGGAACTTTGCCCGCCGCCGCTGCGCGTCTGCTACTTCGTCAATTCGGGAAGCGAGGCGAATGAGCTGGCGCTGCGGCTGGCGCGGACGCATACGGGCCGCGAGGACATTATTGTTCTGGAGCACGCATATCACGGACACACGAACGCGCTGATCGATATCAGCCCGTACAAATTTAATGGACCGGGCGGACGGGGGCGCAAGCCGTGGGTGCACGTGGCGCCGATTGCGGATGATTATCGCGGACCGTACCGGCGGGGAGACGCGCAAGCGAGCGCCAAATATGCCGAGCACGTCGGCGAGATTCTCGAGCGAGTGCGCGAGGAAGGCCGTGGAGTGGCGGCGTATATCGCGGAGACATTGCCGAGTGTGGGGGGCCAGATTGTGTTTCCGCCGAATTATCTGGCGGAGGTGTACCGGCTGGTGCGCGCGGCGGGGGCGGTGTGCATTGCGGATGAAGTGCAGGTGGGCTTCGGCCGGCTAGGCACGCACTTCTGGGGATTCGAAACGCAAGGCGTGGTGCCGGACATCGTAGTACTTGGGAAGCCGATCGGGAATGCGTTCCCGCTGTCGGCAGTGATTACGACGCCGGAGATCGCAGCGTCATTTGCGAATGGGATGGAATTTTTCAGCACGTTCGGGGGGAATCCGGTGGCGTGCGCGGCGGGATTGGCGGTGCTGGATGTAGTGCGAGACGAGGCACTGCAGGAGCGCGCGCTGCGAGTTGGGAAATATTGGATGATGGAATTAAAGAAGCTGCAGGACTGCCACCGGCTGGTGGGCGATGTGCGCGGGTCCGGGCTCTTTCTAGGGATTGATCTGGTACGCGACCGTGAAACGCGCGAACCGGCGACGGAAGAAGCGGATTACGTGGTGAACCGACTGCGCGAGTGCGGGATTCTAGGGGGAACGGATGGGCCGCATCACAACGTCATAAAATTGCGGCCGCCACTGGTATTTTCGGAGTTGGATGCGGACCTGTTTGTAACGACTCTGGAATCCATCCTGCAAGAGGATGCCGCGCAAGCATAGGCAAGGTTGTTGCCAAGAGCCGCAGGCAACGCGGTGAACACTTTGCGGTTCAAAGCGAGCGTAGACAATGCGTGTTGGCTGCGCGAATATCTGAGTTTCTTGAACGCGACTGAGGGAACCCGCCTAAGTAAGGACCGAGGACAAATTATGTATCTTGCCCGGATCTCTCCATGTTTGCCGTTGACATTGCTGTTTTGCGCTTCGGCGGCGCTGGGCCAATCGGCTCCGGATGCCACGGAACGCGAGTCAACACGCGCTGAGAGGGTTTCGGGCTGCGAGGAAGCCCCGCGAGAGGACGCGCTTGTTTCCCTGTGCGCGCCGCCTGCGGCAGCGCGCGAATCGGCAGCGGCCAGAGCCGAGAGCGTAGCGCCGGCTACAATTCCGCTGACAATATCGAGCGGAACGCCGCTGCGCATCGCGGTGGACCAGAAGGTGCGGATTAGCCATTCCGGCGAAGCGGTTCATGGCAAGGTTGTGGAGACGGTGTACGCGTTCGACCAAGAGGTGATTCCGGCGGGAAGCGTGGCAACGGGTCATGTGAAGAGCATCGCTCCGGTTTCTGGATTGAAGCGCACGATGGCTTATGCGAATGGAGATTTTTCGCCGTTCCACAAGTATGAAGTGGCGTTTGACACGCTGACGCTTCCGAATGGGAAGCAGATGTCGATAACGACTACGGTGACGCCGGGAACGGCGGATGTAGTGCACCTGGTGAGCAATCCTGCGAAGCAGGCGCAAAAGGGCGTGGCGGGTCAGGCGACGGAGCGGGCCAAGAGCGAGGCGAAGGGCAAGATAGCGGAAGCGAAGCAGCAAGCGCATGAAGGCTGGCAAAAGCTGACCGCCCCCGGGAAAATGCAACGGCTGAAAGAGTTCGCGCTCGCTCAGTCACCCTATCGGCGACAGTACGCGCAGCCGGGAACGCGCTTTGTGGCGGAGCTGGACACGCCGCTCGATTTTGGCACCACGGCGCGGACGAGCGAACAGCTCGCGGTGGTGGGAAGCGAGCCGGTGCCGGACAGCACGCTGAAAGCGCGGCTGGCGGCGGAAGTCAGCTCAGCGACGGCTACGCGCGGCACACCGGTTACGGCGGTGCTCACGGAGCCGCTGTATTCTCCGGCACACCAACTGATTCTTCCGGCGGACAGCCGATTGATTGGAGAAGTGCTACAAGCCAAGTCGGCCCGAAAGCTGCACCGCAACGGCGCGCTGCGCGTGATTTTCGAGCGGATTGAAACTTCCGAGGAGGGCGTGCAGGCGCTTGCGCAATTGCAGAAGCAAACACAGGCGCAGGGGGAACAGTCTCAAGCCGGGCAGTCTCAAGCCGGACAGTCTCAAGCAATGATCGGCAACCTGGAAGGCGTGGAAGTAGATCGGCGCGCCCATATGGAGCTTGATGAAGAGGGCGGAGCGCATGCTACGGACAGCAAGACGCGGTACCTGTCCACCGGGCTGGCGGTTATGCTGGCGGCGGCCGCTTCGCATACCGAAGTCGAACATGGCACAACGGAGACGGCAGGTCCCGGGGTGCGGACGGCGGCGGGCGGGTCAGGATTTCGGTTAACCGGCGCTCTATTGAGTCTGGTGGCAAAGTCTACTCCCGTCTCGGCAGCTATCGGCGCTTACGGCGCTTCGACTTCCATTTATGCGAATTTTCTTTCACGCGGCCACGATGTCGTTTTGCCGAAGGACACACCACTCGAAATCGGGTTTGGGGCGCCGCACACGAAGCCGCAATAACTGTTGAAAGCGATTCCACTCGACTAGAGTCCGCATAAGGTAATAAATAAGGGTAGTTGACAATAGCGTTATTCTGCGCGTAGGCTCGCGGAGCGATGGAGCTAGACGCTTCCCTCTCCTGGCTCGCGCTGGCGCTTACTCCTGGGCTGGCTTCGCGGCTGTCCGCGCGGTTGCTGCGCGAATTTGGCTCGCCGGAAGAAGTGTTTCGCGCGCCGCTAATTCGATTAGAAGCTTGCAAGTTGCCTGCGCCGGTGGCGCAAGCCGTCTTCAAGAAACAATCCTTTAAACGCGCTGAAAAAGAGCTGGCGCTGACGCGACGCATCGATCGCTGCCAACTGCTGAACTGGACCGATCCGGAATATCCGCAGACGCTGCTGCAAATCTACGATCCGCCGGTGATGCTGTATGTGCGCGGGGACGCCCAGGTGCTGAATCAGCCAAGCATCAGCATTGTGGGCACGCGACGGCCGACGCTCTACGGCACACAGATGGCGGAACGGCTGGGGCGGGAGTTGGCGGCTCGCGGCTTGGTGGTGGTGAGCGGGATGGCGCGCGGAATCGACGCCATCGGGCACCAGGGGGCGATGGCGGCAAACGGCCGAGGGATCGGGGTGCTGGGTACGGGCGTGGATGTCTGCTATCCCAAGGAAAACAGGAAACTGTACGAGAAAGTTCTGGAGCGCGGCGCGATTATCAGTGAGTTTCCGCTGGGGACGCACCCGGCGCCGGAGAATTTTCCCGTGCGAAATCGCATTGTGGCGGGTATGCCGCTGGGCGTAGTGGTGGTGGAGGGAGCGCAGTACAGCGGGTCGCTGATTACCGCGCGGCTGGCGATGGAGTTTGGGAGGGAAGTGTTTGGCGTGCCGGGAAACGTCACACAGCCGGTCAGTTTTGCGCCGAACCAGTTGATCAAGCAGGGCGCGAAGCTGGTGACCAATGGCGCGGACGTGATCGAGGAGCTGCCGACGCCGGTCCGCGCAACGCTGGTGCATGCCGAGCAACCGGAAGCGGAACAACGGAATTTGTTGGCTGCGGCATCGCTCAATTCCTCAGAAAAGAAGATTTACGACCTGCTGAACACGGACGAGCCAAGGCATATCGACGACATTGTGGAGGCATCGGGGTTGAACTCTTCGGAAGTTCTGGCTACGCTGTTTGACTTGGAGATGAAGGGGATCGTCCGGCAGATGCCGGGAAAGCAGTTCAGCAGGGTACTTTTGTAGCGGCGGAGAGTTCGGCCCGCCCGCTCGAGTTGGCGGAAAACAAGGTAAGGTGAGATGTCTCGGCCCGGCTGAAACGCGTCGGGACCTGGGGATGGGACCCTCGCTCGGAAGTGCCGAAATATTTGAAAAGGCGCAAGTTAGGCCGCTCGTGAAGAGGGCAATGAATCCGTAGAGCGCGTTTGCGCATCTGCTGTAAGGTAGCGAGAAGGACACAAGCCCCGCCAGATGGGCCTTCCTGCGAGGGAATCCGGGGTTACAAAGACAAGATGGCACGTTCGCTGGTTATAGTGGAATCGCCTGCCAAGGCGAAGACAATCAATAAGTATTTGGGACGCGACTTTACCGTGAAAGCGTCCATTGGGCACGTGATGGACCTGCCCAAAAAGACGATTGGTATTCGTTTGCCCGATGACGAGCCGAAGAAGAAGAAAAAGGGCAAGGGCAAGAAGAGCAAGACAGCGCCAGAGAAAGTCAACAAAAAGCCGGTCACTCTGGACGATGCCAAGATTTTCGAGCCCACGCTGCAGATTATTTCCGGCAAGGGCAAGGTTATTAATGATTTGAGGAAATCGGCCAGCACCGCCATGGCCGTGTATCTGGCGGGCGACCCGGACCGCGAGGGCGAAGCGATATCGGCGCACCTGGCGATGGTGCTGTCCAAGCCGACGAAGTATGCGGAGGATGACGCGCCCAACGGGAATAACGGCAAGGGCGCCGCCGAGGCGAAGGAAGAGGCTGAGTCCAAAAATTCCAAAGGGGACACGAAGGGCAAGTCCAAGAACGCCAAGAAGAACCGGGATGAGATCAACATTCCGCCGATTGATCCCAAGAAAATTTTTCGGGTGACGTTCAACGAGATTACGCCGAAGGCGATTCGCGCGGCGTTCGAAAAGCCGCGGCAGGTGGACACCAACCTGGTGGACGCGCAGCAAGCGCGGCGCGTGCTGGACCGCATCGTGGGCTACAAGGTTTCGCCGCTGCTGTGGGACAAAGTGCGGCGCGGATTGTCGGCGGGGCGCGTGCAGACGGTGGCATTGCGTCTGATCGTGGAGCGAGAGCAACTGATCCGCGCGTTTGTGCCGCAAGAATATTGGACGATCCACGCGATGCTGGACGCGGGCGAGCCGCCCCTCTTCGAAGCCAAGCTGAGCAAGCACAAGGGCGAGGACATCGAGGTCGGGAATCAGGAAGCGGCGGACAAGATCGTCGCGGCGGTGAGCAAGGCGAAGTGGCAGGTCGCTTCGGTAGCGCAGAAGGAAAAGAGGCGCAACCCGCCGCCGCCGTTCACCACTTCCAAGCTGCAGCAAGCAGCGTATAACCGGCTGCGCTATACGGCCAAGCGCACCATGGGCGTAGCGCAACGACTTTATGAAGGCGTGGAACTCGGCGAAGAGGGATCGGTGGCGCTGATCACCTACATGCGAACGGATTCGGTGAACGTTTCGCAGGACGCGCTGCAACAGGTGCGCGAGCTGATTCCACAGCGCTTCGGGGCAAATTATTTGCCGGAAAAACCGAACTATTACAAGTCCAAGAAGGATGCGCAGGAAGCGCACGAAGCGGTGCGGCCTACGGACGTTTCGCGGACACCGGAAGATGTTCGCAAGTATCTGCCCGAGGATCAGTTCAAACTGTATCAACTGATCTGGCAGCGGTTTGTGGCGTCGCAGATGTTGCCGGCGATCTTCGATCAGACGAGCATTGATATTTCGGCGGGAGATTACACATTTCGGGCAACGGGTTCGGTGCAGAAATTCGACGGGTACCTGCGCGTGTACCAGATGCCGGTGGCCGGGGCCGACCGCGAAGACGATGAAAAGGATGACGAGGGTGAGGGCAAGGCGCTGCCGCGCGTTACGGAAGGGCAGACGCTGCGGCTCGACCAGATTCGTCCGGACCAGCATTTTACGGAGCCGCCACCACGGTACACGGAAGCGACGCTGGTGAAGGAGCTGGAAGAAAAGGGGATCGGGCGGCCGTCGACGTACGCTTCGATTATTTCGACGATTGTCGAGCGCGAGTACGTGCGCAAGGACCAGGGGCGGTTCACGCCGACGATGCTGGGCGAGCGCGTGAGCGTGCTGCTGGTGAAGAGCTTTGATGACGTGTTTGATGTGACGTTCACGGCGCGGCTGGAAGAGGAGTTGGACGAGATTGAGGAAGGCAAGCTGCCGTGGCGCGACGCGGTGCGGGAGTTCTGGGAAAAATTTATTGTTGATCTGGCGAAGGCCGGCGACGAGATGGTGTCGTATAAGGCGGGGATTCCGACGGGCAGAAAGTGCGAAAAATGCGGCGAGGGCGAGCTGCTGGAGCGCATCAGCCGGCATGGATTTTTCCTGGGCTGCTCGCGGTATCCGGAGTGCGATTTCATTCAGGATATGGCGCCGGAACTGAGTGACGACGGCAACGGCGAGAACAAGGTCGAGTATTGCGAGAACTGCGGCAAAGAAATGGCCATTAAGCGCGGGCGATTTGGAGCGTTCCTGGCGTGCACGGGTTATCCCGATTGCAAGACGACGCGGCGGTTGGTGGAGGGAACGCGCATCGCGCATGAGCCCGACGAGCCGCTCGAGGAAAAGTGCACGCTGTGCGGCAATCACTTGATTAAGAAGAGCGGGCGCTTCGGTCAATTTATCGGCTGTTCCGGCTATCCGAAGTGCAAGTACACGCGGCCGATCACGATGGGCATCAAGTGCCCGAAATGCAATGAAGGCGAATTTGTGAAGCGCGGAAGCGCCGGTAAAGGCGGACGCGGACGCCCGCGCGTTTTTTATGGGTGCTCGCGATATCCGGATTGCGATTTCACGACGCCGCATATGCCGGTGGCGGAGCCGTGCCCCAAGTGCGGCGCGGCGTTTATCGTGGAGAAGAAGACCAAGATCGGCATGGTGCGCAGTTGCTTGAAGGAAGGGTGCGATTGGGAGTCCGTGGTAGCGGACCCGATGCCACCGCAGCACGAAGAGGCAGCGACGCCGGTGGGCGCAAAGCCGTAAGTCCGCACTGACAAGTTTTCATTCACAACTTTTCATTTCACAACTTAGCGGCCGGTGACAAGTCAGCGGCATGCATTTGTGAATTGGAGTTCGCGAAACTCTGCGCGACTATACTTGGTGTGAGTTGTGGTGCCTGGGAGCGGCCCGGAAGAGATGAAACAGGCCATCGGGAAATATTTGCAGTACCTGGAGTCGGTGAGGAATTCCTCGCCGCACACGATTGTGAACTACGGGAAGGACCTGGGGCAGTTTGTCTCGTATCTTTCGCCCCCGGGCGCGCAACTACCGCCACTTCGGGAAATCACGCATCTGGTCATCCGCGAATTTGTGGGGCACTTGCACGAGCAGGGGCTGGAGAAAAGCTCGATTGCGCGGAAGCTGGCGGCGCTGCGTTCGTTTTTCAAGTATTGCGTGCGCGAGGGGGTGGTCAAGGAAAATCCAGCGCGGCTGGTGCCGACGCCCAAGCTGCCAAAACGGATTCCATCGGTACTTTCCGCGGAAGAGATGAACGGATTTTTGAATGAGCTGGCGGGCGCGGGTCCGGCTCCGGCGGGTGGGCATCCGCCTGCGAAGACAGGTGATGGTGGCGCAACGGAGGGGGCGGGTAGCACGGGATTGCTACTGCGGCGCGATCGGGCGCTGCTGGAGATGCTGTATGCGGCGGGATTGCGCGTAAGTGAGTTGACGGGCTTGAACCTGGAAGACATGGACCAGAAAGAGCGGATGCTGCGCGTGCGCGGCAAGGGCAACAAGGAACGCATCGTGCCGTACGGGACGAAGGCGCAAGAGGCGCTGGAAAAATACTGGCCGCTGCGGGAACAGCTCTTGCTGCAAACGTCCGGCAGCGGAGGGACGCAGCGGGCGGCACCGAGAACCAATGCGGTGTTTCTGAATTACGCGGGGCGGCGTCTGACGCAGCGTTCCGTGGGGCGTATCGTAAAAAAGTACGTCAAGCTGGTGAATGTTAATTGGGACTTGCACCCGCATTCGCTGCGGCACGCGTTCGCGACGCATTTGCTGGCGGATGGGGCGGATCTGCGGGCGATACAGGAACTGTTGGGGCACCAGTCGCTTTCCACCACGCAGAAATACACGCACGCGTCGATCCGGCAGCTGATGGAGATTTACGACAAGGCGCATCCGCACGCCTGAGCGCGCAAAAGGATGCTGCAACGGGCGCGTTCGTAGCTTCCGATAACATTGGTGGTCGAACGATATTGAGGCTCGCTTCGTGCGGTCTGGATTTGTGTCACGAATTGCTTTGGAAATTTTCTTCGCGCCGTAACCTGGATTACACTTCTCGGGAATAGAACGCGCCCCAGGATTCTTCCGAGGAGGGCTGGTCAATGAATCGAAGACTTCTGAGGATTGTGAGGGTTGCCCGCAGGAAATCGCGCGGTATAGTCCCGGCGGTTCGCAAGGCGGTTGCGACCGGGCTGTCGGCGGCACTTGTGGTTGCGCCAGCTATGTGGGGTTTCTTTCCCGGTTCAGTCGAGGCCAAAGCGCGTCCTATAGCACCGCCGGCGCTAGTAAGCTCCAGCAACCAATGCATGTTGCATTCGGCGCATGGCGACATCAAGCACGTCATCTACATTCAGTTCGACAACGTTCACTTCACTCGGGATAACCCGAACGTGCCGTCGGACCTCGAGCAGATGCCGCATCTTCTCAATTTTTTCGTGAACAACGGCACGTTTTCGTCGAACCACCACACTCCGCTGATCTCCCACACCGCCGACGACATCCTCACGTCGCTGACGGGCGTTTATGGCGAGCGGCACGGCCAGCCCGTTTCGAACAGTTTCAACTATTTCAATCCCGCTGATCCCGGAGGGCTCGGATCAACGTTCACAACGTCTTTCACGTACTGGATCGATAGGGTTGATCCCGTTGCAGATCCCAGCTTCAATCTGCTCACTCCATCCGGCGCAAACGCGCCAGCGCCATGGGTGCCCTTTACACGCGCCGGATGTAACGTTGGCGCCGTTTCCATCGCGAACATGGAGCTCGAGAACACCAGAGCCGACATTACCACGGTGTTTGGCGCGGGTTCCCCGGAAGCTATCGAGGCGGCCAACAATCCCGGCCAAGCTAACAGGGACTTCGTGGGCATCGCTGTCCACTGTGCTATCGGGGATGCGGTGTGCGCCGGGGCGAACGGCAAGCCCGATGTGCTGCCAGACGAGCCCGGAGGCTACTCTGGGTTCAATGCCCATTACGGCCACAAATATGTGGCGCCGGTAATCGCTCCAAGCGGATTGACCGATCTTTTCGGCAATGCGATCACGGGATTCCCTGGCTTTGGCGGTATCTCCGCTGCGCAATCACTTGCGTATACAGCCGCCATGCAGGAGAACGGCGTGCCCATCACCTACTCTTACATCTCCGACGCGCATGACAGTCACTCGTTCCCTTTCCGCGCGTTCGGACCTGGCGAGGCCGGCTACGTCAAGCAACTTGCCGCCTATGACAGCGCCTTCGACAAATTCTTCACGCGGCTAGCTAACGACGGCATTACGCCCAGCAACGCGCTCTTCATCCTTACTTCGGATGAAAACGACCATTACGCAGGAGGGCCGCCGCTCAATGGCGCCTGCGATGGCGTCAACACTGCTTGCACCTACACGGCAGGCTCGTCCGGACCGAACACCGTTGGCGAAATCCTGACCAACATTAAGGCGCTGCTCGGCCAGGAAGATCCGACACTCGATTTCATCAAGACGCCATTCGACATTCACTTTGACATGGCGCCCGCGTTTTACATCAGCGGCCAGCCGGCGCGCGACTCGGCTATTGCGCGCCAGTTCGAGCGTGACGCTGCGGCTCTGACCGCGGTTAATCCCAGAACGGGCAACGTCGATACACTCACGCGTTTTCTGGCCGATCCCGTCGAGATGAAGCTGCTGCACATGATCACTGGTGATCCTCTGCGTACGCCCACTTTCGTAATGTTCGGCGATCCCGACTATTTCTTCCAAACCTTCGTTCCGAGTGGCGCTCCGAATGTCGGCGTGAATCCGAGTTTTGCGTGGAATCACGGCGGCGTCGCACCTGAAATCAACAACACCTTCCTCGGCCTGGCCGGTCCGGGCGTCAGGAACAGCGGGATTACAAACGCCGTTTGGTCCGACCACACGGATATCCGCCCGACGCTTCTGAGCCTGGTTGGATTGCAGGATGATTACGAGAGCCAGGGCCGCGTCCTTGCCGAAGACCTGCATCTGTGGGCCTTGACTCCCGGGGTGCAGACTAGCGGCGCCGGTTTCGAGGAGCTTGCGAAGGCCTACAAACGCATCAACGCTCCGGTGGGTGAACTCGGTCTAGCAACCTTGAAAATCTCCACCGCCGCTCTTGCGGGCAACGACGCAACCTACAACGAGCTAGAGAACCGGCTGCAGGTCATTACTGCTTTCCGCGACGCGCTTGCCGCTGAGATGCTCGAGCACCTCACCGAGGCGGAGTTCCGAGGGAAGCGCATCCGCGGCATTGAAGAACAGGCGCTGGTCCTGCGAGCCGATGCGCTGGTCGACTACGTGAACCGGCTTGCCACGCGGCAGAGTGCCGCCCACTAGCCCGCAGCAACGCTCCATAAAGTTAAAGTGCCGGGATGCGGGTCAAAAAAAACGCGGCGGCCCGAAGCCGCCGCGTCAATTGCAATGGAACGAAGCTCGCTAAAACAGGAAGCGAACGCCAATCTGGATCTGCCGGACCGTGTACGCGAAATTGCTGTTGGCACTGGTAAACGTTGAGAACGGCGCGTTAAAGGTCAGTGTGGGCGCCGCGGTAGTTCCTCCAATGATATAGCCGGTGGTGTTGACGCCGGTGAAGTTGACGTGATTGAAAAGGTTGAAGCCTTCGCCCAGCACCTCCACTTTGTATTTCTCTTGGAAGGTGAATTTCTTGGAGATGCGCAGATCGACGACCTGAGTCCGCGGCAAGCGGAATGTATTGCGTCCAATGACGTCGATGCCTTTTCTGCCATTGGAGCCGTTGATGCCGGAGCCCAGAGGCCGCAGTCCGGCCGGTGTACCGGTGGGTGTCGGCGGAGTTCCGGCTGTCAGCAAAGAATAGGGCAGGCCGTTCTGAATTTGATAGATCGGCGCAAGTTCCCATTCATTGGCCAGATATCCGAGCCATCCTTTCACATGCCATGGCGAGTTGACGATAGCATTAGCGACGAAACGGTTGGGAACATTGAAATTGGAATTGCCATACTCCGCGCGAATGTTATTGGGAGCAAGCAAGTCGTTGGTGTCTGTGAAGGTGCTGGCGTTTTGGCCAAAATCCAATGAGTGCGACCAGGTGTAGTTCGCAGAGAACTGGACGTTGTGGCTGAGGCGGTGCATGGCCTGGACGGTGAGCGCATTGTAACTGGAGCTTATGCCGCTGAAGATGTCGGTCATAGAACCGAACGCGGTGTTCAAGCGCTTTACATAGACGTTCGTCGTATAAGTCGGCGAGGTGATCGGGCCGCCCCCCACAACAGAGTAAGTAATTGGCTGGGTTACGGTCCTATCGATGTTGGTGTCCACGAAGTCCGGCAGGCTCCTGCCGAGACTGCCCAGGTAGCTAAGGGACAACACGGTGTTCCAGCCCAGCTCGCGCTCCACAGTGAGATCCATTTCGTGAATCTGCGGAGCCTGGAAGTGCGAATCGAAGTAAACCACGTTGGGACCGACCAATGCCGGGGCTGCCGCGAAAATTTGCGGGAACTTGGGCCCTGTAGCAGGCAAGAAAAAGAACTGGAACTGTCCGCCAGCCATTCCAGTGGTCGTCAAAGCGTTGTAGATCGAGGAGTTGATGATGCGGCCGTAATAAATGCCGTAGCCCCCGCGCACGGACGTCCTGCCATTGCCGAAGATGTCCCAAGCGAAGCCGATGCGGGGACCGAAATTGTTCTTGTCACTGGGGAGCTTGCCTGTCTGCGGTACGGCGGGATTGATTAGAGCGCCGAAGGGATCGGGCATCTTCTCGTATTCGTAGCGAAGGCCAAGATTTAGCGTGAAGCGCGGGAGAATGCGCCAACTGTCTTCGGCGAAGAAGGCGATATCGTCGGTGTTGAACGCGAAGCCGAGCGGTCCGAAAGCCTGCTGGAAGTTCGAGTAGCAAGGGGCATTGTGCCCGGCGCCGCAACTGCTGGGTTTGTAGAAGTCGGACAAATAGTTGCCGATGTTGCTGTAGTTGTAGGAGCCGTATTGAAAGCGGAGATTCTGGCTCAGGTCATGTGTGCGGGCGAAGTCGAGACCGAATTTGAAACTGTGGCGGCCCTTGGTCCAGGAAACGGTGTCAGCAAACTGGTGGCGGCGCTCGTCGGGGAACGATGGCCGCTGCAAGAACGTAGGGACACCCATGTCGAACCCGTTGGTGATGAGGACGTCCGGCGGCAAGCCTAGAGGATTGGTGTAACCGGCGGGGTTGACGAAGGTCGTGAGCTCGTATGGTGAAGGTGGCTGCGCGAATTCAAATTCAAAGTCGCGGCCATACTGGTAACGGGCTTCGTTGGAAAGGCTCGGAGTGATGAAGGTGTACAGCTTGGCTACTCCCCAGGTGTCGCGAACGTAGTCGTTGCCGAAGCTGGCGATTCCGAAGGCGTTGGAGGCCTGCGTCTGGATTCCAGCCGGAGAAGCCCAGCGCATGCGATTGACCTCAAAGGAGGCGCGGTTTTTCTGATTGATGGTCCAATCGACCTTGGGGAAAAAGATGGTTTGCTCGCCCTTGCGAGGCACAGGGCCGAGTTCGCCGAGCAGGCCGCTGAGGCCGTTGTTGTAATCGGAAACGCCAGCGGCGTAATTGGGAAGGCTGAGGTTGCTGACTAAAGTGCACGCGCCGCGTGTAGCGGCCAACACGTTGGCGCCGTTTGGCACGGCGTTGGGACCGCTGGTAAAGGCGGCAGCGTTTAAGGTGCTGCAGGAGCCGCCATAATTGGTGAGATCAGGAACGGGGGTGGCAAAAAACGCGGCGGGGCTGGTCGGGACTGCAGTGCCCGGGAAATCGCGGGTGTAACGATCGAAGGCAAAGTAGAAGAAAAGCTTGTCTTTGAGGATCGGGCCGCCGATGCCCAAGCCCCAGATCTTGCGTACGTCCGTGGGTTTGAAGGGCGAAGAAGTGAAAACACCTGGGGAGGTTTGCGTGGTGAGCCTGGTGAAGGAGTTTGTGGCGCCCCACTCGTTGTCGCGATCGTAGAAATATCCCTCGCCGTGGTATTGGTTGGTGCCGCTCTTGGTGACAGTGTTGACCACCGCGCCGGCAGCACGGCCGTACTCGGCGGAATAATTTGACGTATTAACCTGGAACTCTTGTACGGCGGCTTTAGCGGTGGAGTAACCGGCGCGTGTGCGGCCGCGCTCCTCGGAGAAGAAAGCTTGGTTGTTGTCGGCGCCGTCGACGGTATTGTTATTCAAGAGCGTGCTGATGCCGCGGAAGCTGAGCAGTCCGAATCCATTGGAGTCATTGACCACGCCCGGGGTAAGCAATGCGAAGTCTGACCATCTGCCACCGTTAATCGGGAGATTGTTGATCTGCACCTGGTCCACAATGGGAGCAAAATCTGCTGAGGAAGTATTGATTTGAGGTAATTCCGAGGTAACCAATACGGATGCTCCCGTAGTCGCAAGAGGCAGATGGGCAGACAGCTCCGTGACAGCACCGACTTGAACAATCACATGCTCAGCCTTCAGCGCAGCGAATCCCGTCGCATTGATGCTGACCGCGTACGATGCCGGGGGCAACTTGGAAACTCGATAGTAGCCGGATTCATCCGTTACGACGACAAACTCCAAGTTGGTACCAGCGTTCCGCACCGTGACCTTGGCATTCGGTACGACTCCGCCACTCTGGTCATAAACGGTGCCGCTGATAGCGCCGTCGGTGGTCGATTGCGCATTTGCGTACGGAATATTTGGGTAGCCAAACAGAAGCAGGCAAATGCCCGCAAGTAGCCTGAATGCTTTGTCTCTCATCAACGGTCTCCTAAGAATATGAGCCAGCGGAAATTGCACGACTGCGATGATGCACACGGGCGGACATTTAAGAACGTCAGAGAGGAGTCCGAGGTCACCCCACCACGCAAACCGACCCGCCACCCGCAGCGGAGTCTGGATGGGATATGTTACTACCACATGAATAAACCAAGAGCAATCGGCGAAAGGTGGAAATCTGTGGATATTAAAGGGCGGCCGGCTCGCGGATTTGCGGCGTCGAGGCAAACGCGTTACTGTCTCTTGCTCGCAAGAAAGGAGTCTGGCCTAATTGAGCAAAATTGGTTACGTGTGGATGCTGGTAGGTGCGATTTGCGGCTCGGCGTCGATCACGAAGGCTCAGGATAATTACGAAATTCAAGTGTATGGGTACGACATGGTCGAGCCGAAGCACACCATGGTGGAGTTGCACAGCAATTTCACCATAGATGGCAGCAAGACCGTGCAGGACGGAGTGCTGCCCACCAACCACGCGATGCACGAAACGATTGAGATTACCCATGGCTTTACGGATTGGTTCGAGACGGGATTTTACATTTTCACTTACGAGCGCAATGGATTTGGCGTGCAGTGGGTGGGGGATCACATCCGGCCGCGGGTGCGCATTCCGCCGAAGTGGAAATGGCCCGTCGGCCTGAGCTTGTCGAACGAGATCGGCTACCAGCGGGCAAAGTTTTCGCCGGACACGTGGACGTGGGAGATGCGGCCGATTATCGACAAGCAGATTGGGCCCTGGTATCTGGCGTTCAATCCGACGTTTGACCGCTCCTGGCATGGCCCCAGCGTGCATGATGGGTTTATTTTTTCGCCGAACGTGAAGGTCGGCTACGACTTCACCAAGAAAATCAACGCCGGGATCGAGTATTACGGCGCGGTGGGGCCGGCGACAGATTTTGTGCCCATCAGCCTACAGCAGCACCAAATTTTTCCGGTAGTCGATTTGAATCTCTCGCCGAAGTGGGAAGTGAATTTCGGGTTGGGAGTGGGAGTGACGAGGTCAACGGATCACTTGATTGCGAAAATGATCCTGGGTTATCGCTTCGATTTCTGACGCGGACTTTGCGGAAAAGAAAAACGGCTGGCCGTGTTTGCGGCCAGCCGTTCTGTCTCTCCGCGCCGAAAGATACGGCGCTACCATGCGTGCTTAGCGGTGCCCGCCGCCTCCATGGCCACCGCCACCGCCACCGTGAAAGCCACCACCGCCGTGGCCACCGCCGCCATGAAACCCACCGCCGCCATGACCGCCACCGTGGAACTCTCCGCCTCCGTGGAAATTGCCTCCGCCGTGGTAACCTCCGCCGTGGAAATCGCCGCCGCGATAGCCGTGGTCGAATCCGCGTCCGTACCCGCCGCGGCCGTAGTACCCGCCGCGGCCATAATACCCGCCGCGACCGTAACCGTATCCGCGGCCGTAGTAGCCGTGTCCGTAATAGCCGTGGTACCAGGGGCCGGCGCCGATGAAGACGCCGCCTGCGAACCAGTCAGGGCCGTAGTAGCCGTAGGGCGCGCAGTCGTAAGGAGCATAGTCGTAATAGCCATAGGTGCAGACGGGAGCTGGGCCGTAATAGGCCGGCGCTCCAAATCCAACGCCGAAGCTGACGTGCTGGGCGTTGGCGTTAGAAGCCGAGAAGAGACCAATACCGAGAGCAATGCCGAATAAACCGAACAACCTTAGATACCGCATCTGCAAGTAGCGCATACCTTGGACCCTCTTAGATCCGTTTAATACACTGATGGAACCCGCGCGGATGAGAAAAGTTGCGCGCTCGGGGACTGTAAGGGAGTGATTTCAATTACGTTAGGAAGGCAGCGCCGCAGACGGATGGCTAGAAGAGTTCGCTAAGAGCGTGAAATCGTAACTGGTGCTTTTTCGTGCGTTGACGGGGTTGGTGTAAAGCCCTTATAATTGGCGTTTGTCTTTACAGGTGGAGGAGCGATGTACGCCGTCATTCAGACCGGGGGGAAGCAGTATCGCGTCGCGCCCGGCGACACTATACGAATTGAGCGAGTTAGCGGAGAAGTGGGCGAGAAGGTGACGTTTGGCTCCGTGCTCGCGGTGCACACCGACGACAAGAAAGTGGTTCTTGGATCGGATGCGTCGAAAGTGACCGTCACGGGCAAGATCGTCGACCAGGGACGCGCGAAGAAGTTGACGGTGCTCAAGTTCAAGAAAGGCAACCAGTACAAGATCTCGCGCGGGCACCGGCAGAATTTTACGGCGGTGCAGGTCAGCGATATTAAGCTGTAGGTTGTCGAAGAGAAAAAGCAGATTCCTCCCTGCGCGACCCGGCGCACGTCCAATTTTTTTCGCATAGGGCGTGCGCAAGAAAAAAACGGGCCGCTCCACTCGAAATGACAGGGAAAAGAAAAAGAGGGATGAGTCATGGCACATAAGAAGGGCGGCGGGTCGTCTACCAACGGGCGGGATTCGCACGGCCAGAGGCTGGGTGTGAAGCGCTTCGGCGGGCAGCTTGTGAATGCTGGAACGATTTTGGTGCGGCAGCGCGGCACGAAGCACCAGGCGGGCGTCAACGTTGGGCAGGGCAAGGACGATACGCTGTACGCGCTGGTGACCGGGTACGTGAAGTTCGAGGATAAGGGACGGCACGGGCGGTTCATTACCGTGACACCGGCTGAGCAAGAGACGGCTGCGGCCAACTAGATCGGTTGCAGTAGGTGATCGGTTGAGGTCCTTCGGCTCCGCAAAAAGCGCGAAGCCTCAGGATGACACCGAATGACACGGATCACTTCGAGATAGCGCTGCGTGCGAGAAAGCGGCGGCAAGACCGCCGCACTCCAAAATGTGCGGCTCGGCTTTAGCTGAGCCGCTTTTGTTTTTTGCTTTTGTGTTAGCGCGGGACGTCCGAAGAGACGCAGCTTAGTGCGCCGCCGGGGAAAAACTTGAGATAGGCGCTGCGGCCATGTGCGGGAATAATGACAAGCTCCGGAACCATTTGGTGGAGTTGGTTGAGCTTGGCGACGATTTGATTGGCGCGGGCGGGATCGTTGTCGCTGTCGCGCAAGAGCAGGGATTTGCCGACGCGGTCCCGGAAGCCGCGCTCCTCATCGACGGCATCGCCGACGTAGAACAGACGATGATGCGGGTCCAGGTTCACGAAGATGCCGACGCTGCCCGGAGTGTGGCCACGCAAAGGCACGACAACGACTGAGCCATCGCCGTAGAGGTCGGTGCTTTCGTCGAACGTTTCATATGGGTGGGGATCGAATTTCAGCGTGGGTGAGTCGGCGGACGGAAGTTTTCGTGTGTGAGCGGGAATCACGTAGCCTTTGGCGTGCACTGCGGGATCGAAGGCGTATTGCAACTCTTCGCGGGTGAGAAGAACTGGAACGCGGGGGAGATCCATCAAGCCGCCGGCGTGATCCAGGTGGACGTGAGAGAGAATGACCCAGCGAATTTTGTCGGGATCGCCGCCGACGAGGCGCATGAGTTCCGGGAGCGGCACCTCGGGATCCAGCTGGCCCGCCAGATTTTTGAGTTTGAGGCGCAGAAGGAATGGGTAGCCGCTGATTTCTTCGTCGAAGTGGCTGGAATTGCCGGTGTCGACCAGCAGATCGCCATCGGGATGCTTCACGAGAATGCTTCCGGCGGTCATGGCGAACGAATAGCCGGTGAAGGTGTTACCGGTTTCGACCCAGCAGGCGGAGAGGTCCTTGCGCGGGGTGACGGTGGGCGCAACGCGGGCGTGTGGTGGAGCGGCGGGCAGCGCGTCTCGGTGAAAATACAAGACGTAGGCGCCGATGCCGACCACAATAGCCAGGAGCACGAGTAGGATTGCGGCGCGGCGCAGCCACACACGGATAGGGGACACGATCAATGGCCTCCAAAAATTTCGTGATTTGCGCTAATACCGAACGCCTTGCGCCGATGCCGAACGCCTATGGTATCGTTTTTTAAGAGGAAGTAGGGACTGTGTTTGTTGATGAAGCAAAGATTTTGGTGAAGGCCGGGAACGGTGGGAACGGGTGCGTGGCGTTTCGGCGCGAGAAATTCGTGCCGCGCGGCGGTCCGTCCGGCGGCGACGGTGGGCACGGCGGTAGCATTTACCTGGAAGCGAATCCGAACGACAATACGCTGCTGCGCTATCGGTATAACCGCGAATTCAAGGCCGATCGCGGGCGCCACGGAGAAGGCTCGAACTGCACCGGGCATTCGGGCGCGGACATGATTTTGCAAGTGCCGGTCGGCACGCTGGTGTTCGACGACGGCGGCGAGACGATTGCGGATTTGGCGGTGCCGGGGCAGCGCGTACTGGTGGCGAAAGGTGGCCGGGGCGGGCGCGGGAATCAGAATTTTGCGAAGCCGTGGCACCAGGCTCCGCGGGAACATGAGGATGGGCATCCCGGCGAAGAGCGGCAACTGCGACTGGAATTGCGTCTGCTGGCCGACGTGGGACTGGTGGGTTTCCCGAATGCGGGGAAGTCGACGCTGATTTCGGTGATCTCCGCGGCGCGGCCAAAGATTGCGAACTATCCGTTTACGACGCTGGAGCCGAACCTTGGCGTGGTGAATGCGGACGGCGGCGGAGGCAGCGAGGGGCGAGAGGTCGGGCGAACGTACGTGGTCGCCGACTTGCCGGGATTGATTGAAGGCGCGCATGAAGGCGCTGGGCTGGGGATTCGATTCTTGCGGCACGTGGAGCGCACGCGGCTGCTGGTACATCTGATTGATACAAGCGATGCCTCAGAGGAAGACCCGATTCATTCGTTTGAGGTGATTTCGGGAGAGTTGCGGGCGTTCAGCGATTCGCTGGCGGGAAAGCCGATGATCGTGGTGGCGACAAAGCTGGATGCCACTACGGATCGGACGCGGCTGGAAGCGCTACGCGACTTTTGCGGCGCGCGAGGGCTGGAGTTTCACGCGATATCGGCGGCGACAGGCGAAGGTGTGCGCGAGTTGGTCAGGTCGATAGCGGATGCGCTCGATAAAATCCCCAAAGCGGCGCCGGAACCCGCGGCGGAGATCCAGCGTGCCTCAGACGAAAGTGCGGCCGATGCAGCATCGGCGGCGCGCGTCGAGAATTTATGAGAAGATGCAGGTCATAAGCTCTCGGGAGGCGTATTGACCACCGCGCAAGCTCAGCGCACGGCCGCAAAACATCATCCTCGCCGCATCGCGCTTTTTGGAGGCTCGTTCGATCCGATTCACTCCGGGCATCTGGCGGTGGCGAGGGCCGCTGACCGGCGATTCAATTTTGACGAGATTCATTTCATTCCCGCGAGCAGGCCGCCGCACAAATTGAAGCAGCACCTTGCCCCATTTCCGCATCGCTTCGCCATGGTGGCGCTGGCGTGCTCGGAGCATCCACACTTTGTTCCCTCGGTGGCCGAGGCGGGAGAAGATTTTAGCGGCGCACAATTGCATTATTCGGTGGATACGGTGCGCTATTTCCGGCACACATTCCACGGGCATGGCGATCGCATCTATTTCATCATTGGCGCGGACGCGTTTCTGGATATTCCGATGTGGAAGGAATATGAAACGCTTTTGGGCCTCTGCGATTTTGTGGTGGCGAACCGGCCGGGCATTCGGGCAGAGGCGCTGCGGCTGGTGATTCCGCCCGAGCTGATGGCGCGTGATGGAAAGAGGAAAGAAGGCGAAGCGGCGCACGAGTCCAGCGTGGTGGCGCATCTGAACCGCACCAGCGTCTATCTGCTGGAGAACGTGGCCAGCGAAGTTTCCGCGACGGACATTCGGCGGCGCGCGCATCGGGGGCAATCAATTCATGGGCTTGTTTCGGCGCGCGTCGAGGAATACATTTTGAAGCAGGGTCTTTACAGGTGAACTACAACTCATTACCACAAGGCGTGCGCCTCGCAGTCGAGGCGGCGCAAAACAAGAAAGCGGCGGCTATTTCTGTCCTCGATCTCAGCGGAGTGGGAGCGTTTACTTCCTACTTCGTGATTTGCACGGGATTCAGCACGCCGCAGGTGCAGGCGATTTGCACGGAGGTCGAGGAGCAGCTGTATAAGGGGCAGGGGCGCTCGCCAGAGCACCGCGAAGGGCGCGGTTCGTCGGAATGGGCGCTGCTGGATTTTGGCAGCTTCATCGTGCACGTCTTCAGCGAGCAGGCGCGGCATTATTATGATCTGGAGCGGCTGTGGCGCTCGGCGCCGAAGCTGGAAATTCCGGATGAGCCGGAAACGGCATCCCGCCATAGCGGGCCCCGAAATTTGGCGATGGGGGGCTCGCACGCTCACGACGAAGCGGTTTCAAAATGACGAAGGAGCGGCTGCCGTGGATCTCCGCGGACCCGGCGTCGCAAAATATATTTGAGCTGGCGCAGAAAGTTGCCGCCGCCCCCACCACGCTGCTAATCACCGGAGAAAGCGGCTCAGGCAAAGATTACCTGGCGCGTCTGATTCACGAGCTTGGGCCGCGACGCGACGCGCCATTTCTGAAAATTGATTGCGCCGGCCTGCCCACACAGCTTGTCGAAAGCGAATTATTTGGCCACGAGCGCGGCGCGTTTACCGGCGCGGTGGAACGCAAGCTCGGACGCTTTGAACTTGGCGGAAACGGGACGATCGTGCTCGATGAGGTCGCAGCGCTTTCGGCGGCGGCGCAGAGCAAGTTGCTGCGGGTGCTGCAAGAGCGCTCGTTCGAACGGCTGGGCGGAACGGAAACGCTCCACATCGAAGCCCGGCTCGTGGCGCTGACCAACGTCGATCTTCCCGCTGCTATTGCCGCAGGAAGCTTCCGCGAGGATCTATTTTTCCGGATGAATGTGCTAACCATCGCGGTGCCGCCCCTGCGAGAGCGCCGTGCCGACATTCTGCCGCTCGCGGATCACTTTCTGGCGACGCTGTCTCTGGCACACGGACGCGACGGCGTGCAGCTCAGCGAGGGCGCCCGGCGGATGCTGGCGGCGTATACGTGGCCGGGCAACGTACGCGAGTTGCGCAACGCGCTGGAGCGCGCCGTAGTTTTCAATCGCGTGGAAAAGCTGGAGCCCGATCACTTTGCGGAGAATATTCGAGCTGCCGCGGCGGGGATGTCCGGGATGATCGCAGGGCTGCGTTCGCTGGAGGATGCGGAAAAGGAAGTTATCGCTGCGACGCTGGAAGCCACGCATTACAAAATAGGGCAGGCCGCGGCGATTCTTGGCATCAGCCGCAAGACGCTGCTGGAAAAGCGCAAGAAGTATGGTCTGAAGTAAGAAAGCGAGCAGCGTCGTTCGGCCGTGTAGTGACTCGCAGCACAACCCAAGCCGAATTGCATCGAAGCTCATGCTAGACTCGGTTCAGGCCAGCTATCAGCCGTCGGCCTCATCGCGGTTTTTCTGCAAGACCGCCTTCGCTCATGCCTAAAGAACTTTTTGGAACGGATGGTATTCGGGGCGTGCCCGGCACGCCTCCCTTAGACGACGCCACGCTGTATGCCACCGGGCGGTCGCTGGGGACCTATCTCAAGCAGAACAGTCCTGCAGCTCGCGTGCTGATTGGGATGGATACTCGCGAGTCCGGTCCACGCATCGCGGCGCTTCTGGCTGCGGGACTTGGCAACGTGGGAGTGTCGGTAGACTTCGCCGGAATTATTACTACGCCCGGAGTCGCGTGCCTTGTGCGCCAGCGAGGGTTCCAGGCCGGCGTGGTTATTTCTGCCTCGCACAATCCCTTTCACGACAACGGCGTGAAGCTCTTCTCCAATGCCGGGATGAAATTCCCAGATGCGGTTGAGGAAATTCTCGAAGAAGACATCTTTAAACATCGCCAGGAAGCGGCGCCCAAGGATCCGCCGGCTCTCGTGGCGGATGACACCTTGGACGCTCGATATCTCGATTTCCTGCGCAGCCGGGTGATCCCGGGCGCCAAGCTTTCGAGCCTGCGCATGGTCCTAGACTGCGCCAACGGCGCGGCGTACAAACTTGGGCCGGAACTTTTTGAGTCTCTAGGCGCGAAGGTAATTGCCATGGGCGCCGCGCCTGATGGGCGGAACATCAACGCGGATTGCGGCTCGATGCACCTGGAAGGATTGCAGAAGAGGGTGGTGGCGGAGCGGGCAGGCCTGGGAATCGCATTTGACGGCGATGCGGACCGGGCAATGTTCGTTTGCCAATCGGGCAGGATCATAAACGGGGACGGCGTTTTGTTGGCCGCGGCACGGCATTTGAAATCGGCTGGAAAGCTGAAGGGCAATCGTGTGGTGGCAACTTCGATGTCCAACCTTGGACTGGAGCGGGTGCTCGCGCGGGAGGGCATTGAGCTGGCTCGAGCCGCTGTGGGCGACCGTTATGTGCTTGAGGAGATGCTTCGCAGCAACAACGTGCTGGGCGGCGAACAGTCCGGCCACGTGATTTTTCTGGACGACTCGCCCGCGGGCGACGGCTTGCTGACGGCGGTGAAGATTGCTTCGCTCGTTTCGATGAACGGACGCTTGGAATCCTTGATCACCGGGCTAAAGGACTACCCGCAGACGATCGTCAATGTGAAGGTGAAGGCGAAGCCGCCGCTGGAGTCGTTGCCGCAAGTGTCTCGCGCGCTTGCCGAGGCGCAATCGGCGCTTGGAGATAATGGCCGGGTGGTATTGCGCTATTCGGGGACGGAGCCGCTAGCCCGCGTCATGGTCGAGGCCGAGCATGATGCGGACGTCCAACGCTATAGCCAGTCGGTAGCAAACGCGTTGCGCGAGTCCATCGGCACCTGATGGCAGCACCCGCACACCTAGTCCTTACGTTGCGTTTCGTCTTTAGTCCCCCATTGCAGCTCTGCGAGCTGGTGCGCTTGCGGACCAAAAATCGGCATGTCACATGCCTGTAACAGCCGCGTATCTCCCAAAGAATGGATGCGCGGCTATGCTTACCTGTGAGAATTTGTAGGTAAAAACCGGCCACCTCGCGGTGCGGAAGTGCGAATTCTGGACTAACTCCCGTCGTTTCATGCGACTGCTCGAATATGAATTTCTGATTAAACGCTGGCACACGGTTTGCTCTCTCTTCCGGCAACGCTGTTTAAAAAGATTGGCTTCCCGGGGTGGCCGGATCCCAACCTCGACTGGGATTCGGTTTTGGGGGGTCAGTTCTAAAGAAGAAGGGGGCTTGCACCAGCCCCCTTTTTCGTTCTCGGGTTGTGTGCCCTCGAAGTGGGTAGTTCGCGGTTCCCGTGGGTGGTCCTGTTCTCACCAGGCAGGGCGCAAAACACCGCGCCCTCTGTCTACCTTGCTCCCCGTTCCCTACGACCAAGTCATTTCAAGCGGAACTCCGCCTTATTGACGGAGGTGGACGTCAAACCAAGCCAGAGTGCGTTCGATGACGTCGCGTTGGTGCTTCGGGTTGGCGAAGAGGTGGCCTTCGCGCTCGTAGACGACGAATTGAGTTTCGACGCCCAGCGCTTTAAGGGCGTGCCAGAATTCGTAGGATTGCGGTGTGGGGCATTCGCCATCGCTGTCGCCGACGAGGATCAGCGTGGGGGTCTTGGCTTTCTTGATGAAATTGATGGGCGAGCTTTTGGCGTAAACCTCCGGATCGTCGTAGACGGATTTGCCGAAGAACGGAATCATCCACTGATCAATTGAGTTTTCGCCGTAATAGGACTGCCAATTGGAGAGGCCCGCTCCGGACATGGCGGCTTTGAAGCGATTGGTCTGCGTGACGGCCCACATGGTCATGTAGCCGCCGTAGCTCCAGCCGGTGACGCCGAGGCGGTTGGGATCGATAGGCGCAACACGGATGGCTTCGTCGACGCCGGCGAGAATGTCCTTGAAATCGCCGTAGCCGAAATCCTTGACGTTGGCGCGCGTGAAGGCTTCGCCTTGTCCGTAGCTGCCGCGCGGATTGGGATAGAGCACGAAGTAGCCCATGCCCGACAGACCGGCGGCGAAATCGTGGCTGCCAGGCCAGTGGGAAAGCGAGAGAGACGAAGGGCCGCCGTGGACATTCACGACGAGCGGATATTTTTTGGAAGGATCGAAATCGCGCGGGTAGAGAAGCCAACCCTGCACTTCGTAGCCGTCGTTCTTCCAGCTGATGCTTTTTGCTTGACCCCAGGCAGGCGCCAGGCTCGCATTGCGGCTGGTTACAGGAGTGGGTGTGGGAGATCCGCCTGTGATCAGCACGACTTCCGGTGCGTGGCTGAATGACCGGAAAATGCCAGCGATCGTCGAGCCGTCTCTTGCAGCAGAAAGCGAGAAGCCGAAAATCCCGGAAGCGCTGAACGCGCCTTCGGCCGACCAGCGCGGCTCGATCTTGCCATTTGCCGGGTCGAACGTAGCAATAGCGCTGTTGCCGCCAACGAATTCACTGAAAAGGATTTTCTTGTCGGGGAGCCAAGTGAGCCATGCGGCGGAGGCTTTCATGTCCTTGGTGAGATTTTTCGCCTCGCCGCCGCTGCTGCTAACCATGTGGATGTCGCCGCCAGTGATGCCTTCGTCGCTCATCAAGCCCTCGATGAAGGCGATTTGCTTGCCATCGGGCGACCAGACAGGATTGGCGATTTGCAGCTTGGGCTTGTAGATGGACTTCATCAGGCCGGTTGTGGCGTCGAGCGTGGAGAGTTCGGCGATCCACCAATTGTTGTCGCCATTGCCCAGGGCCGAGCTGACGACGAAACGCTTGCCGTCGGGCGACCAATCGTATTCGTAGATGTAGGCGTCCGCGGGCGTGATCTGGCTGAGCTTGCCCGTGGCGACGTCGACGAGAGCGAGGCGCTGCTCGAAGAAGGCGTCCTTGATTTCGCCGGTTTCGGGAGTTTCCGCGACGAGCGGGCCGGAGGCGCGAGTGGCATTCTCCGTAAAAAGAAGCGCGATCGTTTTGCCGTCGGGAGACCAGTTGGGCGTGGAGAGAAAGCCTTTCACTTTCGTCAACATTTTCGACGCGCCGCCTGCCGCATTGGTGACATATAACTGAACCTGGCCCTTTTGCGCGGCATCGGAGAGGAAAGCGATCTTCTGGCTGTCGGGCGACCATGCGACGCTGCCTTCTTCGTGCAGAGAATCGGCGACGCCGGCGCTGATGCGGCGAGGTGGCGCGGCGGTCTTGAGATTTTTCACGTAGATCACCGTGCTGCTTGAGGCCAGCGCGTTCTTGTCCAGCCCCTTCTTGTAATGAACGTCTTCTACCCACGCGACGGAACCGCCGTCAGGGGCCAGGGCAGCTTGTTGGAAGGTGTGCGCGGCGAAAAGCGTTTTGACAACATCGTCGAGTGGCGCAGCCGCTTGCGGCTTTTGCGCGGCCTTCAGGCGCTTCTCGACGTCCTGTTTGGTGCCCGGTGTTTCTTGCGCGAAGGAATAATTTAGGGTGAGGAATGACAGCAGAATGGCGACTATTGCGGCGTTGCGCGCACGCAGAATCATGTTCACGTCCTCTCGTTTGGCGCTAGGTACAGTAGTCCGGTCTGCAAAAGAGGGCAAGCCACACGAGCAGAGCAGTTGCTGAGGCGTAATAGTGCGATAGAATCCCGCAGCCTTTGGGCAGGAGGATGCGAGATGGTCGATCGTCGAGGATTTCTGTCTTCATTTGCGGGCGCAGTGGCCATGGGGACGACGCTGAATTTTGGCGACGGGCTTTTGGCGCAACTCGCGCAAGCGCCGGGGCAACTGCCGGATCGCGGGCTTTACGATTCCAACGAAGAGGCTTACTGGACGGAGCTGCGCAAGCAGTTTCTGATTCCGCCGGACGAAGTGTATTTGAACAACGGAACGGTGGGGTCATCGCCTGCGCCCGTGTTGCGGGCGATCTTCGACGGCTACAACGAAACGGAAAAGATGGCGCAGAGCGATCCGGAGGATTATCCGATCTGGGGCTATGCGGCGTGGAATGAGTTTCGCGATCCGCTGGCTCAGTTTCTCGGGTGCAAGCGAGATGAGATCGCGCTGGTGCGCAATGCCACCGAGGCGAACAGTTACATTGCAAATGGCGTGGACTTGAAGGCCGGCGACGAAGTGTTGATGACCGACCAGGAGCATCCGGGCGGGGAGCATCCGTGGAATCTGCGCGCCAAGCGCTACGGCATCGTGGTAAAGAAAATTGCGCTGCCGAAGCCGGTGCCGAATGCGGCAGCGGTGCTGAATCTGTTTAGCGATGCGATTACGCCGCGAACTCGCGTGCTCTTCTTCAGTCACATTACAACGGTCACGGGGGCAGTGCTGCCCGCGAAGGAACTGTGCGCGCTGGCCCGGTCGAAGGGAATTCTGTCTGCGGTGGATGGAGCACACGTTACCGGCATGATGGCGCTGAATCTGCACGACTTGGGCTGCGATATGTACTCGTCCAGCCCTCATAAGTGGCTACAGGCGACGAAGGGATCGGGGTTTTTGTTTATGCGCGATGAAGTGATTGACCGCGTGTGGAACACGATTGCGACCGAGGGGTGGGACGACACAAAGATTCGCGCCGAACGCTTTCAGCGCATCGGCAGCTCGAATGTGCCGGCATTGTGGGGGCTGCGAGCTTCGATCAAGCTGGCGAACGACATTGGCATGGAACGCATTGAGAAACGGCACCGCACAATGGCCGATTACCTTCTCGGCGAAATGGTGAAGCGCGGCGCGGAATCGTGGACCTCGGCCGATGCGGCGCTGCGCTGCGCGATCGCTACGGTAAACGTGCCGCGGCTGCAGCGGATGGACCTGGAGAAGTGGCTATGGCAGAGCAAGAAGATTCGCATTCGCGGCGGCGACCCCTCCAAGCTGCGGCTTTCTACTCCGTACTATTTGCTCCGAAAGGATGTCGACCGATTTTTGGCGGCGTTTGACGAATATCGGAAGGTGCATCCTGCGTCCTGAATGGTTACGATCCTAAAAGGGTTAGCGGTTTTGTTTGGCGCGTCGATAGTCGGTGGTGTCCTAGGGCTGATCGTCTATCATTTCGTTGCTACGCCTGAAAATGATCCGTATGGAGCTAGAGCTATTTTGTGTTTTATGTGTGGCACGGTAGCTGGCGCTATTTGTTCCCTCCCATTCCTGGCTAGAATGGCTCGCCGAGCGCAAATGTCGAGGAGCAAGGCCCGAACGTAGCCCTGCGGCTTTCTTGACCGTGTGCGCGCGGGTCGACTACACTAACTAATTCGCAGAGAGCCGCGGATGCGGCTTGTGAACCGCTGCTTGGTCCGGGCGGCGTGTGTCGAAGCGTGCGATGTTTGCGTTCGAAATTTCGCATGGGCGACGCGCGTATCCAAAAGGGGGATTGCTTTGCCAAAGCGCACTTATCAGCCGCGCAAGCGCCGGCGCGCCAAGACGCACGGTTTCCGTTCGCGCATGAAGACCGCAGGAGGCCGCAAGGTGCTTGCGGCGCGCCGCAAGAAGGGCCGTCATCGGCTCACTCCCGAATAGCGCGGAGCGCCTGGATTTTCCGCGCGCGGCGCGTTTGGTTCGGCGCGGAGAGTTTGACGCCGTATACCGTGCCGGGAAGCGCCGCTCGAATTCCCATTTCACTGTTTTTCTTCGCGCGAACCAACTGCCGCACAGCCGCTTTGGATTCAGCATCAAGAAGGCACTCGGCGGCGCAGTAGTGCGCAATCGCATCCGGCGGCGCGTACGGGAAATCGTGCGCTGCCATCGTCTGGAGATATCTGCAGGATGGGACATTGTCATACATCCGAAGAGCAATGCGGCCAAGGCGGAGTTCGCGGCGCTGACGGCGGACCTGCTGCGATTGCTGCGGATCAATTGAAGATGTGTGGTCATTCAAAAGGCAATTCCTCAGCGGCTGAAGCCGGATTTGTGCCAGCACGCAATGTCGGAGCTAAAGCTCCGACCCCCAAGTCCTTCGCGCAAGATTTGGCGCTGGGCGCGTTGCGATTTTACAAGGCGTATTTGTCGCTGCTGGCCGGCGGAAGCTGCCGATTCGAGCCCACGTGCTCGATGTATGCATATCAAGCGATCGAGCGATTCGGCGTCGCGCGTGGAGCGTGGCTTACGCTCAAGCGCTTGCTGCGTTGCCATCCTTTATCCGGCAGATTTGGGTACGATCCGGTGCCCGAGGACTGGCAAGACTCGCAACACAGTACGGCTACCCCTAATGAGGCGCATTCGTGAGCGAACCGCAGAAGAAGTTTAAGTTAACGCATGAGCTGCGCATTGTGGTGGCCTCGCTCTTGTCCCTGGTGGTGATTTTGCTTTGGGCCAAGTTTTTTGGGCCCAAGCCTCCGACGGTTCCTCCGCAGGGTAACCGGCCGGCGCAAACGGCGCCCGCAACGCCGGGAGGCGGAGCTCCAAGCGCCGCAACTCCATCGGGCAACACTGCGGCATCTCCAAGGGGAACGGCATCGAGCATGTCCGGCGTTGTGCAAGCGGCGATTCTGCCGAAGGCCGATACGGAAGAGCGCACCCTCGTCGTAGAGAACGACCTCTATCGCGTGGAATTCTCAAACCGCGGCGCGGTGGTGAAGAGCTGGCAGCTCAAAAAGTATACAGACGACTCCAAACCGCCGCGCATTCTTGATTTGGTGCATGCCGACGCCGCCAAGCAAACCGGCGGCTGGCCATTTGCGGTGGCATTGAACGACGAGCAGCAAGAGACGGCGGCGAACAGCGGGCTGTATCAGGTTTCAACGACGGCGAGCAATTTGCACGCGCCGACCGATGCGGAATTCAGCTGGAGCGACGGCCACCTCGAAATCACCAAGCGTTTTCACTTCGACCATACTTACGTTGTGCGCGTCGAGACATCGGTAAAGTTCAACAACGCGCCCATACCCGCGGGAATCAGTTGGCTCGGCGGCTTCGGCGATTTGACCGTTTCCAATCCCGCGCCAATCGATACCGTTTCCGGCTTCTACAGCGAGAACGGCAAGCTCACCAACATCATGGCCAAGAAGTTGGAAGGGCCAGAGAAGTGGCCGCACGGCGTATGGCAGGGCGGCAAGGATTGGACCGGAATCGAGGACCGCTACTTCACTGCGGTGTTTCTGCCTCCAACGGGCGCGCCTCCTGGGAGCCTCGAGGCCCGCTACTGGAAAGTTTTCCGCACAGTTCAGGTCGAAGGAAAAGATACAGACGAAGCAGTTCCGCAGATTCAGACGGCAACCTCGGCGCAGCCTTTGGCGCTGCGCGTCTACGTCGGCCCGAAGGATTACGACGAACTGAAGAAGATGAACCCGCCGCTGCACTCGCTGGTGAATTTCGGCTGGCTGGAATTTATCGCTGATCCGCTCTTTCACGGATTAAAGTGGCTGCACAGCTATATTCCGAATTGGGGCTGGGCGATAGTTGTATTGACGCTCGTCATCAACATGCTGCTGTTTCCGCTGCGCATTTCCAGCTATCGCACGACGCTGAAGATGCAGCGCGTGGCTCCCGAGATCAAGCAGATCCAGGAAAAGTACAAGAAATATTCCATGCGCGATCCGCGCAAAGCGGAGATGAACAAGGAAGTGATGGCGGTATACAGCCGCGAGAAGATCAACCCCGTCGGCGGCTGCTTCCAGATGTTTTTGCAGATGCCGATTTGGTTCGGGCTGAACACGGTGTTGCGGTATGCCATCGAGATGCGCCACGCGCGATGGTTTGGGTGGATCATCGATTTGTCGGCAAAGGATCCGTATTACGTTTTGCCAATCATCATGGGCCTTTCCATGTACCTGGTCTCCAAGATGACGCCCATGACAACGACTGACCCGCAGCAGCAGATGATGATGAAGATCATGCCGGTGACCATGGCCGGACTGTTTATGATCTCCCCCATCTCGAGCGGCTTGGCGGTATATATTCTTACCAGCAGCTTGGTCGGCATCTTGCAGCAGTGGTGGCTGAACCGCACGCACCCGGCGCCAGCGGCGGCAGTTAGCCCGGCACGCGGCAAGAAGGGCAAGAAGCAGTAACGGAATCGCAAGCGCGCTTGTAGTTAGTTCAACGCGGTTTGATTGATCAAGACCATGGCTCAGGAACTCATTCACGACGGGAAACTCGATCGGCAAGCCGCGGCCAATGCGTTGCGAAGCTTTTTGGAGACGACCATTCGTGCGGCGGGATTTCAACTGAAGGCCACCGTGAGCGTGGCTGCGCCGGACGCGGGCGGCGATGCGGAAGTTCTCGCCGATGTGGACGGCCGCGACAAAGAGATCCTGCTGGAGCGAGGTGCGGAAGTTTTGAAAGCCCTCGAGCACCTTGCGTTTCGCGCGCTGCGGCTGGAGCCGGAGCATCACGAAAAGATTCACATCGATTGCGGCGGTTATCGCGCGCTGCGTTTTGAAGAGCTGCGCATGACCGCGAAGGTGGCCGCCGAGCGCGTGCTGACCTCCAAGCAACCGTTTCGGCTCAATCCGATGAGCTCGCGCGAGCGGCGCATCGTGCATCTAGCTTTGAAGGATATCCCCGGCGTGCGCACGGAAAGCGTGGGCGTCGGCGAGCACCGCCAAGTCGTAATCCATCCAGCAGACTCCAAAGCCTCAAGCTAACGTTCCTTTTCCGTGGGAGTTTCCCACGCGCCGCGGTCCGTCGCAGCCGCTACTCTTTTGGGTTGACCCAGCCTTGCGAGAGCACCACACCATCCGGCGCAAAGCGTACGCGGTAAGTGAATGACGCCGGCCGGTCGGGCCTCATTTGCGGAAAGCGCAAATCGGAAATTTCGACGATCGCGTCATCGCCCTCTTTGTGGAAGCGCGTCACAGGAAAGCGCGCGAACCACAGAACGGTCTGGACTTCTGTCAGGCGCCTGGCTGCTTCGATGTAGGGATTAGGAGCCGCGTCGGGATAGAAGCGGTAGCTGATAGATGAACCCGCGTCAGGGCCGGCCGCGGCTGCCTGCACGCCTGTGGAGTCGCCGCTGAGATCCATGCGCAGTTCGTAGACTCCGCGCGGCGCGCGAATCAATCCGTCCCAGTGCCACAGCGACGGCGGGAACGGGAGAGCGCCGCGCGATTGCACGTCAAGGTGCAACGACGCGGAGAACTTGTCGACGCGTTCCAGTGCGACATGATGCGCGTAAGCCGCGGCTCCGACATAGCCGCACGCGATCAACAAACCCGCCATATTCCACGACGCGAGCCGCACGCGCAATCCCCAGCTGCGAACCGCGGGCAAAAGAAAGGCGGCAGCGAATACAACAACGGCCGTCAGAATGCCGCTCGAGGAGAGTGGTGCACCGACGGCACGCCCCATCGCCGCGACGCCCACCGTGCCTACCGCGAACGCCATCCAGCTTCCAAACGCGCGCTGCTGTAATCCCTCTTTTCTGGCGTAAACCCAAGCGAGAATCTGCGGCGCCAGACAAATCGCAGTCAGCGTGAAATCGATGATGAAGATCAGGTCCCAGGCCGGGCGCGACCACTTCACCGGCGACCAGATCATCGTGCCGAAGGACGTGACCAGATCGAGAAGGATATGGCTGAGAATCCCCACGGCGTAGATGGCGACCAGCGCGCCGAAGGATGGCGAGTCCCATTTGCGCCAGCGCACAAACCAGTGCGTCAGCGCGGCAAGCGCTAGGGCGAAAAAGGGCAGACAAACGAGCGAATGCGTGATGCTGCGATGCCAGGTCACGATGAGGAGATCGTTGTGCGAGAAAAATTCCCGGAGTACGTCGGAGTCCGGGAAGGTCGCGCCCAGCATCAACGACCAGGTAATGATTCGTTCGCGATTCACTGGCTTTGCGCTGAGCATGTCTTGCCCGCGGAAAGCCGCCTTCGCGATCAGCGCGCCGGCGATGCCGTGAGTGATTGTATCCATGCGGGAGAGTCTACCGGATGTGCGAAGCCAGGCCCATCTCAGTGCACGGCGAGAAGCGGGGAGCGCTTGGCCACAACTCTGCCGACTCGCCGCGCGGCGACACCGTGGCGCTGCAGAGTGGCAAGGGCGGTTTCCGCCGCTTCGGGAGCGATGGCGACAAGCAGGCCGCCGGACGTTTGCGGATCGAAGAGCAGATCCTGATATTCAGCCGCGACATTCGGCGCGAAGCCGGCACAATCACTCACAAAGGCGCGATTGTTCTTGAGCCCGCCAGAAAGATGACCTTCGCGCGCGGCTTCCACCGCTCCGGGAAAATAGTCGAAAGCGGCGTGATCGATTTCAAAGGAGACGGCCGCGATGCCGTTGGATGGATCACCGAGCGCCATCTCTCTCGCGTGACCCAGCAGACTGAAGCCGGTGACATCGGTGACGGCGTGAACACTTGGCACGCCCGTGGACTTCTCATCGATTTCTTGCAGCGCCGCCGCGGCTGTCCCGTTCAGTGTGATCATCGCCGAGACCGCGGCGGTCAGCGATTCTTCCGTGGCGCGATCCTTTTTTAGCGCCGTGGTAATCACGCCGGTCCCCAGCGGCTTCGTGAACAACAGCACATCGCCTTCACGCGCGCCGACGTTGCGCCATACGCGCCGCGGATTGATCAAGCCCGTGACTGCGTAACCGAACAACATATCTTCGTTGCGGATCGAGTGGCCGCCGATCACGCTGCAGCGCGCCTCGTTCATTTTCGCCAGGCCGCCGCGAATGATTTGTTCGAGAATTGCGGGGTCGCCCTTTTCCGGAAACCCTACGATGGAAAGCGACGATATCGGCCGGCCGCCCATTGCGTACACGTCGCTCAACGCGTTGGCGGCAGCGATCTGGCCGAACAGATAAGGGTCATCGACAATCGGCGTGAAGAAGTCCACGGTCTGCACAAGCGCCATCTCTTCATTAATTTTGTAAATTCCCGCGTCGTCGTTGGTGTCGAAGCCCACCAGTACGTTGGGATCCGTTTGCCGCGGCAGCTTCCGCAGCACCGCATCGAGAGTGGCGGGATTCAGCTTTGCGGCACAGCCTGCCGCCTTGGCCATGGACGTCAGTTTCACTTGCGTCGCCAACGAACACCTCTCTAACTGCGTTCCCGCTGCTGATTGCATCAGGTGGATCGCACTATAAGGATGCCACTGTTTGGCCGCTCGTGACACACGAGCAAAGTGTTGCGCTTTTGCGCCCGAACGTGCTCTTATCCCCGGGTGCCTTGGGACATCCTGCTGATCTTTTTTGTGTTGGGCGTGATTGTGCCGCTTCGCGGCCGGGCGCGGCTGAAGCAGCTCCTTGCCAAGCCGCGCGTGGAGTCGGCGGAGCGGCTATGGCTCTACGGTTCGACCATCGCGTTTCAGTGGTTGGCCGCAGGCGTCGCCGCCTGGCGGGCCTGGGCGCACGGATTCACCGCCGAGCAACTTGGCTTAGCGTTTCCGGGGAGCATCGGGTTATCTGCGATTACGGCGATCGGTGCCGCGCTAATTGTGACGCTTCAGTGGCTGAACCTGCGGCGGATGGGGCGGTCGACAAGCCCGTTGCGACGGCCGCTTCAGGCGCTTGCGGAACGTATTCTTCCGCAAAACACGGTGGAGTTGATTCCCTTTTTTGCATTGGCAATCACGGCGGGATTGTGCGAGGAGTTTCTGTATCGCGGATTTGCCATGGCGGTGCTCAGCCGCACAGGCTTGCCGGTGGGCGTGGTGATATTGTTGTCCGCGATCCTCTTTGGCCTGGCGCACCTCTATCAAGGGCGCGCGGGGTTTGTCAGCACCATGCTGCTGGGAATCTTGTTCGGGATCTCGCGAGTTGCGCTTGGTAGCTTGGTGCCTGTTGCGGCGTGGCACATTGGAGTGGACCTAGTGGCAGGGATAGCCGGCCCCCATTATCTCGTGTTGCACCAACAAGTTACCAAGGAATGTGAGTAAGTCGTTATATTATGTTAACTAAAAATGCGCCTCCTCTGTCACCGGATGTCGTCACCAAGGCGCTCCGCGAATTCCAATTGCATGTAACGCCCGAGCAGATTTCCGCTATTCAGCGGTATATGGCGATGCTGCTCGCTTGGAACGAGAAGGTGAACCTTACTGCCATCCGCGACCCCTTGGAAGTGCTGTATCGGCATTTTTGCGAGTCGATGTACGCTGCGGCCGCAGTGCCCTTGCAGGCAGGCCGGCTCGCAGACGTGGGCTCCGGCGGCGGCTTTCCTGGTCTGCCTTTGAAAATTGCGAGGCCGGAACTGCAGGTCTTTTTGATCGAATCGAATGTGAAGAAGGCCACATTCCTGGCTGAAGTCGTACGCGAACTCGAACTCGCGGACACGCGAGTGCTTGTCAGCCGGTACGAGGAGCTTGGCGAGGAGGTTGCGCCAGTCGATTTTGTGTGCTCGCGGGCTTTGGGTGAATTTGACAGGTTTTTGAACTGGGCACGTTCGGACCGGGTTGCGACGGGCCGAGCTATTCTTTGGGTCGGCGGGCGCGACGTCGATGCGATCAAGAAGATCGCGGGATGGACTTGGGGCGAGCCTATTTCGATTCCGCACTCGCTGCAGCGGTTCCTGTTGCTTGGAACCAGGCAAGCCGAGCCGCAGCAATAGCGACAAGGGTTCCCCGTGGAACAAATCAGGGCGTTCCCTGCGTTAAAAGACTGCGAGCGTTCCACGTGGAACAAGTCAGGACGCCAGCACTTTCTGCTATAGATTCTGTTGCGTTCCACGTGGAACATCCTAACGGTCGCGGGTGCTGCCAGGGAGGCGCGCGGGGTGTCTCGCGCGGAACACCGAGTTGCTGATCGGCTGCCGTCTTTCGCCACTTAGTCCGAGTAGGAGTCTCCACTCGCCTCGATTTTGTGTTCCACGTGGAACGATTTTCGCTGGACTTGACCCGCAATAATCTTCATCGCTATCCCGCCCTGTTCCACGTGGAACATAGAGTTGCGGACCAGCGGCGACATCCGACTAGTTTTAGTTCGCTAAGGGTTCTCCGGGCTGTCTCCGGAAGCTGGCCTTTTTGTGTTTCACGTGGACCGATTCTCGCTAGATTTGACCTTCAATAATCTTCGCAGTCATCCGACCCCGTTCCACGTGGAACATTGGGTTGCGGATCGGACACGACCTCCGACTGTTGTAGCTCTCTGAGGAGCCTCCGCGCTGTCTTCGGAAGCTGGATTCCTGTGTTCCACGTGGAACGATTATTGCCGTGAGCGATCGCATTTAGGAATTTTCACAGCGATCTAGACCGTTCCACGTGAAACATCTTGCATCTACTTTCCAGCTTTGCTAAGTTTTCGCCCACGAGGGTTCGGTGGCGCGAATTATTGCTGTGGCCAATCAAAAAGGTGGGGTCGGCAAGACTACTACCGCCGTGGGGTCGGCAAGACTACTACCGCCGTAAACTTAGCCGCCTGCCTCGCTGCCGCTGAACAGCCCACCTTACTCGTGGACTGCGATTCGCAGGCCAATGCAACAGCCGCAATCGGCTTCCAGAAGGATCCGGCCCGCCGCACGCTTTACAATCTGGTGATTCTGAACGAACCTTTTGATCGAATTGCCCAAAAATCGCAAGTCGATGGCTTGGATGTAGTGCCGGCAGATAAGAATCTCGCCGGCGCCGCAGTGGAATTAGTTGCTGCGGAGGGTCGAGAATACAAGCTGCAATCCGTCCTGAATGGCCTCCGCGAAAAATACCGCTTCATCATCTTGGATTGCCCTCCCGCTCTTGATTTGCTGACTTTAAATGCACTGGTCGCAGCAGATGCGGTCTTGGTGCCCATCCAGTGCGAATATCTGGCGCTCGAGGGCGTGTCGGAGCTCCTCGATACACTCATGCGAATCCGGCGGACCTTGAACCCCGGCCTCGAAATCGAGGGCATTCTGCTGACGATGTATGACGAGCGAACAAGCCTATCGCGCCAGGTCGCCACGGATTTGCGGAGTTTTTTCGGTACGCAGATTTTTCAAAGTATTATTCCGCGCAATGTACGTCTTGCGGAAGCCCCAAGCTTCGGTAAGCCTATTATTTTCTATGATATGCATAGTAAGGGAGCCGAAGGCTATACACAACTGGCTCAGGAGGTAATCGCCAATGCCGAGAAACGCGCTGGGACGGGGACTCGGAGCGCTCATTCGGGAGCCTGAACCCCAGGTTCCTCCCCCTGCACCACAACCTGCCATGGCAGCCGCCGCTGCGGCTCCCGCACGCGAACCCATGTCGGCGGGCCCACAACAGATCGATATTGACCTTATCGATCCCAGCCCTTACCAGCCCAGGACGCGGTTTCGCGAAGAGGCGCTAGAGGAACTCGCGCGGTCGATCAAGGCCAGCGGCATAATTCAGCCGTTGGTAGTTCGACCGGTCGCAGGGCGCTTTCAACTCATTGCCGGTGAGCGCCGTTGGCGCGCCGCGCAACGCGCAGGCATGACCAAGGTTTCCGCAATCGTCCGCCAAGTCTCCGACGAATTGGCGCTGGAAATGACCTTGGTGGAAAACATCCAGCGCGAAGACCTGAACGCTATCGAGACGGCCCGCGCTTTCGACCGGCTGATGGAAGAATTTCAGCTCACACAGGAAGCCGTAGCCGAGCGCACTGGCAAGGACCGCGCCACCGTGGCGAACGCGGTTCGGCTGCTAAAACTTGAGCCCACGATTCAGGAGTGGATTGAAGAAGGCAAGCTGAGCGCGGGACACGGTCGAGCGCTATTGGCCGTCGCCGATCCGCCGCTCCGAATGCGCTATGCGCAACGCGCTTCGCGGGGCGGCTTGACCGTCCGCCAGATTGAACGCCTGGCTGCTCGCCGCGCGAAGGCAAGCAGCAGCGTAGCCGCGAGTGCGCCGCACGTCGATGCCAACATCCGTGCCGCGCTTGATGAGCTGCAGCGACACCTGGGCACCAAGGTTTTGCTGCGGGAAAAAACGAAAATACGGCCCGGCCAACTCGTGCTCGAGTATTACGAAGAGGCGCAGTTGTTGGGCTTGTACGATCGCTTGATGAAATAGTCGGCGCTTCTCGAATTCCTCGAAGCCGACGCCGTTCACCATCGCCTGATTCGACAACTTCATCGCAACGCCGCATTGACTTGTCCGCATGTACCGTTAAAGTGGGAGGAGTTTCTCCTTGGGGGTTGCTATGGCATGGAAGTGGCCCGCGGCAGCAAAGGGCGCAAGCGGCGGTGAAGAGTGGACAGGTTTCATTGATCAAGGTGTGACCCTTGAGGGGACGCTTACCGTCACGGGCACGTTCCGCATTGACGGCAACGTTAAAGGGAACATCATTTCAGAGCAGACGGTCATCCTCGGCGAGGGTGCCAAAGTCGAGGGGCAGATCGAAGGCAACCGCGTGGTGATTTCCGGGCGGTTTGACGGTGTCATTTTTGCTAAAGGCCGCGTTGAGATCGAGGCCAAAGGCGTTGTTACAGGCGAGGTTCATTCTCCTTGTATGGTGATTGATCCGGGCGGCATCTTTGACGGTCGCTGCCACATGCTCGCTTCTTCGGACGCCGTCTCGAGCGTAACGATCCCCATTCGGGCAGCCACTTCCGCTTAATTCCGCGCAATCTATCGTAACCCATATTTTGTTATATACAGGTTATCAAAGAAGGTTAGGAGTTAGTCGGAAGCGGCGCCGCAGTCAGCGCCTTTTGCGCTTCCAAGATTCCGCCCTGAATATTCATCGCCCAATCAAGATGCGGGACCGGCGAGTCCGCGGCAGCCTTGTAAAAGTGCAGGGCCTCCGCTGGCCGGTTCAACTTCTTCAACGACAGTCTACCAGCCGCCATCAGCGCCAATAGGGATTGTCGTTCGGAGGGATAGGCGCGCGCCAACTTGTCGTACTCCTCGACGGCACGCTCGAAATTCTGCTGGCCTTCAGCAGCGCGGCAAAGTTCCAGCCACGTCGACGCCGGCATTCGCTCGCCGCCCGAATTCAGATATTCGCCAAAATCCTGCCAAGCCGCGTCGGTATTCTGCGCCTTCAGGTGCATCTGGCAGAGCTTGATCATCGCTTCGTGATACTTCGGAATATCATTCTTGCGCCAATAGAGTTGAGACAGCAGCGTACAAGCGTCGACTGAGGCGGACCCGCTCGCAACATGGTTTTGCAGGATGGCGATCGCTTCGTCTAACTTTCCCTGGTCCATCTTTTCGGTGGCTTGCACGATGGCAGGTTCCGCGGTCCAGGTGACTTTTGCCTCGATGGCTTGATTGGCGACGTGCTCCAGGCCCGAATAACGAAGCCCGACCGCCAAGACGGCGCCAAAAACGAATCCTCCCACATGTGCCCAATGCGCGACCCCCGAGGAATTCCCAAAAAGCGCTCCTGAAAATATCTCCATCGCCAGCCACAAAGGCAGAAGCCAATAGGCATGCGCGTGAAATCGGTAAGACCGAAAACCCAAGCCGAAAAGCCACAGCATTTCGATCTTGGTCTTCGGAAAGCGAGCCAGGAACGCTCCCATTAGAGCGGCGACGGCACCGGACGCGCCGAGGGTGGCGACGAGACTGCCGGGATTCGCCCACCCGTAGAACTGAAGGGCCATCGCTCCGGAAAGAAAATAAAAAATCGGATAGATAATACGCCCCCAGGTGTCTTCCAAAACGACGCCGGCAAGCCACAGAAACCACATGTTACCGATAATGTGCATCCATCCGCCGTGCAGGAAATTCGCAGTGACATAGGAAATCGGCGCAGGGTGCGCGGGAATAAACGCGTAGTTCGACAGAATCGACTCGTGTTCAAGCTCCGCGTATTGCTGTCCGAGAGAATCCATTTCGGCTTGCAATTCCGCGCCGTCCTCCATCGTGCGCATTTTGGCGTCCCAAGTGTCCGCGACTTGTCGGCTCGGCGACGCAGCTCGATTCCATATGGAGGGATTTTTGTCGCGGAAGGTAGTCACAAATTCCTGCACGTCGGAGTTCATGTGCAGTTCCGGGTGAGCGGCCGCAAGCATGAGAATATGTCCGCGTACTTCCGCGCGCCTGGGATTCTGCGCGTCAATTTGCCAGTGGGTTCCCAGAAAGACGACGAAGTTGATGGCTATGAGCGCGATCGAAATGACCGGCCAGCGGCGGCCTTCCATGTTTTCGTGGCGTAAAGGAATCAGCATGGCTTGAACCCCGCCCTGGCTGGGAGCGCCAGGAATGTTATCTTTAGTTTAGGAGCCAGCCGCACCCTGAGAAGGTTTATTCCGTCTTCGCCTCACAATAAGTAACGGTTTAGTGATTGGAACGCGTCCGACCGCGCTTTGCGTTGGGTCCTGGAGCGTTCATTTGGCGCCAGGTTGACACGAATGGGGACAGGCTCTATCGTTCCGAAAGTATCGGTTGGTAAGGAAAATAGATGAAAGTCTTGGTGATTGGTGGAGGAGGGCGCGAGCACGCACTCGTTTGGAAGCTGAAGCAGAGCCCGCGCGTCGATAAAATCTGGTGTGCACCAGGAAATGGCGGAATCGAAGCAGATGCAGAGTGCTTGCCTGCGGATCCTGCCGATGTGTCGGCGCTGGTTGCCTTGGCAGAGCGCCTTAGCCCTGATCTTACAGTCGTCGGTCCAGAAGTGCCCTTGGTGAACGGCATTGCGGACGCCTTCCGCATGCGCGGCTGGCCCATCGTCGCCCCTTCGCAGCAAGCAGCGCAGTTGGAAGGTAGCAAGATCTTCGCTAAGGAATTTCTGCACCGCCACGGTATTCCGACAGCACAAATGTACGGTGTCTATGACACGGCACAGGCCGCTGTGAGCGCGCTTTCCGGCCTGAATCCCCCGGTGGTCATAAAGGCCGACGGTTTGTGCGCCGGTAAGGGAGTATTTGTCGCGCAGGATGCGTCCTCCGCTGAAGATTTTATCCGTCGAGTGATGGACCAAAATGAACTTGGGCCGGGAGGGAAGCGCCTTCTTCTGGAAGAGACTCTCGAGGGAGAAGAGCTGTCTTTTATTATAGTTACCGATGGCCAGCGCTATGCACCGCTGGTGCCCACGCGCGATCACAAGCGCATCTTTGACGGCAACCGCGGCCCCAACACTGGCGGCATGGGCGCCTATTCCACAGACGAACTCCTCCCACCCACGTTGCGACAGAAAATCGTAGATTCCATTGTCGAGCCGACGCTGCGCGGCATGGCCGCTGAAGGGATTCACTACCAAGGCTTCCTCTACGTCGGCCTCATGCTGACGGCCTCCGGACCGAAAGTGCTCGAGTTCAACTGCCGGCTCGGGGATCCGGAAACGCAAGCAATCGTTGCCCGGATGGACTTCGACCTGGCGCAAGTGCTGGCCGACGTTGCCGCCGGAACGCTGGAAGCTTCCCGGTTAACGTGGAAACCAGGCGCAAGCGTCTGCGTAGTCATCGCTTCGGAAGGGTATCCGGGCAAGCACGCCGTCGGAAACAAGATCGATGGCCTAACCGATGTAATGCGTATTAACGGTGTGGAGGTTCTTCACGCAGGCACGCAGCGGCAGGGCGACTCGATCATTGCCACCGGCGGTCGCGTTCTCGGTGTCACGGCTGCTGGCGCGTCTATGGATGAAGCTCTGTCCCTAGCGTACGAAGCTGCGGCAAAGATTCGCTTCGACGGCATGCAGTATCGTAAAGACATCGGGGCCCAGGCGGGCCGAGTGCACGCGGCGGGAGACTGAAGCATGGCGAATATTCTGCACCTGTTCCGGGCCCCCCAGCGGCGCCTGCCGATGGAAGAGATCGCCGAAGTTTGCGCCGTGGAAAATTCTGGACTGGAAGGTTGCGCACACGCACGAGCCGACAGCCCGCGCCAAGTATTACTCGTGGACAGCGAAACCTTGGAGCTGATGGAGCTGCAGCCCGGAATCATTCGAGAGAACATCACCACGCGTGGAATCAATGTCAACGGGCTACCTACGGGCCAGCGTCTTCGCGTCGGCGACGCGCAGCTGGAAGTGAGCTTGCCCTGCACCCCTTGCGACCTGCTGGAGAAAATCAAGCCCGGACTGCGGAGGGAACTGCGCGGACGGCGCGGGATGTTGTGCCGGGTAATCGCGGGCGGGATGATCCGGCGCGGCGACCCAATCGAAAAGATTTCCTAACGGTTCGGAGGATTTGGTTTCCGGAGCAGGCTCGGAGCTTCTGCGGGCCGGTTCTTGTCTTCTTCGCCCTTCTTAGCGCGCTCCACAGGTTCGTCAGGCGGAACAATCCAGTCGAAGCCACGCTGTTCTTCCATTTTGGCCAGGATGAATGGCTGTTTGTCGGCTATCAGCGGCAGCACAGCGCGCAGGAAATCGGCGGCATCGGTCGGAGGCACCTTCTGCGCTTGCCCCTTGTCCACCGACTCAACCACCTTTGCAAAGCGCGCGTCCGAATCGCGAAGCCGCGCAATCTCCGGATCGTTCCCTTGAATCAGGGCCATCAGCAAGGGCGCCTTCTGTTCCGCAGGGTAACGCGCTTCGACGATCATACGTGGCGCATGCTTTTCCGGTGGATATAATTGCGTGAAGCGCGGCCGCAGAACGCGTGTCTGCCAATATTCCCCGCGTGTCGCAACCTGCTCCTGCTGCACGCGGTACTCGATGGTCCAAACCTCGGGGCCATACTTGTTTGGCGCATAGCCGATGAGCACCATCTCCAGGAGCGGCTCATCGGGTGGCAGGTCGATCTTGTGATGAAGTTGCGCGGTAAGCGGCCGCAATCTCTCAAGAACAGCGACGCCAATGGTTTCCAGATCCGGCTCTGCCTCACCAGCATCGTATTGATATTTTGGATCGCGCGCATGGATGCGCTCGAAATTGCGGTCCAGCCGCACAGGCTTGGGATCCGCCGGAAGACGCCACTCCGACGCGCCCAGCAGCACCGCAACGTGTGTCGCGTCGAGTTCCAGCACGCGAGGCGGAACGCCGCCCGCCTCTACGGGCTCATTGATCGCGGCGAACACAATGTCGCCGTCGCGCGCGACGTGAACGAGGACTCGACCCCCGGCGAGATTGGCGACGATCTCATCTTCCGGCGCTTGTGTTTGCGCAGCCACCCCCGCGTATAAGCACACCAACGACAGAATCAACGCAAAGCTACTGACGAGCCAAACAAATTGCCGCGGATGATTATGGTGGTTCATTGCACCACAGCTATATGGTACGGCCAGAGGCCCTTGAAATCGATACCAAGATTATCCGATATGAAAGATTATCGCGGGCGGGAAGCGCTGCCTTTCGGGTTGCCTCCGGCTTCAGTAGAATAGATGACAGAAACATAGGAGATGATGGAACAATTATGGGATTGCGGAAGACAAAAAGCATCCGCCACAACAGCAAGACCGTGGCCGAGATACTCGAGGCGCATGAGCGCTTTTTCCAGGGAAAAGACGGCGGCGCGCGCGCAGACTTCACCGGCGCTGACCTGTCGCATGCGGACCTAAGCGGCATCAACCTGAGCGGGGCCATTCTGCGCAATGCGAATCTTGAAGAGACGGATCTGCGGCGATCAAAGCTCCCTGGCGCCGATTTATCTGGCGCAAACTTGCGCAAGGCCGACCTGCGCAACGCGGACCTGACCGAAGCGATTCTGCCCGGCGCGGATCTTACGGAATCGCAGGCGAGCGGCATCGAGTTTTTCCGCTGCGATTTGTCCAATGTAAATTTCGAGCGAGCGCAACTGCGCAACGTCAACCTTCGCGGGGCCAATGTGAATGGAGCGAAATTCGCTGGCGCGGACTTGGGTGTCGCCATCCTGCGCGAGACGGATTTGAGTGGCGCCGATCTTTCTGGCGTGGACCTCTCGACCACGCTGATGCCCAAGGGTTGGGCCCAGCAGACCAAGCAAAAGAACGCCTAAAGCGCGCGCGCCGGGTGCTGACTTTTTAGCTGCCCGCGGCGCTTGCTAATGGCAATCGACGCGGCTGCGTGGTAGCCTGCGCGGGATGCAGCAGTTTTCCGGTTGAAACTGTGGCCACGACCACTACACAACTCGATCGCTCGGCCGCGCGAACGCGCGTTCTTGAAATCGTGCGTGAACTCCTCCACGAGCTGGGCAGCTTCGGCGCAATTCCCATCCTGCACGCAGATTCGCACTTGGATCGCGAGCTGGGACTTGGCAGCCTCGAGCGCGTTGAGCTGTTGGCCCGGCTGGAGAGCGAATTCGGAGTGCGTCTTCCGGACCGCGCGGCGTCTGAGGCAAACACGCCGGAAGATTTGACGCGAGCGATTTTGGAAGCGCCGCAGGCGGACGCCGTGGAAGAGCGTGCATTTTCCGCCCTTCGTGCGTCCGCGGCCACGCAAAAGCTGCACCGCGACGTAACGCAAACGGATATCTCCTCCGCGCGAACGCTGATCGATGTTCTGCGCTTTCGTGCCGCGCACGACGGCGCGCGCGCGCATCTGCTCATCAGCGAAGACACCGAACATGGCGCTCGCGATCTAACAATGACCTTCGGCGACCTCTACGCGGCAGCGCAGCGAGTTGCGGCGGAATTAGCGCGCCGCGGCGTGCCGGCGGGCGGCCGCGTGGCGATGATGTTGCCCACATCGCGCGCCTTCTTTGTCTCCTATGCCGGCATTCTCCTCGCCGGAGCGATTCCGGTTCCGATCTATCCGCCATTCCGCGCGGACCGCATTGAGGAATATGCCACGCGGCAGGCCGCCATTCTGAACAATGCGGAAGTCTGCCTGCTGCTGACTTTCCGGCGAGCAGAAGCCGTCGCGCGTCTGCTGAAGCCGCGAGTGCACTCGCTCACAGGGGTTGTTGACGCGGAAAGGCTCATCGATGCGGCTGACAAGGCGCCGCCTCCCGCGCCGGGCGCTTTACCCGCGCATCTGAGCGGCAGTCGCGTGCGTACTTCCGCGGACATCGCTCTGCTGCAATACACTTCCGGGTCGACCGGCGACCCTAAAGGCGTGATCCTTACCCACGCGAATCTGCTCGCGAACATGCGGGCGATTGGCGAGGCAGTGAAAATGGGCCCCGGCGACGTCGGCGTGAGCTGGTTGCCGCTCTATCACGACATGGGACTCATCGGGGCTTGGTTGACGCTCCTGCACTACGGAGTTCCCCTGGCCGTGATGTCCCCCCTGGCGTTCCTCACGCGGCCCGAGCGCTGGCTGTGGGCATTTCACAAACATCACGGAACGATTTCCGCCGCGCCGAATTTTGCGTACGAATTGTGCGTGCGCAAGGTTGCGGATAAGGATATCGAGGGGCTTGATCTAAGTTCGTGGCGTGCTGCGCTGAACGGCGCAGAGCCCGTCAATCCTGAAACTCTGGAGCGTTTTGCTGCGCGTTTTTCGCGTTACGGCTTCCGGCGAGAGGCGCAGCTTCCCGTCTACGGCTTGGCGGAATCGGCGCTGGCGGTGACCGTGCCGCCGCTCAATCGCGGCCCGCTGGTGGATCGTGTCGAGCGCGAGGCCTTTGCGACGCACGGAAGCGCGGTGCCAGCGCAGGTCGCATCAGGTTCGGTTATCTCTTTTGTTTCCTCCGGGCGCGCTCTTCCCGGCCACGAAGTTCGCATCGTCGACGACAAAGGAAATGAGGTCCTCGATCGCACGGAGGGCTTTCTTTGGTTCCGAGGGCCGTCGGCAACTTCCGGTTATTACCAAAATCCCGCCGCGACAGAAAGTCTGTTTCTTGCCGGTCGTGCCGCCGGCGAAAGTGAATTTGCATGGGTAAATTCCGGTGACCGTGCCTATCGCGCGGACGGCGAGATTTACGTTACCGGCCGCGTAAAGGACATCATCATCAAAGGCGGCAGAAATCTATATCCGCACGAAGTCGAGGAACTGGCGGCGCGCGCGGACGGTCTTCGCAAAGGCTGCATCGTTGCTTTCGGAATGAAAGATGAAGGTTCCGGCACGGAAAAGCTTGTGGTGGTTGCGGAAGTGCGCGAACGCGATTCGCGGCGGCATCCGGCAATTGTTGCGGCGGTGAAGGACCAAGTTTCTCAGGGGCTCGGGCTTCCGCCGGATCGCGTCGAGCTGATCCCGCTCGGAAGCATTCCGAAAACATCGAGTGGAAAGTTGCGCCGCGAAGAGACGAAGCAGCTCTTTCTCAAGGGCGAGCTTAGCGTTGCCAAACGGCCTGCCTGGCTGCAACTTGCCCGGCTGGGCGCAGGGAGCGTGCTAGAAGGTCTCGGCGAGGGCGTGGCCGCCGGAGTTCGCCGAGGTCTGGAGATTTTGTATGGCGTATATTTCGGGGTGAGCTTTCTCCTGTGGATCGTGCCCGCATGCGCGGTCGTAAGTCTCATCAAGGACCCGCGCGCGGCAGGGCGCTTTACGTCCTCTGCGCTGAAGCTTTTGTTTGCTGTGATTGGCTGTCCGGTCCGCGTTGTTGGCAAGGAGCACATGGACACGCCGGGCGCGAAAATGTTCGCCTCCAATCACACCAGCTATTTCGACGTGCTCCCGCTGATGTTGGCTTTGGGTGTGCCGTATCGCTTCGTCGCAAAGATGGAAGTGCGCCACATGCCGTTCATCGGAACATTTCTGCGGCAGATGGGGCACCTCGCTTTCGATCGCACGGATCCAAATTCGCGCCTGCGACAAGTGGAGGAGATGGAGGAAATTCTCCGGCGTGGAGAGTCCGTATTCGTTTTTCCCGAAGGAACCTTTACACGTGATGATGGTGTTCGGCCGTTTCAGCTTGGCGCGTTCAAAGCCGCGGTCGCCTCAGGCGCGCCCATTATTCCCGTATCGCTCGCCGGCACGCGCAAGTTTTTGCGCGACGGCACATACTTGCCACGGCCGACCAGCATCACGATTACTTTATCTCCGCCGATTTATCCACACCGGCAGCGCAATTCCGCGGGCGGCGCATCATCGGACTGGCACGAACTCATTCGCTTGCGTGATGAGACGCGTGCGGCAATTGCTCGCCATGTGCCGGAGCCGCTGCTGTAACTGCACGCTGGCTCTCCCGCGCTCTCAAAATAATTTCCTCAAATAATTTTAGGTAACTTCCGCCTCGCTCGCCGCATCCATATACAAGAGCAAAAAACAAAACAAATGCGGATTGCTGCCCTCCTGCCTGAGGCACGCCGCGAAACGTGCGGCCGCGCAGCAGTTCTGCCGGCTTGCGCTGAATTACCAACTTGAATGGAGGCTTCATGAAGTTAAGGGTCGTTGTGTCTTTACTTGGTTTTGCTTCGCTCCTCGGAGTGGCCGCGCAGGCACAGGAGCGCAAGACCATCGATGTTTTTGCAGGCTACTCGTATGTTCGCGCGAATCCGGCGACTGCGGGTGCCGACGGTTTCAACCTGAACGGCGGCAGCGCATCCGTCGCATACAACGTCAATGGCTGGCTGAGCGGAGTCGCTGATTTTGGCGCCTATACCAACAGCGACATTCTCCACAGCGGCGTGGGCGGCACGCTTTCCACCTATCTCTTCGGCCCACGCGTTTCTTACCATCGCTATAGCCGGGTGACACCGTTTGGCGAAGTGCTATTCGGTGTTGCGCACACGGGGGCGGACGTCCTCGTTACGCCGAACAGTCAGAATGCGTTTGCGATGACCATCGGCGGTGGAATTGACTATCGGCTGAACCAGCACTTCTCGATTCGGCCGGCGAAGGTGGATTACCTGTTTACGCATTTCAACGAGTTCAACTCAACAAACGCGCAAAGCCAGAACAATCTGCGCGTATCGACCGGAATCGTTTTCCGCTTCTAAAGAATTCCAGAAGCGGCGATAAGTGTCGGTTGCACCACGGTGCTGGCAGAAGGGTCGCGCTGCTGTATGGGCAGGGCGCGGCCCTACGCACCGCTTGTTTTCCGGTGTCCTTCCTCGATGACTTTCAGAGTTTTTTAATCAACGCATGTTGTAAATGACGGTGATGAACGTGTCGATCTCCACCGGCTCGCCGTTGAGCACGGTCGGCTTGTAGCGCCACTGGCGCACCGCATCCATTGCGGATTGATAGAAAAGCGGATCCCCGCTCACAACCTGCAGCGATTGAATCGTGCCATCCGTGGCGATGACCGCTCGCAGCTCGACGCGTCCGGCTCGACCAATTTGTCTTGCCAGCGTCGGGTACATCGGCTCGACACGATGGATCAGCATCGCGGGATCGATGTGTGTCTCGACAAGGCGTTTTGTTTCTCGCCGCGGCCCTTCTCCCCCAGGGGGTGCTGGGCCCTCGGCCCTGCCGACGCCGATGCAGTCCGAACTCGGACATCTGGCTATAGGAATACCGTCCACCGGCGAATTTGAAAGCGGGTCCTGCGGTTCGTCCGATTCGGGATGCGATGGGGGCGTCAGCGTCGCAGGCCGCGAATCAAAGCACACAACGCACACTCGTCTGGTTCCCTCGTGTGGCCCGGGTGTGGCTGGCGTTCGTGGAGCAACGCGGTGGTAAGGCGGAACTGGCGTCGTGATTGCCATGACTAAATGCGCAGGTCTGCCAAATAGGGGAACGAGTATGAGTGCGGCAAGCAGGCTGGCCTGCGCGAGCACCGAGGTAACTAACGCCTTGCGGCGCACTCGCCGCTCGCGGGCGCGCTGCTCCGGATCGCCTTCGACCAAACAGCTCTGCAGTGAACCTACATTTCGCTGGCAGACGGATTCAGGATCGAGCGACATCACACACCTCCACGAAGAATTGTGCGAGCGAATGCGTCGAGATTGTTTGCGGCGCCGGCCCTGAGATACTTCTTCAGGAACCGGCGCCGCGCTCGCAGGGATGTGAGGTTGCGCGCGTCCTCCCTGCGTTGGACACCACACCAGAAGGCAAGTTCCCTGTTCCGGGTACGAAAGAGCCGCTTGGTGTAAAGATTTCCCCCGAAAACCCGCCCCTGTGCGCTCCACCAAATTCATAAGTCATTGATATCTTGAACTTTAGGATCTCAAGACGGTTCGCAAACATTTGGTAAAGCAAGTGCAGCCACTCATTACGATAGCCGGGGCGTTGAAAAGGGGATCTAAGGGACGGGAATATGAGTTGTCGAGACACTATCCACTTAATTTGCTGGTATTTAGAAGGAAAACTTTCGCCCTCGGTGGAAAGCGAGATTGAGAAGCATTTGAAGGACTGCCCCGACTGCCACCTGGTTTTGGACGCTGCCAACAGCACGTTGGACCGCTATTTCGGCCCAGCCCACGTGGAAGAAGTCACCGCAGACATAAAAGCTGCTTAAAATCGTAATTGTAAGTCTTGGTGTATCATCTCCTTACATTCCACCTGAGGATTTCCTGTTAATAAGTTAGTCTGCGTGATGCGTGCTTGAACCTTAAAACACACGCGATCCCGACGAGTCGTAGGACTACGTAAACTTTACGGGTACTAGTACCTTTAAAACGCTCTCTACTTCTGGGCGGTCTTCCTATCTAAATGCCAATCTTTCTTACACTTCCAGGCACTGAGATCTCTGTGCGGTGTTTTGGTGTAACGGGTGCTCGTTTCCAAAAGCGCAGGGTATTGCTGTAAACAAGGAGAAGTCGATGAGCGAGTATCAAGAACCGATTCATGTGTCTTCGACCGCGACACCACGCTGGGTCGGAATTGCCCTGGCGGTGTTAGCGGGGGTGTCGCTGCTCGGTATCGGAATAGGATGGAGCGCCCTGAACCACGCAAATCAAGTGGAACAGGCAACGCAGACCTCGGTGAAGCAAGCCAATGATGCACTGGCGCAGAGGCTCGCCAAGGAAGATGAGATCAACCAGCAGCTCCAGAGCGATCTCAAGGTCGTGACGGACAAGCTGAACGTTACACAAGCGGACCTCGTCAAGGCCCGCAAGCAGAACCACCAATCGTCTGTCACCTTTGATAAGAAGATTGCTGGCCTGGAAACCTCCGTAAACACGCAGCTCGCCGCCAAGGCTAACACCGACGACGTCAACAAACTCAACACCGACGTAACCGGCGTGAAGACCGATCTCGACGCCACCAAGAACAATTTGCAAATGGCGCGCAGCGAGATGGGCACGCTCATCGCCCGGAACCATGATGAGATCGATCAGCTCCGCCGCATGGGCACGCGCGACTATTACGAATTCACCGTCACGCGCAAGGCTGGAGCGCAGAAGGTCGGCGCGGTTCAGGTTGAGCTGAAGAGCGCCAATCCCAAGAAAAATCAGTTCACCATCAACGTCCTGGCCGATGACAAGAGCTTCGAGAAGAAGAACCGCTCCGTCAACGAGCCGATTTTCTTCTACACCGGCGGGAGCCACGCGGCTCTTGAGCTGGTCGTCAACAAAGTAACGAAGTCGAGCGCTTCCGGCTATCTGAGCGTGCCCAAGTCTGCTGGCAGCAGCACGACGGCGGCAAGCGCTTCTACCTCGGGCCAATAAAAGTCGACGTGCTCCATGTGTGGGGCTATTCAGGGGAGGATACCAGAACATCCTCCCCTTATTTTTTGTGCTCATCTGGCGCTGACGAAAAGCCGTACCATGGGTAGGCTTGAATGAAGCCGTAGCCACGGGTTCTTTGCTCGGGCGCTCGGTGCAAGAAACAGTGGTGATGTCAGGAGGGAATGTGATGAAGATACGATTTGCCTCGATTCTAATCGTCGCCCTTTTTGTCAGCACGTTAGCTGTGGCGGGCGACGCCAGCTGGACCGGTTACATCGTGGATAGCAAGTGCGGCGCGAAAGCTGCCCATGAAGGCGCAGCCGAATGCACCGCGAAATGCGTCAAGGAAGGCGCGAAGCTCGTCTTCGTAAACGATGCCGACAAGAAAGTGTACGCGTTCGCTGACCAGGACAAAGTGGCCGCGCACGCAGGTCATCACGTTACCGTAAAGGGCTCGGTCGAAGGCGACACGCTCACCGTCGCCAGCGTCGAAATGGCTTCGGCTAAGGGCAAGTAAGCGAAATAACTTTGGTTATTCACCGCGGGCGGGACTGTGCTCCCGCCCGTTCCGTTTTGTGCTGCGAGAAATTTCCGCTACGATGTTGGTCTGCCTATGTCCACAATTCTCCTGCACGCAGCGCGCGCCTTAACTCCAACTACGGAAATACCGGATGCCGGAATCTTGATACGCGACGGCGTGATCGAAGCCATCGGGCCGCGCCAGGATATGACCCTGCCGGCCGGGGCGGCGGAGGTTTCCGCCAGCGGCCAGACCGCCATTCCCGGATTTATCGACGTCCACATTCACGGTGCAGGCGGCCACGATGTAATGGAAGGCACCGACGAAGCGATGTCCACGGTCGCAAAAACGCTCGCGCGTCACGGAACGACCTCCTTCGTCGCCACCACCGTGACCGCCAGCGCGGACGAAACCTGCCGCAGCGTCGAAGGCATTGCACGCTGCATCACGCGACAGTTCGAGGCTATTCAGCCGAGAGCGGAGGTGCTCGGCATCCACTACGAAGGCCCATTCATCAACAAAGTTCGCCGCGGTGTGCATCCCGCCGAGTGGATCCAACTGCCCTCTGCCGATTTGCTGCAGCGCTTTCTGCAAGCCGCCGCAGGCAATGCTCGCATTCTCACCATCGCGCCGGAGTTGCTCGGAGCCGTGCCGTGCATACGCGCCGCTCGCGACGCCGGCGTAGTCGTGGCCATGGGGCACACCGATGCGACCTACGAGCAGGCCCGCGCCGGTATTGCACACGGCGCCCGGCACGCGGTGCATTGCTACAACGCCATGCGCCCCTTCTCTCATCGCGACAGCGGCGTCATCGGCGCCGTGCTCACTTCGCCCGAGGTCACCGCGGAGCTGATCGCCGATGGCGTGCACGTCGAGGAAGCAGCCATGCGCCTGCTTCTGCAAGCGAAGGGTGCCGGCCGTGTGATTCTGATAAGCGACGGACTTTCCGCCACCGGCATGCCCGATGGGAAGTACATGCTCGGCCAATTTGAAGTCACGGTCTCCGGCGGCGTGTGCCGTAATTCGGAAGGCAAACTGGCAGGCAGCACGCTCACGCTGGACCGCGCGCTGCGAAATGTAGTCGCACTCGGAATCCCGGTGGTCGACGCCGTGCGCATGCTCACCGCAAATCCCGCGAAGTTGTTAGGAATCGAGTTCAAGAAGGGAGCGCTGCGAATCGGTGCCGATGCGGACATTGTGCTGCTGGACGAAACTCTTCAATTGACTAACGTGTGGACGCGTGGCCTGCCGCTTAACTGACTACGGATTCAGCGGAACATTCAACTCAGAGGCCAGCAGCACCGCACTGAACGGGCTGCACGCGAAATAGCGTTCCCCGACTTTCAAGGTTGGGACTTTGCGCTTGCCGTGATTGGCTTTCAGCACCACGTCTTCCGCGGATGGATCTTCCTCTATATTCACCTCGAGGTACTCCACTCCGCGCTGCTTTAGAAAATGTTTTGCGCGCCGGCAATCGGGGCACCAATGCGTGGTGTACATCGTAATTGGTTCCATCGCGCTCTTCAGCTCGAGACGTGCGCGCTGCGCTGCTTTCGCGCCACCTGGATGCGAATGAGCGACCGCTGCAGCGCAATCGCCGCACGCGCCCAATCCACGTTCGGATCGCTCGAAGCCGAACCCAGCCGCTGTTCCGCGCGCTTCTTCGCTTCCTCCGCGCGCGCCACGTCAATTTCCTCCGGCCGCTCCGCCGTTTCTGCCAGCACCGTCACGCGATCGCCCAATACCTCAGCAAATCCGCTGATGATGGCCAGGTGCCCGCCTTCGCTCGCGCCTTTCGCGCGATAGGTCAGCTCGCCGATGCCTAGTTCCGTAATCAACGGCGCGTGCCCGGGCAGAACGCCCAGGCAGCCGTCTCCGCCCGGCAGCGTGACCTCCGCAACCGTCTGGCGCAGCAACTGCCGCTCCGGCGTAACGATAACGAGCTCGATGGACTCGGGAAGCATGCTCCGCTTAAGCGCCCACCTTCATTTTCTCCGCCTTTTCGAGCGCTTCGTCAATCGTCCCAACCATGTAGAAGGCCTGCTCCGGAACATCATCGTACTTGCCTTCCACGATTTCCTTGAAGCTGCGCACAGTGTCTTCAATCTTCACGTACTTGCCTTCGAGGCCGGTGAACTGCGCCGCCACGAACATCGGCTGCGACAAGAATTTTTCAATCTTGCGCGCGCGCGCCACGGTTCTCTTATCGTCGTCCGACAATTCTTCGATGCCCAAAATGGCGATAATGTCCTGCAGATCCTTATAGCGTTGCAGAATCGATTTCACTCCGCGCGCCACGGCGTAATGTTCCGCTCCCACAATGCGCGGGTCGAGAATGCGCGAGTAGCTGGCCAGAGGATCGACCGCGGGATAAATGCCGCGCTCGACGATTTGCCGGCTCAGGTTCGTGGTCGCATCGAGGTGCGCAAACGTCGCCGCCGGCGCCGGATCGGTGTAGTCGTCCGCAGGCACATAAATCGCCTGCACGGACGTAATCGACCCTGACTTCGTCGAAGTGATGCGCTCCTGCAGCTCGCCAATTTCGGTATTCAGGTTCGGCTGGTAACCCACCGCCGAGGGCATGCGCCCCAGCAACGCGGAAACTTCCGAGCCCGCCTGCACAAATCGGAAAATGTTGTCGATAAAGAGCAGCACGTCCAGGTGCTCTTCGTCGCGGAAATATTCCGCAACCGTCAAGCCCGTCAGCCCGACGCGCAGACGCGATCCGGGCGGCTCCGTCATCTGCCCGTAAATCAGCGCCGCGCGTGATTTTTCCGAGTTGCCCGGAACGATCACGCCGCCTTCCGACATTTCCAGCCACAAGTCGTTGCCTTCGCGCGTGCGTTCTCCCACGCCGGCGAATACGGAAACGCCGCCGTGCTTCATGGCCACGTTGTGAATCAATTCCATAATCAGCACGGTCTTGCCCACGCCCGCGCCGCCAAACAATCCGATTTTGCCGCCCTTCAGGTACGGCTCGATCAAATCGACGACTTTGATGCCTGTCTCGAACATTTCCAGGGTTGTGGACTGATCTTCCAGTTTCGGCGCCGGCCGGTGAATCGGATACTGCTTGTCGCTGACAATGGGACCCAACTGATCCACCGGTTTGCCCAGCACGTTCATAACGCGGCCCAGCGTTGGCCGTCCCACCGGCACCGTGATGGGCATGCCCAAATCTGCTGCCTTCATCCCGCGCACCATGCCCTCGGTCGGCTCCATAGCCACCGCGCGCACGCGTCCTTCGCCCAAATGCTGCTGCACCTCCACGGTTACGTCCAGCGGTTCCGGCAAGTTGTAGCCGTCGCTCGTGATGCGAACCGCATTGTAAATCGCCGGCAGGTGTCCGGCCTCAAACTGGATGTCCAGCACCGGTCCAATGACCTGCACCACTCGTCCCACGCTTTTCTCTGCCATGCCTTCTCCTAAGACCCGTACGCTGCGCCGCTCACAATCTCAATGATTTCCTTGGTGATCGCCGCTTGCCGGACTTTGTTCATGTGAAGAGTCAATGCCTCAATCACGTCGCCGGCGTTCTTGGTCGCCGATTCCATCGCCGTCATGCGCGCCGCGTATTCAGATGCTGACGATTCCAGCATCGCGCGCAAAATTTGCGTCTCAACATATCGCGGCAGCAGCTTGTCCAACAACTGCGCTTCCGGCTGCTCGTAGATGTAATCGACCTGCGTCTCGGCGCTCTTCCCAGATTCCTTTTCCTCGCTGCCTTTTTCCTCGCGAATCGCTTCCACAGGCAGCAGCTTCTCCACCGTCAGGTTCGGCGCCATCACGCTCTTGAACTCGCTGAAAATGATGTAGACGGAATCCACTTTGTTCTCGGCGTATAAATCCGTCGCCAGCTTGGCGATTTCCCTCGCCGTCTTGAACTCCACTCGCGCCAAAACGTTGACCCACTCCCCCGCAAACGTGAATCCCGCCTTTTTCAGCGAATCACGGCCCTTCTTGCCGACCGGAATCGTCACAATTTTCTTGTCTCGATGCGCACGGAAAAATTCAGTCGCCTTGCGAAGAATGTTCGTGTTAAACGCGCCCGCCAGGCCGCGCTCGCCCGAAAGCACTATGGCCAGCACGTTCTTCTCTTCTCGCCGCTCGAGCAACGGATGCTGCGGCTCCTGGATGCGCGCCATCGTGGAACGCAGCACCCTCGCCAGCTCCTGCGCGTAAGGACGCGCTGTCAGCGCCGCTTCCTGCGCGCGCCGCAGCCGCGCCGCCGCCACGAATTTCATCGCGCGCGTGATCTGCTGGCTGTTCTTTACGGAGCGAATTCGCCGCCGGAAATCGAGAAGTGTGGGCATGATCTTTGCTAAGCCGCTACCTCAGCGCGCCGCCGCGGCAACCGCGGCCGTAAAACGCTCCTTGAAAGCATCCACCGCTTTCTTGATCTCCGCCCTGATGCCGTCGTCCAAGGCCTTCTTCTCGCGAATAGCCTTCAAGATCGACGGATGATTGGCTTCCACGAATTGCAGCAGCTCGCTCTCAAATCGCCGCACTTCGCTCACCGGCACGCTGTCCAGCGGCCCGCTGGTCGCCACGTAGAGGCTAAGCACCTGCTTCTCCACCGGCAGCGGCACGTACTGATCCTGCTTCAAAATCTCGGTCAAGCGCTGTCCGCGAGCAAGCTGCGCCTGGGTGGCTTTGTCTAGCTGGTCCGCGCCAAACTGCGCAAAGGCTGCCAGATCGCGATACTGCGCCATGTCGAGACGCAACGAGCCAGCCACCTGCCGCATGGCCTTGATCTGCGCGTTGCCGCCCACGCGGCTCACCGAAATGCCCACGTTAATCGCGGGGCGAATGCCGGCATTGAACAAGTCTGCTTCCAAATAAATCTGCCCGTCGGTGATGGAAATCACGTTCGTCGGAATGTAGGCGGAAACGTCTCCCGCCTGCGTCTCAATCACTGGCAAGGATGTCAGCGAACCGCCGCCCAGCTTGTCGTTGAGCTTGGCCGCGCGCTCCAGCAAGCGCGAGTGCAGATAAAACACGTCGCCGGGGTACGCTTCGCGTCCAGGCGGCCGCCGCAGCAGCAGCGAAATTTCTCGATACGCCTGCGCGTGCTTGGAAAGGTCGTCGTAAAAGGTCACTGCGTGCCGTTTGTTGTCGCGAAAATATTCGCCCATCGCGCACGCCGCATAAGGCGCAATGTACTGCACCGAAGCCGGCTCCGACGCCGACGAAGCCACGATGATCGTGTAATCCATCGCCCCCGCGTCGGTCAGCACCTTCACAACCTGCGCAATCGTCGACCTCTTCTGCCCAATCGCGCAGTAGATGCAAATTACGTCGCCGCCCTTTTGATTGATGATGGTGTCGAGAATGACCGCCGTCTTTCCCGTCTGCCGGTCACCAATGATCAGCTCGCGCTGGCCGCGGCCGATCGGAATCATCGAATCGATGGCCTTGATGCCCGTTTGCAGCGGCTCGCGCACCGGTTGCCGGTCCAGCACGCCGGGAGCGATGCGCTCCAGGGGATTCCGCTCCTTTGTGCTGATTGGTCCCTTATCATCCACCGCTTCGCCAATCGGATTCACCACGCGGCCGATCAGCGCGTCGCCCACCGGCACGGACATAATTGTGTTCGTGCGCTTGACGACGTCCCCTTCCTTCAGCTCGGCGGACTCGCCCAGCAGCACTGCGCCCACTTGTTCCTCTTCCAGGTTCAGCGCGATGCCGAAAATATTGTGCGGAAACGCCAGCATCTCCCCGGCCATCACTTTTTCCAGGCCGTGGATGCGCGCAATCCCGTCGCCCACGCTGATGATCGCGCCCACCTCATCAACAGACACGGTCTGCTCGTAGTTCTCAATCTGCTCGCGCAGAATCTTGCTGATTTCGTCCGCTTTGATATTCGCCATTCCTGCTCCCGCTCCCTATTCCGACGCCAGGCGCGTCCGCAATTCGTTCAACCGGCTGCGCAGCGAGCCGTCATAAACCGTATCCCCGACCCGCACCACCGCGCCGCCCAGCAATCCCGGCTCCAGTGAAAACTTTGCTTCCACGCGCTTTCCTGTCAAACGTTCCAGCGTAAATTCCATCTCCGCCTTCTGCAGCGCGTTCAGCGCCACGGCGGAAGAAATCTGCGCCTCCGTGATCCCTTGCCGCTCCCGCATCACTTCCTGAAACGCCGCGATCATCTCCGGCAAAACGTGCGTGCGTTGATGGTCCGCCACCACAAACAAAAAATTGCGCAGAATCTTGCTTCCGCCAATGCGCGTCAGCAGTTTGTCGATTACCCGATGCTTTGCTTGGCGCGTCACCGCCGGGCTGGCCAGAAAATTCCGCAGATCCACTGACTCCGCGTACAACGCGCCAAATCCAGTGAGCTGCTGCTTTACCTCTTCCGCAGCGCCCTGCGCTATCGCGATATCCGCCAGCGCGTTGGCGTACTGCAGACTTGCGGACTTCAATTCGGCCTCCCCTCAAGGCTTTTCACAAACGCTGTCACCAGCGTCTCCTGCGCCTGCGGTGTCAATTCCTTCTCCAGCAAGGATTCCGCGCCATCCACCGCCGAATTCGCCGCAATTACCTTCAACTCCAGCCGCGCGGCACGCTCCGCAGCCTCGATTTCCGCCTTCGCTGCCAGTCCTACCCTTTGGATGTCGCTTTGCGTGATCACACGCAACCGCTCCGCTTCCGCCGCCGCTTCGCGCTGCGCCGTCGCTCGCAGTTGTGCCACTTCTTGCCCCAACCGCGCAAGCTTCTCTTCGGCTTCGCGCAGTTGGCGGTCCGCCTCGGCTTTCGCCGCGGTCGCTTTCGTAATCGCGGAGCTGATGATCTCGGCGTTTTTGCGGAAGAAAGACGGGGTGAGCTTCAGAAAAACCCAGCCAATCACGCCCGCCACAATCGCGAAGTTAATCCACTTGAAGATCGCATTTGCGCGCTCTGTCGCCGCGTTGCCGCCTTCTTCGGCGGCATGTGCGCTCATCGCCGCGAACAGCAAAACCAAGAGCGCGCTCGCAACGACTTTCCATACGCCGCTGCGCTTCATCGAGCCTCTCTCGAAGGAGCGCCCGGCCGTGGCGCAACCTGCAGCACGCGGCGCGCAATTTCCGCAGCCAACTGCCCCACGGAGGACTTAACCTCCAGCAGCGCCGCCGCCAATTCCTTGGCTACGCGCTCTTTGCCCGCAGCAACTTCCGCCGCTGCCTTAACCCGCGCTTCTTTCAGCAGCGCCGCGCGCTCGTCCAGTATCTTTTTCCGCGCTGCTTCCTGCTCCATGTAAACCTGCGCACGCGCCTGCTTCAACGCTTCCTGATACTGCTTCACTTTTTCGGCCGCGGCGGCTTCTGCGGCTGCAGCCGCCTTGCGTGCGCCTGCAGTGCGCGCTTCGCGTTCCGCTATCACCGCCAGCAGCGGCTTGAAAAACAGCGACCGCATTATCAGGTAAAAAGCCAAAACAATCAGGACCGTAGGCACAGCCTGAAGGAACAGTTCCCCAAGTTGGTGAACAATCTCTTGCATTTAAGTTGTTTCGCCTGAACCCCTTCAAGTCTGGCCGCGTGGGCCGCGAGCGGTAGGCAGCCGCACCGTGTCTCGATCCACGTACGAGCAGCACAGCCGGCCTGAAAGCTGCCTAGTGAAACAGTATTTTATAGCATCCGCCGCGCCGCCCAGTCAATGCGACTTGACTCACCGCGCTTTTGGAAATGTGGTGGGTTGTGCAGGATTTTAGTGTTGAGCTTGTGGAGATTGCGCGGCCGTCGCGTCCGCTTGGTCGTACACGTAGCGAATGCTGATCTGTGAATCCGAGCGGCCCCTCGTAAGCTTCAAAGTTTCATACAGTTGCGTGCCATCGTAGGAAAGTTCGTAGGTGCGGCTCATCTTCTTCCCGCTGGGCGTTTTCTCATCGGTCACCAGGCGATTGCCGTCCCAGTGCGCCAAAACCTCTTGGTTATTGCTGTCTTTCGTTTTTTGCAGCTTGCGTCCGTCCGTATAAATGGCGGTCTTGCGCTGCTGGTCATCGAACACATCGACCTCGACGTCCTTCTTGGCCTCCGCAAGCGTTAGCCCGTGCGATGGATTCAACACTTCCTGCATCTTTTCGCGGTCTGCGTCGTTTTCATTCCCGCCTCCGCCGCCTCCACCCCTCCGGCCCCCGTACGGACCTCCTCCCATTCCGGGAATGCCCATGCGCACTCCGCCGCCTGCACCTCTTCCGCCACCGCCGCGTGCATCCTGCATTTTCTGCCGCGCGTCATCGCTTTCATCGCGATTGAACTTCCACGCTCCCAGGATCGAAGTTCGCGGCTTCACAGGCGCGCTCTGTTGTTGCGGCTGTACCTCCTGCGACGATGACGGCGCCTGTGACTGTGCCGCCGGCAACGGCCCTGCCGGCGCCTGCGCTCTCGTGCCAGTCGGCCAGCACAGCAAGGTCGCGCCCAGGATTTGGCTGGCAAAGAAGATGTTTCTACGGCTGTAAAATATTGTGCTCATGTGCTCGCTTCCTGGTGCAGCTCACATTATTCATTCCCGGCCGGCGTCCGGAAAGTTCCCGTTAGGCTAAGCTTAAATTGCGACCAGTCGCACCTGTAGATTAGAGAAGCGCGCAAATAATTGGTTGCATCTCAGGAAAGCCTCCAAACTCGCGAAGCCGCTGAACCATGCTCTTTGGAGTGCGGCGGTCTTGCCGCCGCTTTAACGGTTGAAACCCTTATCTGAAAGTCGCATCCAGTCCAAACACTACCCAATCATTTCAGCCAAGCGCTAATAGCCGTTGCCCGAGGGAGCAGCCCGAGCGCCCCCAACTCGCGAAATTTCGCAGCACGCTGCCGGTAACCGTGAGCACCCGCGGGCAAAATCGCCAAGAACGGCACGCCTGCAGCCTGCGCCGCCAACCCATCATCGATGTTGTCTCCCACATACAGAGCCGTTCCGGGCTCGCGCCCGCCCAAAATCTTCAGCAGCCCATCCGGATAGGGCTTCTTCCGCGCAACGTCGTCCATCGTTACCACCGTGCGAAAGTGCCGCGCGCCCGGCCAGCGCTCAAATGTGTAACTAAATTCCTTTCGCGTTCTCCCCGTAAAGAGACTCAGCTCAAATCGCCCCGCCCACTGCTCCACATGCTTCGGCGTCACCAGAATCTTTTCCCGCCGCACATTTCCCGGCCGGCCGTCGTAATCCCAATAAAACTTCTGAAACGCGTCGCGCGCTTCGCCATAACTCGTCGGCCGCCCCAGCGCCGTCGCCCAGTTCGAAACCATGCTCCAATCGTCGTTGTTCCCCGGCTTGTTCTTCCACTTGTGCAGCTCCGCCCACGTCACCCGTTTCCCGGTCAGAAACCGCGTCGTTTCCAGCGCCGATCGCCAGAAACTCTCGCGAACATCCACCAAAACGCCGTCCACATCGAAAATCAGAATCTCCGGAGTCCGCTCAAGTCGCTTTCGGCTGCGCAAAGTAGGCAAAGAGTCCTCGCTCTCGAAGCCAAAAGTGTCGCCTCCCTCTCTTTCACCGTCAAGCCGCCTTCCGCAATTACCAAATTTGCGTCAAATATTCTTCATTCGGTTCCCTCGACACCGACCACCGCGCCCAGTTTCGCGTGCCGGTGCTGCAGACACTCTTCGAGCACCTCATCCAACTCCTGCGGCCGAATCGGCTTCGTCAGATACCCGTCCATCCCCGCGCTCAAGCATTTTTCCCGATCGCCCTTCATCGCGTGCGCTGTCAATGCGATGATCATCTGATGTTCTCCGCCCGATTTCTCCTCTTCGCGGATCGCCGCGGTGGCCTCCATTCCGTCCATATCCGGCATCTGCACGTCCATCAACACCAGATCGAAAGTTTCCTTCTTGAGCGCCGCTAAAGCCTCTAATCCATTCGCGGCTACCGCCACGCGGTGTCCGCGTTTCTCCAGCAGCCGCACCACCAGTCGTTGGTTCACCACGTTGTCCTCCGCCAGTAGCACCTTCAGCGAAGAACCCGGCTCGCGCGCATCCTGCAAGGAATAGCGCGTGATTAACGGAATGGCGCCCTCCGGATTGTCGGCTCCCAGCACTCGCCCGATCGCTTCGCGCAATTCGGACTGCCGGATCGGCTTCAGCAAGTACGCGGCCACACCCAACTCCTTACACCTTGCTGCATCTCCCTGATGGCCCGCCGAAGTCAGCATCATAATCGTCGCGGTCGACATCTCCGGTCTCCGCCGGATTTCCTCCACCAATTCAAAGCCGTCCATCTTCGGCATGTGCATATCTGTCACGATCAGCCGATACGGTTCTCCCGCTTCCCGCGCTTCGGACAATTGCCCCAGCGCCAACTCGCCGCTCTCCACGGCAAACGTCTTCATTTCCCATCGCTTCAGCATGCCTTCCAGAATGCGGCGGTTGGTGCGATTGTCGTCCACCACCAGCACTTTCACCCCGCGCAGCAGTTCTGCCGGCGCTGGCATGCCCACTTTGATCTCTTTCGCGCTCGCCGCCGCCAGATGCGCTGTGAAATGAAAGTGGCTACCCTTTCCAATCTCGCTCTCCACCCACATCGCTCCGCCCATCATCGCTACAAGCCGATTGGAGATCGTCAATCCCAGCCCCGTCCCGCCATACTTGCGCGTTGTCGAGGTATCCGCTTGCGTAAACGGCGCAAAAATTGTCTCCCGCTTGTCCCCCGGAACTCCGATCCCGGTGTCCGAAACGGTGAAGTGCAGAACTCCCTCCGCCCCATTTTGAGCGTCCGCCGCAACTCGCACCGCCACTTCTCCTGCGTCCGTAAACTTAATCGCGTTCCCCACCAGATTGAGCACCACCTGCCGCAGCCGTCCCGCGTCTCCGATCACCACCTCGGGAACTTCCGGCGCCACTTCGCATAACAGCTCCAGGCCCTTTTCGTCCGCTCGCACCGCGACTGTCCGCAACGCCGACTCCAGGCAGTCGCGCAAGTCAAACTCGGCACTTTCCAGCACAATCCGGTCCGCTTCAATCTTTGAAAAGTCCAAAATATCGTTAATAACCACCAGCAAGGCTTCCGAGGAACTCTTCACCGTTTCCAGGTACTCCCGCTGTTCTGCTGTCAGGCTTGTTTCCAGCGCCAGGTCCGTCATGCCCATCACGCCATTCAGCGGCGTGCGGATTTCATGGCTCATGTTCGCCAGAAATTCGCTCTTGGCCTGGCTCGCTTTTTCGGCGGCTTCCTTTGCCAACCGCATCGCGGCTTCCGCTTCCTGACGCTCCTTCACCTCATTCCTTAATTCCTCTGTGCGCTTCTCGACCCGGATCTCCAGTTGATCTTTCGCGCCCTGCAAAGCTGCGTCGCGCTCCTGAATGCCGGTAAGCATTTCGTTGAACGCGCCCACCAGCTTGCCTACCTCGTCCCGCCCGTTGGAGATGGCTCGCAATGCGTAATTCTTCTGTGTGGAAACTTTGCCTGCGATCTCCGCCAGTCGCAGAATGGGTTGCGTGATTAACCTCACCAGGCGCGACGAAATCACGAACGTTATCAGGATCGAGATTGCCAGCACCAACACCGACAGTGTCCGGTATTCCCGCATCTTCGATTGCAGTTCGGAGAGATCCGAGACAATCGCTATGGACCCTGCCTTCTCGCCGCCCAGAGAAATGTTTCGGTATAGCGTAAGTGACTCAGGATTGAATTCCGTGCCCTGTTCTCTCCACGCCGGGGTCTTGAACTCCGCACCAAGCCCGTCACGCCGGTATTCAGCAAAAATCTTCCCGTTTTTATCGTAGAGAACTGCGGTCATCACGTAGCGTTCCGCGCGAATCGTGCTCAGCATTTGCTCCGCGAACTTCTTGTCGTCAAACGTTAGCGACGCTGCCGTCGCCAGCCCCAGCGAGTCCGCGTTCGCCGCCAATCCGCGCACCATCGACCCCCGAAAGCTGGCTCGCTCA
>WNFR01000358.1_pt1 | contig 61506 bp, 45 predicted proteins | sample 5400221 | NCBI WGS metagenome assembly WNFR01 (sample SAMN13153357, study PRJNA577476) | soil metagenome | isolation source: 40 cm soil under Madrone tree | place: USA:California | collected 2016-06-14
AAACGCAATTTCCTGAAAGCTCGGGTGATAATCCACGCCTATAATGAGCATGTTCGGCTCCTTCCTCCCGAGCCTTGGTCGTCAAGCAACCACAGTCTACTCGGGTCGAGGGAGCCGACATTGTTATGAAATCAAGTGCAATGCGGGCCATCGAGCCCTGAAAGCAAGAAATCTAGAAGGGGCACGAGCTGTGAACGGCGCCTCGGCATCTCCCAGGAAACTGCGAGGATGAGCAGGGTGGCGTCATCTTACCAGTTGGAGCGACTGAAATCCGCCAAAGCGTTGAGGATTATAGCCTTGATTTCGGCGGGAGTTGAAGTGCGATTGGCTTCCAAGAGATCGAGGAGGCGCTGCTCACGGAATTCTTCTTCGCCAGAGTTGCTTGCTTCAGTTACGCCGTCGGTGAAAAGAATCAGGCGATCGCCAGGTTGTAGGTGAATAAGCCTGACGCAAACGTTTGACGTTGAAGACGCCGGGGACGCCACCACCTTCCTTTAAGCGGTGATGCAATCCATCGCGATGCAAGACAATCTGCGGATTGTGGTCGGCGCTCACGTAACTTAACCGCCGGGCGGGGCCGTTAGCTGGGCGTAGAAAAACGTAGCGAAGCGATCCCCCTCCATATTCCGATGAAGCAGGGCATTCAGTCGGAGGCGGAACGCGCTTGGCGGCAAAGACGGCGCGGCTAATTCGCGGACAGCGGCTTGCAAGTTGGACGCCAGGAGCGCTGCGCAGAGTCCATTGCCCGCAACGTCGCAATGCAAAATCCCAGCGCATCGGCGTCAAAAAGGAAGGATATCGAAATGGTCGCCACCGACAACGCGGGCGGACTGCCACGCGCTTGCGACCTCGTACCCGGGGAGCTGTGGGATTTCTTTCGAGAGAAATCCCTCTTGGATCGAACGCGCCTCAGAAATCTCCTGCTCGTGCCCCTGGAGCTGGACTGCGATCTCCTCGTGATACAGGAATTGCACGGCGACCCCTGACATTCCGTCTGCAAACCCATTCGGGTGCACATAGAACCAATCATAGTACCCAGTGGCTTCGAGGAAGATGGGATAGATGTGCATCTGACCGGAGGTCAATTTCTGCAAACGGTCGACGTCGACTCCCTCTAGCAACAGAGAGTTGCCTATCATTAGAACCGAGGTCGGCTCGCCGGGTTTTGCTGGACGAATCCTTGCAGCTTCGGAGTACTGGCGGGAAACGCGAGCGTATGTTTCGGAGTAGTGTTTGAGCAGAAAACCGCTAAAGAATCCGAAAGCAACGATGAGCAGAGCACAGATCCCGACCAGGAGTCTAGCGTAGAAGAGGGCGCCGGGTTTAGAACTGGAAGTAGACGAAGGCATTGAGATTGCTCCCCGAAAAAAGAGTCAGCACGAGAAGCGCGGCGGCAGCAAGGGCGGTTCGAACGGCATAAGGCGACGTTGCGAAAGGATATTCGTGGTTGCTGGCTTCCAGCAACAGGTCCACAGCGAACAGAGGGATAGAGAAAAGGCAGAGCATGAAGAACGCTGAAGCGTACTCACTCCGCCAGGCGAAATTGGAGAACCCTGCGAGTAGTTGCACCGCAGAAGTGAGTGAGGGCGCCCGGAAAAAAGCGAGGCTTAGGCCAAGAACGTTGAAAGTGAGAATTCTCTGCGCCCAAAGGGAGAAGAATCCGACGGAGCGCTGGGGAGGATCTACGCCTCCCGATTTAGATTTAGCTGGGAAAAAGTACCGCTCGACAGCCAACACCACACCATGGATCGCGCCAAAGACGACAAAGGTCCAATTTGCGCCGTGCCAGAGACCGGCGAGAACCATGGTGATGAAGAGATTACGCGCGGTTTTCCATTGGCCATGCGCGCTTCCGCCGAGGGGAATGTACAAGTAATCGCGAAGCCAGGTGCTCAGACTGATGTGCCAGCGGCGCCAGAAGTCCTGAAGACGATTGGCAAGGAAGGGCTGGCGGAAATTGACCATGAAGTGGAAGCCCAGCAATTGAGCGCTGCCGCGCGCGATATCGCTGTAACCGCTGAAATCTCCATAGACTTGCCAGGTGAATGCATACGTCCCAAGAAGTACAAGCCAGAAGTTTGAGGGGCCGAATTGCCCGCCAAAAACCGCGTTTGCCAAAATCGCACAATTGTCCGCGACCACGCACTTGCGGATGAGACCTGAGAAAATCAGCATCATGCCATCGAAAAATCGATCCGCGTCGAAAGTGCGCTCCTTCTGGACCTGCGGAAGCAGATGCCCTGGCCGTTGTATCGGACCGGCAATCAAGTGAGGGAACAGACTGATGAAGAGACCATAATCGAAGAAAGATCTGGAAGCCTCAATCCTGCCTTTATATACGTCCACGATGTAGGCGACTTCCTGAAAGGTGTAAAACGAAATGCCCGGTGGAAGAAGAATGCGAATCAACGGCAACGGAATATTGTGAATGCCTAACCTGTCCAGAGCGCCCAGGAAAGAGCCCGCGAAGAAATCGAAGTATTTGAAGACCCCAAGAATCGTGAAATTCAAGAGGAGGGAAAAAACAAACCACCTCTTTCTGTTAAGGTCCGAACGGCCGGGAGCAATTTTCTGCGCGATCAGAAAATCCACGGTGGTGCTGCCAATCATGAGCGTGAGGAAACGCCAGTCCCACCAGCCGTAGAAAAAGTAGCTAGCGAGCAGGAGGAAAACGTTTTGGGCGCGATGACTGAGACGCCAGTACAGCAAGACGACTGGTATAAGGAACAGGAAATACGCTGGCGAATCAAAAAGCATGGCGCCGAGTCAGATGGATGTGTACCGTTTTCTTCATAGTTGTGCCTGGCTTGCCAAAGAATAGTCAGCTCCTTGCCGGGGAGGCAATCAGTGGAATCAAGGAATTGGAGGGAGGGAAATACCTGAGTGAGATCGTGTCGGGACGCTCGCGGTAAATCGTAATTGAGGAGGGCAAGCCGCTACATGCGGAAAGTGCGATTTGCCGGGTCAGTAGCCCCTCCTACTGCAAGCCAGACATCTTTCACCTAGGCCCGGCCCAACTTGCCAGGCGTCCAGGGAAGACGACGAAGAATATTCTCGCGATTGCGTCGGTAATAGTCCGCTGCGCTATTTAAGGTTAAGACCGGATTGTGAAGGGTTTCCGTTCACGCTACGGTTGCGCACGGGCCGGACTCCCCCCTCGGCAGGAAAGTTAGTCCCAGCTTGCAGATGAGTTGTTGGGGAACCCAAGCCTGCGCTGTACAAGGGCCCGAATAGTTCTGGGACTCTTACGGCGGTAGCTTATCAAGCGGAGTCATTATGGGTATTCGAAATCAACCCTGGCCTTGGTTCGCGCTCATGGTCAGAACCGGCAGAGAGAAGACTGCGACTTTGCAGCTGGAAAACGCGGGTTACGAGTGCTTCTTGCCCGTCAGCAAGTTCATTCGTCGTTGGTCCGATCGCATGAAAGAAATCGAAGTGCCACTGTTCCCCGGTTACCTCTTTTGCCGCATGGACCCTTACAACCGCTTGCCCGTCCTGATGACGCCGGGAGTAATCCAGATCGTCGGGGCCGGCAAAACACTCATTCCAGTCGAGGAGGTCGAGATCGCTGCCATTCAGCGTGTCGTAAAGAATGGCCTTTCGACGATGCCTTGGCCATACCTGCAGGTCGGCCACGTAGCGCGAATTGAGGAGGGGCCTCTGCGCGGAATGACCGGAATCATTGTCAGAATCAAGTCCGGAATGAAGCTGGTCCTATCCGTAAGCCTGCTACAGCGCTCGGTCGCAGTCGAAGTTGATCGTAGCTGGCTGGGTGGCGTGCACCCGACAAGGCCTGCTGCGATTGAGGCGCGGCTCGACCGATCAACGGCAACCCCAGCCAATCCGAGTTGATCCAATCCATCTGCATGTTGCGCAAGGTTATCGAGGTAAGCCAGATGGGGGATTGATGGAAGCGGAAGAACGCCTTGTGCCAAGCAAGTAGATGCAGGTGCTCCGCAGCCACGCCTCGCGTTTGGGCCCATTCGTTGTTCTGACGGGCATTGGGGTGCCCCGGCGCAGGAACAAAGAGCCCACGACATTAGATGCTCTTCTCCCAAAACAATCTATCTGCGAGAACGGAGGCCGAGGCGCAGGAAGAAGTCGAATCGTTCCTGTGTAGCCCTGTGGTTGCGTCATTCCCAAAGAAATGACAAATAGAACCTATGTTCCTCGATTTCTATCAATTGCGTGAGCAGCCGTTTGGAGTGACTCCAGACCCACGCTACCTTTACCTCAGCCCCGGGCATCGGGAGGCGCTGGCTTCCTTGTTCTATGGGATTGAAACGAATCGCGGTTTTCTTTCTCTTGTCGCCGAGCCAGGGATGGGCAAGACCACGCTTCTATTCCAGCTCCTGCAGCGCTGGAGAGGCCAGGTCCACAGCGCCTTCCTGTTCCAAACTCAATGCGATTCCCGGGAGTTTATCCGCTACTTGATGAACGATTTAGGTCTCAAGAGCGACGGCGAAGATTTCGTGCGGATGCACTCAGAGCTTAACGAATTCCTGTTTCGCGAGACGCTCGCAGGAAGATCAGTCGTAATCTTCATTGACGAAGCTCAGAATTTGACTGATACCGTCCTGGAGACAGTGCGTTTGCTTTCAGACTTTGAGTCGGCAGAGAAGAAACTGCTCCAGATTGTTCTCGCCGGGCAGCCTGAACTAGCACAGCGATTGTCGCGTCCGGGTATGGCCCAGTTACGTCAACGGATCGCTATCCAGGCGCGATTGGACGCGCTGCCGGCCGCTGAGGTAGCTCACTACATCAATCATCGGCTGCAAGTAGCCGGATACCAGGGTACTGAGTTGTTCACTCCCGGGGCTCTCGGGCTCATCGCGGAGCGCAGCCGGGGGATACCGCGGCTCATAAACAATCTTTGCTTCAATGCACTGTCATTGGGTTGCGCCACCCGGCAGAAGCAAATTACTTCCGAAGTCATACGGAAAGCTGCAGTGGACCTATCGTTGGAGCCCCATGCTCCAACACCCCTAGTCCCACAGCAGACGGCACCACGAGTTACTCCCGGTCTTCGGCCATCGTTGCAGTCTTTCTATTCCTGGATCACAGACAATCTCTTCAGGCGGCGGCTCTTTCAAACGTCGGTTCTTTCCGTTGTGTGTGGCAGTTTGCTGATCTACTTTGGCGTCCGTAACGGGGCAGGGATGTTCCGACCCTCGGCCTCAATCTATCAGGATGCCCAAACTACCTCAGCGATTACTGGCTCCGAGTCCCGGCCTGCACAGCCCGTGATGGATCCCACTGCCGACCAGCAGCCCCATGAGTTGCTGCAAACTGACGCCCGTGAGAATTCGTTAAGTTCTCTCGCTTATGTGGTCCAACCGAAAGATACGCTGCGCGAACTCTGTGTATCGACTTTGGGGCGCTACGACAAGGTCGTCCTGTCACAAATCCAAAAGCTCAATCCGGAATTGAGAAACCCCGACCATCTGGATGTGGGACAAAAGATTCGGCTTCCACTGAATCCCTTGAAATGAGGAGAGAGCCTGTCGCGATCGACAACTCTTCGGTGAATCCGATTCCTCTTGGCTTGCCCGCCACTTCCGCACCGACATGTGTGCACGGCGGATCTTAGAGAATGCGACGCGCAACCAAGCCCCTACACGTTCAAAACAAAAGGATCAGCGCCTCGATGGTAAATGGGTTGAGAGAAATGTCCAATCTTCCGAGCCTCCCCAAGCTCGCTCTGCGACTGCGTATTTTTTCGAACCGGCGCCGGCACGAAGTCCTTGCTGAGGACGTGTTTCGGAGGATTTTCTGCTGGGAACGGAAGAGAGCGGAACGTTCTGGCAGGTGCTTTCTGTTAATGCTTGTGCATGTAGAAAGCATTCTCCAGGCGAATCAAAGCGAAAGAGCGCTCTCCGAAATAGTGTCGGCACTGTCCAGTTCCACGAGAGAGACGGACCTTGCCGGGTGGTATCGAGAGGGCGCGATACTTGGGGTCATTTTCACGGAGGTCCGCGAAGGGAATTGGGAAGCGCTAGAGAACTTGACTCCCGCCAAGGTGATGGCGTCATTACGGTCCAAGTTGAGTCCAGGACGGCTCGATCAGATTCACATCTCGTTCCACTCCTTCCCGGAGAATTGGGACAAATCTAGCCTCGGTCGGTTGGCAAACGCGAAGCTTTATCCGGACTTGTTCGAGAGAGATGAGGCGAGGAAATTCTCTCATTTTGTGAAGAGGTCGATGGATATAGTGGGAAGCATTGTGGCTCTGATCCTTTGTTGTCCTCTTTTTGTTGTTATTTCGCTAGCCATCAAACTCAGTTCGAAGGGGCCAATCCTGTTTAAGCAAGAGAGGGTGGGCCGGTACGGCTTGCGGTTCACGTTCTTGAAATTCAGATCTATGGAGTGCAACAACGATGCGGGCATTCACCGCGAATATGTCAAGCGGTTCATCGCTGGAGAAGCGGATCCGGCCCGAGTTAGCCATACCCAAAATGTCGTTTACAAAATTCAGGACGATCCGCGTGTCACCGGTGTAGGGAAGTTTCTACGCAAAACCAGCTTGGACGAACTTCCGCAGTTCATCAACGTACTAAAGGGCGACATGTCTCTTGTCGGGCCGCGCCCTGCGATCCCCTACGAGCTGGAAGGTTATCAGGTCTGGCATCGGCGTCGCGTGCTGGAGTCTAAGCCGGGAATCACGGGGCTCTGGCAGGTGAGCGGTCGCAGCAGGCTTAAGTTCGACGACATGGTTCGTCTGGATCTCCGCTATGCGAAAACGTGGTCGCTTTGGCTGGATATCAAGATCCTATTGCGAACCCCAAGGGCTGTCCTTTTCGGGGCAGGCGCCTACTGAGGCGCTCTCGCGATGCAATCGGATTTTCACCCTTCACGCCAAGAGTAGACAGAGCAGCTTCTAGAACGTAGACGAAAACGGCAATACCTAGTTTTTTGGAGAGTTCTTAATGGCAACCCAAACAGATCCCGTTCGCTATGGCCTTCCACGAACAACTGCACCGGGGATTTCCGGGAGGTCGAAATCCTACGCGCACCAAAGTCCGTCTAATCTCGTTCGTGTTGGTGTTATTGGTTACGGTTATTGGGGTCCGAATGTAGTCAGGAATCTGCAGAGTCTCGAAAGCTGTCAGCTCGTTACAATCTGTGACAAGAATTCAGACTCGCTCCGAAGCGCAGGTCGAGTTTATCCGGGTGTCGAGTTGACAACGGACTTCTCGGAGCTCCTGACTTCCCGTCAAATCGATGCCATCGCGGTGGTTACTCCGGTCTGGACGCATTTCGAGCTCGCCAAAGCCGCTTTGCAAAATGGCAAACACGTCTTTGTCGAAAAACCGTTCACCTCGACGCCGCAGCAGGCCGAGGAGCTAATCGAGTTGGCGGACCGGAACAGACTCAAAATCATGGTGGATCACACGTTTCTGTTCAGTGGCGCAGTGAGGAAGATCCGGGAGCTCGTCGACGATGGTACCTTGGGGGATCTCTACTATTTTGATTCGACCCGGGTGAATCTGGGCCTCTTCCAACATGACGTAAACGTCGTGTGGGACCTTGCTCCCCATGATTTGTCCATCATGGATTACGTCATCCGGGCGAAACCGGAGGCCGTCGTCGCAACGGGTGGGAGGCATTTGAATGGTCTGGCGGACGTGGCTTTCATTACCGTCTACTTTCCCCGCAACGTGATCGCGCACATCAATGTCAACTGGCTTTCTCCGGTCAAAGTTCGCAAGACTCTGATCGGTGGCAAAAAAAAGATGCTGGTGTGGAATGATCTTGAGGCCGATGAAAAAATCAAAGTCTACGATAAAGGCGTGCAGATAGGTAACGGGAAGGGCGTCTATGATTTACTTGTAAGTTACCGATCTGGAGATGTCTGTGCTCCTAAAATCGAACAGACTGAGGCTCTGAAGGTCGAGCTTGAATACTTCATCGACTGCATACTGAACGACCGAACACCATTCAATGATGGGGCGTCAGGTTTGCGGGTCGTCAAAATACTTGAAGCGGCCGACGAATCATTGAAAGGACGAGGAAGAGCCGTCTCACTATGAACAAGTATCACTGTATCGCTCCCGATGTGCAATTGGGAAAAGATGTGAAGCTCTCCCAATTCATCAATCTCTATGGCTGTGAAGTTGGCGACCACACCAACATAGGCGCATTCGTAGAGATTCAGAAGAACGCCAAAATCGGCAAGAATTGCAAGATCTCGAGCCATAGTTTTGTTTGCGAAGGAGTGACCATTGAAGACAATGTCTTCGTGGGCCACGGCGTGACCTTCATTAATGACGCCTATCCTCGTGCCACCAATTCGGAAGGCGAGCTCCAATCCGAAAAGGATTGGAAAGTAGAAACAACGCTGGTGAAAAAAGGCGCCTCCATTGGTTCCGGTGCGACGATTCTTTCGAATCTGGTCATCGGTGAAAATGCTCTAGTCGGCGCAGGCAGTGTGGTAACGCACGACGTGCCAGATAATGCCATCGTGGCTGGGAATCCAGCAAAGCTGCATCGGCTGATCTCTGAAAAGTTGAGGGTAGCGTCATAAACGGCAACGGCGGAATTTCAACCTCAATGCGTTCAACTATTTCCCGTTCTAATTCGGCGGCATTGTTCCATGCCAAAATACTGTGCGTCATCTGCGCGATCCTCATCATTCTGCTCGAGGTTTTGTCCGGCTATCTGCTTAAACACTACTCCGGAACGTACCTTCGCGTTTTCCAGCAACAGGTCGAAGCCGTTGGTTCTCGTCCCTCAAGTTCTGGCGAACCAGTTTCAGTTCTAATGGTAGGTAATTCATTGCTACTAGCAGGTGTCGACGTAGACCGATTGCACCAGTTGACAGCCACCAGGCTGCGAATCTATCCCATCTTCCTTGAAGCTACGACTTACTATGACTGGCTCTATGGGTTGCGTCACCTCTTCCGGGAGGGAGCAAGGCCGCAAGTAGTGGTCGTAGGCCTCCCCGTGAGCAGCTTTCTCGAAAAGGGAGTGCGCCAGGAGTATGCCCCATTGATGTTGTTTGATGTCCGAGAGGTCCTTGATGCGAGTTCAGACTTGGCGCTGGATCGTACGGCAACAAGTAACCTCCTGCTCGAACATTGGAGCACATTCTGGGATACGCGTAGCATCCTTCGCGCACAAGTCCTTCGTCACATGATTCCTCATTTTGAAAACTTATTCATACTCGCAAAGGGGAAGCCGAGCATTCCCCAAGGCATAGAATTTGACCGGATCGCAGTTTCCAGATTGCAAAGACTACGTGAATTATGCGAGGAGCACGGCGCAAAGTTGATTCTTCTGATCCCGCCCACTCCGTCGTCAGACAGCTTTGCCCGGCAAATGGTCACAGCTTCAAGAAAGGTTGGAGTGGAGACGTTAGTACCTGTGGATCCAAGCGTGCTCTCCACAAGATATTACCAGTCAGATGAAACTCATCTCAATTCCGAAGGCGCAGAGATCTTCACATCAGCACTAGCAACCTACCTTCGCAAGAAGATCGTCACGGCCGAATCAGCGACCTCGCTGGACTAGAATGCAGCTGAGCTGAAGATAATCAAATGAAGAAAATCCCTTTCTTAGAATTGGTCACACCGCACCTTGAACTCGAGGAGCAATTGGTGTCAGTGTTCCGAAGCACTCTGAAGACAGCTGGATTCGTCGGTGGACCGATGGTCGAAGACTTCGAACGGGAGTTTGCGCAGTTTTGCGAAACGCGGTTTTGTGTCGGCGTGGCGAGTGGTACAGATGCCCTACGGTTCGCCTTGATTGCCGCTGGAGTTCAGCGAGGCGATACCGTTCTTACTGTCCCGAACACCTTTGTCGCAACGACGGAGGCTATCTCTCAGGCTGGGGGGTGGCCGGACTTCGTGGATATCGATGAGCGCACTTACAACATGGACCCGCACAGACTTCAGGAGTATTTGGAAACACGGTGCCACGTCGATCGCGCGACTGGAAGACTATTGAACCAGAACACAGGAAGGCCCGTCACAGCCATCGTTCCTGTGCACCTGTACGGCCAGACCGCCGACATGGATCCCATTCTCGAGCTCGCAGAGCGACACAGGTTGATCGTCATCGAAGACGCTTGCCAGGCTCATGGCGCAGAGTATTTTTCCAGAAAAGAGAACCGGTGGAGAAAAGCGGGTTCCATGGGCCGAGCGGCTGCCTTCAGCTTTTACCCAGGAAAGAATCTGGGAGCGTGCGGGGAAGCCGGCGCAGTGACCACCAACGACGAGTCGATCGCGGAAAGAATCCGAATGTTGCGCGACCATGGTCAGGCGCAGAAGTATTATCACGACCTGGAGGGGTATAACGGTCGATTAGATAGCATTCAGGCTGGGCTCTTGCGGGTCAAACTGCAGCATCTGGTGGAGTGGAACCGCATGAGGCGCGAAGTCGCCGCTGGCTATCATCAGTTATTTCGTCCCGTGGCGGAAATTATCACGCTACCTTACGAGCCCTCTTCATGCAACGCGGCCTACCACCTTTACGTAGTTCGCTCAAAATGCCGAGAGGCACTCCGAATGCACCTCGCAGAAGCTGGAATTGGCACGGGAATTCACTATCCAGTGGCGCTACATCTACAGAAGGCTTATCTTGGTCTGCGCCATCAGCAAGGCGACTTTCCGATCACCGAGAAGGTCGCCGCCGAGGTTCTCTCTCTGCCCATGTATCCGCAACTCCGACCCGAGGAACAGCAGCGGGTGGCCGAAGAGGTCTTGCATTTCTCCGGGCGGACAGTTGCCATGTGACTCTCGACCAGGCTTCCGTTCGACGTGTGAAGTCTTGGCATCCTAGCGTTGAGACGGCACCTTTGCATCATCGTGCCATTCCTCTTAAGGAATCTCACTTCCGAGAAGATGAAAACTCCCCATGTCTCTGTGTATGACAAGCCAGAGCAGTATTTATTTTTGACAAGCTAATGATGAAGCAAAACGGGAACGGAAAGTTTACCGAGAAGGGGAAGATCTGGATCGACTTGGATAACTCCCCTCACGTGCCATTTTTTATACCAATTATTGAAGAACTGCAGAAGCGCAGTTATTCGATCGTGCTCACCGCTCGCGACTGTTTTCAGGTGCGCGATCTAGCAGATCTTTTTCATCTGAACTGCAAGCTGATCGGCCACCATTCCGGGAAGGGCAAGCTCCGCAAAATGGCGGGATTGTGTTTTCGCGCATTGCAGTTGATTCCCACGATCGTGAGGCAAAAGCCGGTCTTAGCCGTCTCTCACTGTTCGCGGTCTCAATTAATTGCGTCTGCCATTTGGCGGATTCCGTCCCTAGTCTTGGGTGATTATGAGTTCGCAAAGGGTTCGGCCTTCATTCGTCCTACGTTGCATATGTGCCCGGACGTAATTCCAAACTCGGCGCTTCAATTCGATTCTAGTCGAACGCTGAAATATCCAGGCATCAAGGAAGATGTCTATGTCAGTCGATTTGTGCCTGACCCTGGCATCAGGTCCCAACTCGGACTCCGAGAGCAGGATCTGGTGGTGACTATCCGCCCCCCGGCAACTGAAGCACACTATCATGATCCACAGAGTGACGAACTCTTCGAGGCGGCAGTCGAGTTTGTAAGTAAGAAGGCCGAAGTGAAGCTTGTGGCCCTTCCCCGGAATGAGAAGCAAGCGACTTACTTAAGGAAGCGTTGGCCTGAAATCTTCTCAAACGGCACGATGCGCATTCCAGAGAAAATTGTGGATGGGCTGAGCCTGATTTGGTACTCGGATTTGGTCATCAGCGGCGGTGGCACGATGAATCGGGAGGCTGCGGCCCTCGGCGTCCCTGTTTACAGCATCTTTCGTGGCAAGATTGGCGCTGTCGATCGGTATCTGAGCAAGACAGGCCGGCTCGTCTTGATCGAGGGGCGCGAAGACTTGCACGACAAGATCTTGCTCGTGCGGAGAGAGCGTCCGGAAAGGCCTCAGGTCAGACCCACTGCTGCTTTAGAGTTCATTGTAGAGCAGATTGTCGCGGCTGCGGAGTCGCAACGTCCGTTTTCCAACCGTATGGGAGTGACCACTGAGCGAGGTCCACTGGAAAGGTGAGTTCGCAGGATGCGACGGTCCGAGGTCATTTGATGAAGATTCTTACTATCGTTGGCGCGCGACCCAACTTCATGAAGGCTGGGCCAATCATAGGCGCAATTAACGAACACAACCGGACACTTTTGGAAAATTCTGCCAACCGGCCGAGGCAACAGGTTGAAGCGATCCGACATGTGCTCGTTCACACCGGTCAGCATTACGACGAGTTCATGTCCGGATCCTTCTTCAACGATCTGAATCTTCCCAAGCCGGATGTTCACCTCGGCGTAGGTTCAGGGTCGCATGCGGTCCAGACTGCTGAGATTATGAAGAAGTTTGAGGAAGTTTTGTTGGGGGAAAAGCCCGACGTCGTTGTTGTAGTTGGCGATGTGAATTCGACGCTTGCTTGCGCGTTGGTTACGTCTAAGATCTGCTTCGATGCAGATGGGTCCAGACCACTGATCTCCCATGTGGAAGCGGGGTTGCGCTCTTTCGACCGGTCGATGCCCGAAGAGATTAACCGCATTCTTACAGATCATGTTTCTGACCTGCTCTTCGTGACGGAGGAGAGCGGGCTTCGGAATCTCCGTAATGAAGGCGTCTCGCCCGATAAGGTCCACTTCGTCGGCAACACTATGATCGACTCCCTCCTGAATTTCAAGGAAAAGGCTGAGAAATCAACCGTTCTGGAACGGTTAGCGCTTGTGGGTCAAGCAGGGAAAAACGGAGGAGCTAACGCTGTGACCCGATATGCACTCCTGACGTTACATCGACCCTCCAATGTGGATAATCGAGCTGTCTTTCTAAACATCCTGGGAGGCCTGGAAGAACTTGCAACGGACTGCCCCGTCGTTTTTCCCGTCCACCCTCGAACCCAGCGGCGAATCCGGGAATTCGGAATCGAATTTGATCCCGGTGAAGCTGCAAAGGAACGCAAAGGGGATTTACGAGGCTCCGGAAACTGTCGTGGAGGAATAGTCTTGACCGACCCGCTGGGCTATCTGGACTTCCTATGTTTGATGAAGCACGCAACGCTCGTCGTGACCGACTCGGGCGGCATCCAGGAAGAAACAACAATTCTTGGGGTCCCCTGCATCACGGTCAGAGAAAACACGGAAAGGCCAGCTACGGTCGAGAGCGGAACCAATACGATTGCGGGAACAAAAACGGAAACTATCAAGGATGCTATTCGCCGACAGGTAGGCAGGAAGAGGGAAAACAGCGTACCAAAGAACTGGGACGGGCGAGCCGGTGCGCGCATCGTCGACATCTTGGTTCGCAGGCACTACGAAGCGTTTTCCTTTCGTCGATCTCTTATCGCGCACGCCGCACCACTGAGGACCGACGCCCCTGCCGCTAACTCAATTGATGCCTAAAGACAATCACTTGGAAGCTCAGATCCTGAAGGTTTTGGCCTATTGTCAGGCCAACGATTGGGCGGGGTACGACCCGTACGACGCCGTGAACAGCCACATTTTTGCCGCTCTGCCATTCCTCAACTCGAGACTTCCTCGGCTTGTTTTGACTCAGGCTTTGAAGCGAAGTCCAATCAACATTCGCAGGTTTTTGGGTATTCCAAAGACTCAGAATCCCAAAGCCATCGCCCTGTTTCTCTCGGCATTCCTCAAGCTCTCGAGAATCGGAGTGACCAAAACCGAAGACTTAATCGAGCCGATGATCGAACGGCTGATCGCACTTCGGTCACCAGGAACTCCTTACTGGTGCTGGGGATACAGTTTTCCGTGGCAGACGCGCACCATGGTGGTGCCGGCAGGGGCGCCCAACCTGGTGTGCACGACGTTCGTGGGCAACGCTCTTCTGGATGCCTACGAGCAGCGGCAAAACCGACGATGTCTGGGCATGGCGATGAGCACAGCTGAGTACATCCTGGACGAACTCTATTGGACCGACGGTAAGTCGGTTGCCGGTTTCAGCTATCCTGTCCCTGGTCTTCGAAATCAGGTACCCAACGCGAATTTCCTTGGTGCGGCTTTGTTATGCCGTGTGTATAGGTACACTCGCGAACGGAAATTCCTTGGTCCAGCGCTTAGGGTTGCCCGCCACTCGGCCGCCATGCAGCATGCAGATGGCTCGTGGGACTATGGCGAGGTGCCGTCACAACTATGGATTGACAACTTCCATACCGGCTATAACCTGTGCGCGCTGCAGTCCATTGGACGCTATGCCGGGACAACGGAGTTCGAATCGCGCGTCCGGCGCGGGCTCCAGTTCTACCGAGCCCACTTTTTCCGTGAGGACGGCGCGCCCAGATATTTCCACAACAGAACATATCCCGTGGATATTCATTGTGTGGCGCAAAGCATCATCACACTCCTTGCACTTAAGGACATCGATCCGAGCAATGTCGAATTGGCGCGCTCGGTGTTCCAATGGGCTATGAAACACATGTGGGATGAGCGGGGCTTCTTTTACTATCGCGTTCTTCGCCTCTGTACCATCCGAACTCCATACATGAGATGGGCCCAGGCCTGGATGCTTCTCGCAATGTCCAAGCTCTTATACGAATCGGACGGGCCAGTGACGTGTCCAGAAACCTACAATTCAACTGCTTTAGCTGAAGCATGCTGACGTATCCGGCCTACGGCTAGAGGTCGGTGAAATCCTGAGGCAACGCCCGCCTGAAAGTCTTTGAGCATCCGTGCCGGCTATGGTGGTTGGTGCTAGCGGAGCGTCCAGCGGTTTCAGACCAATCGGTTTCTTCATCCCTCTAACCAAAGATACATTTGCGCCTAACCATAGCGTGAATGCAAGGTTGCCCTTGGCAGTTTGCACGTTAAATCCTGCGCGATTCTCGCTGGACGGATTTTGTCGAAGGGCATCCGCGGGCCTCCATTCTTCATACACCCGGCGAACGGACTCTCTAAGTTAAGCTTCACTGAAAAAACCTTGGAAATACGGTGGCCATGACAACCTGCGATGTGACGATCATCGGTGCTGGCCCCTACGGACTGTCTGCGGCTGCGCACTTGCGCACGGTCAAGGGCCTGGAAGTGCGTGTCTTTGGCGAGCCCATGTCCTTTTGGGAGCGCAACATGCCCGTTGGCATGTTTCTCCGCTCGAATTGGACTGCGACGCAGATCGCAGACCCGAACCACTCGCTGACGTTAGAAGCGTATCAGGCGGCGAACGGCAATCACTTGTTCCATCCTGTGCCACTCGACCGCTTCATCCAATATGGACAGTGGTATCAGCGTCACGCGGTACCCGACCTCGATCTACGGAAGATTACGCGCGTGGAGACCGATGGGAAAGGCTTCCGAGTCGTCCTTGAAGATGGTGAAGTGCTTAATTCTGCCCGCGTAGTTATTGCCGCGGGAATCGGCTCGTTCGCTTGGAGTCCCCCGGAATTCCGAGACCTCCCGTCTGCTCTGGCGTCGCACACGTCAGAACACCGCGACCTTCGGCAGTTCGCCGGGAAGGAAATGCTCGTCATCGGCGGTGGGCAGAGTGCACTCGAATCTGGCGCATTGCTCCACGAAAGTGGCGCTATGGCCGAGGTCGTTACCCGCTCGCAAAGGATTCACTGGCTTCAAGGTTGGCTTTCTAAGACGCTCCATCATCGCTCCGGCACACTTATTCGCAATATGCTCTACGCTCCGACCGACGTCGGTCCGGCCGGGCTTAGCCAACTGATGGCGAGGCCCGATTTGCTCAACCACTTGCCCCGTGGACTCCGGGACCGTGGTTTCCGTCGCTGTGAAAGGTGACCGAGTGAAAATTCGCCTAAGCAACGAAACCGAACGAATAGTTGATCATGTTCTTCTAGGAACTGGATATCGCGTCGACATTTCCAAGTACGACTTTCTGTCCCCGAAACTCAAGGAATCGATCAGTCAGCACAACGGCTACCCTCGGCTAGGGTGGGGAATGGAAACCTCGGTGGATGGTATGCACATTCTCGGCGCGCCAGCCGCTTGGAGCTTCGGGCCACTCATGCAATTCGTTTCCGGCGCCCATTACGCATCGCGTGCGTTGACCCGTTGTATTGCCGGCAAGCCTGCAGTTTAGATAAGCAGAGAGAAACCGTATGAATGTCGGAAAAACAAATCTCTTCGCGGCAGGCCGGACCATGGCCGGCGGCTTGGAGAAGCCAATCGGAGCCGTCGTGGTTGGCGGTGACTACCAGGGGCTGGGAATCGTTCGCAGCCTCGGACGCCGACAAGTGCCCACCTGCATCATTGACGATGAGCGCTCCATCGCTCGCTTCTCGCGGTATGCTACCCACTCGGTAGCCGTAGCGAGCCTGCGCGATGAGCGACAGACCATAGACACAATGTTGGAGATAGGGCACCGACTGAATCTTAGGGATTGGGTTCTCTACCCCACACGAGACGAGACAGTGGCCGCCTTCGCGCGCTACAAGCCAATGCTGACAGAGTGGTTCAACGTTCCCACGGGTGATTGGAATACAATTCAGTGGGTCTGGGACAAGCGCAATACCTACCGACTGGCGAAGGAGTTGGGAATTCCCACCCCGCAAACATGGTATCCGCGCGACCTCGACGAGTTGGAGCAGATCCAGACAGATTTTCCCCTCGCACTCAAGCCAGCAATCAAGGAGCACTTCATATACGCTACCAAGGCAAAGGGTTGGCGGGCAAACAACCGGGCTGAACTGCGGGAACTCTTCCAGCGGGCAGCCGCGCAAGTTGGACCCGGTGAAGTGATGATTCAGGACCTGATTCCTGGTGATGGCCGACACCAGTTCGCCTATTGTGCCTTTTTCAAGGAAGGCCGTGCAGTCGGGAGCATGGTCGTCCGGAGAAATCGCCAGCATCCGCCAGAATTCGGCCGAGCCAGCACGTTCGTGGAGACAATTGAGCTGCCGCTGCTGGAACAATTGTCCGAACGCTTCTTGCGTGCGATCGACTATTACGGGCTGGTGGAGCTGGAATACAAACTGGATCCCCGCGACGGACAGTACAAGCTGCTTGACGTCAATGGACGAACTTGGGGCTACCATACTCTGGGTCCCGGAGCTGGCGTTGATTTTCCTTACATGCTCTTCGCAGATCAGGTTGGAGAGCACGTAGAGCCTTGTCGTGCCCGGGCAGGCGTCACTTGGATCCGCTTGGTCACCGATCTACCTACGTCAATCCTTCAGATTCTGAATGGCCAACTAAACTGGCAAGCTTACTTGGAGTCGCTAAGGAATTTCCAAGTCGAGGCGGTCTTCAGCCGCGCGGATCCGCTACCGGGCTTTGCCGAGCTCGCTCTACTGCCATACCTTTCCCTGAAGCGGGGCTTCTGAAACGCGCGGACCAAGGAGATTTGCAGATGGCACAGCCGGCTTGTTCCCCATCGATGGAGGGATTATGCAGGGCATGATCTGCAAAATCCTAGGGAACACGCATGTTCGCTTACCTGAGGTTGGACTCGGAACATGGAACTACAAGGGAGGTGTCGAGCCTCTCAGGCGAGGAATAGCGATGGGTGCTTGCCTGATAGACACCGCCGAATCTTATGGAACTGAGGAGATTGTGGGGGAAGCGGTCAAGTGTGTGAGGCAATCCGTTTTCCTTGCGACCAAAGTCTCGCCCAGGCATTTCAGGCATCGGGATCTGCTCCTGGCTGCAGACCGAAGCCTCCAACGTTTGCGGACTGATTATATCGATCTGTACCAGCTCCATTGGCCTAACCACACCGTCCCGGTTGAGGAGACAATGGCCGCGATGGAGAAACTCGTGGACCTTGGCAAGATTCGTTTCATTGGCGTAAGCAATTTTTCTGTCTCTGAACTCCGGAAGGCACAGGCCGCCCTCTCCAAAAACCGGATCGCCTCAAATCAGGTTCGTTACAACTTGGTAGAGAGGAGTATCGAGAGAAGAGTCCTGTCATACTGCTGTCAAAACCAAATTACGGTCATTGCCTTTAGTCCGTTGGCCACCGGACTCGCTAACATCAAGAGGCGGGACCCACAAAACGCCCTAGAAGAGGTGGCGGACCAAGCGGACAAGACTGAAGCACAACTAGCCCTAAACTGGTGCTTGCGGCACGACTCGTTGATTGTAATCCCCAAGGCCGCATCTGTAGCTCATGTCGCAGAAAACTGCGGCGCTTCGGGTTGGCAGCTTTCTGCAGAACAGGTCAAACTTCTCGAGTTGAACATCGGTTTTCGACGCCGCAGCGGTCCGGAACTGTTCTTACGCCGGACGGCACGCCGTACCCTTCAGAGATTCGGCTATAACCTATGAATTGGAATCGCCCGCTAGGTTCACCCCATTTGCTGAAACACTCAAGCTCTACCAGTGAATCGAACACTCGTTGATTACTATCGCTGTCCGGAAGAGTTCGCCGGGTGCTTTCCATATGGCTCACCGTCGCAGCATTTGGGCCATTTCCGGTTTGGACCTGAAGCGATCTGTTATGGTTCTGTCAGCAAGGGAGCAGTACACCTCAGTCCGGGCGGAGAGCTCCACGACGCTTTGAACGATGTCGTGGTGGAGCCCGGAGAAGTACACCTGTCTTTCGATCCCGACCAGGTCGTCAACAATCTCCGTTTTGAGCGCTATTGTGGGAACGGAAACGCACAAGATCAATCCTTTCTCTCTGGCGGGCTCGCGAACAAGCTCTACTACTTCGCGCGGCCGCTTTTGAGCGTAAGCGTCCGCCGGCACCTCCAGAAGCTTAGACTCGCTGACTGGCGGTCAATTCCGTTTCCCCGCTGGCCGGTCGATCGAACCGTCGAGCAAATACACGAGACAATTCTTCGGCTCTGCATGCAGGCACGAAATGGTCAGAGAGTGCCGTTTATCTGGTTTTGGCCTGAGGAGTTTTCAAGTTGCTCAATTATTACTCACGATGTGGAACAAGTCAAAGGGCGTGATTTCTGTCTGGCGCTGATGGACCTCGATGAGAAGTTTGGGATAAAAAGCTCATTTCAACTGATTCCCGAGGGGCGGTACTCGCTCAGCTCGTCGTTTCTTCAGAGCATTCGCTCGAGAGGTTTCGAAGTCAATGTTCACGACCTGAATCACGACGGACGGCTATTTACCAGCGAGGCGAGGTTTTTCAGTCGGGTGCCTCGAATTAACCAGTACGGCCGCGAGTTCGGTGCGCAGGGGTTTCGCTCAGGCGCGCTTTATCACAATCTCGACTGGTACGGAGGACTCGAATTTTCCTACGACATGTCCGTGCCCAATGCTGCTCATCTGGATCCGCAAAGGGGTGGTTGCTGTACCGTGATGCCGTATTTTATCGGGAAGATTTTGGAGTTACCGGTCACCACAACCCAGGATTATTCTCTCTTTCATATCCTGGGTCAGCATTCGATCGATCATTGGAAACGGCAAATTACCCAGATCACGGAGAAACACGGGCTGGCCAGCTTCATCATTCACCCAGACTATATTCTAGAACAACGGACGCAGGATACGTACAAATCGCTGCTGGCCTATCTGGCTGATTTGCGGTCGAAGGAAAAGATTTGGATTGCTCTTCCACGAGAGGTTAATCAGTGGTGGCGAGCGCGGAGTCAGATGAAGTTGATACGTCCGGGGAACAGCTGGGTGATCGAAGGACCGGATAAGGATAAGGCTCGGGTTGCGTACGCGGCGATGGATGGTAATCGATTGGTATACGAGCTCGCCTGAACTCCAGAGCTTCTGACATGGTACATCAGAAATCTGCGCTTTTTGGGATCCTGGGGCAGATGAAACCGAGTAACGCGTTTTAAGTGGAGTGCCTGGCATGGGGATGTAAGTCTGATTCAGCGTATCGAAGAGCACTTGAAGAAGTCGCGACCCATGTGGCGTACTGCGGGAGAGGAGTCATTCGGGAGCCCCGTTTAGGTTCAATATCGCTTGCATCTTCGATCGCGGTCCGCCGTAGTTTTCCTGGAAGCATTTGAGGTATTCGCCGGATTGTGCAGGACGCCGAGCATTTATAGCATCTGCGGTGCTATGAGTCTCGAGGGTTTAGGGAGAATGAAAAATCTCATATTCAAGCTGGGCGCACGGTCGGACGCCGCCTTGATCTGGTCAATTCAAGAATATCAATTAAATGCAAGATATGGGTGTGCTTTCCCAGCGAGCAATCACGGGCGGCGGCTGGTAACCGCAGCAACCCTATCCGACCATTCTTCGCAAGCGGAGGAGAAACAATGAAAAAGCTCAATGCTTTACTGTTCGTGTGTTTTGCTGCGGTTTTTGCTTCGACAGTCCACGCTCAAACCTCGGGAGTAAACAACGCCGAGTTGAATGGCAACTATGCGCTCAACTTTAACGGGTTTTCGGTGGGCGTCGTGGGAATTGCCAGTGGCAGGTCGGTTGTTTGCGACGCCGTTGGGAGGTTCACTGCCGACGGCGCGGGGAACTTGACGAACGGCGAACTGGACGGCAATGGTCTTGGCCCGGGTACTGTGTTCACGCAGCAACCTTTCACGGGGACCTATACTATCGGCGCAGACAACAGAGGTATGATGACTCTAAATATCGCGGGCGTCGCCTATCAGCTTGCGTTTGCTATGACGGCTGACGGCAACGCGCAGTTCATAGAGTTCGATCCTCCTGGAGGGTCGATCGGCTCGGGAAGCATAGAGAAAGCCGATACGACTGCGTTCAGCACGGCGAAGATAACGGGTGATTATGTATTCGGACTAGCTGGCTTCGACGCCTCGAGCAACCGCGATGCCTTCGTGGGTCACCTCACAGCGGACGGGGCGGGCAATCTGACGAACGGAACGGGGGATATTAACGCGCACGGCGTTGTTGGCCCGGCGACATTCGCAACTTCTAAATACACGGTTTCCGACACCACCAACGGGCGCGGCACAATGACTTTGGGATTCTACTTTCAAGGACCGGGGCTGTATACCCGCAATTTCGTCTTTTATATCGTGAACTCAGGGAAGCTGTTTGCGATGGGGACAGACCCTCTCATGGGCCCGACTCCCCTCTGGAGCGGCGCTATGCTGCAGCAGCAAGCGCCTTCCGGCGGCTTCTCCAACGCGTCGCTGCAAGGGAATATGGTAATTTATCTGACCGGGCAGTCCTACTGCAACGGATTGAATACTTCTTCGGACGTGATTGTAGGCTCGCTCGGCGCCGACAGCAATGGCGCTCTCACCTTGATCTTCGACGAAAACTGCGGAGGGATCGCCGCTTCCGACAATAGCCTGACGGGGACGTACAGCGTGGCCAGCAATGGCCGAACGTCGATCGTGGTTGGACATGGTGTGATAGCCTATCTGGTTAATCAGAACCAAGCATTCCTCATTGGGAATGATGGGAATGTGCTGTTCGGGTTCGGCGAACCACAGGCAGCGGGACCGCTGGCGAATAGCTCAGTGTCGGGCGGCTATGCCGGCTTGGCGACCAACCCAGCGACGGCTGGTGTCACCATCTTCTCGGGCGAGTTCACTGCGGACGGTGCCAGCCCGACCGGCAACCTCACCGGCACAGAGGATATCGATGGCGCAACGGGGCCAATATCAGGAGCGCCTTTCAAGGCTATGTACTCGATATCCTCCGCACCTACTAGTGGAAGAGGAGCCGTCACCATGGTCTCTTCCTCCGGAGCGAGCGGCGTCGCGTACGTAATTTCATCATCGAAGTTTGTGATACTCCCGTTGAATGATCCGAATCCCTCGATATGGCTCTTTGAGCACTAGGTCCCACCGCCTCGAAAACTCAACTAGGTGACGATGAACCTGAGCGGGATAGATCAGTCGGGTTGGCGCGCCTGTCGCGCCAGCGTAACTTCCAGCGTGACTGTCCCGCTGGCCCCCCTAACCACTAGGTGCCGACTTTACCGCGAACACCAGTATCGTGCTCCCTTCCCCAACCAGGACTTGAAGAGACGTTCTACCTGTACAATGTGATCTCGACTCATCTCAAACGAGAAATCGGGAACACGCAGATGGGTTCAGTGATTGAAGAGGGATGGGTTCCTGTCTGGCGTAGCGAAACTCGTATAGGAATCAGGCCCTTACCCGATACATTATTCATGATTTGTACTGCATTGAATCCCCGGTTTTACCCGATTCCTTTTCCCAGAACAGCGTAGAAAATAACTTCAGTTGAATCGGGTACATGTGACCCGAACGGCGGAGCTGTAAATTGCCTTAACTCCGATGCTGCCAGCCGGCGTCAAGGTGAAGAACAATGAGCAAAAATTTTGAATTGCTGAACCAAGGTTCGCACCATCCTGCGGCGGTGCAGACTCCCACGCGAATCGCGTCAAGATCTAAGTCAGATCTGTCAAACGGCTATCCCCAGTGGGTGGGAGATGTATCGGAGGAAATGTTCCTAGCGGGTCTGTGGCGCATCATCCAACACGGCTGGCGGACAATCGCCGCGTTTACGCTTCTTGTCGTCATAATTGTCGTAACCGCATCGCTCCTCATGAAGGCGCAGTACGAGGCCGTCGGAAAGGTAGTGTTTCACCGCGAGAACGACAGCGGCGTGCTGGGATTCAAGGGTATAGAAACGTCACTTGTGGAAGATCCAGAAGACCGCGCGGCCATTGATACGCAGATTGGCATCCTGGAGACCGATGCATTAGCCATGCAAGTCATCAACGATCTCCACCTTGACAAAACACCGAAGTTGACCGGTCGCGTGGAACCGTCTGGCAACGAAGACCGGCTGGTGAAGGCGATCCATAGGGGCCTTAAGATCTCGAAGGTGAAAGGAACACGGCTTATCGAGATTCGTTTCCGAAGCACCGATCCACGGCTAGCCGCCGATATCGTCAATCAGTTGTCGAATTCGTATGTCGACCAGTACTATAAAAGTGAATTCCAGGCTAGTACTCAGATTTCTGACTTTCTTGCGAGCCAGTTGAAGGAACTGCAAGCGAAGGTCGAAGAATCGCGGCGGAAGCTGATCGACTACCAGAAAGAGAATGGAATCTTTGGCCTGGACGATAAGCAGAACATTGTGACGGCAAAGCTGGACGACCTGAACAGGGACCTTACTGCAGCGGAAGCCGACAGGGTCCAGAAGGAAGTCAACTACCGATTAGCGCGCTCGGGCCAGCCGGAGCTGATCGCAAAACTGCAGCCCGACAACCTCGTCACCAAACTACGCGCACAGCAAGCCGACCTGGAAAACCAGATGGCGCAAGCGTCAGTTCAGTTAGGTCCCGCACACGTGAAAATAATCGAACTGTCGAAGCAAATTGCTCAGGTGCGGCAGTCGGTGGATGCCGAAGTTAGGAGGATCGGTGAGCAGATAACCTATGAATATAAAAGCGGAATGCAACGCGAACGCATGCTGCGGGCCGCCCTGGAAGCACAGAAACAGGCGGCGGACAAGCTGAGCGCAAATGCGATTCAGTCCGACATCCTGAGGCACGAGTTCGAGACAAACCGGAAGCTTTACGAAGATTTGCTCCAGAAGCAGAAAGAAGTGAGCATTTCCTCCAGCTTAAAATCGAGCAACATTTGGATTGTCGATCCCGCAAGACCGCCGAGACTGCCTGCCGAGCCGAATATTCTGCGAAACTTCGCGCTTTCCCTTCTGTTCGGCATGTTCGGTGGCGTGCTACTTGCCTTTGGCTTGACGAAGGTGAACGAAAAGATAGTCACTCTGGAGCAGGCAGAGATTGCGTCTCCGCTGCCTTCACTCGGCGTTGTGCCGTTGCTAGTAGCTAAGAACAAGAATGGCGCGTCCGCCCAACTCAATAACGCTAACGGCAGTGTGAAGCCCGAGCTGGTGAGCGCACTTCAGCCCATGTCGTTGGCAGCGGAATCCTACAAGGCCATTGTGACGTCGATCCTACTTTCGCACCGGGCTCATCCGGCAGTGATCCTGGTCACGAGCTCGCTTCCGGGCGAAGGCAAAACGACAGTCAGCACAAACTTGGCAATTGCACTTGGACGGCTACGGAGGCGTGTCCTACTCGTCGATACCGACCTCCGGCGTCCCAGCGTTCACCGCGCCATGCGACTGAGCAGTATCAAAGGTCTGGGCACGATACTCCGGAAGCCGGCGGCCTTGGACGAAGTTGTCGTAGCCTGCCCCGATGTACCCAATCTGTTCGTGCTGCCAGCGGGGCCAATCAATCTGTCGGAGGACACCGAATTGCTGGTGTCCAGCTTCAAGGATCTAGTAGACCGTTGGCGGATACAATTCGACCACATCATCATCGACACCCCGCCCGTACTGGCGATGACCGACGCCGTTCGCATGTCGGTCGAGGCGGATTCAGTAATTCTGGTTGTTCGCGCTGGGCAAGTCGCAAAAAAGGAGTTCTTGCGCGCTCAGGATTTACTCCTCAAGGTAAATGCACGCCTTACTGGATTCGTCCTGAATGGCGAAGATCTGAACTCGCCACGGTTCCGGAATTATTACGGATATTACAGTCAGGACCAGTCGAAACGCCTCGGCGAAGGCGCGTAGGATGTCAATTCTCATTTTGATTCGCGCGCGCAATCTAAATGACTCGTGTGTTGCAGCTTCTGCTGGCGGCGCTGATTCAAGGAGATTTGTTATGAACTTCAAATCTGTTGCTCTTGCTGTGATTGCGGTATTAGCTCTGTCGTCGAACCATGTCTTTGCCCAGGAACGTGTCGATTCACCAAGATTTCAGGCAGAGGCGCCGCCGCCTGCACCTCCGACCTCGAGCGTTGCGGCGCGCAGTACGAGCTCCCCGGCGGACTTACTGATTGGTGCTGGCGATCTGCTCGAGGTCAGCTTGTACGGCATCCCGGATTTCAAGACGGACGTGCGTGTTAGTTCTGGCGGCGAAATCTCGTTACCTATGCTGGGCACAGTTGTCGTGGGCGGACTCTCAATCGACCAGGCTCAGGCACTGATCGAAAAAAGGCTTAGTCAAAAGGGCCTTTTCAATGATCCACACGTCACAGTTTTCGAGAAGGAGTATGCGACACAGGGGATCTCTATATTGGGTGAGGTACAGAAGCCTGGTATTTATCCTTTGCTGGGATCGAGGAATCTGTACGACGTCATATCCGCGGCCGGCGGGACCACACCTAAAGCTGGTCGGTACGTGATGATTACGCGCCGCAATAATCCGCAACAAACGGTTCAAGTACCCCTTGTCACCGGCACTCAGGAGTCGATGAAGAACAACGTCCCCGTGGAGCCCGGAGACACAATCATGGTGAGCAAAGCGGGTGTCGTTTACGTCGTAGGCGACGTTCGCCAGCCTGGCGGTTTTATCATGGAGAATGGCAACGATATTACTGTGTTGAAGGCCATCGCTCTTGCTCAGGGCACCAATCCGAACGCGGCCCTGAATTCGGCCAGGCTCATCCGCAAGACCCCGGAAGGTCCGAAAGACGTTCCCCTCCCCCTTAAGCAGATTCTGGCCGTCAAGGCTCCTGATGTGCCACTGCAGGCAGACGATGTCGTTTTCGTTCCCGGCAGCGCTGGGAAGAGCGCCGCCAAACGCGGAGCTGAGGCGATCCTGCAAATGGCAACCGGCATAGCGATCTGGCGCGTACCTTGACGTGAGAGTTACACCAGGCTAAACAAACAGCAAAATGCCGGGGGAGTCGCATATGCCGTACACCAACCAAAACAAATCATGCTAGCACTCTTGACGGATAGGAATTCAGGGAAAGTATCCACGTACGATGTTCCGGCGCCCGAGCTGCGCCCCGGTGGTCTCTTGGTGCGCACCCATCACTCGGCAATCAGCGCCGGTACCGAGCGCGCGACTCTCGAGTTGAGCTCGAAGTCGCTTCTCGCCAAGATGAAAGCGCGTCCTGATCTCGTTAAACAGGTTATCGAATACGCGCGGCAGAATGGGCTAAAAGCCGCGTACGACATAGTGCATGCAAAGCTGGATACACTGATGACTCTGGGATATAGCTGCGCCGGCGAAGTAATTTCAGTGGGGGAAGGCGTGCACGAGTTCAGTCCAGGCGATCGCGTCGCTTGCGGGGGTGGCACCTACGCCAACCATGCCGAGATCAACTTTGTTCCGCGCAATCTCGCGGTACACATCCCGTCGCAGGTATCCACGGTTGCGGCCTCTCTTACCACGATTGGCGCCATTGCATTGCAGGGAGTTCGGCAGGCAAAGGTTGGTATTGGTGAAACCGTCGCCGTGATCGGTGCTGGGCTCGTAGGCGTGCTGACGATCCAGATCCTCCGTGCCGCGGGATGCCGCGTCGTGGCAATCGATCTTTCGCCTCAGCGCGTGAAGCGAGCGGAGGAGTTTGGCGCGCATCTCGCGCTTGCTGCGAGTGACCCCGCGCTGGCGTCAAGTATAAAGGAGTTTTCCAGGTACGGTGTCGATGCCGCTATCTTAACCGCTGCGAGCGACTCCGCCGAGCCGGCTGAAATGGCCGCCAAGATTCTGCGTGATCGCGGTCGCATTGTTGTCGTAGGCGCCGTCAGCATGGGCGTGTCGCGCACCAACATGTACCTAAAGGAACTCTCACTAACTCTCTCGCGCTCTTACGGGCCAGGAAGATACGATCCGCAGTATGAGGAAGGTGGAATCGATTACCCCATTGGATATGTCCGCTGGACCGAGCAGCGTAACATGGAAGCTTTCCTCGACTTGCTGGCTACTGGACAGATAGACGTTACCCCGCTCCTTGAGCATCGGTACGCAATCGAGGAGGGTGCGAAAGCATACGCTGATCTGAAGAATGGTTTTTATACGTCGATTTTGGAGTACAGTGGTGCGACCCCAGCGCCACAGAGAACTGTGTCGGCCGTGGTAGCAACGCGGCCTCGCATCGGCGACGAAGTGAGAGTCGGCTGCATCGGTGCCGGCAGTTTCGCGTCGAGCGTAATCTTTCCAACCTTGCAGTCCATCAAGGGCGTGCGCCTGCAATCCGTGGGCACGATCTCGGGTGCGGGAGCTGCTTCGGCGCAGCGCGCCTTCAAGTTTCAGACTGCGGAACAACCCTCGGAACTGCTGAATAATCCGGATGTTGATTCGGTATTCATTCTGACGCGCCATGACACACACGAGGCCCAAACGGCGCAAGCATTGCACGCAGGCAAGCCCGTGTTCGTCGAGAAGCCACTGGCAATCGATCGCGAACAATTGAATCAACTGCAAAAGGTGTATGTAGAGCTGCTGCAGGCTGGCGGCGCCCCGTTTGTGATGGTAGGTTTCAACCGCCGGTTTGCACCGTTCACCGAGAAAATCCGTGAGTTTTTCGTTGGCCGTCGTGAGCCCATGCTGATCCACGCGCGCGTTAACGCCGGATACATCCCGCACGACCACTGGATTTACGCCCAGGGCGGCCGCATCGTAGGCGAGTTCTGCCATTTCGTGGATTGGGCGCGCTCCGTGATTGGTTCTCCGATTCATAGCGTGGCTGCATCAGCCTTGCCGAGCAACACGCAGTTCGCGTTGGATAACGTAGCGGTCACCCTGAAGTTCACCGACGGGTCCGTTGCCAATCTGCTTTACTTGGTTAACGGCGACCGCAGCATTCCAAAGGAATTCTTCGAAGTGTTCTGCCAGGGTGGGATCGCACGGCTACACGATTTCCGCACACTCGAACTTGCACGCAATGGGAAGGTCCGAAAGTTCAAAGGTTTGCAAGACAAGGGCCATCGTCGGGAACTCCAGTTGACAACCGAAGCAATCCGCGCCGGTAAACCGTCGCCAATCGCGTTTGAAGAACTTGTAGAGGTCACCGAGACGACTTTTCTGGTTCACGAAGCACTAGCCACCGGGCAAGTCGTCCAGTTGATGCAGTCCGTACCTTCCACTGCGCCCGAGGCGCCGCTTCCTGAAATACCGACGCAGAGCGGGAGCACTCTGCTGCCAGTTGATATTGTGCATGCGCTTGAATAGATTTCCGCAAGTATCCATTCCTTCTCATTCGATGTGTTAGGGCTCACTTTAGTCTGGCGTCGTAATTTTCTTCTCATGCTTCATGTCTATGTTTAGTGGCATATCAATACCGGCGGAGCAGCGAACGTTCTCGTTGGAGTCTGCCTTTATTCTTATCGGTGCAGTAGCGGTTGCCTGCTGCGTTCTAGTACCGGCGGCGGGTTTAGTGGTCGTTATCGGATGCGCGGCCCTGTGGTTCGTCGCATTGGTCAGTGATGTGTTTCGCGGCAGATTCGACGGAATAATGCTGTTGTGGGCCGTGGCTTTCCCGTTTGGCTACACTGTCCTATTGTTTCCCCGCGAACACTCGATCGTGACGCTAGACCGGGTGGTCATCCTCGTCGGGTTAATGGGAATAATTCTCGTCAAGCCCAATTCGCTCATCGAAGTGCCGAAGCCGCTACGCCGGGCCGCACTTATTTGGTTGGTTTTTATTGTGGTTGCCGGCGTCACCCTCGGAAGATCAGTGAACGTTTTGAACGCCGCGAGGATTCTGTTGGACGGTTTCCTGTCACCGCTCTTGCTCGCCTGGTGTGTCCTCGCGCGGTTCGATGTTCGTCGTCGACTTCCCACCCTACACACAGCCGTGTGCATCTCTTCAGTCCTCTGCGCTGGGATAGCGGCCGCCGAAATCATTACGCGACAGGATTTGCTTCCCGATGAAAATTCTGCAATTTTCTTTGGGGGAAGTATCCCCAGACCAAACGGGCCGTTTCAAGCCAATGACACCCTCGCGCTGGTCGGCGCTATGAGCCTTTTCTTGCTCCTGTTTCTTCGTGCGGGCCTGGGCCCCAAGCTAAGCTCTGGTCGGAGAATGCTTCACTCTATCGGGCTGGTTGCGGCGATTGGCATGGCGTTGATGCCGATGTTCCGCTCCGTCGCAATCGCGTTGCTGCTCGTGCTGATTATCGATACGTTCTGGGAACGAGGGACGACTCTTCGTGGCCACCGCGTTATGCTCATGCTCGCTTTTGCCGGGCTGATTTTCCTTCCCAAGATACTTGCACCTGACATGTTTGAAGATCGCATGAGCGCATCTAATGTGTACGGCCGTGTTGCCCAACTCGAACAAAGCCTTAGGGTATTTGTGGACCACCCTCTTCTGGGCGTCGGATTCTTGAACTTCCACGAGTTCGTAGTGGGGGAGCCCAGGTACCTTGTGTCTTACGAGGGTGTGTCTTCGTTGGATTGGCCACACAACAACCTGGCCGAGGTACTCACCGAGACTGGTATCCTCGGCTTCATGCCGTACGTGATGGCACAAGTTTTCTTGTTTATAGCCATGTGGCGATTGCGCAAGTTGAGCAATAGCGGCTACTTGGTGTGGAAATGTTACATTTATGTGTTTCTATGCTATTGGATCATCGGACTTGATGAGGGCGCGGGTTATGGTCCCGGGAACTTGTGGTACCTGTTCGTGATTGCTGTTTTTTGCAAGTACGTGTTGACAGACCCTGATTTGATGCAACCGACGGAAGTGCAAGTTTCCGACGTGGCTTTGAGCATGCCTTTCCAAGTCTTCTAGCTCGTCTTTCCCCAATGAGCCGACAATCGAAAGTTTTTGTACTCGTGCTGGCGGGCCTGGAGCGAGATGCTCTCGCCTTTGCCCACCGGCGCTATCCGGCGTGCGAGGCTGTGGTTCTGTCGAAGACTGAGCTGCGCGGGGGCGGCTGGAAGAGCCAACTGCGGATATTGCGGCAGCTGAAGGGTGAAGCGCTCCTGATATTCACCGATTTGCTCGAATCCCTGCAGGAGCCGATGCTTTTCAAATCGACAGTGCTAGTGCATCAATGCCGGGAAACCGTTCTTGCTGACTCCTCTGGATCATTCGAGGTGAGCACCAGAGCGGGGTTTTTAGGCTTACTGCCGCGAAGTCTCACCGCCGCCCTGACCGATGCGATCGTGTTTGTTTGGGTCTGGATCGGCCTGCAGCTATTCCTGGTGTGGCTCAAGCTAGGGCGCGAACCTAGACGGCAGGTAGGCGTGTTTGACCTAGCATTCTTGTGTCCCTCTCAAGGGGGCTTGGGTGCACCAGGCGGGGCGCTGACTCACGTCACGGGTTTTCTTTCGGGCCTGGCGAAGGAAGGAGCGCGCTCGACACTTTTTTGCGGACAGCCCCTGCAGGCCGCGTGCGATGTGCACATCGTCTCGGGATCTCGCCGCTTCCACTTGTTTCGCGAAGCGGCGAACTTGTCATACAACATCCGCTTCATTGCCGCGGTATATAAGGTACTGGCGCAAAAAAGGCCGCGCCTGCTGTATCAGAGGCACGGCAGATTTCTCTTTGCTGGTGCACTTCTGTCGCGTTTGATGGGAATTCCCTTGGTGCTCGAATACAACGCCTCTGAAGATTGGATGGCCAAGCATTGGGACCCCGCACGATTCATTCCCTGGCTCAGGCTGTGCGAGCGAGTTTCAGTAAAGGCGGCGTCTTTGATCGTTGTCGTATCGAACCCGCTCAAGCAACAGCTGATGGAAGTTGGGGTGTCGGCAGAACGTATCCTGGTAAACCCGAACGCAGTCGATCCAGAGTGGTTCCACCCCAACTGCGGTGGCGCGAAACTGCGACAGGATTTAGGAATTCAGGCGGAGGAAGTAGTGGTGTGCTTTGTCGGCACATTCAGTTACTGGCACGGAGTCGCCATGCTCGAACAGGCGATTCGGTCGTTGATGAACAGAACTGAGCGCCCGGGCTGTTTCCTGAGATTCCTTCTCGTAGGCGATGGACCGCTTGCTCCGCAGTTGCGGAATGCACTCGACCCATATGCGCGCAGCGGCTTGGTTACGTTTACGGGTGCGATTCCGCACAAGTCCGTGCGTATGTATCTGGACGCTGCGGACATTCTTGTTTCACCGCATGTCCCCATGCCCGGTGGGCGTTCGTTTTTCGGTTCGCCGACCAAATTGTTCGAATACATGGCGATGGGGAAGGCGATTGCCGCCAGCGCCCTGGACCAAATCGCTGACGTGCTGGAGCACGCCAGAACCGCGCTGCTAGTCAAGCCGGGCGAACCTGGCGAACTAGCTGAGGCCATCCAGCGCCTTGCTGCCGATGCGCAACTACGCATAGAGCTTGGGCGCAATGCCCGTGAGACCGCTCTGACGCACCACACATGGCAACAAAATGCCAGGCGTGTCCTCGCTTACTATGCGGACACCCGGCTCGCCCCAAACAAATCCGCGCCGCAAAGTGCTGTTGCTGCTGGCGCGACGCCGACTGGCAGTACAAACTTGGCAAGGCAAGATCTGCGATGAAGGCCGGAATATCAGCTGCCTCAACTCGACTTTGGCGCATCGCGGCTGGAACGGAGCTTCGCCGCAACGTCTTGGAGACCTATGGCACCCGCATCCTGGTAATACTTGTGACGTTTGCAACTGCTGTGGTGATCGCGCGTGAACTCGGTCCTACCGGTCGGGGGCTCTACGCAGTGGCTGCAACCTTGGGCGCGATCGGCGCACAGTTCGGCAATCTTGGTCTGCACGCCTCTAACATTTATTACGTCGCAAAGGACCGAGCGCTCCTGCCTGCCCTGATTGGTAACACGTTAGCCGTCGTCCTTGTGGCTTGTGGAGTCGCGGCCCTGTGTGGGATTGGCTTTGTCTTCTGGCCGAAGGTGGCACCTGTCCACGGCACTCTATTGTTGCTCGCGCTCGCTTCGGTTCCTGCCGGTCTTGCCTACCTGCTCACTCAGGGATTGCTACTCGGCGTTAACGAAGTGCGGGCGTACAACAACATTGAATGCGGCGGCAAGCTCATCGCGCTGGGGCTGATCTGCATCCTCGCGTTTGTGAACGGTGGCACCGTGGCACTGTTTTTCGGCGCCACCTTGTCGTCCGTAGTAGTGACCTTTCTTTGGTCCCTTCTGCGCCTGAGACGAGTTTCGGCAGAACCCCCCAAGTTATCTTTGGCCGTGTTTCGGCAGAGCATTGGCGTTGGGGTCAGAGCGTATACGATCGCATTCTTCGGTTTTCTTCTGCTCAGAATTGATCTGCTCATGGTCAAGTACATTCTGGGCGCGACGGAAGCGGGCTACTACTCGATAAGCCAGGTCCTCGCCGAGAACAGCATGATGTTTCCGGTCGTCGTAGGACTGCTCTTGTTTCCCAAACTGTCAGCGACAAAGGAACGAGAAGAAAAATTGCAGCTGGCGAACAAAGCGGTGCTTGTGACAGCGGCACTGATGTTGCCAGCAGTCGTGATTGCCGCACTGGCCGCGGCTCCCATTATCTCGATTGCATTCGGACGGAACTTCATTCCGGCGGTTTCCCCCTTTGCCTGGTTAATGCCGGGCACTTATTTCCTGGGAATTGAAACGGTGATGGTTCAACTCTTAAACAGTGAGGGTTTTCCGCCCATTATCGTCGTAGCTTGGATCGTGGATACAATTATCAACGTCGCCCTAAATTTCTGGGCCATCCCCCGCTATGGGATAACCGGCGCGTCGATCGTTTCCTCTGTTTGCTATTTCCTGATGTTCTTAATCGTTTCTGCTGTCGTGTGGAAACGCAACTACGCGCGACATCCAGCCGCCGCTTGCGCACCGAATTTGTCAGCCTAAGCACAAATGCGAATCACAAGGATCCTCAAACGAGAATCGCCACTCTTGGTCGCTCGCGAAGCGTTGTGGCGAGCGCGCAGGGAGTGGAACAAGAGGCGAATGCTTGTCGCACTGAAGCGTCCTGGCCATTTTGAATTCCGAGCTATTCCTTACTACAACCCGGACCTTCAATCCTTGAGTAAGCATAGCCGGGAGCTCATTGTCGCTTTCGCGGACGAGATTCGGGCAGGACACTATCTCTTTCTGGGTTACGGGACGGTAGATCTTGGAACCCGCCCGAAGTGGAACCTTGACTTTATATCCAGTTTGGAATGGTCCTATGTGCGGAGCGAGTGCTCCGACTGCATACGTCATGACGGTTCCGACGTCAAGGTGCCGTTTGAGCTTTCGCGTCTGCAATTCCTGCCGATCCTTGCCAAGGCGCACGTCCTTACGGGCGACAACTCCTATCGCCTGGCGGCGAAGGAACTCCTGACGGACTGGATTCAGTCAAATCCCGCTCCGGTGGGCGTGAACTGGACTGTGCCAATGGAGGCGGCGCTGCGTGCCATGAGCATTTGCTTCCTATTGAATCTACTCTCTCCCCTGCGTCCCGACGAGCAACCGTGGCTCACCACCGTGACTCGCTCCCTCACTCAGCATCTGCTATACATCGAAGCGAACATTGAGTTTTCACACTTATTGACCAGCAATCACTATCTGAGCGACGTCGTGGGACTTTACTGTCTCTCGACCTTCCTCGAGGGCGAAGGCATCGCAGCGAGGCGCCGCGAATACCGGCACCGAATCGAAGTCGAGATGACACGGCAGGTGTACGAAGATGGTGGAGATTACGAAGCCTCAATCGGATATCAGGTGTTGGTCACGCAACTGTTCACAACCGCACTGTTGCTAATGCGCAGCGATCGCGCTGCTCCGGCTGCGACAGCGTTCGTCGACCGCCTTAGGATGATGTTCGAATTCCTCAACGCAGTCGTCAGCACCTCCGGCCAATTGCCACAGGTGGGCGACTGCGACGATGGACGCACCGAATTGCTTGTGGACGACCTCCAGCAGATGGTGCAGTGCCAGGTTGCAGAGAGGAATTCACTGAGGGTTTCCCATCTGCTCGGGTTGGGGCAACGGCTTTTCGGCGTGGGCGGCGGCCCCGCTGATGATGCCGCGTGGCACGGACTCACCGATACCACCCGAATCCCCTATGCCGGACCTCAGCTCAACTGTGGCTCGGCCTGTCCAATCAAAGTTCTCCCAAAGTCGGGAATTGGCGTTCTGAAACAAGGGTCTGCTGAATTGTTGTTTTTCGCCATTCCAAACGGAATCTATGGCAAAGGGAGCCACACCCACAATGACAAGCTCAGCTTTGTTTTGCGCGTGGGCGGTCAGGAAGTTCTGTGCGACTCCGGGACGGGCTGCTACACACGGGACCTCGCAATACGAAACCGCTTCCGCGGCACCGCAGCGCACAACACATTGCTGATCGATGGCACAGAACAGAATCGCATCAACTCCGGTCCGCTCGGGCTTTTCATCCTTGGAAATGAGGCGGCTGTTACTCCGATTCAAGAAGGTGGAGAAGCCCAAGGCTACTTCCTGCGCGCCGCACATACCGGATACTGCTCGCTCGGAGTGAAGCACACCCGAACCATTCGCGCCGTTGAGGACGAATGTATCTTTGCCATTGAAGACGAACTGGAAGGCGATGGCGTTCATGATTTCGAGCTTAATTTTCAACTTGCCCCCCATCGAAACGCAGAAGTAGTTCCGGCCGAAAATGGGATTCTGTACCGCGTGCTCGGCAATCCGCAAGTTCAGCTTGCGATCGCCGGAACTGCTCGGCTTCAGGGAGCAATCCAGCCATCGCTCGTCAGCTCTACTTACGGCGTAACGGTTCCAGCAATGAAGGTGCGCATCTGGGGAAGAGCCACATTTCCCATGCGCATCGCCACTCGTATCTCGTGGACGGATGTGACTGACACGATAAGCAGTCAACTGGGCTCTGCAAAAGCAACCGACATTCGCGACTCGATCACTGAGGGGGTCTACTAGACATGAACTCCGCTAGTTCCGTACCCAGGGCTGTCCCAATCGTAGAAGAATTCACTGAAGCTCCAGAGTCCGTCGACTACCCGCTTTCCGGTCAGTCAATCGTATGTTTCGCCGGCGAGGACTGGTGGTACCACCATCCGCATTCGAAGAACCACATCCTTAAACGACTGGCCAAGCATAATCGCGTGCTGTTTGTGAACTCTATCACCATGGGCCTGCCTTCGATCAGCAGTCCAGAGTTTTTTCAAAAGATACGGCGCAAGCTTCGCAGCTATGTCCGCTGGTTACGCAAGGTACCCGAAGGGCTGTGGGTGATGACGCCGATAAACGTGCCGCTGTACGGTTCACCTGTGGCACGCGCGTTGAATCGCCTGCTGCTCATCCTACAGCTCCGATTGGTGATGCTGATTCTTAATCTGCGAGATCCACTCGTGTGGGTGGCCATTCCGACGGCCGCCGACATCGTCAGCGCGCTCGGTGCCAAGCTGTTGGTGTACCAGGTTTCAGACAAATACGATTTCAACGAAGACAGTGCTCTGTCGCGAACCGTAATTCGCGACATGGACGCTCGTCTGAAGCGAAGCGCCGCAGTCGTGATGTATTCCGGGCGGAAGCTATATGAGGAAGCTGAAATCAGCCACAGGTATTTCCTCGAGCAAGCTGTGGACTACGAACGGTTTGCCAACTTGCCTCCAGGGACGCCTCCGGATATCGCCGCAATTCCTCGGCCAGTGCTGGGATACGTGGGCGCCGCTGACTGGTACACCATGGATGTTGCCTTAATTGAACACGTGGCCAGGGTGCGGCCCGACTGGCACTGGGTTTTCATCGGCGCGAAATCAAATGCAGTGCAGCTGACGGCGCCCAACATCCATTTTCTCGGTCCCAAGCCTTATTCCGAACTTCCCCGCTACTACCGGCATATCGATGTGTGCGTACTACCGTGGAATCAACACAACACATTCACCAGCTACGGAAGCGCGATAAAGGTTCGTGAATATCTGGCAACCGGCAAGCCTGTAGTCATTTCTCCTCTGTACGAATACCTGCACATGCCTGGCGTGAGAATCTATCGATCGATCGACGAATTCATTGCATTAGCTGACCAAGCGCTGTCCTCGGATTCCCTTCGCGAGCGCCAATCGCGGCAGGATGCCGTTCGAGACTGCACGTGGGACGTGCGTGCTAGACAAGTAGCGAGCCTTTTTCGTCGGTTGCTCGACGGCCAAGACGTTGGCAATGCACCGTTACCGTACATAGGGGAGTCTGCTCAGACTCTCTCAAACAAAGCTGGCGTACCCAGCGGCAGGTGAGAAATGCTTTCCATTGCTTGGCTGTTTCCAGCGTGGGTTTTTCCACCGGACTATCATCGCGCCATTATGGAAGCAGAGAGGACTCCAAGGGATGTCCATGATTTGCCATTCTGTTGAGGAGGGTCGCTGATGTGCGGCATTGTCGGAGTGCTTTCTTTTACTAACAGTGCTTTCCGGATTTCGGAGCCCTGTCTGACCCGCATGCGAGATGTGATGTCACATCGCGGACCAGATGGTGCTGGGATCTTTGTCTCTGACGATCGGCGGCTTGGGCTGGGATTTCGCCGGTTGGCAATCATCGACCTATCGGAAAGAGCGATGCAGCCGATGAGTAATGAGGACGGCACCCTTTGGGTGGTCTTCAATGGGGAAATTTACAACCACGCCGAAATTCGCGCGGAATTGGAGCGGCTAGGGGGGCACCGCTGGAAGACGGACCATTCGGATACGGAAGTGATTTTGCATGCCTTCGAGCAATGGGGCATCGATTGTGTTCAGAAGTTTCGAGGCATGTTTGCGATCGCATTGTGGGACACGAAACAGCGGCAATTGTGGTTGATCCGTGACCGAATCGGGGTCAAGCCGCTGTACTACAGCATCCATCATGGACGCATCACATTCGCTTCCGAGATCAAGGCACTTCTGGAGGACCCGGACCAGCCACGTGGCGTAAATGAAGAGGCGCTTTATTACTATTTGTCGTTCAATGCCACGCCAGCCCCGCTCACTCTCTTTTCGGGCATCCAGAAACTTGCTCCAGGCACTTGGTTAAAAATAAAAGAGGACGGTCACGTCCAAGAATGCCGATATTGGGATGTTTGGGATCACACGCAGCCATTGACCAATGTTTCCGAAGGTGAAATTGCCGAACGCATTTTGTCCGAGCTGCGCACTTCCGTTAAGCTGCGCAAAATCAGTGACGTCCCCGTCGGCGTGTTTCTCTCCGGCGGCATTGACTCCAGCACGAACGCCGCGCTGTTTTCCGAGGGCGACGGCCAGCCAGTCAACACGTTCTCGATTGGCTATGACAAAGAATACGAGAGCTACCCCAGTGAGCTTCCCTATGCCCGCATGATTGCGCAAAAGGTGGGCGCGGATCACCATGAACTCCTTCTCAAGGAAAGCGATCTACTCGACTCTCTCCCGCTGATCATCCGGCATCAGGATGAACCGCTGGCCGACCCGGTTTGCGTGCCCGTCTATTACGTTTCAAAACTAGCTCGCGACTCTGGCGTTATCGTTTGCCAGGTGGGAGAAGGCTCAGACGAACTCTTCTGTGGCTACCCATATTGGAACAGCTCCCTGCGACTGCAGCACCTTAGTAATTTTCTGCCCATTCCAAACTCACTGAGAACTTTGGGACTCGCTGGTCTCGATTTTGTGGAGCGGGGTCGAAACGCCTCTTATCGCCGCCAGTTTTCCTGTGAAGTTCTGCGCAGAGCTTTGTCAAAGCGGCCGGTCTTCTGGGGTGGTGCGGAGGTGTTTAGCGATTCGCAGAAGCGGCGTTTCCTCTCCCCACGATTGGGCAAGAAATTCAGTGAGCTAAGCTCTTGGGAAGCCCTCCGGCCGATTCACCAACGGTTCGAGGAAAGAGCCTGGGAGCCATCGCCCCTCAATTGGATGACTTATCTCGATTTGAATCTACGATTACCGGAACTCCTGCTCATGCGCGTCGACAAGATGAGTATGGCCGCCAGTTTGGAAGCTCGCGTCCCATTCCTCGACCACAAGTTCGTCGAGCTGGCCATGAGCATTCCCGAAGCGGTAAAAACGAGGAACGGGGTGCTCAAATATATTCTGAAGAAATCCGTCAGGGGCGTGATCCCAGACGAGCTCATTGACCGGAAAAAGCAGGGCTTCGGTGTACCGGTTTATGAATGGTATTACAGCAAATTCGGAGAGTACCTTACGAAAGAAATGAAAGACTTCTGCAAAGATACAGACTTTTTTCAGTTCGAGGGAGTCTCGCCGTTCCTGAAAAAGAGAGGATGGGCCCTGCTGAACCTGGCTCTGTGGTGGAAGCAGTACATTGGTTCTTCGGCAGCCGCACCCCGCGCTGTCTGGAAACCAGTTCCCCTAAAAACCCAGCAAGTCGATCTTCGAGGTTCCCCGCGGTTCGCGCAAAAGAGCGTGCGGCAATAATTACATCGATTCTCCTTCACGAAGAATGGCGATGATTGAAGCCAATGAAGTTGCCTTGAGGTGAGTTGTCCTACTTAAATCCACAAGCACACAAGCACATTCCCATAGTCCTGGGCTAAGAAAAACGGAATACGGGGCGCAGCGATCCGCTGAGATATCTCTTATGTCGATTCACCAAAGACTATTCATTCGTGAGACTTCGCAACGAAAAGAATTCCATCCAGCCGTTTATACAGCAAGGAGGCAAAAAATGCGGAAGCTGAAAGCTCTGCTGACCCTTTGTTTCGGGTTACTTTGTATTTCGACAATTCAAGGCCAGACCAATGGCGGGCCGAATAACGCTGAATTGAACGGCGACTATGCATTCACCTTCAGCGGGATTAGTGGGAATGGGACCATCTCGTCCGTTTTTGGGGCTGTAGGAAGATTCACTGCGGATGGAGCTGGCAATGTCACGAACGGCGAGCTGGTCAACAACACCGTAGGTACAGGGACCACAAGCGCTCAATCGTTCACCGGCACCTATTCGATTGGTGCCGACAATCGCGGTGTGATGACTTTGAATTTTTCTGGCAGCTCGGCCAAGCTCGCCTTCGCGATGATGGCCGACGGCAACGCCCAGTTCATCGAGTTCGACGCCTCTGGAGGGGCCGGAACGATTGGCTCGGGAACCATGGAAAAAGCGGACACTACCGCGTATAGCACGGCCAAAATAACGGGTGACTACGCATTCGGCGCCGCCGGCTTCGATAACGTAAATAATCGAGCCGCGATGGCGGGCCGTTTTACTTCGAACGGGACAGGCACTCTCACCAACGCAGCCGGGGACGTCAACGCTTATGGCAATGAGTATTCGATGACCTTCACGGCGGCGAATTACACAGTCTCTAATACTGCCACGGGGCGCGGCACAATGCACCTCGCATTCACGTTTGGTGGAACGCCCGACAGCATGAATTTCGTTTTTTACATCGTGAATTCAGGGAAGCTGTTCGTGATGGAGAGTGACACGGTCACGAGTACGACCCCACTGCTAAATGGTGCCTTGGTGAAGCAGCAAATTCCCGCTGGGGGATTCTCCAACGCTTCGCTGAATAGCAACATGGTGATTTACCTTACCGGGTTTACCAGGTGCACTAATGGATCAAGCGTGCCCAAAGCGGGCGCAGGTTTGCTTACCGCCAACGGCAGCGGCGCCCTTTCCCTAACCTGGGATGAGGGCTACTGCGGGGCGCCCTCTTCCTTCACTGATGCGGCGGGGACGTACAGTGTGGCTACCAACGGGCGGACGTCGATCACCATCGGGGGAAGCATCCTGGTTGCCTACCTAGTGAGTTTGAATCAGGCCTTTTTCTTCGACTTCGATTCCAATGTCTTGTTCGGGTTCGGCGAACCTCAGGCGGCGGGTCCATTCAATAATAGCACGCTGAAGGGCACCTATGCTGGCTACGCGACCAACCCGGTGGATTTCGGAGTATCTGTTTTCTCCGGCGAGTTCTCGGCGAACGGTGCTAGTCCGACGGGCAGTCTCACCGGTACAGAAGATATCGGGACGCCGAGCGGACCGAACCCGGATGTGGCCTTCAACTCTACCTACTCAATATCCCCATCGCCAACCAATGGCAGGGGAACTGTGACGATCATTTCCGGCAATGGAGGCACCGCCGTCATCTATATGATCTCTCCTTCGAAATTCGTGGCGGTTTCACCGAACGATCCCAATCCCGCAGTCTTGCTCTTCGAGTCATCCTCTGTTCCTGCGTCTGTCTCTCTTTCCTCGCTTGCGCTGAACCCCACGAGTGTTACTGGGGGGAATTCCTCTACGGGCACAGTCACGCTCAGCGGAGCTGCTCCATCGGGCGGTGCTCAAGTCACCCTTTCCAGTAGCAACACTGCGGTGGCCAGGGTTCCTTCCAGCGTAACGGTTGCAGCCGGAGCCACCAGCGCGACATTCATGGTCAGCTCTAGCGCCGTGGCTGCGTCGACCACGGTCACCATCTCCGCGACTTACAGTGGCGCGACCAGATCGGCTTCGCTCACCGTGACACCTGCCTCTCCTCCGCCACCCACTCTCTCTTCGCTTTCACTGAATCCGGCCAGTGTTACTGGCGGGAATTCCTCTACGGGCACAGTCACGCTCAGCGGAGCTGCTCCATCGGGCGGCACGCAAGTCACGCTTTCAAGCAGCAATACGACGGCAGCGAGGGTACCTTCCAGCGTGACAGTTGCCGCCGGAGCTAGCAGCACAACGTTCACGGTCAGCACCAGCGCCGTTGCCGCGTCGACCACAGTTACCATCTCCGCGACTTACAGTGGCGTGACTAAATCGGCTTTGCTCACCGTGACGCCTGTGCCTCCTCCTCTACCCACTCTCTCCTCGCTGACGCTGGACCCCTCGAGCGTTATTGGCGGAATGCAATCTTCCACGGGTACCGTAACTCTGACCGGACCAGCTCCCGCCGGTGGTGCGACAATCATGCTTTCCAGCAGCAACGGCGCGGCCAGGGTTCCGTCCAGCGTGATTGTTCCGGCCGGAGCCAGTGGAGCAACGTTCACTGTCAACACGTCCGCCGTCTTCGTCTCAACTTCTGCCACGATCTCGGCCACGTACAACGGTACGACCCGGACGGCAACTCTAGCAATATTGTTATAGCGATGAATTTGGAACCCGGATCAAAGTTGGGCAAGGGCCGATCGGTGCCACGTCATTATCATTTCCCGATCACTTTGCCGGGATCGACAACGGGTAGATCCTCATCTGCGTGTTCACGAATGCGACTTCCTCTGATGTTGCTGCTCTTGTGCGCAGTCGCGAACGCGATCGCGTGTAATGGGCTCAACGCAAGCAAAACAAGCAAGAATACCATTTTTCTCAATCGCGACCTGTCCACTGGGGATCTCTCGCAATGGAACCATCAGGACTTCGGCTTGGGCACCGACAAGGGCTCGAATGCGGACGGCGCTGGATACCTTTGGTATCACTCGAACGTTGGAGGACGCAGAGCCGCGGGGATGACAGTCACTCCCACGGCGCACGCTTCCCCGGCGGCAAATAGTGATAGCGTTTACTTATGGGAGCGCGGCCAATATTGGAATCACCAGCCTTACGAGATCTGGCTGCGCACCTCACTCATGTTTCCATCCGCGGCGGCAATCTCGTCGAGCGGTTCTAGCGGGGAAGCGCCGTTTGCGCCTACCACCGGAGAGTGGAACTGGTTTTTGGAGTTTCACAATGACAGCAATCCCATGCCGGGTTGCGCGAAGGAATTCGCAAACATATCGCTCGACGTGAAGACTGACGATCCGGTGCAAAGCGGTGTCGTAGGGACGAAGAATGTGCGCCTAGCCATGCGGATTATGGGCGGCAATGATTGCTCTCCGAAGATCGTTTGGGTTGATGGCCCTCAACTCCAGTGGAACCACTGGTACGAGATGCTCCTGCATATCAAGTGGGACGCCAAGGATGGGATTGTGGAGTGGTATGTGGACAACTTCAAGACTGCGTACTACTCGGACCTGAAGATTCCAACGCTGTTCACGCGTCCGGAGGGGTACGTGAGTCCTAGCTATACAACACTGACCGTCCCCAACTATCGTTTGCACGCGCCTTGGAACTCCACGATTTACGTTGGACCCCTCGCTGTCGGCTCCACTCGGCGCTCGGCCCTGAACGCTTTCTGAACGCCAGGGCCGGGGCCGCGTCGGGCGCACGCTGCCTGAAAGTGGAAGCTGTCGCCATTCAAATTCACATTGAATCAATCCAGAATAAAGACTCTGCTAAGGTGGACTTAGCGCTAAATTTCCTAGTGACGTGAGTGCGCAGCCATAAAGCGTTTTCAGACAGCAGCGGTGTTGAGTCCCGTCAGCAAACAGATTTTTGTTCCCGCTCCGCCCTCGGAAACTCGGAGAAGGAGCTTGTTCATGTTCGACGCGAAGCCTCGTTTCCATTCCCAGTTTATTCGGTCCCGCTCAATGTTTCCAACTCCCGTCATACTTCTACTCGTGACTCTCACGCTTTGCCCTGGCCGTGTCTACGCAACCGTACAGAATGTGCTAAGCTACGGTGCTCTCGGCGACGGAATACACAATGACACCTCAAACATCAACTCTGCCATCGCCGCCTTGCAGCCGGGCGACACCCTGCTGTTTCCATGCACTACGAACAGCACCTATCTCATCACCTCCCAACTAACCATCAACGTGTCGGATGTGACCGTGGACGGCTCGGGCTGCGCCATCATCAAGGACCAATATTCCAACACCGGGACACCAACAGGAAAGATTATGGTCGTTGGCGGGACCGGCATCGGCATTGATGCCAACTATAGCTCGGCAGTCGCATTGAGTGCGGTCGCCAACGAACTATCTACAAGCTTTACGACTGTTTCGAGCCTGGGGGTAAACCCGGGTGATTACGTCTACTTATGCCAGGGCGGCCAAGATGGCTCGGCAACCCCAGGCGCATCATGCCCCCAATCTGCCACAAACGGTATCTGCGATCCGGCCGGTTGCCGCGGGGAGGTCTTGAAGGTGGCCTCGGTTTCTGGGAACGTAGTTACCGTCACCACCGCGCTACATGATACCTACGACCCAGTGGCAAATTCCGCGGTGGCCCAAAAGATATCGAACCCCCTCACCGGCATCACCGTGAAAAATATCACCTTCGACGGAAACGGGACCAACGCCTACGGATTGGTGCTGGCCGGCGTTGCCTACTCGACGGTCAGCGGCGTAACAGCAAGAAGAGTGCAGGGCGCGGCTATCTTTGGTGGCGGGGATTTTAACGTGGCGTGGACCAACATAACCGTCACTCAAGCTGGCAGCGAGGACTGTGGAGCGGCCGCGCACTTTGAACAGCAGGGAAACTTGTCTATAAACACACTGTCGATTTCCCAGGAGAATCAGCAACAGGCGGGAGGAAGTGGCACATGCTTCATTAACGCAGGCGCCTTCGGCTTTTCGCTTACTGGGTCAGCGAATAGCACGATTACTAATCTCACCGTGGACGCTACCGGAGCCTACGGACGCCCATTCAAAACCACGGCCGCTCGTTGGAATATCCTCAATTCGGTAACGGTTCAGAACGGCTCCCAGGTATATGACAATGGAATAACCATCGAATATTATTCTTCCCACAACACGTTTAACGAGTGCGTGGTTACTAATAACGGGAAGTCCGGGTCGGGCACCGGCAATGGCGGTATCAACCTCACCGGAAACTTCAATCAATATAATATCTTCAGCAATTGTACGGTTACAGGAAACGGGAACGTACAGTTTTATGACGGCTATTTCGATGCCCTCCGTCTAGGAACAGACGCCGCTAATGCTATCGTCGGGGGAACTTATACGGGAAGCGGTACCGCGGAGGCGGTTATCCTCCTAGAGGCATCCGGCAACTCTGTATCGGGTGCCACAATCAATGGGCCTGGATCTTTGGGGATCGAAATGGATCCGGCCACCGGAAATGCGCCGGGGGCCCCCAAAGCCTGCATCAACAACAACGTCTTTGGAACAGGACTTACTGGCGGTATTTACGCGGCCTTTGGCAGTGACAGCGGCTCCGGCAACCAACTAAACGGCCTAAGCAGCAACTTGACTCCAGGTACCTGCACGGCTCCCTAGCAGTCCGTGGCCGAGACGGGTTCGTAGCGCGCTTGAATGACAGCAGACCGGCTCCTGTGGCCTGGGAGCAAGACTAACTGTCGGGATCAACAGCTAACAGCTGTTATCCGATCGGGTTATGATTTGGGGAGAAACCATGAATGCAGCTGGACTAGCGCGAGCGCATTGGAACTCGAACATTTATGTTGGGCCGCTCGTCGTGGGCTCGGCCAAGAACTCCATGCTCAGCGCTTTCTGAAGAGCGAACTTCAGGGTCTGAATATCGTGTAAGTCTGCTTGATGTTGACGTGGCAACGTTGGCCCGCGCAGTCCGTTAGCTGCGAAAGGACGCAAGTGTTTGCCCACGACCGTAGCACGTGCCGCACTCACTCTAATAGGAGCACATTGCATGCAACCAGTAATTTACCTTGCCTTCGTGGATGACTGGGAAGTCCGGGGCAATGGCACCGGGGACCCCAGGGTGCTTCAATTTGAGCCCATGCGAAAGCTGGTCAAGATCTTCAACAAGTATGGAATACGAGGCTCGTTCAACGTGGAAGTGATGCAGCAACTCGCGTATCGGAAACTCCAGGAGCGTTTCCCCGAGTTGAAGGTTGTGGCGGACGAATGGGAAGACGTGGTTCTGGAGTCCTTTCGTCAAGGGCACGACATTCAGTTGCATCTTCATCCGCAATGGTTGGGCGCCCAGTACGAAGGCGACGGCAATTGGAAGGTTGACGGTGACTGGTCGATCCTCAACTATCCAGACCAGCAGATCAGAGCGATGCTCGTATCTGGCAAGCAGTACCTGGAGACGCTGCTCCGCAAGATCGATCCAGCTTACTCCTGTGTGTCATTCCGGGCAGGATCGTGGTGCGCAGCACCTTCAGATTCACTGCTGCCAGTTCTTACCGAACTCGGATTTGTCTTTGACATGAGCATCGTGGCTGGAATCCGCTACGATACACCGCAATGCAAACTCGATTACACGCGATGCGAGGAGCCATTCGCACCCTACTACCCTAATATGCAAGACGCCCGTCGGATATCTCGTTCCGTGGAACCTATAGTCTGCATACCTACGAACAGATTTTTCGGTGCACGTGCTGCCCTGCTCCGGCGTGATTTCGGTAAGGCACGTATGGTAGTGTGGCGCAAAATCCAGAGGCTCAGAAACCGAAACGGCCGGTCGCTGCCAGCGTTATCCCGCGGACGCAGCGGCGACGAGTGGACCAACAAAGATGAATCCGGTGTGGCTGGCCTCCCAAGAAAAATATTCAAGCGGTATATATGGGGCCAAATTCACATTGCGGATCTTAGCCGGCTGAACTACCCGATGATGTGTCGGATGATGGCGAATATCCGAGACCAAGCAACAAAATCCGGTCTCGCACGGGTCCCGATCATTCTAGAGAACCATACAAAAGACATTCTTGATTTCTCTCACATCGAGCGCTTCACTGCGACTCTCACTCGCTCGCCGGATGTAAAGACCGTGACGCTCACGGATGTAGCCCATGGACTCAGAGACGGCACATTCAAAGTCCGTACTGCCTGACCGTCGAAATGGAATCTTGCGCGGAGCGCTTCTCCAAAGACGGTCCGAAGTCCGGAAATCCTGGAAACATCTCATCTCGGCGGATTGCCTGGAGCACTTGGGGCCAATTGCGCCGGAGGTCGAGGCGTTCCTGTCCGGACCGGACGCGGCTCGCGGTTGGCCGCTGCTTGACCATTTCACTTGGCTGTGTAGTGACGCGGATTTCTGGGGCTGCTTGCAGGCCTTTGCTCTGGCGCGAAAGATAGAATGCCGCCCGGGGTACACAGCTCCGGCGCCTTTGTCCCTCGGGAGTCTCAAAAGGCTGGCGAGCGCGGACGGCTTCAAACTCCTGTGCGTGCGATACTGTTGTCCCGTGAACATCGCCGCCCCAAGCGAGCTTGAAATTGCCGAAGAACTCTTGCGCCAGCTGATGGTGACGGACCGTGCGAAGATCGAGGCGGGAGGGGCATTTGACGTGGCCGGTGTGCTGCTCAGGTTGAATCTTGTGGGCATTCGGGCGCTGGTCGCTCGTGATTTGCGGTCGTTAGACGCTCTTAATTATTTCTATGAGCTTCCGCATCGATCGTTGGTTCGCATGCGGGCGAATTCTCGGCTTCTTGCTTTCTGGTTGTGTATCTACACGCAGCTGCTATCCAAGCCGGATTGGTTGAAATGCGGACAGCTGTAGTCGCAAGCTCGATCGCAGCGGGCGTACGCGTCGCCGCGGGAATAGAGAACCTCCCCGGCGTCGATGTATTTATCGTTGTTTGCAATGTGGGAATGAGGCCCGCACTGCTGCGATGGGCCCGAGAACTTTTCTTGGCACTTAGATCATTTGAGTGGCGAACACTCACCACAAAAGTATGGAGCTACGCGCGATCTGGCAAATTAATTATCCTGCGTCGACCTTTGAACGATTCAGCGTCCACTGAGCGCCTTAGATCACTCCGATGTGACGTAGGTCTGCATGCCGCTAATGTAATTTACCGCGAGCCGACAATTTCGGCATTTAAACTAGGCATTCTCAATGCGCATATAGGTATCCTGCCCAAATATCGAGGCAGATCCGTCGTCGAGTGGTCCGTCTTGCAAGGGGATCCTATAGGAGTAACTGTTTTTTTCATCGATTCTGGAATCGACACCGGCAGGCGCATTGTCCTGCGTGAGTTTATTCCATCGGACCGCTGGAACGACGCGCGGGCGCTTAAGAACATGCTGTTTGGCTGTGACGCTCGCCTGTACCGCAAAGCGCTTGAGGGACTCATGAGGCCTGGAGTCCAGTTCGAAAACAACGATATTTCGAAGGGCAGACGTTACTATGTAGTGTCCAAGATATTCACGCAGATTGTTGATGAAATCCTTAGTGTCGGCGCCAATCGCGGACATGCCAATCGTAGCCAGAATGGGGCCTTCGGAAACCTTTCAACCAAAGTAGAAATAGACTTTGGGCAGCGGAAGTCCATGTTGAGAGAACAGACTCGCGGGAATGATGGGACCTACCTGCATGGCAACTCAGATATACCTTGTCTTCACCGATGATTGGGAGCTGCGAGGAGACGGTTCGGGCGACCCAACCCAGATCCAGTTTCGGCCGCTGCAAGAATTAGCCCGAATCTTTGCAGAGAGATCAATTCGCGGATCTTTTAACGCAGAGGTGATGCAGCAGCTGACCTTCAGGAGTTTTCAGGATCGTTACCCGCATTTGAAGGACTGGGCGGACGAATGGGAACGGGTCGTGACCGAAGCTTTCCGCCAAGGACACGATTTCCAGTTGCACATCCATCCCCAATGGAAAGGGGCCGTATACGACGGTAAGCGCTGGATCCTCCCAGCTCCGTGGTCTATTCTTGAACACCCTCGTGTGGACGCGGCTCGGATGATCACGGAGGGTATTAAATTGCTGCAGGTCCTGCTGCAACCCATCCGCTCCGGATACCGCTGCGTATCGTTCCGTGCCGGGGCTTGGTGTATTGCTCCTTCAGGATTCATGCTGGACCTGCTAGCGTCGCAGGACATTCGATTTGACATGAGTATTGTGCGCGGGATTTCCTACAACTTTCCTGTTCAACTTGACTACCGCCATGCCGAGGAAGGCTTCTTCCCCTTCTATCCTGACATGTGTGACGCCCGGAGAATAGCGGCGGGCAAGAAGCCGATCGTTTGCATTCCGACTGCTTGTTTCCCCGAGGGTCCGCTCGTTTTGCTGCGTCGCGACGCGCGGAGGATCGCAAACAAATTTTGTACCAGGAACAATTCGACTCCGGCGAAGCTCGCTGCCGCAGACGCCTCCGGTTCTCCTTACCGTGCGTGGGTGCCACGAATAACTCTGCCAGTCCGTGTTCTGCGCCGGTTGCGTACCTATTTCACAGGGCGGTGGTTAATCTCAGATCTCGCTAACCTGGATTACGACCAGCTCGTCAACATGATGCGCTACATCCGGGCGATGGCACGACGCTCGGAAACTGAAGCCGTACCCGTAATTCTTGCGAACCACACGAAAGACATCACAGATTTCAGCCACATCGAACGATTTCTGGACGATATAGCAACTGCTCCGGACATTCACTGCATCACTCTTACTGAGTTAAGTGGAATGCTGGAGTCAGGGCGGTTCTCAATCCGGATGAATAAATAGGAGGAAATAGGAGTTGCTCTGCCGTTTTTGAACTTCAGCATGTGCTTAATGATCTTATAAATTATTTATGTAATAATATTTGAATCCGACTGGCGCTGTAACTTAAGGGCATTCCACCCTGCTTTCGCACGATGTCCGACAGCTGTACGATTTTTGGAGCTCTTGCAAGTTTGCGCGGAGACCAATCGAAAAGACGCTTGCAGAGAAAAGTGGACACCTAGAATGCAGTTCTTCCTGACTTCAGGAGAGGGGAGCCAGAGTGAAAGTGGATCGTCGCTGAAAGCGCATGTCTTGAAATCGGCGATATTCCTTTGATTGATCATAGGACATGAGTTGGTTCGTATGGGTTACTCTGAGATTCGACAAATCGCGAAGAGACTCCTGCCTTCTCGAGCAGTTCACGCGATCAGGCAAATGAAGGCGAATTTGAGGTCGGCGCGCCTATCGAGGGTGCCGGCATCAGATGAGAACCAGTTCCGTGACATATTGGCAAAGGATCTCTGTATAGCAGAGGGCGATGTGGTATTTGTGCACAGTTCAACTGATGGACTCAGATTGCAATTCCCTGCGCCGAGGTTGTTGCCAATGTTGCTCGACCTCGTAGGGTCGGGGGGAACACTCTTGTTCCCCTCCTATCCAAGGCTCGGTTCCTATGAGTTCCTAATGAGCGGAGAAGTGTTCGACGTTCGTAAGACACCCTCGTACATGGGGCTGATTACCGAGATGGCTCGCCGTCATAAAGGCGCGATCCGCAGCTTTCATCCCACTAAAGCGGTCGTCGCTATCGGTCGGTACGCGAAAGAGGTCACGGCGAGTCATCAACTGTGTCATTATCCCTATGATCGTGAAAGTCCTTACGGTAAGGTCCGTGACTACGGCGCCAAAATTGTGGGCATTGGGGTATCCACCAGCCGCCTTTCTTGCGTACATTGCGTGGACGACGAAATGAAAGAAGATTTTCCGGTTTGTCCTTACCACGACCGTTTGTTCGGGGCCAACTGCATCGATTATCACGGCAACACCCGAATCGTGGAGACTTACGCGCACAATATGCGCAAGATTAAGTTAAACTTGCCGGCCTTCATGAAGGCTCACATATCGGAAGATGTCTGCAGAGATTTTGAAATTCATGGAATGAAGTTTTTCAAGGCTGATGGCTGCAAGTTGTTCACAAGAATGATCGAATTGGCCCGAACTGGCATAACGATCTATCCTGAATATCTCTACGAGAAAGATCGCAGCTCCCGTAAGGACCGTCAGGGCAGCGTATAAGCTCCGTCGCGGCGGCAAATCTCGTTAGTGGACTGCAGGCTTAGACAAATTCAATCTGCACAAACTGGCCTGGGTGGTCGGCTCATGAAATTGATTGATGCTCTGGAAGCCTTGAAGGAAGACCCAGAATCCCAATCCCCCGTGCTGGACGTACATCTTGCTTGCGGCTTCACTCCGCTCCACTTATTGACGTTCCTGAATGCCCATTTGCGACGGGAGTTCCCTAGTTATAAGGTCTTGATTCGGACAGGAATATTCGGCGATCTGTTGGGTTATCTAGAACGCCTCGAACGGGAGCGACCCGCAGTCACCGTGGCCGTCATTGAGTGGGCGGATCTCGATCCCCGACTGGGAATTCGGCGGCTGGGCGGATGGGAGACGCGGCAAATGTTCGATATCACCCAGAACGTCCGCGACCAAGCCACAAAGCTTTCCGACTCCCTTGAAAGAATCTCCGGAGCTAGTCTTGTTGCATTGGCTCTGCCCACGCTGCCGTTCCCCCCAATAGCATTCACGCCTGGTTGGCAGTCAAGTTCATTCGAGAACGAAGTACGCGAGATTTTAGCCTATCTGGCTAGCCGGCTGGCAAGGTCGTGTAACATCCGTGTCATCAGTTTACAGCGCTTGGATCGAATCTCGCCCCCTGGATCGAGGTTTGACGTGAAGTCAGAGATCAGCACTGGATTCCCATACAAAATAAGTCATGCCGACGCGCTGGCTGGGCTACTATCTCGCATCATTCGCGATCCGCTCCCCAAGAAAGGCCTGATCACCGATCTCGATGACACGCTCTGGAAGGGGATCTTGGGCGAGGTGAACGTCGAAGGCATCGCCTGGGATCTCGAGCACCACGCGTTGAAGCACGGCCTCTATCAAATGCTGCTGACGTCACTTGCTGAAACAGGTATTCTGATCGGCGTCGCCAGCAAAAATGATCCCTTCCTGGTCGAGGAGGCATTCCGAAAAGCAAAGCTGATGCTGCCGCGTAGCCGGATTTTCCCGATAGAAGTTGGCTGGGGTCCGAAATCCACGTCGGTATCCAAAGTACTTCGTGCATGGAACGTTGGCGCAGAGAGCGTCATTTTCGTCGACGACAATCCCTTAGAGCTTGCAGAAGTGAAGGCGGCGCATGCCGAAATCGAATGCCTACGCTTCCCACGGGATGACGACGAAGCTGCATACCAGTTCCTGGAAACCCTGAGGGACCTCTTTGGCAAGCACTTGGTCTCTCCGGAAGATGAGATCCGTTTGCAGAGCATCGAGGCCTCGCAGGTGATTGCGGAAGCCTCACAGTCCGATGGGCGTGCACCTGAACATTTCCTTCAGAAGATCGCTGGAAGACTGACCCTGAGCTTTTCCAAGAATACGCGTGATCCGCGGCCCCTCGAGCTGATCAACAAGACCAATCAATTCAATTTGAACGGCAAGCGTCACACAGAAGTTGCCTGGAGAGATTATCTGAATGATCCGGAGGTTTTTCTGCTGCTTGCCTCCTACGAGGACAAATTCGGTCCTCTTGGTAAGATTGCGGTCATGGCCGGTCGGCATAAGGGAAATAAGTTCTTGGTCGAACATTGGGTGATGAGTTGCCGTGCATTCTCGCGCTGCATTGAATACGGCTGCCTGCTTCACGTTTTCCAGAAGTTCGGCGCCGAAGCCGGAAGCTTTGATTTTGCACCCACGTCCCGAAATACTCCCATTCAAGGTTTCTTCGCGGAGTTGATGGGTGCCGCTCCGCCTGCAGGGTTCTCGATTTCCAGGCAGCAGCTTTTTGATCGGTGCCCTCCCGTCTACCTCGAAATTCAGGAGCACTGCGATGAATGACAACAGAGGACGACTCACGCGGTGCTTTTCCGCGGTATTCCCTGAACTCAATGAGCGAAGAATTGCTTCAGCCAGCCCAAAAACTGTGGCAGCCTGGGACTCGATAGCTACCGTTACGCTGGTCAGTGTTATTGAAGAGCAATTCGGCATTGGGGTTGAACCGGACGCCTTCGATCGGCTGGTTTCATTTAGCTCAATCCTGAGCTATGTGGAGGAACTGACAGCCTCTTCGCATTAGCGACCACTGAGGGAATTGCATGCACCCTTGTCCCGCTCTTTGTTTGGTGCGCAAAAATACTGCCCGTCGCTTGCCGCACTGACCGGAACAGCTTCCAGCTTTCTCGTGAACTCTCTGGGTTGCAAGTATATCGTGTTTACACCGCACCAGCGACGCCCCCTTCTGGGAGTCGATAGCGAGGAGAAATCTAGCCGCAACTCGAGGCCCCGGGCCGGTCATAACGTGGGTGGGAAAAAAGATTTTTCGAGTGCTGTCCGATTGGGAAAGACAGCAGGTGTCGCCATGCCCGTCAGTGAGCGTCAACGACTATAACTTTCCGCTTGTATGGGAGAGTGCCGTGTCTGAATCTGGGCCCATGCTCGGGATTGGTCACTGCAGTATAAGCTTGTGGGCGCGGACGTCTCAGAGCATCCGAGAGTCATGGCGGCGCTGGCATTTCCTGGAACCAAGGTAGACTCCTGAGAGCATTAGCACCTGTTCCGCGATTCAGCGAATAGAGGTGGCTTCCGTGTCTGCCGAGGTGAAGTCTAAGAGGGGCTCGATATATTGGCCGGGGTAACTTGGTGAAGGTAACCTACGGCGAGCCTGTGTCGGAAATGGTCTTAAGTTAATCCTGGAGGCTGTGTTGAGCAAACTCTCCCCTTCTAAATGCGGTATTCACTGGCTTGTGAGGGTGTCTCCCGTATGGTATTTCCGATATTCGTGCTGCTGCTGGAGAAGGTGGCGCAGCCCAACCCGGTTCCTCTCAGGAAGGTATTGTTGGTGATGCAGCAGTTTGCTGTCGGCGATTACAGTAGGCGTTCAGCACGGAACTCTCGGTCGAACTCTTCATCTGTATCAATCGAGCTACCCGTATTTTCACGATGCTCCAATCAAAGACTCGCGTGCGAGCGGCTCTTTACTGTCTGAACATCGGGATTCAGAGTTTAGTAGCGCTGTAAGCGTCCCTAACACGCTTTCTTACTGAAAGGTTGCGTACATAGATGTCTTCGAGCTGTCCGTACCCCCTATCGGTCCGTAGGTAGCAGGCCAAGTGCCGAAAGGCTCCGAGCTGATCCACATGGATACGGTTCCTCCAACATCATATCGGAGGTTGTTCGCGTTTGCGGTAAGACCATTTGTGTTGTAGGCGAGCCAGTAGTAGGCGTTTGCTGTAACCGGCGTGCTGATCGAGACGGTATTCCACGCATCCGGCAGGATGGCTTGTGGCACGCTGGACGCAATGAGCGCGCCAGGCGTGCCGCTGTTGTCGGCATAGATGGCAACCTGGAATTGGTTATTAGGGGACGCGGAGACGGGCGAGGCGATAAAGACGGATATTGAGGTTACCGTGCCGTTCTGACCGACCATTTGATATCGCGTGGCTAAGACAGAGTTCGACATACTGGTGCCGACGTTCGCACCTTGGGCGGCATTCCCAAAAGTGTTCGACGGCGCCGACGGGGTTACGGTGACGGTGGCGGAGGCAGACTGGCTCGTAAGGGCTTGGCTGGTAGCCGTGACGGTGACTGTCGTGTTGGTGCTCACGGTCGGAGCGGTGAAGAGCCCCGAGCTCGAGACCGAGCCCGCTGTGGCCGACCACGTGACGGCCGTATTGGTCGAGCCGGTCACGGTCGCGGTGAACTGCTGAGTGCCCCCTGAGGCCACGGCCGCCACCGTGGGCAAAATGCTGACGGCGCTGGACGGTCCGCATATCCCGACGGTGAGATTGCTGCTCAAGCCGTTCAATATGTTGCCCAAACCAATATTCGTGCTGCTGCCTGAGTTAATTGCTCTGCCCATTCCGGTGCCCGCAGTGAACGTGTTGTTGTTGATGCAGCCGTTGGTGCCATAGGAAGAATTAAGCTGTATGCCGGAGGAACCGGGGCCGCTGATCGTCGCCCCTGTGATATAGACATTCGCTCCCCCGATCTCAATGACGGCTGCTACGCTATTGGTTCCCGTGAACGTTCCGCCGCTGAACGTATTGTTATTGTCCTGCCCCAGACGCAGAGCGTCAAAGTCGTTGACTAGAACCTGAACATTCCCGTTTCCAGTAACCGTGCAATTGTTGAATGTGTTGTACTGGTTAAAGTTGCCGAAGGTGTTGATGCCGGCATTGCCGTTGCCCGTCCCGGCCCCTGCGCCGTTATTGGTCACCACACAGTTGTTGAAGGTGTTGTGCGAGGAATAGTACTCCAGGCTCATTCCGTTGTAGTTCTGCACGCCGTTCTTGACCGTGGAAGAGTTGAAGGTGTTATAGCGGGCGGCACTGGTTTTGAAGGGTCGGCCATAGGCACCGGCGGCATCGACGGTCAGGTTGGTAATGGTGCTGTTGGCCGAGGCCTGAATCTCAAAGCCGAAAGCACCGTTGGCGAGGCATCCGCTGCCGGACGCTCCCGGATTCTCGTTCGAGATGGACATGCCATTGACGGACAAGTTGCCTTCTTTTTCGAACCACACGGCCGATCCACACTGCGCGCTGCCCGCCCCGGTGACCGTGATGTTGCTCCAGGCGACATTAAAATCCCCGCGATTTAGGAGCGCGGCGCCTTGGACGTTCCTAGCTGTGACGCCCGTGACGGAGGAGTCAGCAACTCCGGCGATCTCGAGTCCGTAGACGTTGGAGCCGTTGCCGTCGAAGGTGATGTTTTTGACGGTGACGCCGGTAAGCGGGCCCAATATTTTTTGCGCGGTAGCGCCGTTCACCGAGGGGTTATAGGTGTCGTGAAGAGCGGTGGTTACGGTAACGGCGTTACCCGAAACGGAGGCCACTTTCAGGAGCTCGCCGCGGCAACCGGAGGGATCGCAACCTGTATTCCCGCTACCTGTGGAAGAGTCTTGGCCGCCCTGCTGAAGGAGGACGTAATCTCCGGCGGCCACGCCGAGACTGGAGACGGTGGAAAATGTGGTAGCCAGTTCGTTAGCGGTGGCGCTGAGAGCGACAGCGGAACCGTAGTTGGGATTGCCATTGCCGGAGCCGCCGATGGCCATGACGCCACCGGAGGAGGTGTTGTGGATGACGGCGCAAGCACTCCCATCTACCGTGACATTGGATATGTTGAGGGTGAGCTTTGAGGAGGTCTTGTAGGTGCCGCAAGGGAAAAGGAGGGTGGCGCCGCTGGTGAGAGCGGAGATGGCGTTGTTGATGGCCGCAGTGTCGTCGGTTGACCCGTTGCCTGTCGCGCCATAGGCCATCACGTTGATTATATTCGTGGCTGCGCCGATGCCGGACAGCGCGATGATGGCCGGAGAGTTGCTGGCGTTGCTTACCACGGTGACGCTACCGATTAGGCTGCCGGCGGCCGTTGGCGCAAACACTACGTTCAGCGTGACTGATTGATTGGGTGTTAGGGTTGTCCCAGCACTGACGCCGCTCGCGCTAAATCCCGTACCGGACACGGTCACACTCGAAATCGTCACATTCGAGTTTCCGTTATTTGTTAGCGTCGCGCCCAGCGAACTGTTGCCACCCACGTTCACAGTTCCAAAGCCAAGGCTCGTCGGATTCGCGCCGAGCAGGAACGTTGCGGCAATCCCGGTACCGCTAAAGGAGATCGCCAGCGGAGAATTGGGTGCGTTTCCGACCAGTGATACGCTGCCCGACACACTACCGCCGCCCACCGGAGCGAAGGCCACGTTGAAGTTCGTGCTTTGCCCTGGGCTGAGGGTCAAGGGGAGAGTCAGGCCGTTGACAGAGAAGCCGTTACCGGAGACCAGGTCCTGAGAAATAGTCAAGCTGGCGGTGCCGGAGTTCGTCAGCTTAATGGTCTGCGTATTGGTTGTTCCCGTCACGACATTCCCAAAACTGACGCTTGTCGGCACAACCGAAATCTGGGCCGCACTCACCGTGAGGGTGACTGTGCTGCTGGTGACGCTCCCGGCGGTGTTACTGACCAGCACGGTGAACAGCGCCCCGTTGTCAGAACTGGTCGTGGCCGGGGTGGTGTAGCTGGATGAAGTCGCACCACCGATCACCACACTGTTTTTCTGCCACTGATAGCTCAGCGGGGCGGTGCCAGTCGCAGCCACACTGAAGGAAGCTGTCTGGCCTGCTGTCACTGCCTGGCTTGCTGGCTGCGCGGTGATCGAAGGGGCCACGGGAGCCGCACTTACTGTGAGGGTGGCCGCACTGCTGGTGACACTTCCGGCGGTGTTACTAACCAGCACGGTGAACAGCGCCCCGTTGTCAGAACTCGTCGTGGTCGGGGTGGTGTAGCTGGACGACGTTGCCCCACCAATCACCACACTGTTTTTCTGCCACTGATAGCTCAGCGGGGCGGTGCCAGTCGCGGCCACGTTAAAGGAGGCCGTTTGGCCTGCTGTCACTGTCTGGCTGGCTGGCTGCGTCGTGATCGAAGGCGCCGCGGGAGCCGCGTTCACCGTGAGAGTGGCTACGCTGCTGGTCACACTTCCGGCGGTGTTGTTGACTACCACCGCGAACTGCGCTCCGTTGTCAGAGCTGGTCGTGGCCGGGGTGGTGTAGCTGGACGAGGTCGCTCCCGAGACAGCCGTACCGTTCCTGTTCCACTGATAGCTCAGCGGAGCCGTACCGCTGGCGGCCACGCTGAAGGAGGCTGTCTGGCCCGCGGTGACAGTCTGGCTGGCTGGCTGCGTGGTGATCGAAGGCGCCACTGAGGCCGCACTCACGGTGAGGGTGGCCGCGTTGCTAGTCACACTTCCTGCGGTGTTGCTGACCACCACGGTAAGCTGTGCTCCGTTGTCGGAACTGGTTGTAGCCGGTGAGGTGTAACTGGAGGAAGTCGCGCCACTGATGGCTACACTGTTTTTCCGCCATTGATAGCTGAGCGGGGCGGTGCCTGTGACGGCCACACTGAAGGAGGCCGTCTGACCAGCCGTGACGGTCTGGCTAGCTGGCTGCGTGGTGATCGAAGGAGCTACTGGAGCCGCATTCACCGTGAGAGTGGCTACGCTGCTGGTCACACTGCCGGCGGTGTTGCTGACCAGCACGGTGAACAGCGCCCCGTTGTCGGAACTGGTTGTTGCGAGCGTGGTGTAACTGGAGGAAGTCGCGCCACTGATGGCTACACTGTTTTTCCGCCATTGATAACTGAGCGGGGCGGTGCCTGTGGCGGCCACGCTGAAGGAAGCCGTCTGTCCCGCTGTCACCGTCTGGCTTGCTGGCTGCGTGGTGATCGAAGGCGCCGCGGGAGCCGCATTCACCGTGAGAGTGGCTACGCTGCTGGTCACACTGCCGGCGGTGTTGCTGACCAGCACGGTGAACAGCGCCCCGTTGTCGGAGCTGCTTGTGGCTGGGGTGGTGTAACTGGACGAAGTCGCGCCACTGATCACAACACTGCTTTTCTGCCACTGATAACTGAGCGGGGCGGTGCCGGTCGCGGCCACGCTGAAGGAGGCTGTCTGGCCTGCGGTGACGGTCTGGCCTGCTGGCTGCGTGGTGATTGAGGGTGCCACCGGAGCCGCATTCACCGTGAGAGTGGCTACACTGCTGGTCACACTGCCGGCGGTGTTGCTGACCAGCACGGTGAACAGCGCCCCGTTGTCGGAGCTGCTTGTGGCTGGGGTGGTGTAACTGGACGAAGTCGCGCCACTGATCACAACACTGTTTTTCTGCCACTGATAGCTGAGCGGGGCGGTGCCGGTCGCGGCCACGCTGAAGGAGGCTGTCTGGCCTGCCGTGACGGTCTGCGGACCCGGCTGGGTGGTGATCGTCGGCGCTACAGGCGCCACATTCACCGTCAGGGTCGCCACCATGCTCGTCACCGTTCCTGCCGTGTTCGTCACCACCACGGCGAATGTCGATCCGCTATCCGCTATCGTTGTTGCTGGCGTCGTGTAGCTCGCTGAAGTCGCCCCAGCGATGTTTGCCCCGTTCTTCTGCCACTGGTAACTCAGCGGCGCCGTCCCTCCCGCCACTACCGTGAAGCTTGCCGTCTGTCCCGCCGTCACTGTCTGGTTCACCGGCTGCGTGGTGATCGTCGGCGTCACCGGAGCTGTATTCGCTGTGAAATTTATTCCTGTGACGTTCGCTCCGTTCACCGCCGCGCTTTGACTGCCAGGCGTGAAAGCATAGCCGGTGTGCTTCGGCGTAACCATGTAAGACCCATTCGGCAGTCCGGCAAATGTGTAATTGCCCGCGTTGTCCGCTGTGGCAGAGGTGCTCGCCGCTCCGCTCAGCGCCACTGCCGCTCCATTGCCGGCCGCCGTCGGAGTGATCGTGCCGGACACACCGTAACCAACCGTCTTGAACCCGTTGCCACCGTGCCCGTGGTTACCCTTGGAGTCGGTCGAATTAACTTGGTAATAGTAGGTCGTACCAGCGGCCAGACCGGAAAGCATCACCTGGTGGCTCGTGACCATCGCCGAATCAACTGGCGTGCTATTTCCGTAGGCAGTGGTGGTTCCGTAATCGACCGAGGAGTTGGCAGGGATGTTTGTTGTCCAAACGACCTGAGAGCCAGCAGTTGTGATCGATCCGGTTTGTACGTTCGTGATGACCAGCGTCGTCGGCGGGGGCGGATTCCCGTTGTTCCCGGCAACGAGGCCTGCACAACCGACAAAACCGAAACTGGCAATTAGCAAAGCGAATAAAGAAATGACTGACCTGTGATGCACGATCCCCCCTGACTTCTGTTTTCTTGCCCCAGGCGCCTGGCGTGGTCGAGCGGGAGAGAAGAGGCTGGCCCGAGAGCAGCAACCAAAGTACTAGAGGTTCTGTAGGTACTAGAACAACAGTGGGAGTGTGAGTCGGTTACCGCGGAATAACAACTGACCAGAAGGTCAAAAATGGGGCATGGCCTTTGTCACACATGGGCCAGGAGCGGGGTACTACGTTGGCTGCCCCAACGGGTAGTCAGCCTTAATTTCCTACGAGCGCCAAATGAAGGGGGCCCAAACTCGGGCAGAAGAGTACTCTTTAGATTTGCAGGAGCTTCGGAGGCTACATCGTTGGCCTTCCGCCAGCCCCGCTAAGGTATTCCCCCGACGCTGCGTTAAGTAATCTCTCCCCCTTTGGCTACGATGTTCGCCGGATTGTGAGGGCATTCTGGCAATGATATTGGCGTGCTAAGGCCAGGGCTCAAGGAGGAGATTTTCGCTAAATTGGGCATTTGGGGAAACAGGTACGAGCCGCCTTTACTCTTCAAAGCGCCCCTGCTTTGGGTGACCGCAGGAATTTGCGTGCTCCTGATCTTTTTCGTGACATCCATTTACGGGTTTCTCGCGGTAAACCATCCGCTGGGGGAGGGAATTCTCGTCGTAGAAGGCTGGATCCCCGCGAAGACGCTGGCTGAATCCGTACACGTCTTCAATTCCGGAGCCTATCAGTACCTTGTTGTCGTGGGAGGCCCGATCGTGGGAACTGGTGCCGAATCCGGTCATGCCAGAACATACGCCGACCTGGCCGCGAGCAGACTCGAACAGCTCGGATTTGATACCAACAAGCTGATTAAGATCAACGTCCCGCCCGTATCGTCGGAGCGCACCCTAACGGGGGCAGCACATGTTAAGCGTTGGCTCGAGCGTTCAGGGACCAAAGTCTGTTGTGTGGACATTCTTACTGCGGGAGTGCATGCCAGAAAGAGTTGGATCCTTTCACGATACGCTCTCGGCGGCAGTTACCGGGTCGGAATCATCGCAGGACCCCAAGCCTCCTTCGATCCGAAGTATTGGCCTGTTTCACGGAAAGGAACCTGGATCGTCGTTCGCAACTTAGCAGGCTATGTATACTACAAATTCTGGATTCTCTTTAACAGGAAGGCCTCTCCAAGAGACTGGCAGGCGACTGATCAAGGAGAATCTCTCAGCATACTAGAGAATGACATTCCGCCAGGGGAGTGAGAAGGAGGAAAGGAAAATGGTGCGAGATGTTGTAGAAAAAGTGCTGTTCTACCGTGATGGGCCCAGGACATTTTTCAAGCCCGAGGAGTTTCCTTGGGTCGCGAGCATAGAGGCGGAATGGATAGCCATCCGCAGGGAGTTAGACGCGGTAATGGTGCGCCGCCAGGAGATTCCGAATTTCCAGGATGTGTCGAAGAACCAGAAAGCAATTGCCAAGAACGACGATTGGAAGACATTTATGTTCTATTCGTTCGGCTTCGGCAACGAAAACAAGGAGAACTGCGAGCGATGCCCGGACACGTTCCGGCTTTTGCATCTCATTCCGGGGATGACGATGGCCTTTTTCTCGATTCTAGCGCCCCATAAGCGCATACCTCCGCACCGAGGGCCCTACAAAGGCGTGCTGCGCTATCACCTTGGATTGAAAGTTCCAGGGCCGGAAGGCAGTTGCAGAATTCGAGTTGGAAACGACGTAGGTTACTGGAAGGAAGGAAAGAGCCTGATTTTCGACGACAGCAACGAGCACGAAGTCTGGAACGACAGCGATTCCGATCGTGTGGTGCTCTTCGTTGACTTCGTGCGCCCGACTATCTTTCCTCTCTCGATCGTGAATCGCTCGATTATCTGGGCGCGTGGCCGCTATGCATTCTAGAAATCAGGATTAATAATAAAAAGTTGATTTCTCTCATCGAATTGGTAAAGGGAACTCAAATCATTCCGGTTGCGTCGGCTTGCGGCGATGTGCGAATAAGGTTTCACCAGTTTGGAATTCACGATTTGCAGCGCCTGTTTTCGGCGTGCGAATTGAAATCAGCCGCGCGAGCGATTTCCGTCTCAATGTGATCTTGCGCTTCCTTTGTAGCCTCAAGAAGATAATCCACGTTTATTGCGGCAACTCGAGATCAGCGAGATGGTTTGCTGTCTGCCGGGTGGATGACAACCTAGCGTTCTTCCCCCACGCCGACGTTTTGCCCGCATCCACGAGTTCCTCCATCCCCCTCATTGGTTCCTCGATGGGAATTGTTAGGTTGGGCCAATGGAGCTGGTAAAGATCGACATGATCTGTGCCCAGCCGCCGAAGGCTTCTTTCTGCTGTGGCAATCAAGTCAGGCCGCTTGAAATTCCGAGGAAGCACCTTTGTTGCGAGAAACACTTGGTGTCGCCGGCCCTTGATCGCCTCGCCGACGATCTCTTCGGTTCCATATGACTCTGCAGTGTCTATCATACGAGCCCCACATTCGATTGCCGCCCGAAGCGGCTCGACGCCTCCGCGGTAATTCCAGGTCCCGAAGCCGATTTCGGGCAGACGAATACCGCTGTTGGCCAGTTCTCCTAAGAGCATAGACACATGTTCACTTTTTCCGAGGATGTGCTACGGAAGGCGCGAAGAATCCCCATGCCGACCGTTCAAGCGGCGGCGCCGCCCAGCGGGCTTTTTAACCAGTTGATGAGTTGTCCTTGGAACTGTAATCCGACTCCAAAGCGCCCATCGGGTAGCCGTTGACAGTAAACAACGCGAGCGACGGTTCGCAGATCACCCATGAGCGAGCCGACGATCAGTCGCTCATTCAGATCTCTAGCCCCCTGGGTCAAAATGCGTATTCCCAGCGAGCAGACGTTTCGGGCGTACTGGCAGGAAAAACAAAATGAACGCGAATAAGGCCGGCCAACGGAGCGACGCGGGAATAGCTTCTGGCTGCGCGATAATCACAGAACGCCGAAGCGATCTCTTCTCCCCGCTGTTGCGGCTGAGCATGTGTTTCCCCTTCGTTGTCCGAGCAACTCCCTCAGCCTGTTCAACTAGACTAGAGATAGAAATACCGGTTCATCGTGAGAATACGCAGACCGGATGGCCGTGAGGTGATGGACCAACCGGTGCTAAGCCAGATCGCTTGCGAATAGATAGTGCCTGGCACCGGGCCAAGCTGAGTTCCTCCGGAGAGCGTGACCCTGTCTGTTTGATTCGCAAAGCTAAACACCCAGAGATCATGTTTTCCGATGTCCGTATCTGCATGAACAGTGAAGAAGGGCTCGGGTGAGTTCGGCAGGGGCAGTTGGATGTTGCCTTGACCTGCCGGGGTGGGATTGAGATAGAGCAGGATGGGATCCATGTAGTAATTGTGTGCATAGAGCGATCCGTTGGTGGTGGAGTAGGTCACAAAGCCTTGCAGGTAGCTCCAGTTTTGGGCGGCGACCGCCGCACTGATGTCTTCCATGGACATTCCGGAGCTTGTGCTTGCATTCCAGTACACCACACCGAAGTCGGCATCGGCGACGACCCATTTGGCCAGGCCTGGATCGTAATACTCCGCAGTCACATGAGATTCCTGGCTGTTGCCATCAAAAGACATGGTTCTTGTTCTGGCGGAGATGTGCTGCCCTGTCAGAAGCATGACGAGGGTTTCGGCGAACTGTGTGCAGAACACGGACCCCACCACACCATCCTGTGCAGCAACTTGAGCCAGGAGCGTACCTGGAGTCGGGACAGACGTTGTCCCTTGTGTCATCAGTCGTACGTTGCCGGTGAGTTGCTGCACTGTACTGCTCAGGTTCGCCGACCCGGTTCCGGAAGGTGGAGGAGCTGCATTCGCGGTCAGCGTGGCCGCCGTGGTCGTGGCCGACCCGGCCGAGTTCGTAAACACCGCTTGGTACTGATTCCCGTTCTGCGACGAAGCTGTCGTGAAGCTCAACGTGGTCGAGGTGGCTCCGGAGACATTGCTAAACGCCCCGC
>WNFR01000544.1_pt1 | contig 61330 bp, 57 predicted proteins | sample 5400221 | NCBI WGS metagenome assembly WNFR01 (sample SAMN13153357, study PRJNA577476) | soil metagenome | isolation source: 40 cm soil under Madrone tree | place: USA:California | collected 2016-06-14
GAAGCGCGGCTGGTGCGGCGCGGAGAATTTGATGCTGTCTACCGCGCCGGAAAGCGCCGCTCAAGTTCCCACTTCACAGTTTTTTGTCGCGCCAACGAACTGCCCCAGAGCCGTTTTGGCTTCAGCATCAAGAAGGCCCTGGGCGGCGCGGTAGTGCGTAATCGTATCCGGCGGCGCCTGCGCGAGGTCGTGCGCTGCCACCGGCTGGAGATACCCGCAGGATGGGACATCGTCATACACCCGAAGAGTTCGGTGGCACGCGCGCCCTTTGCAGCGCTGACGGCGGATTTGTTGCGTCTGCTGAAGAGCGCGTAGGGGCGCACTCTAGTGCGCCTGCTGTTGCGCCAATGGAAGCCGGCGATGAGGGCGGACGGAAGTCCGCTCCTACGCAAATCGCCGCCACGCAAATCGCCCCTACACAAATAAAAGACCGATCCATTCCTGTTCGCGCGGCGCTGTTCGCGCTGCGTTTCTACAAAGCGTATTTGTCGATCTTGTTCGCGGGAAGTTGCCGCTTCGAACCGACGTGTTCGCGCTATGCCTACGAGGCCATTGAACACGTGTTCGCGCTATGCCTACGAGGCCATTGAACGCTTTGGCGTGGCGCGCGGCGTTTGGCTTGGACTGAAGCGGCTACTGCGCTGCCATCCGCTCTCGCGCAAATTTGGTTACGACCCGGTTCCGGAGAAATGGGAAGAGATGCCAGCCAGTTCAGCCGCACGGAAAGTTCTGAAGACTGAGGCGCACTCGTGAGCGCGCCGGGACAAAAGGACAAGTTCACGCCGGAGCTGCGGATTCTCGTAGCTTCACTGCTGTCTTTTGGGGTGATCATCCTCTGGGCGAAGTTCTTTGGGCCGAAGCCGTCCGTCCAGCCGACGCCAGCCAACCGGCCGGCGCAATCCGCTCCCGCCACGCCGGGTCCGGCAACATCACCGGCGGCGAATCCATCGCAAGCCGCCATGGCGCCGGCAGCGATTGCTCCTGCGACGGCCGCGACCGTCACAGTGAGGAGTGATTCGCAGGAGCGCACGTTCGTCGTCGAGAACAGTCTTTACCGCGTGGAAATTTCGAACCGCGGTGCGGTGGTGAAAAGCTGGCAGCTCAAGAATTACAAGGATGATTCGAAGCCGCAACGTGTGCTCGACGTCGTGCACCCGGACGCTTCGCAGCAAACAGGCGGCTGGCCCTTTTCCGTGGTGCTTGATGATGAGCAGTTGCAGAATGCGGCCAACGGCGGGCTTTATCAGATCTCCTCCCCCGCCACCTCGCTGCAAGCCCCGGCCGATGTTGAATTCACGTGGAGTGACGGCCGCCTGGAAGTCACCAAGCACTTCCGTTTTGATCACACTTACGTGGTCCGCGTAGAAACCTCCGTCAAGTTGAACGGCAGGCCCATCACCGCGGGGCTTGGCTGGCTCGGCGGCTTCGGCGATTTGACGGTGACGAACCCAGCTCCGGTGGAAACGGTTTTGACGTACTACAGTGAAGGCGGCAATTGGAAATCTTGGCGGAACGTGAAGGTGAACGGTCAAGACACGGCGGAGCCGGTGCCACAAGTGGCCGCGGCGACATCGACGCAGCCGTTGGCTTTGCGCGTGTACGTTGGCCCGAAAGACTACGACGACTTGAAGAAGATGAACCCGCCTCTTCACGGGCTCATCAATTTCGGCTGGCTGGAATTTATTGCCGAGCCCATGTTCCACGGGCTGAAGTGGCTGCACAACTACATCCCCAATTGGGGCTGGGCCGTGGTCGTCCTGACGCTCGTTATCAACACGCTCTTTTTTCCGCTGCGCATCTCAAGCTACAAGACCACCGTGAAAATGCAGCGTGTGGCGCCCGAAATCAAGGCCATCCAGGAACGCTATAAAAAGTACAAGTTTAACGATCCGAAGAAAGCGGAGATGAACAAAGAGGTGATGGCGGTTTACCAGCGCGAAGGGATCAACATCGGCGGGGGCTGTTTGCCGATGTTGTTGCAGATGCCGGTCTGGTTCGGCCTGAACACGGCGTTGCGTGGCGCCATCGAGATGCGCCATGCGCAGTGGCTGTGGATCACCGACCTTTCGTCGAAGGATCCCTACTACATTCTGCCGGTGCTGATGGGTCTTTCCATGTATCTAGTATCGAAGATGACCCCGGTAACGGCTACTGATCCACAGCAGCAGGCGATGATGAAATTTATGCCTCTGAGCATGGCGGCAATGTTCGTGGTTTTCCCGTTCTCGAGCGGCTTGGCAGTGTATATTCTCACCAGCAACGTGGTGGGTATCGTCCAGCAGTGGTACCTGAACCGCACGCATCCGGTGGTGGCACCTGCAAAGCCGGTGCGCGGGAAGAAGTCTTAAGGAGACATTTCAGAGAGGCGGACGCGGCTCCGAACGTTCGAACGACCGATGGCTCAAGAACTCATCCTCGATGGGAAGTTGGACCGGCAAGCGGCGGCCGAGGCCCTGCGCCATTTCTTGGAGAACATGGTGCGTGTCTCCGGGCTCGAGTTGAAGGTGAACGTGCGCCCGGTTTCGGCTGAAGGCGCAGCCTCGGGAGGCGACGCGGAAGTGCTCGCCGATCTCGACGGCAAGGACAAGGAGATTCTCCTGGAGCGCGGCGCGGAAGTTTTGAAGGCGTTCGAGCACCTTGCCTTCAGGGCGCTGCGTCTCGAACCTGCCTACCATGAAAAGATCCACATCGATTCTGGCGGCTACCGTGCGCTGCGTTTTGAAGAGTTACGCATGACGGCGCGCGTTGCCGCCGAGCGCGTGCAGGCTTCTCGCCAGCCATTCCGGCTGAATCCCATGTCTTCCCGCGAGCGCCGTATCGTGCATCTGGCGTTGAAGGATATAAACGGAATACGCACCGAAAGCGTTGGCGTTGGCGAGGATCGCCAGGTCGTTATCCATCCCGCGGACAGCAAACCTTCCCGGTAATTCTTCTCTGCCACAAGAAGAATGACAAGCAAGAATGCCTACCTCGTGGCCCAGCCTTGCGACAGGACGTTGCCGTCAGTGCCAAAGCGAACGCGATACGTGAAGGACGAGGGCCGGTCGCGGCGCGTTTGCACAAAACGTATGTCGGAAATTTCCACGACGGCTACACCGCCTTCTTTGTGGAAGCGCGTCACCGGGAATCGCGAGAACCACAGAACCTTCTGCACTTCGGGCAGGCGTTTGGCAACCTCGATATACGAATTCGGGGGTGCGTCGGGGTAATAGTGGTATTCAAGCGCCAGCAATTCCCCATCGTTTACCGGCTTGTCGGCAAGGTCCATACGCTGTTCGTAGACGCCGCGCGCCGTTCGAACCAGCCCGTCCCAGTGCCAAAGCGATGGCGGGAGCGGTAACGCTCCGATCGATGCGACCTGCAAGTGGTCCAGTTCAGCAAACTTTTGAATACGCAAGAGCGCGACGTGGTGCGCATAGACCGTGCAGGCCACATAGATCATCGCGGCGGCAAGACCAGCGCGGTTCCAAGTGCCGTGCTGGATCTTCACCCCCCAGCCGAGGAGTGCGGGCAGGAGGAAGACCACGGCAAAAATAACAATGGCGCCCAAAACGACTCGACCGGAAATCGCTGCGCCGACGACTTCACCAATTTGGGCGATGAGAAATGGGGCCGGCAGGAACAGCAGCCACATCCCAACGGCGCGGCCCTTCACTTTTTCGGGATGGGCGTACACCCAGGCGAGCAATTGCGGCACAAGGAAAATCGCGGTCAGCGTGAAATCCACGATGAAGATGAGGTCCCAGGCGGGGCGCGACCATTGCAGCGGCGACCAGATCATGGTGCCAAACGAGGTGACCAGGTCGAGCAAGATGTGACTCAATATGCCGACCGCGTAGATCGCGCTCAACGCCGCGAATGAGGGTGCTTCCCATTTTCGCCAGTTTGCAAACGCGCGCGTGATGCCTGCAAGGAGCAACGCCCACAGAGGAAGCATGACCAGCGAGTGCGTGATGCTGCGATGCCAGGTAACGATGAGAAGCTTATCGCTGGAAAAGAAATCCCGGATGACATCGGAATCCGGAAAAATGGCGCCGAGCATCAACGACCACGTGATGATGCGTCCGCGGTTCATCGCGTGCGCGACGAACATGTCTTCGCCCCGGAAGACGGCTTTGCCGATCAATGCGCCGGCGATGCCGTGTGTGATGGTGTCCATCGTTAGAGTCTATGCGATGCGCTGCGGACGCGGCATTCTAAGGGACGAATAGGAGCGCATTTGTCTTGGGAATGACTTTGCCGATGCGGCGCGCGGAAACGCCATGACGATCGAGAGCAGCGATGGCGGCTTCCGCGGATTCCGGCGAGATAGCGATGAGCAGGCCGCCCGAAGTTTGCGGATCGAAGAGGAGATCGCGGTATTCCTGCGGAACACTTTCGGCAAACCGTACGCAATCACCAATGAAATCGCGGTTATTCTTCAGGCCGCCGGGGAGAAATCCTTCGCGCGCGGCTTCCCGGGCTCCTGGAAAATAGCGCACAGCGGAATGATCGATTTCGAGGGACACGGGCTCGATGCTCCGCTGCGAATCCCCAAGCGCCATCTCCCGAGCGTGGCCTAGCAAGCCGAATCCCGTAACGTCCGTCACCGCGTGAATTGGAGCTGCTGCTCCAGCCTTTTCCTGAACTTCCTGCAGCGCTTCGGATGCGGGACGGTTCAGTTCTGCCATCGAAGCAATGGCCTCCTGCAGGGAGGCGGGCGCTGCGCGGTCATTCTTCAGCGCCGTTGAAAGCACGCCCGTCCCAATCGGTTTAGTCAGCAGCAGAGCGTCGCCCGCGCGCGCGCCGACGTTTCGCCAAACTCGATGCGGGTTAATCACTCCCGTCACCGCGTAGCCAAATTGAATATCGTCGTTTCGAATCGAGTGGCCGCCGATGACGCTGCATTTCGCTTCGGTCATCTTCGACAGGCCGCCGCGCATAATCTGCTCGAGAATCGCCGGATCGCCTTTGTCGGGGAAGCCCACGATCGAAAGCGCGGAAACCGGTTTGCCCCCCATGGCATAGACATCACTCAGCGCATTTGCCGCCGCGATTTGTCCGAAGGTGTGCGGGTCATCAACGATGGGAGTAAAGAAATCGACTGTCTGGACAATCGCCATTTCAGGGCTGAGCAGATACACCCCGGCGTCGTCGTTGGTGTCAAAACCAACGAGCACGTTCGGATCAGTTGGCCGCGGCAAACGGCGCAAAACGGAATCCAGCAACCCTGGACTCAGCTTCGCCGCTCAACCCGCTGCCTTGACCATGGCCGTGAGTTTCACGGATTGGGTCAAGCCGCACCTCGCTGTAACGCGCTCTAATTATAGCGAGGTGCCGCGGTTCGTGCTTGCGCGCCGGTCACGGCGACAAAGCACTCGGAAAGCGGGTTTGGAAGTCCAATAAGCCAACCCATTCGGGCGTAACCGTGATTCGCACCATGTTGGGAATCAGCGCACGAAGGTGAGTGATCCAGGCTTGGCCTTGTTCGCTCCCGAAATAGCGCTCGGCGGCCGCAGCATATTCAGGCACGATTCCTTCTACAGTGTGGAGATGTGCAGTGCCGCGGACCAAAAGCACCTTATGCGGAAAACTGTTGTCGTCGATCGTGAACGAAACTTTGGGATTCTTTGCGAGAGCTCTAAGTTTGGGCGCTTTGGGTGGAGTCCCCATGACGAACTCCCGTCCGTTCCAGTGGAACCAGATGGGGATAACCCTGGGCGTCCCATCCATCCAGACGTAGGCCAAACGGGCAGGTATTCTCGATTGCAGCAGCTCGACGGACACGGGATGCTGCAGCAGTCCGAGGTCTCCTTGCTTAACCGGCATACTGTGCTCCTTTCTTAGGGTTAGGTAGCCGAACAGACCCAGACGAAATTAGCGATTCTCTGGCCATGGATTTTGCACCTGCCAGACATCCTCAGCAAGGGATTCTAGCCGGGACTTTCGTCACTTGCGCAACCTGTACGGAAAGTGTTCTTATTCGCGGATGCCCTGGGACATCTGGCTCATCTTTTTTGTGCTCGGCGTGATTCTGCCGTGGCGCGGACGAATGCGCATGAAAAAGTTGCTGGCGATGCCGCACGTCGGCACGATGGAGCGGCTTGGACTGTACACCTCGACCATCGCCTTTCAGTGGTTTGCCGTCGCGGTAGTGGCATGGCGTGCCTGGGCGCACGGATTTACGGCCTCCCAGCTTGGTTTGACGATCCATGACAGAACCAGGATTCTGGTCGCCTCGCTTGTCGGCGCCGCGACCATTGCCGCTCTTCAGTGGCTGAACTTGCGGCGCGTGGGGAGAATTCTCCCCGAAGCGCGCGGCTCTATTCAGGCCATTGCGGAACGGATCTTGCCGCAATCCACGGTGGAACTGCTTCCCTATCTCGCGCTCGCGATCACGGCGGGACTCTGCGAGGAGTTTCTCTATCGCGGGTTCGCCATGGCCGTCCTCGCCCATGTAGGATTACAAACTTGGGTGGCGGTGCTGCTTTCTTCCGTTCTCTTTGGGCTCGCACATAGTTACCAGGGTCGCGGTGGGATAGTGATGACGCTCCTGATCGGCCTTATCCTGGGGACAAGCCGCATGGCCTACAATAGCCTGGTGCCCGCAATTTTCTGGCATAGCGCGGTGGATGTGGTCGCCGGAACGGCAGGGCCGCGGTACCTGACAGGAAGAAGGGCTGGCGTCCAGGAGAAGGAGAATCTGATACATCAGGACTAAACAGTTACTATTATGACAACAACCGTCCCAGCCGCTCCCTCGGCAGCCGTGATACGGCGCGCCCTCGGAGAATTCAAGCTCCCCACGTATGACGATCAAGTACTTCAAATTCAACAATATATAAAGATTTTGCTGACCTGGAATGAGAAGGTAAACCTGACGGCGATACGCGACCCCCTGGAGATACTTTATCGTCATTTTTGCGAGAGTATGTACGCAGCCGAGGCCATCCCCCTGAAAAACGGTCGGCTCGCCGACGCGGGGTCTGGCGGCGGATTTCCAGGCCTACCGCTGAAGATCATCCGGCCAGAATTGCAAGTTTTTCTGGTCGAATCCAACATCAAGAAAGTCACATTTCTTGCGGAAGTCATTCGTGAATTAGGACTTAAGGGCGCACAGGTACTGGCGAGACGCTACGAAGAGCTTAGCAGCGAAACAAGTTATTCTGTGGATTGGGGCTCGCGACCTCCCTGAGATTCAGAAGATTGGCGGTTGGCAGTGGGATCCCATCGAAGTACCTCATTCCTTGCGCCGCCTCCTCTTGGTGGGCACAAAGAAATCCTCAATTGCCGGCGCATCGCCTTAAAGGTGAGCGATTTCCGCTATTTCTCTAAGATACTCCCCCGATTCGCAGTGATAGGTGGCTTGCCACAAATTGATGTTCCACGTGGAACACACGGACCACCTGCGGCAGAATGTTTCACGTGGAACACTCTTTGAGAGCTTGGAGATGGCGTGATGAGTCTCTGTTCCACGTGGAACAATTCGCCCTGCGAAGCCTGATTTCCACGGGCAAATCTTGTTCCACAGGAAACATCTTGCATCCTTAAGATGGCTTTGCTAAATTTTCGCTCGGGGGAAACGGTTGGCTCGAATCATAGCGGTTGCGAACCAAAAGGGTGGAGTTGGCAAGACAACCACGGCGGTGAATCTAGCCGCTTGCCTTATCACGCTTTAATTCTGAACGAACCCTTCGAGAAGATCATTCAAAAATCACAGGTGGATGGACTAGATGTCATCCCGGCCGACAAGAACCTTGCGGGGGCGGCGGTTGAACTCGTCAGTGCGGAAAGCCGTGAATATAAGCTCCAAGGCGCCCTAAAAGCTTTACCTGAGAAATATCGCTATATCATCTTGGATTGCCCGCCTGCCTTGGATTTGCTGACTTTGAACGCTCTCGTGGCGGCGGGAGCTGTGCTGGTACCCATCCAGTGTGAATATCTGGCCCTCGAGGGTGTTTCGGAGCTTCTGGACACGCTGATGCGCATCCGGCGCACCCTGAATCCAAGCCTCGAAATCGAAGGAATTCTGCTTACGATGTATGATGAGCGGACGAGTCTATCCCGTCAGGTTGCCACGGATTTGCGCAGCTTCTTCGGAACACAAGTCTTTCAAAGCGTGATTCCGCGCAATGTCCGCCTCGCGGAAGCGCCAAGTTTTGGTAAACCGATCATTTTTTATGACATTCACAGCAAGGGCGCAGAAGGCTACACGCAGCTCGCCCAGGAGGTCATCGCCAATGCCGAGAAACGCGCTGGGACGGGGGCTCGGAGCGCTCATTCGGGAGCCTGAGCCTAAGACTTCGCCAGAGCCCACCTCGATACACCCTCAAGCAACAACCGCCAGTGGCGCCGCAAGCGCGCCGGCTCGCGACGCCGTGCACCCCGGCCCTCAACAAGTTGACATCGACTTGATCGAGCCCAGTCCTTACCAACCGCGCACTCGCTTCCGCGAAGAAGCTCTCGATGAACTGGCGCGCTCCATTCAGGCCAGCGGCATCATCCAGCCCTTGGTTGTGCGACCGATCGGCTCGCGTTTTCAGCTGATTGCGGGCGAGCGCCGGTGGCGCGCAGCGCAGCGCACCGGCTTGACGAAGGTTGCAGTAATCGTTCGGCAAGTGTCTGACGAGCTCGCCCTGGAGATGACGCTGGTCGAGAACATCCAACGTGAAGATCTGAATGCTATCGAAGCCGCGCGCGCGTTTGAACGATTGATGGAGGAGTCGCAGTTAACTCAAGAAGCTGTTGCGGAGCGAACCGGCAAGGATCGCGCGACGGTGGCAAACGCGATTCGCCTCTTGAAGCTGGAGCCGACGATTCAGGATTGGATTGAAGAGGGGAAGCTGACGGCAGGCCACGGCCGCGCCTTGCTAGCGGTGCCGGATCCGCAATTGAGGATGCGATACGCTCAACGGGCTGCGCGCGGCGGATTAACTGTCCGACAGATTGAAAAATTGGCCTCGCGGCGGTCGCGCGGCGCTCATGCGCCGGCAGAGCTCCACCCGGACGCAAACATCCGATCCGCTCTGGATGAACTCCAACGCCACCTCGGCACCAAAGTGCTTCTCCACCAGAAAACGAAAATGCGTGCGGGGCAGCTTGTGCTTGAGTATTATGACGATGCTCAGCTCATGGGTCTCTACGATCGTTTGATGAAATAGCTTCGCGGGCTTTGCGAACATACTGCCCATTCGTTCAGGCGCTTCATTCGACAACCCGTTTGCTGAGTCGCGTTGACTTATCCGCGTGTGCAGCTAAAGTAGAGTAGTCTGTGTACGGGGGGTTTTGACATGGCATGGAAGTGGCCCAGCGCGGCAAAGAGTGGCGCAAGCGAAGAATGGACAGGATTCATCGACCAGGGCGTGACGCTCGAGGGCACGTTGACGGTTACCGGCACGTTCCGCATTAACGGCAACGTAAAGGGCAACATCATCTCGGAACAAACCGTGATCCTTGGCGAAGGCGCAAAGGTCGAAGGACAGATTGAGGGCAATCGCGTGGTGATCTCCGGCCGTTTCGACGGAGTGATTTTCGCGAAGGGACGTGTGGAGATCGAGGCCAAAGGCGTGGTGACTGGAGAGGTTCACTCTCCATGCATGGTCATCGATCCGGGCGGAATCTTCGACGGGCGCTGCCACATGTTGGGATCTTCAGAAACAGCTACAACCGTGACGATTCCCATTCGCGCCGTCGGCAACGGCTGATATTCTCCCGATTTTCTTGCCGTTGATTTCAGGACAGAGTTCAAAGAATAGAGTGAAACTTCTTCTGCGTTCCAGCGTGTTCAGGTTCCCCAAAACGGAGGATTTCTCGGTGGGAACGTAATCTACTCCCGATGTTTATGCGCGCCGCGGCTCCCCCTTATATAATCATAATACAGTAATCACTTTATTAATATTCCCGGCGTGCCCGCGAACCTCTAAAACGGCGCTAGGATTCAATCGAGGGCCTGCACCTCGAAGCGTTGGTTTAGTGGAGCCGCTTCGCGAGACGCTCCAAAGTTGTCATCGCACGGCCCATCACAAGGCCAGGTTGACACGTTTAGGACGCGCGTCTATCGTTCGAAAGAGTCTTTGATGAGGGATTGCGGATGAAGATTCTCGTGCTGGGTGCCGGTGGACGCGAACACGCGCTGGTGTGGAAACTAAGACAGAGCCCGCGCGTGGAAAAAATCTGGTGCGCCCCCGGGAATGGCGGCATCGCGGCGGAAGCGCTGTGCGTGGCTATCGACGCGGGAGACGTTGCCGCGATCGTCGCGCTTGCGGAAAAGATTCAACCGGATCTGACCATCGTGGGACCGGAACTGCCACTCGTAAATGGACTGACGGACGCCTTCCGGCAGCGAAATTGGGCCATTGTAGGACCATCTCAGCAGGCCGCGCAGCTCGAAGGCAGCAAGATTTTCTCGAAAGAGTTTCTCGAGCGGCACGGCATCCCCACCGCAAAGATGTACGGCACGTATGACTCTCCCGCGGATGTCTACAGCGCGCTGAATTCCGTGGCTTGGCCAGTGGTGATTAAGGCGGATGGCTTGTGCGCGGGCAAGGGTGTTTTTCTGGCGCCAGACTTCGCCGCCGCAAAAGACTTTGTCGAAAGCGTGATGGAAAAAAACGAACTGGGACCGGGCGGGAGGCGGATCCTCCTGGAAGAGGCGCTGGAAGGCGAAGAGCTATCGTTCATCATTCTCACCGATGGAAAGCGGTATGCGCCACTTGTACCAACACGCGATCACAAGCGCGTCTTCGATGGAAATCAGGGCCCGAACACGGGTGGCATGGGGGCGTACTCCACCGATGAATTGCTGCCGGATGGTCTTCGCGAGACCATCCGTTCGACGATTGTCGAGCCGACGTTGCACGGGCTAGCGGCAGACGGCATTCGTTATCAAGGGTTCTTGTACATCGGCCTGATGCTGACAAACTCCGGGCCAAAAGTCCTGGAGTTCAATTGCCGGTTAGGGGACCCCGAAGCCCAGGCGATTCTGGCGCGGCTGGATTTTGACTTGGCCGAAATCCTCAGCGATGTTGCTGCGGGAAGGTTAGACCCGTCAAAACTGCGCTGGAGGCCCGGAGCCAGCGCCTGCGTGGTGCTGACTTCGGGAGGTTATCCGGGAAAGTTTGAGAATGGCAAGCAGGTCGACGGACTAACCGCCGTGGAGCAGATTACCGGTGTGAAGGTCCTGCATGCCGGAACGCGCCTTGTCGGAGACGCGGTCGTCACTAACGGCGGCAGGGTGCTTGGCGTTACTGCATCAGCCAGAACCATCGAGGCCGCCTTGGCCTCCGCCTATGAAGCTGCTTCAGGAATCCACTTTGAGGGAATGCACTACAGGAAGGACATCGGAGCTCACGCAACTCAACTGAAAGCCGCAGGGGATTAGAGGACATGCCGCGAGTGCAAAATCTTTTCCGCGCCCCGAAGAAGCATTTGCCGATGGAGGAGCTCTCCGAAGTCGGTGCTGTAGGCGACACCGGCTTCGAAGGCTGCGCCCACGCGCGGCCCGGGCGCGAGCGCCAGGTTTTGCTGGTGGATCGTGAGACCTTGGAGGCCATGGACCTCCGGCCGGGAATTATCCGCGAGAACATTACAACCGATGGCCTGAACGTGAACAGCCTGCAGATTGGCCAGCAGCTCGCCATCGGCGAAGCCCGTCTCGAAGTGAGTGCGGTATGCCACCCCTGCGATCAGATGGAGGCCATTCGGCCCGGACTTCGCAAAGAGCTGTGGGGGCGGCGCGGCATGTTGTGTCGCGTTCTGGTGGGCGGAGTGATTCGCCGCGGCGATTCCATCGAAAAGCTTTCCTGACAATTAGGGCTTGGGCGGTCGCCGGAGTGACGGCGCATCGGGCGGGCGATTCTTGTCTTCCTTCACTTTTTCGACAGGCTCCTCAGGCGGGACCATCCATTCGAAGCCGTGGTGCTCATCCATCGTGCCAAGAACAAACGGCGCGCCCCCAGCGATCAAGGGCAGCACGGCGCGCATAAAATCGGCGGAATCGATAGAAGCAGCCTTCTGCGCCTGGCCGCGATTGATGTTTTCCAGCACCTTGGCAAAACGCGGCTCACCCGAACCGAGATGCGTGATGTGCGGGTCGTTGCCGTGGATCAACTCGGCCAATGTGGGACCTTTCGCATCCGGAGGATAACGGCTCTCCACGATGGTGCGCGGAGCATGTTTTTCCGGCGGGTAGAGCTGTGTGAAGCGCGGCCGCTGCACACGTGTCTGCCAATACTCGCCACGAGTGGCGACTTGCTCCTGCTCCATACGATAGTCCACGACCCACACCTCAGGGCCGTAATCATTGGGAGCGTAGCCGATGATCACGATCTGGAAGATGGGATCATCGGGAGAGATTTCGAGTTTGTGGTGGAGCTGAGCGACCAGGGGACGAAGCTTCTCGAGGAAAGCGATGCCCATGGTTTCCAAGTCCGTCTCGCCCTCGCCGGGAGTGGACTGGTAACGAGGGTCGCCCCGGGTGACCCGCTGAAAATTACGGTCCAACCGAGCAGGTTGGGGATCGGCGGGAACGCGCCATTCCGAAGCTCCGAAAAGCACGCCGATGTGCGTAGCGTCGAGGTCCATTACGCGCGGTGGAATGGAATTTCGCTCCACGGGCTGATCGATGGCCGCAAAGACGATGACGTCCTTTGCCACGTGAACGATGGCCCGGCCGCCGGCGAGATTGGCGACGATTTCGTCCTCGTGCTGCTCCTGGGCAAGAGCCTCAAACGGGGACGCGCAGAGGACGCCGCACAAAAGGTAGAGCTTGATGCGCCGCGAAAAAGTCGCGCGGAGGCATAGAGCAACCCTCTGACTGCACCCCGGCATGAAACGCCGGGACTCCGCCCGTAATGAAAGTTTTGCAAGTAGCTTCACGCCAAAAGACCCATCCGGGCAAATAAACCTTTTCGTCCTCACACTATCATACCCGGGAGGCACGGACGAAAGTGCGATGTCCGCAGCGCGGCGCAAAATCTCGCTTGACTGTGCAATTGCCTTCGCGTAGCAATACAGCATCCCGTGCTTGAGCATTCCGCGCGTAATACAGGGAGCAAACATGTCACTGAGTCCCGGTGGTACTCCTGTAAGCACTTCTGCGCCGCCCGGCTCGATCGATCCTAGCATTCCCGTTATCCTGCGGATGCGGCGCGGTGCGGGATGGTTTCTGACCATTGCCATTCTCTCCGGCGTGAATTCTGTCCTGCAGATTTTTGACGCAAAGGTACGTTTCATCTTTGGCCTGGGCATAACGCAGGTGGTGGATGCCATGGCACGCGGGATGGGGCAGAGCGGAGCAATTGTAGTCGTCGTTGTCGACGGCCTCTTTGTCGTCATGCTGATCCTCTGCTCCCGTTGGGCAAAGACGGGTTCGCAGGGGGCCTTTCTCGGCGGAATGATCGCCTACGCTCTCGATGGCGTTTTGCTCTTGCTCTTCAGCATGTGGCTGGATGCGGCTGTACATGCCTACGCACTGTGGATGATCTGGCAAGGCTATACCGCGTCGCGCGAGCTGGCTCAGATGCAACAAGCAGCGCAGCCGGGACTGTCTCAGCCCAGGCTCCCCTGACCATGGCTACCAAGATTCGCGGCATCGAGGGCATGAAGTATGGCGAGCTGGACTTTGAGATCCAGCGCGGCGCAAAGTTCGTGCTTTTCCAGTATTGCATTTCCGTGGTCGTCCTCACGCTTCGGAGGCCTTCGGATATTTACTTTCTCCGGCAGGCGAAAAGGCCGCGGTGAAGGGCCTGCCGTTCACCCTGCTGCCGCTGGTTGCCGGTTGGTGGGGCATCCCGTGGGGGCCGATTTACACCAGCCAGTCCGTCTACAACAATTCATGCGGCGGCAAAGACGTCACGCAGGCAGTGGTCAATTCGCTGCGGGCGCAAGCCACGCCCGCGCAGGGCGCTTCCCCGATTCCGTCCAAGAGCTGAACGCACGGAGTTCCGCGCGACCGCCACATCGGGTAAACTATAGGCCTGATATCGTAGATGGCGGACAGGGCATGGGACTCAGAAAACCGAAAAGCATCAAGCACCATGGAAAGTCGCTCGCGGATATTCTCGAAGCCCACGAGCGATTTTTCAGCGGCAAAGACGGCGGAGTTCGCGCCGACCTGACCGGCGCGGACCTTTCTCACACGGACCTGAGCGGGACAAATCTGAGCGGCACAATCCTGCGCAACGCCAACCTCGAGGGCTCGGACTTGCGCAAGGCGAAGCTTCCCGGCGCCGATCTCTCCGGCGCAAACCTGCGCAAAGCCGATCTCCGCAACAGCGACATGACGGAAGCGATTCTTCCCGGGGCCGATTTGACCGAAGCGCAAGCCAGCGGCGTGGAATTCTTCCGCTGCGACCTTTCGCATGTGAATTTCCAGCGCGCCCATCTGCGCAACGTGAATCTGCGTTTGGCAAATGTGAACGGCGCAAAGTTTTCCGGCGCCGATATGGGCGTAGCCATCCTGCGGGAGACGGACTTGACCGGCGCGGATCTTTCCGGCGTCGACCTCTCCACCGCGCTGCTGCCCAAAGGCTTCTCGGCCCTGCAAGCCGCGAAGAAGAGTGCCTAGAGCCGACTTCAATCGGCCGTGGATAGCAATCCGCGTTTTGGCGTGGTAGCCTCTCGCGGAAGAAACCGAAACCCCGTCGTGAGTCCTGTGGCCACTCCCGTCACCCAACTCGACCGCCCGGCCCTGCGCGAACGCGTGCTGGACATAATCCGTGGCCTGCTCAATGAACTGGGCAGCCAGGGCGCGTTGCCGATGCTCAACCCCACTTCGCAACTCGACCGCGACCTGGGTCTCGGCAGCCTGGAGCGTGTGGAGCTGCTGGCGCGTCTGGAAACGGCATTCAACATACGCTTGCCGGACCGCGTTGCTTCGGAGGCCAACACGCCGGACGACCTGGCGCGCGCGATTCTGACCGCTCCGGGAACCAACGCGGAGGACGTCGAAGACGGCTCCGCAGTGCGGGCTTCGCTGACGGTTCAAAAGCTGCACCGCGCAGCCACGGATGCGGGAGTCTTCTCCGCCGAAACCCTCATCGATGTGCTGCGGTATCGCGGGGCGCACGACGCCGAGCGCGCGCACCTGTTGATCACCGAAGATAGTGATGCCGGGGAACGCAGCTTTACGCTGACCTTCAGCGACCTGTACGCCGCCGGGAACCGGTGCGCCGCGGAACTGGCGCGGCGTGGAGTGCCCGCGGGCGGACGCGTGGCGCTGATGCTGCCGACTTCCCGGACCTTCTTTGTATCCTATGTGGGGATACTTCTCGCCGGAGCGATTCCGGTCCCCATCTACCCGCCATTTCGCGCCGACCGCATCGAGGAATACGCCGCGCGGCAATCGGCGATCCTGAACAATGCGGAAGTTTGTCTGCTGCTGACGTTTCGCCGCGCCGAAGCCGTTGCCAGATTACTGCGGCCTCGCGTGCGCTCACTCTCGGGAGTTGTGGACGCGGAAAAACTGATCGAGGCGGCGGACAAAGCTCCGCCCCCATCGCCCGGCGTATCGCCGCTGCATGTCACCGGAAGCCGCGCGCGCCAGGGCAGCGATCTAGCGCTGCTGCAGTACACCTCCGGTTCCACGGGCGACCCCAAGGGCGTCATGCTCACGCATGCAAACCTGCTCGCAAACATTCGCGCCATTGGCGAAGCGGTCCAACTCGGGCGGGATGACGTCGGCGTCAGCTGGCTCCCGCTGTATCACGACATGGGCTTGATCGGCGCGTGGCTTTCACTGCTGTATTTCGGAATACCATTGGTGGTGATGTCGCCGCTGGCTTTTTTGACGCGCCCCGAGCGCTGGCTGCAGGCGTTTCACAAACATCGCGGCACGATCACCGCCGCGCCGAATTTTGCTTATGAACTTTGCGTGCGCAAGATCGCCGACAAAGACATCAAGGGTGTCGACCTCAGTTCCTGGCGCGCGGCGCTGAATGGCGCGGAGCCGGTGAATCCGGAGACGCTCGAACGCTTTGCGGAGCGTTTCGCAAGTTACGGCTTTCGCCGCGAAGCCCAGCTCCCCGTCTACGGCCTGGCGGAGGCTGCTCTTGGGGTCACCATCCCGCCGCTGAATCGCGGCCCACTGATCGATCGTGTGGAGCGCGAGACATTCGCGTCGCAAGGACGCGCGATGCCCGCGGCGCGCGAGGACGAAACGGCCATCGCATTTGTATCTTCCGGAAATGCCTTGCCGCGCCACGAAGTCTGTATCGTGGACGAAATCGGGAACGAAGTTCCAGACCGCACGGAAGGGTTCCTGTGGTTTCGTGGTCCCTCGGCGACCGCCGGCTACTACCGCAATCCCAAAGCGACCGAAGCGCTGCTGCCGCGTGGCCCGGCAACACACCCGGGGGAATACGCTTGGGTGAACTCCGGCGACCGCGCCTATCGCGCCGATGGCGAAATCTACGTCACGGGACGCGTGAAGGACATCATCATCAAGGGCGGACGCAATTTGTACCCGCACGAAGTCGAGGAACTTGCAGCGCGCGCCGATGGAATTCGCAAGGGATGTATCGTCGCATTCGGCTTGACGGACGAGGCCACGGGCACGGAAAGATTGGTCGTCGTCGCGGAGACTCGCGAGCGCGACGCGGCGCGGCGCGCATCTCTCGCTTCTGCCGTGACGGATCTTGTATCGCGAGGCTTGGGGCTTCCGCCGGATCGCGTGGAGTTGATCCCCCCGGGGAGCATCCCGAAAACCTCGAGCGGAAAATTGCGCCGCGAAGAAACCAGGCAGCTCTATCTTGCGGGGACTCTTTCCGCTGCCCGGGCGCCGGCCTGGCTGCAAATCGCGCGCCTGGGAGCCGGGAGCGCCTTGCGCAACCTCCGCCGCGAAATTCATGCCGGCGCAAAGCGCGGGCTGGAGATCTTGTACGGGGTGTATTGCAGCGTGATGTTTTTGCTTTGGATCGTTCCGGCCTGGGTGGTGGTGCAATTCATCAAGGATCACCAGAAGGCGGGACGCTTCACCTCTTCTGCTCTCAAGCGCCTGTTCGCGCTCGTTGGGTGCGACGTGCGCGTCGTCGGCAAGGAATACATGGAAACGCCTGGCGCAAAAATCTACGCGTCGAATCACACGAGTTATTTCGACGTGTTGCCTGTGATGCTGGGGCTGGGCGTGCCTTATCGCTTCGTCGCGAAAATGGAAGTCGGCAGGATGCCCTTCATCGGCACGTTCTTGAAGCAGATGGGCCATCTCAAGTTTGACCGCAGCGATCCGGAATCGCGATTGCGTCAGGCTGACGAAATGGAAGAATTCCTGCGCAACGGCGAATCTGTCTTTGTTTTTCCGGAAGGCACCTTCACCAGCGAGGACGGCGTGCGGCCGTTCCAGCTTGGCGCGTTCAAGGCCGCGGTGGCGACGGGCGCTCCGATCATCCCCGTGTCTCTTGCCGGGACTCGCAGGTTTCTGCGCGACGGCACTTACTTGCCTCGGCCGACCAGTGTCACCATCACGCTGTCGCCGCCAATCTATCCACGCACTGCGGCTAACACAAGTAATTCCGACGATTCTGCGGGCTGGCACGAATTAATTCGTCTGCGCGACGCCACGCGCGAGGCCATCGTCCGCCACTCCGGCGAGCCGCTCCTGTAAGTAAAGCTCCGAGCCCATCTGTCAACTTCCTGACACGGCAAGAATCTTCGGTAGTACCTGGCTACAAATCTACACACGAAATATTTTCAAGGATCTGCAACTTCGCTTTCCCGGCCAGCATCTCTAGGAAAGACAAGACAGACTATTGCGGATCGCTGTCTCCCTGCCTGAGGCACACCGCGAAACGCCTGGCCGCGCTCGGATCCTGCGGTCCTGCGCAGAAGACTAAATTTATTGGAGGGTTTATGAAGTGGAAGTTAGTAGTGTCTCTGTTGGCTGTGCTCTCGTTCCTCGGTGCTACTGCCCGTGCGCAGGAAACATCAAGGATTGATGTTTTCGCGGGATATTCTTATCTGCAAGTGAACCCCGGCTTTCGCGGCGTCGATAGCTTCCATTCACATGGCGGGAGCGCCTCGGTCGCCTATAACGTCAAGTCCTGGCTAAGCGGTGTGGCGGACTTCGGCGGATACAACCAGGGCACCGTCCCGGCCACCCGCAACAGCGGCACGATCGGCACCTATCTGTTCGGGCCGCGCGTGTCTTACCGCCATTTCGGCAAGATCACGCCTTTCGGACAGGTACTCTTCGGTACGGCACACGCCAACCGGTTCGTTTTTGGCACAATCGGCACACAAAATGCATTTGCCATGACCGCGGGCGGCGGTGTGGATTACCAGCTGTTTAATCACTTCGCCGTTCGTGCCTTTCAAACGGAATACTTGTTGACCAGATTCCCCGTGGGAACGGTAATAAGAGGAGGCCAGACGCAGAACAACTTGCGCGTCTCCACCGGATTCGTTGTCCGGTTCTAACACATAACCACACAGCATCGGTTGCCCGGTGCAGGCAGAGGGGCCGCGTTCAAGGCAGACGCGGCCCCTTGCACTTTTCAGCGAACGCTTTGCTCGCAGGACTTGTGCAAGTTTCGCAAATTGGACTATCGCGGAGCTGTCTATTGATGGAAAGGACCGCCTTGAAAGTAAGGCGGCCCTTCTTCTTGCCCCTCGATTGTGCAGTTGGCCCAAACCTCAGTGTTGCATGGTGTAGATCACGGTGATGTACGTATCGATTTCGACGGCCTGGCCGTTGAGAATCGTCGGCTTATAGCGCCATTGCTGGACCGCCTCCACGGCCGACCGCTCTAAGAGCGGGTCACCGGCGACAATCTCCAGGGACCTAACCGTACCATCGGTCCCGATGATGGCGCGCAATTGCACGCGCCCTTCGCGATGCGTTTGCTTTGCCAGCGGCGGATAGACCGGCTCAACCCGGTGGATCAGCATTGCCGGATCCAGATGCGTCATGCGCACGACTTGCGGCCGTGTCGCCTGGCGTTCCGTATTGGGCGGCGTCAAGACTCTCTGTCTCGAGTCCGACAAAGGGATGACTCCGTCGATCGCACCAGGAATGCCATCTCCAATCCCTTCGGGTGGCCCAGCAGGTGATGACGAGTCCCGCGTAATGATCGTGGGAGGGATGTTAGTTGGCGGGCAGAAACGGCACGGGTCTTGCGGTCCATGCGGATACGGACGTGGCGCGCCGGAATTGTGTGTCGCGTTACGGTATGGAGAATACGGCGGAACGGGTGTTGCATACGCGTACGCGATGCGCTGCGGCTTGCCGAACAGAGGCAGGACGATGAGCGCGGCAAGAACCGCGCATTGCACAACGATGGAAATCGCGAGCGCACGGCGGCGGACGCGGCGCTCCCGGCTGCGCTGTCCGGCATCGCCTTCGACAAGACATCCGCGCAAAGAACCAAGTCCTGCTTTCGGCACATCTTCAGGAACGGTTCGCGGTTCGAGAGACATCACACACCTCCACAGAATTTGCTGCGAGTGTTGACCCCGACCGGGTCGGGGTCACTCAGAACGGCATTGCAGAAATTTTGCGGCGCCGATTTCCTGGGGGTTGCTCTAGATCTCCAGGAGACCAGCGCCGCGCTCGCAGGGATGTGAGGTTGCGCGCGTCCTCACTGCGTTGGACACCGAGAGTATGCACAAGTTCCCGTGGTCTATCGAAAGTACGGCCTCGGCAGTCAGGCAAGAAAGCTTCCAAAACCCACAAACTACCAGTAACTGTATTGTAATAAATAAGTTGCAGACGCCGTATCCGCGCGTCGTTCTTATGCATCTTATTCCCTGTGGACGTGGATCTGAGGAGGAAAGCCCCGATGGACCGGCATAATGTAGAAACAGTAGGAGTTCGCCGCACGGGCTGGGCCGCTCTGGACCGCGATCCGCAGCAGGACACGGTGGAATTCATCTGTCCGCACTGCGGCGCGCGGGACAAGAAGAATGCCCGGCGCGAGCGTGCGCTATATCATTTCACGGATGGTTTTTTGCAGGATTTGCAAGGCGAAGTGACGCAGTGCCATGCCTGCAAACAATCCTTGCGCGTGGTTCCGATCGTGATGTTGCACGATCAGGATGAAACTCGCCGCTTCGAAGCTGTTTTTTCCGATGAACAGCTGGTGAGTTCGCTCTAATTCTGCCCTTCATTGCAGAACATCAGGCGGGCGTCCCGATTCGCTCGGGGCGCCCCGCCAATCACAGCGTCAGGAATTAGTGGCGATCGTGGTCGTGATCATCCCAATCGCGATCGGAATGCCAGCGATGGCCATCTTCGTCCCACCAGCGGTGCCGTTGGTTCCAGCAGTGTTCTCGCGCTTCATGCAATTCGTGCCGCGCATGCTCCGCCTGCCTGCTGTTCCCGCCGTGATGCTCGACGGCTTCGTGCAGTTTGTGGTCCGCCTTGGCGATGCGGCGCTGGCAGCCGCGGTCGTCATCCGCGAGTGCACTCGGCGCACCGCTAAAGGCCACCAGTCCAACGAACGCCACAGTCGCGAGCATTGCCTTCCCGAAAAAGTTCTTCCCTCCCGTTTGAAGTTTCATGTTCTCTCCATCCTCCCATATTCTCCCTGGCTGGAAGGGTTTAGGTCCTAAGTTGTAAAACACCGTAACGGAGAGAATGTAGCAAGCGCTGGTCCATACCATACACAATTGAAACTAAACAATTTGTAGGTAGCTGAGGATCAGTAAGCCTGCAAAAACGGGTCGGCGTCCATGTGGTATTTCTCGAGCCCGGCACGGATGTACTCAAACGCTTGGTCCACGGTATCGGCGAACTGCAGCATCTTGTACTCGTCCTCGTTAATCATGCCCCATCGCACCATGGCCTTCCAATTCAGGACTTCATCCCAATACTTTCGGCCGTAGATCAGGATAACGTTCTGCTGGGCAAGTTTCCCGGTTTGCAGCAGTGTCAGCATTTCCCAAAGTTCGTCCATCGTCCCGAAACCGCCTGGAAAAACGATGAGCGCCTTGGCGATCTGCGCGAACCACAGTTTGCGCATGAAAAAGTATTTGAAATTAAAGCTCAGCTCCGGGCTGATGTATGGATTTGCAAATTGCTCGTGCGGCAGCTCGATCGAAAGCCCCACGGACTTTCCGCCCGCTTCATAAGCTCCGCGATTCGCCGCTTCCATAATTCCCGGCCCGCCGCCGGAACAAACTACGAATCGCCGCGGCTTCGGTCCCAGCGCCAGCGACCAGGTTGTCAGCTTGTGCGAAAGCTGCCGCGCTTCTTCGTAATAACGCGACATCTCCAGCAAGTTCTTCGCGTGACGCACGTCCGCGCGGTGCTTGACCCGCTCTGCCGCGGACATCTTCTTGGTATTCTCGCTTTTCAGCCGCGCGGATCGCTCCTGCGCGGTGTCGCGTGATTCGATGCGCGCCGAACCGAACATCACGATGGTGTCCACGATCCCCTCTCTCTTGAGCTGCACCAGCGGATGGATGTACTCGGCCAGAATGCGGATCGGCCGCGCCGGTGTGCTGTTCAAGAATTCTGGATCTTCATGCGGCGCTTTCGGCGCGTGCTGGGGCTTCAGTTCTTTGCCGTCGAACATCGGTCTTTTCTCCACTTGAGGCGAACCTTGATTGTAGGAATCGCGGCGCCTTGCGGCAACGTCTTCCGCTGGACATGCGTCGAATCAAGTACAGTGTAGTGTAGGGGCTTTAACCCCTCGACGTGTTGCACTGAATTGGGCGCCGGCTAAATCCTGTGGCACCAGGTAATCCGAATGATCCGAATCGCAGGTGCCTCCCTAGCTCTGACGCTTCTTCTGGTTCTGGCTGACGCTCCCGCCAGCGCGCAGGCCCCTTCTGGGCCGATTGCACGCAAACCCGGCGCCGAGGTGCAACAGCCTCCCAAAAACACGCAAGCCAAGGTCAAAGTGCAAGTCGCCCTGGTAAATACGCCGGTCACGGTGCGCGATGGCCGTGGCGACATGGTTCACAATCTGGAGGCCCACGATTTTCACATTACAGACAATGGCGTAGCCCAGCAGATCTCCCACTTCGATCTCGGCGGTGACCCCATCTCTTTGGTGATCCTGGTCGAGACCAGTTCGCGCATCGCTCCCCTTCTGCCGGAGATGCGCAAAACCGGCATTCTCTTCACGCAAACCGTGATGGGGCCAACGGGCGAAGCCGCCGTGGTGGGCTTCAACGACTCCGTAGACAAGCTCCAGGATTTCACCACGAACGGCGACCTGATCGAAAACAGCATCGCGCATCTGGGACCAGGGACATCGGGCTCGAAACTCTACGATGCCATGTCCGTGGGCGTGGAAATGCTCTCGGGCCGTCCCCAGGCGACCGCGGATAGGCCCGGGCGCCGCCGCGTGCTGATGATTCTCTCCGAGGCCACCGATGCCGGCAGCGAAGCAAAGCTGGGCGAAGTGCTGCGGCAAGCGCAGCTCGCCAACGTGACGATTTACAGCGTCGGACTTTCCACCACGCGCGCCGAACTCCAGGCCAAACCAAAGGACACCCGTCCGCAAATCACCCCGCCCGGCACATTTCCGCTGCCCCCACAGCCCGGCGTCCCGCAAACCCCCACTAGCGAAGAAAACCGCTACGGTAATATTGACCTACTGGCACTGGCGGTTTGGGCCGTGCAGCACATTCACGATCAAGTGAAAGACCACGCGCTCGAAGTCGCCGCCACGGCCACCGGCGGCGCCCACCTCTCCACGTTCAAGGACCGCTCCATCGAAAAAGCCATCGACGAAATCGGCGGCGAGCTGCACTCGCAATACACCATCAGCTATGCCCCAAGTGGCTCGGATGCCGCCGGCTACCACGAAATTAAAGTGAATGTCCTTCGCAGCGACGCGAAAAACTTGAAAGTCCGCGCACGGCCCGGCTACTACCTCGCTACTCCAGAAAGCTGACCTGGCAATCAGCCTTAAGCAATCTGCTTCCAGAAGTTGGCGTCGCGAGACGCGATTAACGCGTCTTTGCGCGCGTTCCAGCGAAGAAAGTGGCGCGTGTGCGTATGTTCGGTATGAGCGTCGCGGCTGGCCCACACTTCGTGCAGCAGGAGTGCGCCGGGCGTATCAAGGCAGCGGTGCAAGTCGTAGCGAAGGCAGCCATCTTCTTTGCGCGAGGGACCGGCCAGCGCGCGGAGTTCCGCTTCGAGCAGCGTCTCCTGGCCTTCGCGAGCACGCAGAAGAACGGTGAGCGTGACGGAATCCTTTGGAAGCTTCTCGTTTCCCCTTGAGCGTGTTCTGCGTGGGACCCTCTTCTTGCCGGAACGCCTGCGTGCTGCCCTCTTTGCTTTGCGTTTGGCCATAATGGCCGGGATTCTAACCTAAACCGCCCAACGTGCAAGCACTTCCACCCCGCCAGCTACCCAGAGCAAAGAGAGGGCTCTCCCCGGCCGCGCTGAGCCCTGATGGAGCCATCTCGCTGCCTCTAGTCTGCAAACCCGGAAGGATTCAGTTCATCTGGAATCTTGCTTTTTTTCCTGGAGCAGGCCAACCCAGTATTCAGTTAACCATTAAGTCCTTTAGATGCAACACTTACAAAAACAGGGGGTGGGGTATCCTTCCTAATTTGGAACCAGCCGCTCCAACCGTGCTGACGGCCTTGCTCAATCCTCTTGCAGAAAAGCGATGTCAACCGGCGACGGGACTTCGACAACCTGCCCCGTAGCCGTCAGGCCGCCCGTCGCGGGATCAATCTTGAAAACGACAATGTTGTTCGAGAACTGGTTCTCCGCCAGCAGGTATTTGCCGCTCGGATCGATGGCAAAGTGCCGCGGCTCCTTGCCACCCGTCGGAATCCCCCCGGCCGGCGATAGAGTTCGGTTTCCCGGATCGATGGAAAGAATCGCAATGCTGTCGTTTCCCCGGTTGGAGACGTAGAGAAACTTTCCGTTTGGGTGCACGGCGGTTTCGGCCACGTCGTTCCGGCCGGAGAATCCCGGTGGCAACGTCGACGCCGTTGCAATTTCCTTGAGCGTCCCCTTTTTCGCGTCGTATGCAAACGACGTCGCCGTCGAGCTCAGTTCGCTCACCGCAAAAACAAATTTCCCATTCGGATAAACCACCGCGTGCCGCGGTCCAGATCCAGCTTTCAATCTGGCGAACGCGGGTTCATTCGGCGTGAGCGTGCCGCTCGTGCCATCGAACTTGTAGACCAGCACTTCATCCAAGCCCAGGTCTGCCACCAGCGCGAAGCGATTGTCCGGTGACGTCTCAATCCAGTGTGCGTGCGGCGCTTCCTGGCGCTCTTTGTTCGGACCCGTGGCGCCCTGGTCTTTCACCAGCGCGGTGTGTTCTCCCAGCCGACCATCCGCCAAAATCGGAAAAACCGCAATCGTCCCCGAGCTGTAGTTGGCAACGAGGAGGTACTTGCCGGTTTTGTCGAACGACAAATAACACGGATCCTCCCCGAGCGACGAAATCTGATTCAGCAGCGTCAGCTTCCCGCTCTTCGCATCAGTCGCAAAAGCACTCACCGCGCTCGCTTTGCCCGCTTCGTTCGCCGCATACAAGAATTTCCCGCCGGGATGCACCGCCACCCACGACGGGTCCGGCGTCTCCGCCGCAACACCCTTTGGCGTTAGCTTCCCGGTGTCCGCATCAAACTCGTACTGGTAAATTCCTTTACTCTCCGTTTTGGTCGTGTACGTCCCGACGAAAACGAGATACTTGCGATTTGCAGTGGACTGATTGGCTGATCCGCTGGCAACCGAGTAAACGAGTGGAGCAATAAGAAGAGAAATGGCAAAAATTCGGCGTCTAATTTTCATGGGAAAGTAGTGTAACGCAGGCCCAAACAGAAAAGGGGCACGAGTCCTCGTGCCTCAAAACTATTTTCCGCGTCGCGGATTTATTTTTTCTCTTCGTCGTTTTCTTCCTGCAGCACAGCAGCGGCGGCGACGGAGTCGTCGTCATCGAGCCGCAACAAACGCACGCCCTGTGTCGAGCGGCCCGCTTCGCGAATCTCGTTCGCATGAACGCGGATCACTTTGCCGTTATGCGTGATGATCATGACGTCGGATTCTTCGGTCACTTGCAGCGTGGCCACGACGTACCCGTTGCGGTCCGTCGTCTTCATGTTGACCACGCCCTTGCCGCCGCGCGACGTGATGCGGTACTCCGCAAGCGGCGTGCGCTTGCCGAAGCCTTTCTCGGCCACGGTTAGCATCAGTGTCGTCAACGACTCCTTGATCTGCTCGTTCTCGAGCTCCTCGAGATTCTGCGTGGTGATCTTGTGCTCCTTAGCGATGATCTCGAAGTCCGGCTGCACCGCGTCCATGCTCACGACGTAGTCGTCCTTGTCGAGGTCCATCCCGTTGACGCCGCCGGCATTGCGGCCCATCGGGCGCACTTCCGTCTCGCGGAAGAGGATCGCCTGGCCCTCGTGGCTGGCCAGGAAAATCATTTTCTTGCCGTCGGTCAGTTTCGCGCCGATCAACTCGTCCTTGCCGTCCAGAGTGACGGCGATGATGCCGGTCGAGCGCGGGTTGGAAAATTCCGTCAGCGCCGACTTCTTCACTGTGCCGCTCTTCGTGGCCATGAAGACGAATTTGTCCGCTTCTTCCAAATTACGCGCCGCGACCAGCGCGGTGAGCTTTTCGTCTTCTTGGAATTTGACCAAGCTGGAAATCGCCTTGCCGCGCGTGGCCGCGGCCGCCTCCGGCAACTCGTACACCTTCAGCCAGTAAACTCGGCCCTTCGACGTGAACAGCAAAATGTAGCTGTGCGCCGAAGCGATGAAGAGGTGCTCGACGAAATCTTCTTCCTTCGTCTTCGCGCCGATGCGCCCCTTGCCGCCGCGCGACTGGTGCCGGTATGTATCCGCCGCCGTGCGCTTGATGTACCCCGCATGGCTGACGGTAATCAGCATCTCCGTGTCGGCGATCAAGTCTTCGAGCTTGATCTCATCGACCTTGTCGACGATCTGCGTACGGCGGTCGTCCCCGTAGGCTTTGTGCACTTCGCGCAACTCGCCGACGATGACCTGCTTGAGTTTCTTGTCGCTTGCCAGAATCTCGCGCAACTCGGCGATCAATTCACGGATGGACTTCAATTCCTTGATAATTTCGTCGATAGATAGCTGCGTCAGCCGATGCAGTTGCAATTCGAGGATGGCGTCGATCTGCGCATAACTGAGGCCGAGCGCGTTTCCACGGCCAGCCGCTTCGATTTCCGGCGCTCCCTGCGCGCGGTACTTTCGGCCGTCCAGCTTCACGCCCTCAATTTTCTTCGACTTCCCGCTTTCCGTGATGGTGACGTCTTGTTCGCTGAAATACTTGAACAGGTTTTCCTTGGCGTCCACGCGGCTGGAAGAACCGCGGATGATGCGGATCACGTTGTCCAGGTGGTCCAGGGCGATCTGATAGCCGAGCAAAATGTGCTCGCGCTGTTCGGCTTTCTTTAGCTCGAAAATCGTGCGGCGCCGGATTACATCGATGCGGTGCTCGATGAAGAGCTTGATCATCGCGATCAAACCCAGTTCGCGCGGCTGCCCGGCAACGATGGAGAGCAGGATCATGCCGAACGATTCCTGCATCTGCGTGTATTTGAAAAGATTGTTCAGGATGAGCTGCGATTCTTCGCCGCGCTTCAGCTCGATGACGATGCGCATGCCTTCGCGCGAGGATTCGTCGCGCACATCGGAAATTCCTTCCAGTTTTTTCGTCTGCACCAGTTCGGCGATGCGCTCGATCAGCCGCGCCTTGTTCACCTGGTACGGAATCTCCGTGATGATGATGCTTTCGCGGTCTTTGGTGGTTTCTTCGATGGCGGCCTTGGCGCGCATGGTAAAGCTGCCGCGGCCCGTTTTGTAAGCGGCTTCGATGCCTTCACGGCCCGCGATGTACGCCCCGGTCGGGAAGTCCGGGCCCGGTACAATCTTCATTATTTCTTTCAGCGTCGTATCGGGCTTTTCGATGAGCAGAATCGCTGCGTCCACGATCTCGCGCAAATTGTGCGGCGGGATGTTCGTGGCCATGCCGACGGCGATGCCGCTCGCGCCATTGACGAGCAGATTCGGGATGCGCGACGGCAGCACCACGGGCTCTTCACGCGTCTGATCGAAGTTCGGAATGAAGTCGACGGTTTCTTTTTCCAGGTCGGCAAGAATGTCTTCTGAAATTTTCGCGAGGCGCGCTTCGGTGTACCGCATGGCCGCCGGCGGGTCGCCGTCAACGGAGCCGAAGTTTCCCTGCCCGTCGACCAGCGGGTACCGCATGTTGAAGTCCTGCGCGAGACGCACCATCGCGGGATAAATCACCGCTTCACCGTGCGGGTGATAGTTGCCGGAAGTGTCGCCGCAGATCTTGGCGCACTTGCGGTAGCCGCGGTTGGAGGCCAGGCCGAGGTCGTTCATGGCCACCAGGATGCGCCGCTGCACCGGCTTCAACCCGTCGCGCACGTCGGGCAGCGCGCGCGCGATGATCACGCTCATCGCGTAGTCCAGATACGACTTCCTCATTTCTGCTTCGATATCGATCGGAAGCAGTACCGATGTATTTGTCTCGTCCGCCATTTCCCCTCGCTGTAGCTGAAATTCTTCTTTGTAGGGGCGCAGCATGCTGCGCCCCTACAAGCAATACCTATCGTTTGGCTGCGTGTTCCAGCACGTAAGCCTTCACCGTGTCAAAGGCGTCCGCCGCATTCGTAAACCGCCGCGCCGCAAAATGCTCTTCGAGTTGCCGCAAAAACACATCGCGCTCGTCATTGCCAGCAAACTCAACCGCCGCGCCACGCTCGTTATCAGGCGAAGTTGTCGGCATCGCGCGGAACCCGCTGCAACGCAATCCCCGCAGCCCCGGCAATGTCGTCCATCCCAGTTGATAAAGCATCGGAATCTGGTTAAATATCCAAATTCACGACTTCCAGCGCGTTGTCCTCGATGAACTTGCGGCGCGCCTCCACGTTTTCGCCCATGAGCGTCGTGAAAATATCTTCGGCCGCGACCGCGTCTTCCAGTTTCACTTGCAACAGGGTGCGCGTGTCGGCGTTCATGGTCGTATCCCACAGTTGCTCGGCGTTCATTTCACCCAGGCCTTTGAATCGCGTGATGGTGAAGTCTTTTTTGGCATCTTCCACGACGTAGTTGAGCACGTCGGTCGCCTTTTCCTTCGTCACCTTATCGCCATTACGCGCCACGGTGAAGGGCGGATGGTTGAACTCTTCGATTTGTTTAGCCAGCCCGCGCATTCGCTTGTATTCCGCGGTCGAGGCCACCGCCCAATTGATCTTCTGGCCATGCGGAGGGCCAAACTGGATTTCGTACAAGCTGTGTTCTTCGTCGAAGATGATTTTGCCCTCGAGTTTCAGCTTGGTCTTCTCCAGTTGCTTCAACAGTTTTTCCAGCGCCTTCTTGTCCTCGAAGTCCGTCTTCTTCTCCAGGCCGCTTTCGGCGAGCAGTTCGACGAGCGCGTGTTCGCGCAGCCTGCGGCCGAGTTTTGCCGCGGAGGCTTCATACTCCTGCACATTCAGCAAGAATGAAGTCAGCCGCGCGCCCTCAAGATTCACGCCTTCCTTGGCTTTCACGACATGGTCTTCCGTGGCGCGCTTCATCAGCTCGCGCGCGAAATCACGCTCGTCGCGGATGTATTTCTCCGTCTTCCCGCGCTTCACGCGGTACAGCGGCGGCTGCGCGATGTAGATGTGCCCGCGATCGATCAACTCCTTCATGTGGCGGAAGAAAAACGTCAGCAGCAGCGTGCGAATGTGGCTGCCGTCGACGTCCGCATCGGTCATCAGAATGATTTTGTGATAGCGCAATTTTCCTGCATCGAAATCGTCTTTGCCGATGCCGGTGCCCAGCGCTGTGATGATGGCGCGAATTTCTTCGTGGCCCAGCATCTTGTCGTAACGCGCCTTTTCAACGTTGAGAATTTTGCCCTTAAGCGGCAGGATCGCCTGATATTTTCGATCGCGGCCCATCTTCGCCGAGCCGCCGGCGGATTCACCCTCGACGACGAACAGTTCGCACCGCGCGGGATCGCGTTCCTGGCAATCAGCGAGTTTTCCCGGCAGGCCGCTCGAATCCATCGCGGATTTGCGGCGCGTTAATTCGCGCGCTTTGCGAGCAGCTTCGCGGGCACGGGCCGCGTCGATGCACTTGGAAATGATGCGGCGCGCCACGGTCGAATGTTTGTCAAACCATTCGCCGAGCTTCTCGTTGACGAGCTGCTCGACGTCACCCTTGATGTCGCTGTTGAGCTTGCCCTTGGTCTGTCCTTCAAACTGAGGTTGCGGCAGGCGCACGCTGACCACGGCGACGAGGCCTTCACGAACGTCATCGCCCGTGATGGTGACTTCGTCTTTTTGTTCCTTCAGCATGCCTGCCGACGACGCGAAGTTGTTGATCGAGCGCGTCAGCGCCGACCGGAAGCCGGAAAGGTGCGTGCCGCCGTCGACGGTATTGATCGTGTTGGCGAAAGCAAAAACGTTCTCACCATAAGTATCGTTGTACTGCAGCGCGATTTCGATTTCGACGGTACCGCGCTTCCCCTCGATATAAACCGGCGAATCATGCAGCGTGGCTTTTCCGCGATTCAGATGCTTGACGAACTCCGTGATGCCGCCGGTGAACTTGAATTCCGCGGTCTTTTCCGTGCGCTCATCGGTGAGCGTGATTTTCAAGCCCTTATTCAGAAAGGCCAATTCGCGCAAGCGCTGCGCCAGAGTGTCAAAACTGTAGACGGTCTTTTCGAAAATTGTCGCGTCGGGATGGAAGGTAACTTTCGTCCCGGTCTTGCGCGTCTTGCCGGTCTGCTTCAGCTTGTTGGTGGGCTTGCCTTTTTCGTAAGTCTGTTCCCACACCGCGCCATCACGCGAAATCTCCAGCTCCAGCCAGTCGGAGAGAGCGTTGACGACAGAGACGCCCACGCCGTGGAGACCACCGGAAACCTTGTATGTGTCGCTGTCGAATTTTCCGCCGGCGTGCAGCACCGTGAGCACAACTTCGGCTGCGGGGCGTTTCTCCGTCGCATGCATGTCCACGGGGATGCCGCGGCCGTTGTCCACCACGGTGACGGATTCGTCGGCATGCACGGTGACGTTAATCTCATCCGCATAACCGGCCATCGCTTCATCGACCGAATTGTCCACCACTTCCCAAACGAGATGGTGCAACCCCATCTCGCCCGTCGAGCCAATGTACATCGCGGGGCGCAGACGCACGGCCTCCAGGCCGCCGAGAACTTTGATCGATTTTGCGTCGTACTTGTGGCCGCCTTGCGGCGTGCTGCTCACGTTTTCTTCCTTATCGCCCATGTCTTCTCCTGGCGTTGCGATTGCCGACGTAGACCTGCGGCGCTGAACGGACCCCGAGCCATTCGGAGCAAGCGTCCACGCTCAAAACTCGTTTTCTGTGAAGCAAGCAAGGCGTGTTTGCGGAATTTTCCGTGCGTCGCCTTACCCTGTGATTCCGGTTTCGCCGGGCGAATCCGAAACTCGTAGGGTTCCTGCTCCATCCCATCTCGCGCAGCGAGACGTGGCGAAGACTCATGTTTCTCCAGGTCAGTGGCCCCGAGCTCCTGGCGCGAAGCCCAATTTCTGGGTCACATTTACCTGGCGGACGTGTCGATCTGAAGGAGACTTCTAACGAATCGACAACACCGTAAGTATAGCCCAATTGAAGGACATTCTCAAGGCAGGAGGGTGCCATCGGCAAGTCTGTAACGCTTTTGTTTTCTACTATTTATGTATTCTTCTGTTGGTTTTGGCAGAGTTCGCAGTGAGTTCTAGTTTGGCGTGAAATCCGATCGGTTTTTCGCTGGCACTGGTGTTTCCAGCATCTGCCGAATGGTTGGAGATCGCGGGGAATCAAATGCGCATGGGCATGATGATGTAGCGGTAGCGGTAGGACTCGTCGGCGAGCGGGCGCATCTGCCCGGCGGATTGTTCATCCTTCAGTTCGATGCTGATCGGGCCATCGGCCGCGGCGCTCAGAAAATCCAGCATGTAGCTGGAATTAAAACCGATGGCGATGGGATCGCCTTTGAATTCTTTCTCGATGGTTTCTTTTGCCTCGCCGTATTCCGGGCTTGAGGCGGAGATTTCGATGCCTTCTTTCGAAACGGCCAGCTTCACGGCGTGGGAGCGTTGATCGGCAAGCTGCGAGACGCGGCGCACCGCATCGCTCAATTCCGCCCGCTCGATGACCACGCTCTTGTTGTTGTCCCGCGGAAGTACCGCTTCGTAGTTCGGGAATTGGCCGGTGAGAATGCGCGAAATCAGCAGCCGATGGCCGACCTGGAAAAAGAGGTGGCTTTCGTCTTTTGCAAATTCGATGTGCGCGTCGGAGCCGACGGCGCTGGAAAGTTTTTCAACTTCGTCCATGGCCTTCTTCGGAATGAGCACTTTTACTTCGCCATTCAGTCCTGCAAGTTTGTGATCCGTCTCCGCGAGCGCCAGTCGGTGGCCGTCCGTCGCCACCATCGCCAGCGTGTCCGGCTTCAGGATCAGCAGGCCGCCGTTCAACGTGTACCGCGACTCTTCCATCGAGATGGCGAATTTCGTTTTCCTAATGAGGTTCTCAATGATCGCGGGGGGAATTTTTACCAGCGCGTGGGGCATGACCGGCAGTGCCGGGAAGTTTTCCTTCGCCATGCCCACCAGTTTATATTTCTTCTTATCGCAGACGATCTCCACCCAGTGATTCTCGAGTAGCTTGACCTTGATCTCGCCTTCGGGAAGCAGGCGCACGAGTTCCAGAAGTTTCTTGGCAGGGATGGTCCCGGCGCCTTCTTTCTTGATCTTGGCTTCGCACGACGTGCGAATGCTCAGCTCAAGGTCGGTCGCCGTGATCGTCAACTGGCTCCCCTTGGCCTCCACCAGCAGATTCGACAAAATGGGAATCGTGGTCTTGCGCTCTACGACACCCTGCGTCGTCGAGAGTTCGTTCAACAGCGCGGACTTTGTGACGCTGAATTCCATCGCTTGATATTCCTCGCGTGCCGTTCCAGGTCCGTTCATTGTGAAGTTACCCTCAACTAGGGCGGCGCTAACGCCCTCCGTAGCCTCAATTCTGCCGCTGCGGTACTGTACTCGCTTTTTGGCAAAGTATAAAGTCCGCCGCGTGCCTCCGCACTGTGGAAATAGGTGGGAAACACAACTTCTCCTCCTGCACTTGCCGTTAAAATCCAAGAGCAATAATCCACAACAACAATCAGCACCGCAGGATTTTTCTAAAATTAGAAAACTATAAAGCTTGTTGTTGTGATGAGCGCTGTGAATCTGTGGAAACCTCAGTAAACTCCTATGCCGATGACAGGTTACAAAGTTGAGTTGCAGGTGGCGCTTTGTGAGAATCTCGGAAAATAGAGCCCCTACTGGCGAGTCGGTTGCGAAATTTAGAATCTAGTCCACTCCCATCAACAAATTTTCCGCACCTTTCTCAAGCCTTCTCCACAGGACATGGGTACGTCATTGCGAGCAAATCTTTGGAAAGATCAGAAACCACGGCGCACAACACTTGCAGAAAGAAAGTGTGCAGCGCCAGCGGGAAAAGCGGGCTGCGTTTCGGAATAAGGAGAGAGGGAAAAGTTAGTGGCTTACTGCAGTGCGTCCATCAGCCGCGTGATCGTGCGGTTCAGGTCTTTGTCCGACCGCCGCAACTCTTCGATCTTGTTGATCGAATGCAGCACCGTGGTGTGGTGCTTGCCGCCGAATTGGCGGCCGATCTCCGGAAGCGAAGCGGTGGTGAGTTGCTTGACGATATACATGGCCACTTGTCGCGGAAAGGCGATCGCGCGGGTGTTACTGCGGACCTTCAGGTCCTGCTCCCGCAGATTGAAATGCTCGCTGACGCGTTTCTGGATCAGGTCGATGGTGACGCGTTTTTCCTGGGAAGCAATGATGTTCCGCAGCACCTGCTGCGCAGTCGCCAGCGACACTGTGGCCCCGGTAAGCGAAGCATAGGCCATGAGCCGCGTCAGCGCGCCTTCGAGCTCGCGCACGTTGGACTTGATGGCCCGCGCGATATATTCCGCCACGTCGTCCGGCAGGCTGAAGCGTTCGTTTTCCGCCTTTTTCTGCAGAATGGCGATCTTGGTCTCGAGGTCCGGCGGCTGGATGTCCGCAATCAATCCCCATTCGAATCGCGAGCGCAGCCGCTCTTCGATCGAGTTGATGTCCTTCGGCAGGCAGTCCGAGGAAATGACAATCTGTTTCTGCTGCTCGTAAAGCGCGTTGAAGGTATGAAAAAACTCTTCCTGCGTCCGCTCTTTTCCCGCGATGAACTGAATATCGTCAACCAGCAGGACATCCACCGTGTGGAAACGGTCGCGGAAACTGATCATGCGGTCAAACCGCAGCGAATTAATCACTTCGATCGTGAATTTTTCCGCGCTGACATAGCTCAGCCGCATCGCCGGATTGCGCTTCTTGATGGTGTGACCGATGGCGTGCATCAAGTGCGTCTTGCCCATGCCCACGCCGCCGTAGAGGAACAGCGGGTTGTACGCTTTCGAAGGCTGCTCGGCCACGGCGCGCGAAGCGGCATGCGCAAATTCGTTGGATTTGCCGACCACAAACGAATCGAACGTGTACCGCGTGTTGAGCTGGTGGTCGCTGCTCTCAAAATCCAATTTTGCTTGCTTCACGCCGGAGACTACGGGTGCGGACTGGACCGGCTCCTCTTCGGTGCACACGTATTGCACCTTCATGTTCGGCGTGCCGACTTCATGAAAGACGGCCTTGACGATGTCGCCGTAAGTGCGCGTCAGAACCTGCCGGAAGACGGCGCTGGGAATCTGGATGTACAGGGTGTCGCCCTCGGCCCGGTTCAGCCTCGTCGGCTGGAACCAGGTCGTAAAGGTGTTGATGCTGACCCGGGACTTCACGCGATCAAGAAATTTGTCCCAGGAATTCAAAGCTTCGCGTTCACGCCCAGTTTGAGTTGCAGTCGTCATCGGAAGAGAAAAGAAAACCCTAAGCTATTTCCACAGATGTGAAAAAGCTGTGGAAAGCAGGTCCATTTGCGTCTTTCTTCAGGCTTCGGGATTCTTGCCCGCGCCGGAACGCTCCATTTCGCCCCTGTCGTTCCGCGCGCGGCCCGTCTGGAATTGTCGGCCCACGTACCGCCGCTAGGTGTCAGCGCGGGATTGTCTCTGATTGAGGCGTAGGGGGCAAGAGAAAAATAGGACAAGGCATTCACCGCCTTTCACACCCCATGCACAGTTTTTCCACAAGCACAAAGTTTGTGCAACTTCGCTGTTTGATGCTGATTTTCCTTACGTTTCCGAATATATTTTCACGCACGTCGCAAACCGTGCACAGAACTCGCGCAAGTTTGCCTGAGGAAAACCTGGCCTATTTCTGATTTATTTTGTCGGGCCGCGCGAATTCGTAGATGCCCAGCGGGTCGCTTCCGATGATCAGCCGGTCCTTCTCCACGAGAATGGTGTTGGCTTCGAGCCGCGCACCTTGTGGCGTGTAGATTTTGTAGGTCGCGCGCCGGTTCCCTTCCTTATCGAAATGAAGCAGCGTGTTGTACAGCGCGATCCAGACCTCCCCATTCGCCCGGTCGACGCCCACCGCGGTAAGAATGCGCTTAATCGACGGCTGATCGCCGCGGCGCTCCTCGCGCAGGATCTCCTTGCGCGCGGCCTGTGCCGCGGGCATGGCCTCGAGCGCAGTGTACTGAATGTCCTGTCTCCCGTAGCCCACGCGGTCATATTGCCTCACCGTCGGCTCCGGCACGTAAGCAAACGCGTAGTAGAGATGAGCCTGAGCGTCCGTGGCAAGCTGCCCGATGTTCAGATAACGATTCAAATCCTCACGTTCCGCAAGCGGCTCCGGATCGCCGAACTCGCGCACATCCCTTCCGTTCTTGTCGAAAACGATCACCAGATGTGGCTCCCGAAGCGTCCCCACGGCAACTTCGCCTTCGGGCAGGGCCGCGACGGAAATCGGGGCCTGCACGGGAATCGAACGAACCAGTGCGCCGTCGGAAGAGAAAACCTGGATAAGGTTCGCGCCACGGTCCGCCACGTAGATCTTTCCGTCGGCAGCGCCGTCGCAGTCCTCCCCAAAAGTGATCAATGGGCGGCCTGTCTTGGCCCTGGAATCGGCTCCGGGAAGTTCGCCGATGGAGAGAACCTGCTTGCCCTGTGCGTCGAACACCAGCAAGCCGGGCGACGGCGAAGCCAGAATGTACAGCCGCCCATCCGCCCCCCGCTTCACCGAGCGCAGCCCGGGGCCTACGCCCGGGAATATCCGCTGTCTGGCGGTAAGATCGTCCTCGTCCTGAGCCGATACGCTCCAAGCCGCGCACGCCAGCAGACACATCACCGCAAGAACTCTCACGATTGGGCCCACCCTCGGTCGCATGATTCCTAAGATTACTGCGGACCTGCGCAGGTTGCCCCGCGCTTCGACCGCGTGCCCCAACGATTAGTCAATACGGAAGCTGAGGCGTTCGATGGAACGTGCACGTAGCCGGCCGGCGGCATTGCGCGGGCCTTCGTCGTCGGTTTCGATCAAGACGCAATTCATCTGCACGTTGCCGGAAGCCACCTCGAACCGCGCCGGCAGCCCGTTGAGAAACTTTCCGATGATGCCGTTGCGGTCCATTCCGATCACCCCGCCATGCGGCCCGGTCATTCCCACGTCCGTGATATAAGCCGTGCCTTGAGGAAAAACTTGTTCGTCGGCGGTGGCCACGTGCGTGTGCGTGCCAACCACCGCGGTCACGCGTCCGTCCAGATACCAGCCCATGGCAATCTTCTCGCTGGTGGTTTCCGCATGCATGTCCACAAACACGAAGGCGACATCTTCTGGAATTCTTGCGAGTTCGCTGTCGGCTTTCCGGAAAGGATCATCGATCGGAGTCATGAACACGCGCCCCTGCAAATTCAGCACCGCGTATTTCACGCCATTCTTAGCCGTTCCGGCATACAGCCCGCTGCCAGGGTTGCCTTCGGGAAAATTTGCCGGCCGCAGCAACCGCGGCTCATGCGGAAGGAACTCCAGAATCTCTTTGCGGTCCCAGCTGTGATTTCCGCCGGTAAGCACATCGATTCCCATTCTCAAAAGCTCTTCCGCCAGCCTAGGCGTGATCCCGAAGCCCGACGCCGAGTTCTCGCCGTTGCCGATTACCAGATCGATCTGCCGCTGCGTGACAATGTCCGCGAGGCGATCGTGAACGATCTGCCGTCCCGGCGAGCCAACGATGTCTCCTACGAAAAGTACGCGCATGGAACAGTTCTTAGTCCTTGGTTGTTAGTTCTCAGTTCAAACTGCGTCTCGTCTGGAAATTATGCTGCTTGAGGCCAGCAATCGCTGAAACATCCCGTGGTCACTGCCACACCAGCCAGGGACCATCGCTGCTTCCTTGGTCCCACTAACAACCAAAAACTCTTCCCCGCGCCTTCTTCCGTCCTTCTCTTTCCATACTAACAAGTTAGAACTATCCACTAAAAACTGAAATGGAGCGGACCGCTTGGCCGTGGAGAGCTAGGCCGTGAACCTCTGAAATAGTAGGGCGCCACGAGCCAACCGTTAGGCTTTCCTGCCCCGCTCGCGCGTCTTCCTCCTCGCCACTCGATGAGACTCGCCAGCGGGACAGGCCGTGCACACAGGCTGTCTATCCGCAGCACCTCAGAGATTCGTCATTGGTTCAAACAGCTTTCGCACCCTCACCTGCTTCGAAGTACCGCTCCATTCCCATTGTAGCCTCTGTGCCAAAGCCGCGTCCAACTGCCGCGGCGCCCAGTCGCCAAAAGGTTTAGCTCCACCAAAGCCAATCGCCGGAGGTAGAATCGCTGGCAGTAATAGGGGGCATCATGCGCCATCAACGACGGTCCACTTCTGCCTTCGGACTAGTCTTGTTCTTTCTTGCTCTTCAACCCGCGGCTGTCCGAGCAGATACCTTGTCTGCCGCGCCGCCTGAGCAGCTCGGCAACGTGAATTTCCCGACGAGTTGCACCGCGGAAGTGCAACCCACGATCGAAAAGGGCGTCGCGCTCCTGCACTCGTTCCAATACAAGGAATCCGAGAAGACTTTTGCCGCCGCGGCCACCCGCGAACCCAAATGCGCCATCGCGCACTGGGGCAAGGCCATGGCTCTGTTTCATCAACTCTGGGATTTTCCCGACGACAAAACCCTGAAAGAGGGCCGCAAAGACATCGAGAAAGCGCAAAAACTCCGCGCGGCCAATCCGCGGGAACAGGGTTTCATCAACGCCGCCGCCGCTTTCTATCAGAAAAAATCCAAGATGACGCATGCCGAGCGTACCCAGGCCTACTCCTCAGCGCTTGAGAAACTTCACGCCCAATCTCCGGGCGATGTGGAAATCAGCGCGTTCTATGCCCTCTCTCTCGTTTCCCTCGCAGACGAAGACGTGGATACCGATGCAAATTTGAAGAAAGCTATTTCCATTCTTGATCCCCTGTTTCAGCAGCATCCGGACCACCCGGGCGTTGCGCATTACATGATTCACGCCACCGATCGCCCCGAATTCGCAGCCCAGGGCCTCGAAGCGGCCCGCCGTTATGCGGCCATCGCTCCGGACTCCTCCCACGCCTTGCACATGCCTTCCCACATCTTCGTGCGCCTCGGCCTGTGGCAGGATTCCATCACTTCGAATATCGCCGCGACCGCTTCCGCCGCACATGCCGCGGAAATGCACCAAGCGGAATTCCATTACCAGACCCATGCCATGGATTTCCTGAGCTACTCCTGCCTTCAGAGCGGCCAGGAAGCCCAAGCGCGCGAACTCATCGAACACACCAGCCACGTCGTCGGGGCGAGCGAGGAAGATAAAGCCGACCATCGCGCCTATCTTGCCGCGCGGACTGCGCTCGAGTTGCACCGCTGGAAAGAAGCCGCCAGTTTGCCGATTCCCGCGATCCGCAAGAATTGGAGTGACACGACGTATTGGGCGCGCGCCATCGGCGCGGCGCGCAGCGGTGATGTAGCGGGCGCGGAGTCGGACGTCAAGGAACTCACGCAGCTCGTCGCCGACCGCGAAGAGCGCTCGAAAAAAAGCGGCTACACGGTATCCACGGAAAAGGCCACCGATCTCCGCGAAGCCGAAGCCTGGCTGGCCTTGGCCAAGGGAAAATCGGACGAAGCTCTTCAAGAGCTGCGTGCCGCCGCCGACCGTCAGGACAAAAATGGCGGCGAATCCGTCGGCATTCCGGCGCGTGAAATGCTCGCGGACATGCTCCTGGAACTCAAGCGTCCAGCCGAAGCCATCGCCGAATACCGGACGGTCCTGAAGAATTCGCCGAACCGCTTCGACGGTCTTCTGGGTGCTGCGCGTGCTGCACAAGCCTCCGGCGACACAGGCGGCGCGCAGTCGTTTTACGCAAAGCTAGCCGAAATCTGCGGCGCGGGTGCCGATCGGCCAGAGCTCGCCGAAGCGAAAACCTACCTCGCCCAGAAATAGAACGCCACTTTTTGCTGCGGGCCACATGCCCAAGGAGAGTTTGCCTCGCCCTGGCAGTCGGCTTCAGTTGGCTCACTGAATTTTGTTATGCTGCGCGTTGCCGCCCCACGCGTACCAGCCGTCAGCATCCTTGTTCCCTGTCTTCAGGCAAATCAGCCGCCCATCGGAAGTCCCCGCATAGACGTTTCCTTTTGCCAATGCCGGCTGGAACGCGATCGGGGCCTTCATCGCATACGAAAAACCCACGCCTCCATCGCTCTGCCGTACGGAGACCAGATGGCCGTCGGCGCCCGCGAGATAGAGATAGTCGCGGCCCACCGCCGGCGGCGAAAAAACCTGGCCACCCGGCGCGGAATGAGCTCCGACGACCTCCGCCTGCCACGACTGGCGCCCGTCCGACGCCCGCACGGAGTTGATGTAATTCCCCTGAGCATTCAGGATCTGTCCCTTGCTCACCGCCGCGCGCGATCCCTGAAACGCCCACGCACCTACCACGGAATTCACGCCGACCGCGTCGTTGGCCTGCGCCAGCTTTGCGGAAGCCGGAGGCGCACTGAAGCCCACCGAAGAATCCAAGGACGTCACCGCCTGTGCCGAAAGGGCCACGCCGCCGCCGTTCCCCTGCTTGAGATAGTCGGCTTTGCTCTTGGCGATCAAATCCTTGTCGCGAGCGTTTCCCTCTTTGGCGTCCACGCGCGCAAGGCCTTCGACTGTGTCTTTTCCTGCTTGCGTTTTGCGCGTTTCGTAGAGCTGGCCGTTGGCAATCACCGGCGCGCTCGTGGCCGCATTCACCTTCACCCACACCACCGAGCCGTCCGCCGCATTCAGGGCATACGAAGTGCCATTAAACGTCGTGAAATAGACCGTTCCGTCAGAGATCACGGGCGCGGTGATGACGTCGCCCGAAATTTTCTGCTCCCAAATGTGCCGGCCCGTGCTGAGTTCCGCCGCTAGCAGCCGATGGCTGCCGCCCGGCGACGCGGGCCGAGGATGAAACTCCACGGGCTTCTGGGGCCGCCCCGTGGCCGCCGGGTGCGCCATAAACAGCACGCCCTTATCAATCGCCGGCTGGCTCATCAACGGATCGCCCAGCCACTCCTGCCAGATCACGCGTCCCCTTCGCTCATCCACCACCACCAGCGTGCAGCTCTCGGTGTTGAAGGCCACCATTCCGTCGGCCACGACTGCTGCGGTTGGCCCGTCGTCGCCCGTCTCGATTTTCCAGATGATTTTCCCCGTCTCAGAGTCCACCGCGTAAAACTCGTGCGAGCCGTAGCCGCCGCCGACAAAGAGCATCCCGTCCGCATAGGCCGGTGTCGCGATGGGCCGCCCGCCGGGAAGCCGCAGCACCCAGCCGGTCTTTCCGTCCGGAGTGCCGAAAGAAACGGCTTCCAGATCGCGGCTTGCCGCCGGCAGATTCACGTTCATCGCCGTGCTTAAATCGATCCGCAGTGCAGCCTTGGCAGGCCCGTCAGCGGCCTTGCTTGGCGCTTTCGTCGCGGTTTTCACCTCCTGCCGCGAATCCGGTGTAAGCAGAGCAGAGACACCCAGGAGCAGGCTAATGCTGGTGCAAAGCGATAGCGTCCACGCACTTGGGGAAGACATGGAAACCTCCACGGCGCAACGCATATATAACCTGCGGTCGCGCTTGGAGGTAGAACGCCGAGGGCCGAAAATCTTGCAGGAAGAAGTTCCTATGAGAAGACGTAGGCGGACCGGAATCTCCGGCCCGCCTGCTTTCTGGCATTTGTTTAGAAGTGGAAGCCCAGCTCCGCCGTATACGCTCGCGGTGTGACAAAGTGCGTTCCGCTGAACGTGGAGAGGAAGTTGTAGACCGCGGTCTTGTTTGTCAGGTTGATGACCGTAAGGCGCAGGCTCCACTTGTAGCGGTCGCCGTGGAACAGATTGTCTTCGCCTACGCTGGCGTCAAACAGGTTGCGCGGCGTAACGCGCGACGGATTGTGGTCGGGGTTATTTGCCCCATTTGCCGCAAGATTCAGGAGCGTGGAGCCCTGCGGTGTGGTGAGCGGGCAACTCGTGATCGGGTTGTTCACTGTAGCGAAAGTACTTCCGCAGAAAAGCCCGATCGCGGCCTGCTGATCCCCATCCAGGCCGGGAATCCCTGGAGTTGCGCCGATCGCCGTTTGGAAATCCGCGACAATCGGGTTGCTGGCCACTAGCCCGCTATCGTATCGCCAGTTCATGGCAACCCACGGCAAAGTCTTCCATGGTTGATATTGCACATGGGTCGTCTGGTTGAACGCCTGGTCGTGGTCGATGCGGAACACTCCTCCGTTAGAGACTACGGTAGCGCCCAACCCCCCGACCTGGGGGGGGAAGTACCGCGCCCGGACATGGGCGAGAACGGCGAATGCCGTCAAGCCATGGTAATTGGGCATGCTCACGCGGACGGAAGGTCCGTCAATCTTCGAGCTCTTCCATGCAATCGGGAAGAAAATCGGGGTGTTGCCGAACGCGCTGAAGTCATAGGCGTTGTGCGTGTACTTCCACAAGTAGTCGGCGTCCACCACGATGTGTTTTCCAAAGGCTTGCTGAAAGCCGGCATTGAACTGGTTGCGCTGGCCCGCGCGAATCGGCGCCTGCAAGCTCGAGCCGCCGATCACATCCACGATGACGGGGTTGCTCGCTCCCAAGCTTGCCAGAATCAAGTTCTCATTGAAGGGGGTCTCCAAGACTCGCGAGTAGGAGAGGCGCAGAACCGTGCTCGTCTTCTTGATGTTGTAGGCAACGCCAACGCGAGGCTGCGGTTGCCAATCGTGGACGATTCCGCGATACAAATCAGCCCGAAGCCCCAGATTGAAGGCCCAATTGCCTTTCGTGATCGCGTCCTGGAGGTAAAACGCCAGCTCTTTGATGTCCGCGCGACCGCGGAAGGCGAACAGCGCTCCTCCGCGCGTTAGGTCGAAGGGCAGCAGAATCGGCTGAAAACCCGGATTCGCTCCGTTGGCGCACTGCGCAGGATTCGTTGGAGTAGGACTGGGGTCCGGATTTGCGCTCGCATCCAAGCAAACAGCGTTGAATACCGGATCTGTAATTCCGAAGTTGAAATTTTCGGTCAGGAATGTGTGCTGAAAGGTAGCGCCTGCTTTGATGTTGTGAATGCCCTTCACGTAGGACACGTCCGTGCGCAAGCCCGCGTTGGTCAGTTTTCGTTGCTGATTGAGCGTTGCCGAAGAACCGCCGGGAATGAGTCCCGTGCCGTCCGCAAACACGTTTGCGCTCGGGTAGTAGTTGAACCGGTCCTGACGGACGAAAGCGCCAAGCGTAAATAGAGTGGTGGAACTGATCAGGCGGGTCCACACCGGCGCGACGTTAAAAGTCTTGATCTGCGCGCGCTGATCTTGTGCCGGTAAGGCGGTCCCCGCGACTACCGGGTTGGGTACGTTAGTATTCAGGTTATCGATCGTATTCGGCGTCTGGAACCACGAGCGCGTGTATTGAAAGTTCGTGTGGATGGTATCCGCGCCGGTAACCTGATAGTCCACGCGGTCAAAGAGGTTCTCCTCGTTGCCCTTGTCGTGGATGGCATGAAGTTCGGGTGGATCCAGGAATCGGCTGGTATTCAAGCCGTTCGCCGCGATGAAGTTTCCCCATTTCTGGCCGCCGACGGCCAGCCGGAACCCGCCGCTTACGGAGCCGAAGCTGCCATAAGAAGCGAACACGGAGCCTGTAGGCTTGGTAACGCCGAGGCCCGACCGTGTCGTAACTTTGATCACCAAGCTCGTTTTGTCGCCATATTCAGCCGGTGGTCCTCCCGACACGGCTTCGATCGACTGAATCGAGTCCAGAGGAATTTGGTTGGAGAAGACCTTGCTTTGTTGGTCCGTAATGGGCTGCCCATCCACCGAGAACGAATTCTCGGCGTGGTCACCGAGTCCGTGAAACAGGCCGTTCGAGTCTGCCACCACGCCCGGCGTCGCCAGCGTCACCAGCGAACTTACCGAAGACGATTGGCTCTCCAGTGGCATCCTGTCGGTCAAGTTAGTGTCCACGTCCGTATGAAAACTGGGGTCGTTCTCCACGAGGTCTCCACCATTTGCTTCCACCGTGACGCTCGTTGCCGCTGTGCCGATCTTCAGACTGATCTGTACGCTGGTAGGTACGCTGGAGCGTACATCCACGTCCTGTGTGTATGAAGCGAACCCGGGCGTCGTCACCACGAGGTGATATGTGTTAAACGGTACGTTTGTGAAGTGCAAAGCGCCATCGCTTCCCGTGGTCACCTCACGCTGATAGCCGCTCACGGCGTAAGAGATCTCGACCTTCGCGCCGGCAACCACCCCACCGGAAGAATCTTTTACCACTCCTTCAATCGATCCAGCATTGCCCAACTGGGCGTTCGCCGGTCCAGCCGTCAACAACAGAACAAACCCCAAGACAAATACTGTGCAGATGCTCAAACGCTTCAACATTTCTTCTCCATCCCTTCGAGGATTACGTGCGGTTTGTGTGGATAGGGGCCGCCGGAAAAATGGCGGTGACACTCGCCTTCAGTTAGGCCAGCGCACGGAAATACACTTCAGGTCAGGGGTAAAAATCAGGCGATCGGAGGTGCGCGCCCGGCGCGATGCAGAGAGAAGGAATCGCTTGGCGCTGCGTGCTGCGGCAGCGAGGTATACCAGGTGACGATCTCGGGCGTGCTGACGAGGTCCAGCCGTGCGGCCGCCAGCGCGGGCATGTGCAGCGCCTGGCAGACATGGCAGGCGGTATCGGGCCCATTCGTATGTTCGTGAACGAGAGAACCGCCCGCGGCGAAATAGAGCAGCGCGACGCAAGCCAGCAGCCCCAGCGCGCGACGAGTAACGGTTCGTCCAAAAATGGCTTTTTGCAGATACATCCTATCTACACTTCACCTTAGCACTTTTGACGTGCGAAAGCCGTGATTAGTTGCAAACAGGCACCCCAGAAAGTAAATGTTTTTGACCCCGCAATCATTATTGCCTAAGCTTCGTCTTAGTAAGCACATGCAGTCTAAGTCTCAGCGCATCCGCATTTTGGCGTTGCTCCTCGGGGTCCTCTTCCTGGCGGCCCAGTTCCACTTTTTCACCGACTTGACGGCCGGGCCGTCCACCTCGCACCTTTGTCCGGTTTGTTCGACAGCCGGCTCCGTGGTCGCCGCGCAGTCGCCCAGAATTGCCATAGTGCCTATCACGAACCGGCTCGAAGTCGCTCCTTTGGTCGATTCAGTCTCCTCAGCAATTCCCTGTGCCACCTCTCCCCGCGCCCCTCCTGCCCTCTAGCTTTCTGCGTTTCTCCCATAGCCGTATCCACGTTCGCTACAACAAGGCTCAATTCCGTAGAACTCCAGGAGTAATGTGATGAAACGATTTGCTGTTCTGCCCGCCCTGCTTCTTTTCTTCTCAATAGCGCACGCTCAGGACGAGCCTTCGGTATCGGCCAAGCGCGACGTTTCCCCCGCAAACAGGGAAGACGCCCGCATGAAGGCGCTCGAAGAGCAGGTCCGCACGCTCGCTGGAGAAGTAGCACTTCTGCGCAGCGAGCTAAAGGAATTTCGCGAAACGAAATCACCGGAACAATCTTCCGGCCCGCAAGTTCTGCTAGCCTCCGCGCACCCCGAGCCGGGTGTGCTGTCCTCCTCTCCTGCCCCGGCAGCCGCGCAGGCCACGCAGACACAGACTTTCGGAGGCGCGTCGGGCAACGCAAAACTCCTCAATCCGGACATCAGCCTGATCGGCGATTTCATTGGCACCGTGGGCCACAATAACGTCTCGCCGGGACCTTCGCTGGAGCTGCATGAATCAGAAATAGGTCTTCAGGCCATCATCGATCCCTATTCTCGCGCCGACGCGTTCCTCTCTTTCGGCGAAACCGGTGTAAACGTGGAAGAGGCCTACATCACCTTCACGTCTCTCCCCGCAGGCCTGTTGCTCAAGGTCGGTAAGAAGCGTGCCGACTTTGGCAAGGTCAACACCATTCACAATCATGCCCTTCCGTTCATTGACCGCCCGCTCGTCACCTACAATTTAGTCGGCGGCGAGGACGGCATCGACGACGCCGGCTTCTTCCTCTCCCGTTTTCTTCCTGCGCCTAAGAACTGGTTCCTCGAAGGTAGCGCGGAGTTACTACGCGGTGATTCTGACGATTTGTTCCACGCCAGCCGTCGCCGGGACGTCAGCGTCGTCGGCCACCTCCGCGCCTATCGCGACCTGTCCGAATCCACCAACCTCGATCTCGGCGTCTCCTACGCTCGCGGCCACAACAGCCTCGGCTCCAACTTCCTGACCAACTTATATGGCGGAGACGCGACCATCCGCTGGAGGCCGCTCCGCCGCGCTATCTACAATTCCTTCATGTTCCGCACCGAGCTGTTCTGGAGCGCGCGCGACCAGTTTTCTCCCGCTGTGCCAACACTTCTCCAGACGCAACATGCTTTTGGTCTGTATTCCTACGCCGAATACCGCGTAAATCGCCGCTGGACTGTCGGCGGACGATTCGACCGCAGCGGCCACGCCACCGATGCCCATCTGACGGATTCCGGCTTTTCCGGTATCCTCACTTATTGGCCCAGCGAGTTTAGCCAGATCCGCGGGCAGTACCGCTTCGGTCATCTGGCGACCGCTCCATCCGATTTCTCGAACGCCAATGAATTTCTTTTCCAATTTCTTTTTGTGATGGGCGCGCACGGCGCTCACCCGTTTTAGGCCGTTCCAGGAGATTTCGATGCCACGCTTATTGACAAAGACCCCCTTCACCGCCGTCGCCTCGTCCTTCGCGCTCCTGTTCGCCTTGCTCTGTCCTGTCACCGGGAGCGCGGACAGCAAGATTCGCATCATGACCGCCACCACCGACCTGGCGTCCCTCGCGCAGGAAGTTGGCGGCGACAAAGTGGTCGTCGAATCCATCGCTCGCGGCTATCAAGACCCGCACTTTGTCGATCCTAAGCCGAGCTTTCTTCTGAAGCTCTCCAAGGCCGAGCTGCTCATTGTCGTCGGCCTCGAACTCGAGATCGGCTGGCTGCCGCCGCTCATCACCCAGTCCAGCAATCCAAGGATTCAGGTCGGCGCTCCCGGTTATTTGGACGCCTCCCGGTTTGCGAAAATCCTGGAAATCCCTACCGGCCAGGTCACCCGCGCCGAAGGCGATGTCCATCCTCTCGGAAACCCGCACTACTGGCTGGATCCGGACAACGGCCTGCGCATCGCCAAGGGCATCCAGACCAAGCTCGGCGAGATGCGCCCCAACGATGCCGCTTATTTTGCGCAGCGTTACGATGCCTTTGAGCAGCGGCTCAAGCAATCCGACCAGCAGTGGCTGGCGCAGATGAAGCCCTACGCCGGCCGCAAGGTCGTCACCTATCATCGTTCCTGGCCCAATTTCGCCGAACATTTCGGCCTCAACGTCGTCGGCTACGTCGAACCGCGTCCCGGCATCCCTCCGAGCCCTCAGCACACCGTGGAATTGATCGGGCTAATGAAGCGCGACGGGATCAAAATCATCATCGTGGAACCATACTTCGATCTCAAAACGCCCAACTCCATCGCGCGCGAGACGGGCGGGCAAGTCGTCGTCTTGATGCCCTCGGTCGGCGGCGAAAAAGAGATCACCGACTACTTCAAATTGTTCGACTACGATATCGCCAAGCTCAAGAAGGCTTTTGACGAGACTCACTAGGAGAGCATTCGATGGAGATTCTTCCGTTTCTGATTCTGCCTTTCTTGGCGAGCTTGATTTTGACCGGCATCCATTCCTATCTTGGCGTGCACGTTGTTGAGCGAGGCGTCATTTTCGTGGATCTCGCTCTCGCGCAGATCGCTGCGCTGGGCGCCATCGTCGCCATTATCGCGGGGATGGACCCGCACGGCCGCGGCGCCTACTGGATCAGCCTCGGCTTCACGTTTCTGGGTGCCGCCATTTTCGCTTTCGCGCGCAGCCGCCGCGGCCATATTCCGCAGGAAGCCTTCATCGGCATCGCTTATGCCGTGGCCTCCGCTATGGCCATTCTCCTGATGAGCAAGGCCACCGGCGAAACCGAGCATCTCAAGGACATGCTTGTCGGCAATATTCTCGCCGTCTCCCGGCCCGAGGTGATCAAAACCGCGTTGCTCTACAGTGCTATCGGCCTCTTTCACTTCATCTTCCGCAAGAAATTCCTGCTCATCTCCATGAACCACGACAAGGCCGAGCAAGCCGGCCTCAACGTCCGCTTCTGGGATTTTCTTTTCTACGCCTCTTTCGGATTTGTCGTCACTTCGTCGGTGGCCATTGCCGGCGTCCTGCTCGTTTTCTGCTATCTTATCGTCCCCAGCGTTGGCGCCATGCTCTTTGCCGACCGCATCGGTCCGCGCCTCGCCATCGGCTGGACCATGGGCACCCTGGTCTCCGCGCTGGGCGTCTATCTCAGCGTCCAGCTAGACACGCCCACCGGCGCCACCATCGTCGTCACGTTTGGCGGCGTCCTCGTCGTGATGTTTCTATTTCATCTCATCCTGCACCACGGTCGCTCCGCCCGCGAATTGAAAGGCGGCGTTTCCGCTCAGCGCGAACTTGGCACCGCCGCTTCCTCCACTCGGGAAGCGTAGTTTCTTCATCGCTGGCAAGATTGCGACTTCGTTGCTTCTGACTCTCTTCCAGGAACTTATCCGTGTCGTGTAGGGGCGCGCGGAACCTGTCCCGACCTTGTCGGGAGCGCGTCCTTCTGTCCCACGATTCAACACAATGTGCTTGTAGGGTCCGCCTTCTGAAGCGGGTCGCTCTTCTTGCTATTTCTTCTCCGGCTGCGCCGTTGGCGGCAGAATCCCATTTAACCGCAGATAAATTGCCTGCGTCGCATAGTGGTCGGTCCAGCTGCCGCCCAGTGCCACCAGCGCACCTCCCCGCGAGATCGGCCGGTTGCCGAACAGCACGAATTGCTCCCCTAGTTTCGAATCGTCCACGTTCGCCAGCGCCGTCGTGCAAAACGCAAACGAATCCTTAATCGCCGCCACCAGCTTGTCCTTCGAATCCGTCTCCGCAATCTTCAGGTCCGGCGCCGTCTGCCCGGAAATCTTCGCGCAAAAGGTATTGTTCGCTTGCGCGATATGCATCGCGAGGTGCCCGAACGAATTCATTTCGGGCGAAGGCTTGAAACTGTATTTCTCTGCCGGCATCAATTCGGCCGCTGCCACCATGTTCTTCCCGTATCGCGCCACTCCCGCTTTCACAAACCCGCTCACCGGATTCGCTACCGGCGTCAGGTCCGGCGGCGCACTTGCCGCTGGCGCCGCCTGCTGCGCAAACGCACTGCCCGCCGCCATAAACACCGTCATCACTGCCGCCAGCAAACTCACCTGCGTTTTCATGATTGTCTCCTTCTCAATAGAATTTCCTGCAAAGCACCATCTGTTGCGGTCGCTCACGAAAGATTTTTCAGCGTTTTCCCGATCAGCCCCGCGGTTCCCGCATAAGGATCGCCCGGGCTGTCCCATTCCATCGAAAAATATCCTCTATAACCGTACCGCTTCGCGATCCCAAACGTCTTCTCCAAATCCACCTTCGCGATCTTGCCCTTCTCGCCCGCTTCCGTTTCCTTCACGTGCGAAATACCGTACGCGTGGCCAAACATCCCCTCGATTCCCTTGTACGCATACTCGTCGTCATGCGCCGCCACCGAATTTCCGAAATCCGGCAGCGCGTGCAGCCATTCGCTGTTCACTTTCTCGATGAGCTTCACCAGGAAAAAGGGATCTTCGCTGACCGGATTGTCGTTCTCCAGATGCACCACAATGCTTTTCGCCGCTCCATACTCCGCCACGCGCTTCAAACTCTCCGCCGTCCGTTCCAGGTCCGGTTTCGAATCCTTCGCTTGCGGAATATTCGTGCGCACGCTCGGCGAACCGATCGCCGCCGCCGCATCAATCCATTGTTTGCTGAACGCGATGGCGCGCTCCCGCTCCGCGCCGTCCGCCGCATAAGGGCTGTGCTCGCCATCCACCGCAATGTTCACGATCGTTCCACCCGCCTGCACCACCGCCGCCCGCAGCTCCTCCAGGTACGTCTTGTCCAGCGAACGGAAATGCTCGCTCCACGGCTCAAGCTTCTTGATGTTGAATTTTGCGCTGACGTGCGCCGCAAACTCCTTCAACTCCATCTTGCCGAGAGACGTCCCCACCGATCCGCCTGTTTGGCCGCGCCCCAAGATGTACTCCCGAAACGGATACGACGCAATCGCAATGCGCTCCCGCGCCGCCCTTGGAAACTGCATCTGCGGCACGGAGTCCCCGGGAAACGCGGTCGTCAACTCCGAATCCGCCGCCAGGATATTCCTCAGCCCCGGCCAAACGCCTGCGCAAACAACCACTCCCGCCGCCGAACCGGCAGCCTGCACCAGAAATTTTCGTCGCGTCGTGTGTCTCAAAACCGCGCCAGTCTAGCAGACTCGCCTGATTCCGCATATTTTTGATTCTTGCAGTTTCACCGTCGCAGGAAGAACTGATTTGGATTATTCCTAAACAGCCCAGTTCTGCACCTGCAACCCGCGCACTCGCCGGAACTCCCTCTCGTTGTTCGTTACCAGCACCAGTCCTGCCGCCTTGGCATGCGCGGCGATCCACAAATCGTTGTTCCCGATCATTTCTCCCTTGCGTTCCAGCTCCGCGCGAATCGTTCCATAGGATTCCGCCGCCGTTTCCGGCAGGGCGAGCACCGGCAGCAAGTGAGCGAGCTCTTCCCATCGTCTCAAAGCATTGTCGCGTTGCGCGCTTTCCGCCGCGCCATAGAGCAGCTCACCAAACGTAATCACAGACAGTGCGGCCTCTCCCTGCCGAAGCGTGTGAAAGCGCCGCAAGACTTCTTCCGGCTTCTGTCTCCGGATGTAGATACAGATGTTGGTGTCCAGCAGGAACTGCGGCTCCATCAGAGGCCTTTGCGCTTTTGTGGTTTGTCTTTTTCTCGCCGGGGAATTTCGAAATCTTCCGGTAGCCCTGCTAGCAGGTCGAAAGCGCGCGCCAGATTTCCCGCTTTTCCCGCAAGACGATTTCATCCCCCCGGCGCGAGATCTCCAGTTCCTTGGCCTTCACGCGGAATTGCTTTGGAAGCCGCACCGCTTGGCTGTTTCCCGATCGGAATACCTTTGCCGTCGCCATCTTCAACCCTCCTCCCCATGTATATACGCCAAGTATTCACATTTCTCGTCCTGCTGGCTAAGAACTTCCCGCCACTCTCTTCGTCATGTTTCCATCGCGCCACATCTCGCTCTCACCTCTTCACAAACAAAACGCAATAACCATCCTCCGGCCAATCATCCACTATTTTCTCGACCCGCAACCCCGCCCCGCTCAGCTCCGCAATCACGATCTTCTGCGGGATCCCGTGCCCGCCCCGGTTTCTCGGGACTCCTTCCACAGGTTCCAGCCCCGCCCGCGGCGCGAAGTCAATAATCGTCAGCCGCCCTCCCGCCTTCAACGACCGCGCGAGGCTCGCATCGAACTCCACCGGCTTGGTCAGGTGATGGTAAACGTGCCTCAGAAAAATCGCGTCGCAACACCCCGCCGGCAAATTCGTCTCCGCCTCCTTGCTCTCCACCACAATCACGTTCGCCAGCTTGCGCCTGGCAACTTCCTCCTTCAACTCCGCCAGCTTTTTCGCATCAATCTCCGTCGCATACACTTTCCCCGCCGCCCCCACCCGTTCCACCGCCGCAAACGTGTACTTCCCGTCGCCCGCCCCAATGTCCGCCACTGCCGTCCCCGCCTTCCATCCCATCAACTCGGCCAGCCGCTTAATCTCCTCCGCCGCGTCCCCGCGCACCCCCACCGCAAACACCGCCGCCACCGCGCACGCCAGCCCCACCACCAGTAATTTTTTCTTTTTCATCGCAGCATTGGCCCTTCCCCACAAACCACTCTGACTCCTCTCAAATTGCGACGTTAGCACTCCCGAATCGTGACCTTGAAGGGCGATTGAAAGGCGAAAATCCAGCAGGTACTATCGTGTGGACCTGGGGGGATGCATGCCTACCTCATTATCCCCCTATTTCCTTACCTCCTTACTTCGTTACCTCGTTCCCGCATCGGACCCAAGGAGGCCGCTATAATGGACTCCCAATTCAAAAGGAGCCCGCTCTCATGCAATACCGCCGCTTCGGCCGCACCAGATGGAATGTCAGCGAAATTGGTTACGGCATGTGGGGACTCGCCGGATGGACCGGCTCTGACGACACCGAATCGCTCGACGCCCTCCAGCGCGCCGTCGATCTCGGCTGCAATTTTTTTGACACCGCATGGGCGTACGGCGAAGGCCGCAGCGAACAGATCCTCGGAAAAGTCCTGCGCGCCAACGCCGGAAAAAAGCTCTACGTCGCCTCGAAAATTCCGCCCAAAAACGGCAAATGGCCCAGCCGCCGCGATTTCACGCTTGACGATTGTTATCCGCCGGATCACATCGAAGCCTACGTCAACAAAAGCCTCGCCAATCTCGGCGTCGAAAAACTCGACCTCATCCAGTTCCATACTTGGGAAGACCGCTGGCTCAACGACGAACGCCTCCCGCGCGCGGTAGAAAAGTTGCGCGCGACCGGCAAAGCGGAAGCCGTCGGCGTCAGCGTCAATCGCTGGGAGCCTTGCAACGGCATTCGCGCCGTGCTCGAAGGCGTCGCCGACGCCGTCCAGGTCATCTACAACATCTTCGACCAGAATCCCGAAGACGCGCTCTTCCCCATCTGCCGCATGAAGGACGTCGCCGTGATCGCCCGCGTACCGTTCGATGAAGGCACCCTCACCGGCACGCTCACCGTCGATAGCACGTGGCCAAAAGGCGATTGGCGCAGCACTTATTTCGTCCCGGAAAATCTGAAAAACAGCGTCACCCACGCCGAAGCGCTCCGGCCGCTTGTTCCCGTGGGCAACACCATGGCGCAGATGGCTCTGCGCTTCATCCTCAGCGATCCCGACGTCAGCACCATCATTCCCGGCATGCGCAAGCGCCGCAACGTCGAAGCCAACATCGCCGCCAGCGCCCAGGGCCCCCTCCCCGCGCCCCTCCACAAACAACTCCGCGCCCACCGCTGGGACCGCAACCCTACTTCCTGGTCACAATGAATCGAGGTCCACGAGTGAATTGTTTTCAGCTTTTAGTTTTCAGGGCAGCCGAGCGGAAGTGAACTCTAGGACTAACCGCGGTTCTCTGGTTCTTACTGAGAACTTAAAACTGCATCACGCGGTTTGCTTCAACGCCCGTTCGACAAGCGTCAGGCAACGCTCGGCCTGCTCGCGCAGCAGCTCATCGTGATCGCCGAGGTCCCGTTGCATGCTGTGGAGTTCGTCCGCAATCGCCAGCGCCGCCAGCACCGCGACTTTCTGTGTGTCTACCGTCTTCGTCACATCGGCGATCTCGTGCATCTTATCGTCCACGAACTTCGCGAGCTTCTGCACGTACTTCCCATCCAGTTCCCCTTGGATGGAGTACACTTGCCCGAAAATCTGCACTTTTACCGGCCCGCTCATGGAGTCTCCGCGCGTCCTTATCGGCACAATACCACATCCGCTCCCTGAATAAATCCCGCCCGGCCGCGTGCGCTTCTTGCACAAAGTCCCATTTACATTTTTCGCGCCCTTCGGTACCGTTTGAGTTCCAGCCTGTTTGTCTCCCCAGCCCGCGTAATGAGAATTCATCTGCTCGCACAAGGAGCGCTTCATGGCCACCAAGCCCCGTCCCAAGAAATCCGCAGCAGCACTGCAGCACCCGATCCGGGTCGTGCCACTCCATCGCCCGGAGGCGCAACGGGTTGCACCGGCAGTCGCGCCCCGGCTTACTTACCGCGGCGGGCCGCTGCTCAATGCCGTCGAGGTCTTCACCGTTTTTTGGGGCGCCGAATGGAAACAAGCGCCGCAGAGCGCGCTTGTGACGAACTTGAATTTGTTCTTCGATTACATTCTCACGAGCGCGCTGATGGATCAGCTCGGGGAGTACAGCGTCCCCGGGAAAAATATCGGCCATGGCAAACGCACCGGCACCGCGGTTCTCACTTCACCCGTTCCAAACACTTCCGTGCAAGACAGTGAGATTCAACGACTGTTGCAGCAGGAAATCGCCTCCAAGAATCTTCCGGCGCCTGGCCCCAACTCGCTCTATTTTTTCTTTCTTCCGCCCGGCGTGCAGGTTGTGCAGGGCGGCAGCGCTTCCTGCCGGGAGTTCTGCGGCTATCACGACGCCGCCAGCGGCAACATTTTTTATGCGGTCATGCCTTATCCCGGATGTTCCGGGTGCACCGGCGGCCTTACCGTCGCCGACGCGCTCACTTCCACCACCTCGCACGAACTTTGCGAAGCAGTCACCGATCCGGTGCCCGGCCAGGGATGGTACGACGACAACAACGGCGAGATAGGGGACATTTGCGCGTGGAAAACACGCGTCCTCGGCGGCTACACGATTCAACTGGAATGGTCGAATAATTCTGGATCGTGCGTGTGAGTTGCAAATCGTTTTTATTGCGCGCGGAGTCGCGCGCCGAGCTGCTTTTCGAGAGCGGCAACAACCCTGCCGCTGAAATCGGCGATCTGCGCGTCCGTGAGCGTCGCTTCGCGGCTCTGAAACGTCACGCGCACGAGCAGCGAATATTTTCCCGCAGGAACATTCTGGCCGCGAAAAAGATCCGTCGCCTCGATCGAATGGATTTCGCCGATGCCCAGCGATTGAATCGTTTTCGTCACATCGGAAAACTTCGTACCGTCCGCGAGCAGCAGGGAAAAATCACGCTCGACACTCGGAAATCTTGGCAACGGCTCATACCGCCGCGCTTCTTTCGCCGAACGTATCGCCGTGTAAACCGGATCGAGGCGCAACTCCGCAAGGAAAACGTCTTGCCGCAATTTCAATTTTTCCGCGACCCGCCGCGCAAGCTGCCCCGCGACACCGACTGAAGAGAGACTCCTCGCTTCGCTCGAAATGACGGTGTTCAGATTGACGGAGCCACGCCGCGTCGCGTGCAGCCAGTCCGCGCCGCCATCTTCCCAGCGAAAACCACCGCAGAGTTCGCCGATGGAATCGAGGTCGCCCTTGAGATCGGCAAAAGAAAAATCGCGAGCCGCGTCATACAGCCCTTTTTCACGCGCTTCGCCGGTCGCGCCGATCGAAAGCACGCGCGTTTCGAATGACGCGCTTCCATTTAGACGATAGTGACGGCCGATCTCGAAGAGCCGCGCGTTGCGCTGGCCGTGGTTGAGGTTCCATTCGAATGCTCCCGCCATGGTCACGATGCCGGTCGAGCGCAGCACGTTCGCTTCTTCCGAAAGCGGATTCGAAAGACGCGCCGGCGAAACGCCCTCCGGACGGAATAGCGCGTCGCGTTCTTCCGCGACGTGTGGAATGGTCAGAATCTCGCGGTAACCGAGACCGATGAGGCGCTCGCGCAAACGCGTTTCGGCTTCGTAGTGCGGGAGGCGCGCCGCGCCCTGGCGTGCGGCAGGCAGGCGGGGCGGAAATTTATCGAGGCCGTAAATGCGCGCGATTTCTTCGATCAAATCAATTTCGCGTTCGACCTCGGCGCGCCAGGAGGGCTGGGTGCATTCCCATGCCGCGAGGAGCGCGCCTTCCGCGCCGCGGTTTTGATCGATTCGAACGGGGGCGAAACCGAGCGCGCCGAGACTAGCTTCCACTTCCTTGTCGGGAACGTCCGCGCCCATCACGCGAAGAATTTCTGCGCGCGTGACGTGGATTTTTTTCGCGGCGCGCTTGCCGGGATAAATATCAACAACGCCAGAGAGCAATTCGCCACCGGCAAGCTGCAAAATCAATTCAGCCGCGCGGCGCGAGGCAAGCTCGGCCATTTCCGGATCGGCGCCGCGGCCGAAGCGCGTGGATGCTTCGGTGTGCAATTTCAGAAAACGCGCGGCGCGGCGAATGGCGACCGGTTCGAACCAGGCACACTCGATCAAAACATTTTTCGTGGAAAACGAAATTTCCGTTTCGGCGCCGCCCATGATTCCGCCGATGCCCACGGCACGCGAGCCGTCGCCATCGCTGATCATGCAGATGTTCGAATCGAGCTGGCGCTCGATTCCGTCGAGGGTGCGGATCTTCTCCGGAGCCGCCTTACCGGCGGCGTCGCCGGGCTTGGCGCGGCGGACGACAATTTTGTGGTCGCGAACTTTGTCGTAATCGAAAGTGTGCAGCGGGTGGCCGAGCTCGAGCATCACGTAATTCGAAATATCGACGACATTGCTGATGCTGGCGACGCCAGAAGCTTCGAGGCGGTCTTTCAGCCATTTTGGGGAAGGCTGAATCTTCACGTTTCGAATGACGCGGGCGGTGAAGCGGCCGCAAAGTTCCGGGGTTTGAATGTCGACTTTTACGGCGTCGCTGGCTTTCGCGGCACTCTCAGCCGGCTTGGGCGAGACATGCTTCAGAGACAGCTTGTAGATCGCGGCGACTTCGCGGGCGATTCCGTAGTGGCCGAGACAATCGGGGCGATTCGAACTGACTTCGGCTTCGATCACGGCGCCATGCGCGCCGTTTTCCAGGCCGCCGATATTCGTGCCGGAAAGCGCGAGGCGCGAGGCGAGTTCCTGCGGCGACGCGGCAACGTCGACAAAATCCTTCAGCCAGTTGTAGACGACTTTCATCGGCTATTTCCGCTCCGTTGGCAGCCGCCCGGCATAGAGGTGCGTGGCGTACTCCACTTGCACGCGGTCATTTTCCTGATAGCTGCGAAAGAGTTCGCGCAGCGCGTCCGTCATCGGGACGAAATTCGCATGGCCTTCCCGCGGAATGTAGGAGCTGCTGCGCAGCCGCCCGGCCAGCCCGTCCCAGTCCAGGAACTGTGCATTCGGCAGGGTGTGATGCAGGAATTCCCCGCCGAGGAAAAACCCTTGCACGTCGTGGCTCTGGGGGTAGGAATCGCGCACGCGCGTATAATCCGTCCCGTATTTCACGAGAATGTCTTCATAGGCCCTGGCGAAAAGCGTCTCCATTTCACGGAAGTTCCAGATGGCGACGACCCATCCTTGCGGCCGCAGAATCCGCCGAAACTCCGCCCGCGTTTTGTCCGGCTCGAACCAGTGGAAGGCCTGGCCCGCGGTGACGAAGTCGACGCTGGCATCCTCGAGCGTAGTGGACTCAGCCGAGCCTTCGATACTCGAGAAGCCGTCGTAGGAGGCGAGATATTCCTCGCCGGCCTGGCGCATTTCAGAGTTTGGCTCGACGCCGTAAACGCGATTTCCGTTCTTCAGAAATAGCTCGCTCAGGAAGCCCGTGCCGGAGCCGATGTCGGCGATGACGTGGCCAGGGCGAAGGTCGCATTCCTTGCGCAGCACGTCCCGCAGTTCCGAGGGGTAGCCCGGCCGGTAGCGCACGTAATCGGCCGCGCGATTAGAGAAGCGTTGTTTGGCATCGGCGAAAGTCATGAAAGAAAGTTATCAGTCCTCAGTTTTCAGTTGTCAGTACGCCAAAACCAAGAGCCGGGCTAAAGCCCGGCCTCTACAAATTCTTCCTACGGGAACTGGCGGAGGAAGCGCACGTCGTTCTGGAAAAAGCCCTGAATGTCGTCGATGCCGTACTTGAGCATCGCTAAGCGGTCGATGCCGATGCCGAAGGCGAAACCGCTGACTTTCTTGGCATCGTAGTTCACGAAGCCGTAGACCGCGGGATCGACCATGCCTGCGCCGAAGAGCTCGATCCAGGCGGCGCCTTTGCACTTCGAACAAGTTCCGCCTGCTGCCGCGGTGCCGGTTCCGCCGCAGAACGGGCAGGAGACGTCGAATTCAACGCTCGGCTCGGTGAACGGGAAATAGCTTGGGCGGAAGCGGGTCTTCACACTGGGGCCGAAGAATTGTTTTACGAAATACTCGATGGTGCCGGTGAAATCGCAGAAGGTGATGTCGGTGTCGACGGCCAGACCTTCGATCTGGTGGAAGGCGAAGGAATGCGTGGCGTCGGGATTGTCGCGGCGATAGACCTTGCCGGGAACGATGACGCGCACGGGCGGTTTCTGCTTTTCCATGGTGCGAATCTGCATGGGTGAAGTGTGGGTGCGGAGAAGGAGCGGCGTCGGCGCGCCTTTCGGCAAGTCCAGATAGAAAGTGTCCATGTCGTCGCGGACGGGATGGAATTCGGGAATGTTGAGGGCTTCGAAATTGTAGTAAGGCGTTTCGATTTCGGGGCCTTCGACGACGGAGAAGCCGATGGAAACGAAGATGTCTTCGATTTCCTGGAAGACCTGGCGGATCAGGTGATGGGAGCCGATGGGGCGAATGACGCCGGGGAGAGAGAGGTCGATTCGCTCACTTGCCAGGGCGGTTTTTTCGGAACCGGACGCGATGGCTGCGCGGCGCGTTTCGATTTGTGACTCAACATGCGTGCGCAGTTCGTTTAGAGAGGCGCCGACAGCGCGCTTCAATTCGAGCGTGGCGGGTTTCAGCCAATTGTCCGTGATTTGCGTGAGTACGCCGGATTTGCGGCCGAGCCAGGCATCGCGGAATTGTTTCCAGGAAGATTCGTCTTGCGCGGAAGCGCAATCGGCGTCGAAGCGTCCACGGAGGTCAGCGAAGAGCGCGGAGAGTTCCTCGGGCCGCGTGATGCCGAGATGGACGAGGGGCAGTGCCGTTTTGTTTTCGTGTGCCGTCATCGCGTTTGAAGGCGAACATCGCAGGGCATAATGCATCATGCCCTTTCGGAAGAACTTATCACGCGCCGTGAAAAGTCATGACGCGAAGATTATAGCCGGGATGCATCGCGCTAAATTCGCGCGATGCCGAAGAGTTCCTCGGCTCCGGGCCGGCAAAATGCGCTGGCCATCCGCTCGAGACGACAGGGCAGAGACAGCTTGCCCAGCCGGTTACATCCTGCCGAGATGGGGCGCAGCATGCTGCGCCCCTACAAAGAGCTGGCGCCGGGCGCCTAGGACTTTTTTGCCTTGGCTTGTGGCGGGGCAGCGGCTTTCGCTGTTGCCACTAGCGACGTGAATGCCGCGGCGTCCTTTACCGCGATATCCGCTAGCACTTTGCGGTCGAGCGTGACGCCTGCGGCCTTGAGGCCGTGAATCAACTGGCCGTAGGTCAAGCCGTTCAGGCGGGCGGCGGCGCCGACGCGCTGAATCCATAGGCGGCGGTACTGGCGCTTCTTGACGCGGCGGTCGCGCTTGGCGTAACGATCGGCGCGATTGGCGGCTTCCTGTGCGGATTGGTAGAGCTTGCTCTTGGTGAGGAAAAAGCCTTTTGTCCTCTTGAGGTACTTCTTGCGCCGTGCCCGGCGCTTGGTGCCGCGTTTTACGCGTGCCATGGGTTTCTCCTTCGGTTTTTGACTAAGCCGGTGTTTTAGAAGCGAGGAGTTTCTTTCGGACGGGTCTGAAGACCCGCGGCGGTAAGAACGGGTCTAAAGACCCGCCGCTACAAAGAAAGAACCTCAGCTTTCACAAAACCGCGGCCAAATGCTCTTGGGAGACAAACAGGGTGCGTGAACGCGCAAGAAAGCGTGCACCGCAACGGGTTTGTCTCCGGTATGAACTGCTTGCCGCATTTCACGATCGCCTTGCGGCGATTGATTACTTCTGCGGCTCATCGGCCGGCAGGCACCCGTGAAGCGCTGCCTGGCACGATGTTGCGGGACTTGCGTCCCGCATTTTCCTTGGAGGGCGCACCCGAGAGTGGCCCTCTGAGAAATTCGAATTGACCAACGGCGAAATTCGAATTTGGTTAACGGCTGAACGGCTGTTGGTCTCAAAAGGGGCGCAGCGTGCTGCGCCCCTACATGGAAACTCGACTAGCCGTAGGGAAGCATCTGCTTGACGCTGGCCACGTCGGCTTTGTTTACCAGCGTGAGCTTCTTCAGCTTGCGCATGCGGCCGGGCCTTTTTGTGCCCATCAAGTGGCGCTTGCCGGAGTGGCCGCGCTTGATCTTGCCGTTGGCGGTGAACTTGAAGCGCTTTCTGGCGCCGCGGTGGGTTTTCAACTTTAATTTCGGTTTCGATGCGTTCCTTGGCATTGCTGGAAATCCTCTCGACAATTTTACTGTGCCGTTTGCTACGGCGGGCGGGGCAAGCCCCGCCCCTACAAAATCATGGTCGCGCGCCTGATAACGCCGGTCACAAACTACGTTCGCGCGTTTAATGGCGCTGATTACTGCGACTGCTGGGCGCTGGATGACGTCTGTCCCGCGGGCTTGGAGACGCTGACGCCTTTTTTCGGCGCCAGTAACGCCACCAGGACGTTGCCTTCCATGCGCGGCATGGTTTCGATCTGGCCCTGGTCGCCAATCTCCATGAGCAAGCGGTTCATCTTGGCACGCCCGACTTCCTGGTGGGCCATTTCGCGCCCGCGATGAAAAATCATGGCGCGCACTTTGTGGCCTTCGCCGAGGAAGCGGATGATCTGGTTCTTGCGAACCTGATAGTCGTGTTCCGCCGTGGCGGGCCGAAACTTGACTTCCTTCAACTGCGAGCCGCGGCTGCTCTTGCGCTGCTCGTGAGCCTTTTTGTTGGCCTGGTAAAGATACTTGCCGTAGTCCGTGATCTTACAAACCGGCGGATCGGCGGTGGGTGAAATTTCCACCAGGTCGAGCCCTTTTTCCTTCGCCAGCTTTATGGCTTCAAACGGCTGCATGACGCCGAGCTGGCCGCCTTCTTCATCAATCACCCGGATTTCGCGAGCCCTGATTCGTTCGTTGACGCGAATACGGTCGCTCTGCCGGAAGCTGCGTTCTGCGATAAGTCCCCCTCAAGCACTTTGCTATTTATGGGCACGAAGCGGCCGACAAGAACTGCTTTCCCCGGTTCATCCAGGGCTGGGCCCGTTCGAAACCCCACGTATCACCGCGAAGCGATGACCCACGCCACACAGTTGAAAAACGACTGGGGACGGGCTTCAAAGTATAGCATGCGCCAGCGGCTGCACGGCAAGAGGCAAAAGGGTATGGCAGCGGATTTAGCTGGAGACGATGGGTTGGAGGAGACCCCGCAGGAATCGAAGCGCCAGGTCAGGTGCTCAGCTTCAGGTCGCCCTTTGGCCCGCTGATGAGCGCGTGAAGGCGGGCTTTGTCGCTTCGCTGGACGGGGAGGTCGAGACCGATGCGTTTCAGAGTTAAGGAGAGTTCGTCGGGATCCGCGCTCATGATTTCAAAATACTCTAAGCGGGAACCTGCGGGAGCATCCTTGGAAGGATGGACGGAGTCAGCGCTCCATTCGATGAAGAAAGGGAGGAGACCGTGGCGGTCGTCGGCGAGATTGATGGTTTTCCAGTTGAGGACGTGGCCATCGGGGCGCTGACGGGAGCCGTCGTCGGGACCCTTGAAGGCGATTTGATTTTCGCGGAGCAGCTTGGCGGTGGCAGCGATGTCCGGAGGATGGACGGCCCAGGCGATGAGGCGCGGCTCGGTCATTCCGAGGATTTGCGGGAAGTGAACGATCTGCCCTTGTGAAGAATCCGGGGCGATGATTTCCAGATAGCGGCGCTCGCCCAGAGAGAGGAGCGCGTTGCGAGTGCCGCGGCCAGGATGGACGCCTCCGAGTGTGGGACGCACGCCGGTATTTTCTTTAACGAGGTCGATGCCGCGATCGAGATCGTTGCAGCCGATAATGATGTGATCGAGCAAGGCGGGCACCTCGTCGTCATCTTCCTCGTTTGCCGCCCAGGATACACAAGGCACGGCCAGCGCGCCGCCGGTCAGCGCGAGAAAGTTACGCCGTGAGAGCGGTTGCGACATTCGTGACCTCCCGCGAGCAGCGCATGATCGCCGGGTTAGAGAGAAATGGACGAGCTGCGCTGGCCGCGCTTGCTCAAATAATGATGCCAGAACAGGCGGGCGGCAACGGCGCGCCATGGTTTCCAGGGCGCGCTGATGTTCTCGAGCTTTTCCGGCGACGGGCGCTGGCGAAGGCGTTTTACTTCCTGCACTGCGGTGGCCAAGGCCAGATCGCCCACCGGCCAGATGTCCGGGCGGCGCAGCGCGCTCAATAGATAGATGTCGGCGGTCCATTTACCGATGCCTTTGAAGGCCACCAGCATTTTGCGGGCGGTTTCATCTTGCAGGTCGTGCAGATCGCGCAGATCGAAATAGCGGCGCGCCAGAGATTCGGCGAGCAGACGGGTGTACCGAGTTTTCTGGCGGCTGAAGCCGATGCGCAGCAACTCCGCGTCGGTGAGCTTCAGGAAGCGGCTGGGCGTGAGCGGGCGGACGGCGGCATTCAGCCGATCGAAGGCCGCTTTCGCGGACGCTAGAGAAACTTGTTGCTCGAGAATGATGTAGACGAGTGTCGGGAATCCCGGCTTACGTACCCACAGGGGTGGTGAGCCGTATTTTTTTACGACCTCAGCCAGATGGGTGTCCCGGTTCGCGAGGTGACGCACACCCTGAGCGAAAGCGCTTTCGTTCAGGATGATTTGAGAGGTCTGCACGGCCGGGTCAACAAAGCATTGCGACGACTATTCAACTTGTCGCGCGGGAGTCGACTTCTTGCCGAAGCGATTCGACGACTTCGGCGAGGGGCTTGGGGCCGAGGTCGCCTTTGCTGCGATGGCGGACGGAGACGGTGCCGGCTTCGGCTTCCTTGGGGCCGACCACGAGCATGTAGGGGACTTTCTGGAGCTGCGCGTCGCGGATTTTTGCGGGCAGCTTTTCGTTGCGGTCGTCGAGGTGGACGCGGAGGTTGTGGCGCTTCAGAGTTTCGGTGACGTGCTTGGCGTAATCGGCGACTTTTTCGCTGACGGGGCAGACTTCCACCTGCACCGGCGCGAGCCACAGCGGGAAGGCGCCCGCGTAGTGCTCGATCAAGATGCCGAAGAAGCGCTCAACGGAGCCGAGCAGCGCGCGGTGGACCATCAAAGGCTGATGCTTGGCGCCGTCGTCGGCGACGTATTGCAGGCCGAAGCGCGCGGGCAGGTTGAAGTCGAACTGTACGGTGGTGAGCTGCCAGGAACGGCCGATGGCGTCGATGAGCTTCACGTCGATTTTCGGGCCGTAGAAGGCGGCTTCGCCTGCCATCTTTTTGTACGGGATGTTCATGCGCTTCATGGTGTCGGCGAGAGCGGCCGTGGCGCGATGCCAGTCTTCGGGCTTGCCGGCGTAATTCTCCGGATGCGCGGGATCCCAATCGGA
>WNFR01000200.1_pt1 | contig 61313 bp, 55 predicted proteins | sample 5400221 | NCBI WGS metagenome assembly WNFR01 (sample SAMN13153357, study PRJNA577476) | soil metagenome | isolation source: 40 cm soil under Madrone tree | place: USA:California | collected 2016-06-14
TTCAGACCTTAGTACGAGAGGACCGGGTCTGACGAACCGCTGGTGTTCCAGTTGTCGTGTCAACGGCAGTGCTGGGTAGCTATGTTCGGAAAGGATAAGCGCTGAAAGCATCTAAGCGCCAAGCCTATCCCAAGATGAGTTCTCCCTATCAGGGTCGTGGTAGACCACCACGTTGATAGGCTCCGGGTGTAAGCACAGTAATGTGTTCAGCTCAGGAGTACTAATAACCCGATCGGCTTGATCTTTTACTTTTCTGTTAACCCGTTCCGCGCAAGCGGAACGGCAAACAGAGGAGACCAAAAGATCTCAAAACAAAACGAAGCCTTAAAGTGCGTGTTCCCAACCTCTGTATGTAGATATCAACGAATCAGCAGTTCTTTGAAAGATCGACATCGTCTCCAGAGATCCGCGTCGGCGCGAAGCGCCGAAACCGCCCCGCCCGGCTCGGACCTCTGGTGACACTAGCGCGGTGGTCCCACCCGTTCCCATTCCGAACACGGCAGTGAAACGCTGCAGCCCCGATGGTAGTACGGCGATAGGCCGTGCGAGAGTAGGACGTCGCCAGAACTAAAAACCCCACCGGGTTTACCAAACCGGCGAGGGTAGCGGACGACTGATCGGGAGATCAGGAATCAGTAGGACGTTGCCGGTTACAACCCCAGCGAAATGTCCTCTTCCAAATTGGTTACGATCTCGCGCAGTTCCTCCATGATACACGGCTTGCTAATCACCTCATCGATTTCAAGTTCTTCGTAGACGCCGATATTCTCCCGCGAAAGGTGACCAGATAAGACGACAATCTTCCCTTTGTATTTCCGCTTCCGAAGCGCGCGGACAAGCTCTAATCCACCGGTCTCCGGCATTCGGTGGTCTGTAATAACCACGTCAAATTTCTGCTTGGCAGCCATGTTCAACGCCTCCCGGCCATTGGGCGCCACCGATATCTTCCGGTGCGGGGCGTCCAGATTGTAGGCAATCGATTCGCCGATCACCGGCTCATCGTCCACCGCCAGGATTCGTGTTTTCTTGCTCATGAGCGTTCTTCAACGACTAACAAAGCAAAGCTTGCGCCGCTCGCCGGAAATTTCGGGTCGTCGTCAATTGCCCGATTCTGATCTGTTGAATCGCATCGAGCTAGCGTAAGCTTCCGTCATGCTAACTAGCCAAAAGGTCATCGACGCCATTAACGAACAAATCGGCTACGAGTTCAGCGCAGAGCTGCAGTATTACGCGATCGCAGCCTACTTCGCGGCCGATGCGTTGCCGCAGTTGTCCCAACATTTTTTCCAGCAAGCGGAGGAAGAAAAAGGTCACGCGCTGCGGTTCATCAAGTATGTCGTTGATGCCGGCGGGCGGGTGGAGATCCCGGCGATCGACGCGCCGAAATCGAAATTCAAGACCGCGCGCGACGCGGTGAAATTGTCACTCGACCAGGAAATTCACGTGACCAAGCAGATCAATGCACTGGTCGATCTGGCAAAGAAGCAGAACGATCACATCACGATAAATTTTCTGCAGTGGTTTCTGACTGAGCAACTCGAGGAAGTGTCCTCGATGGATAACCTGCTCAAGATCGTAGAGCGCGCGGGGACGGATCTGCTGCAAGCGGACGAGTACCTCGCCCGCGTCGGCCTGCGCACGATGCCTGCGCCGGCGAAGGCCTAACAAAAGGCTTGCCGATAGGATCGGGTCGGGAGTTGAATACCCTCATGAACGCAAAGAACTTAGCGACCCTGATTGTCGCGGCATTACTGGCCGTTAATGCTGCATTTGGACAAACCGTGACGGTGACAGGACAAGTGACGATATTGACGGATGCACAAATCAGTCTCGCAAGCGGATTGGATCTCTGGAACATCAGGAGAACTTCCACGACGACCGTGACGAACGGAACGCTTGCGGTTGGGAACACGGTGACCGTGCAATGCGCGTCAGGTGATGCCCAAAAGGTGCCGGGTGGCGCTCAGAAGAAGGAATAGGCAGCGTGACGCTGCACCCAGTTATCTGTCGCTGAGAACAGCGGCAGCTACAACGCTATCAACCTTTCGGCCGCCACCGGGCGAGGACGAATCCGCTGATCGCCATTCCGATCAACGGCCGGCCCATGTCGATGCAAATCAGCGGCCAGGGATTTGTTTCGAATGCGGAGAAGACGGAAATCGTGGCGTATTCCATGAACATGAACGCCAACCAACACGCGAGTGCGACTTTCAGCCCACACCATTGACTTTCCGGATTGGTGCGGGCGATTAGCACGGCGAGCGTGTAATTGACGACGATCGAGGCAACGAAGGCGAGCACGTAAGCGCCGATATTATGCGTGCGCTCGATGTCGGTTGCGGTTTTGGCGTGAAGATTGAGCCAAGCATCGCCCCAAATTGCGTACCAACCCCAGCCGATCAGGAAATAAACCACGATCAGAATCCACACCGCCAGATGATTGATGCGCACATTCATGGGAGCGGCATTATCCGGGGCTCACATTTTCCATTGCAAGTGCAATTACACCGACGCCGGCTCGGTTTCAGTCACGGTTTCGGCGGGCTTGTCCATGGGCGCCGGTTCGATTGACACGATTTCAACTTCGCCGTTCGGCAACGTCGCAACCTCGCCAGCTTTTTTGCCGAGCAATGCCTGACCGATCGCAGTTTGGTACGAAATGATATGTCGATCCGGATTGCCGTCCCAAGCTCCGAGGATCGTGTAGGTCTCGTCTTTCTTTGAAACCTTGTCGCGCACAGTCACGACAGTGCCGATGGAGACTCGCGACGTGTCGGGATTTTCGAACGATGTGCCGCGCGCTTTTGCCAAGTCGCGCTCAAGGTCGGACCGACGTCGCACCAATACAGCCTGCATTTGTTTGGCGGCTTTGTATTCGAAGTTCTCGCTCAGATCCCCATACGAGCGCGCGATCTGAATTTCCTTCGTGTTCTCTGGAATCTTCTTCTTCACGAGCTCTTCGAACTCCGCTTTGCGCCTCTCCAGGCTGCTCCAGGAAACGATCAGCGGTTGTGCTTTCTCCTGCGACTGCGCACCTGCGATCATGCTCTCGAGATCGGGGAAAACTTTGACGATGCGCGCGAGCAACGAGCGTTTAGTCAGCTCGTCGAATAACGGAGTTAATTGGAGCCGCCTCATTGCGTCGCGTGCCAGACCGACATCGGCATTGGCAAAAATATCGGCGACGAGTTGTCGATCATCGACCAGCAAGCGTTGCAATTTGCTCGCGCGACCTGGCGCTGAGTGCTGTTCGCGTTCGAGCGCAGACAGAATAGCGGCCAGCAATTCCGGCGTGATCAGCTCCTTCCAATCAGCGCGCTCGGTGCACAACCACACCAGCATTTCGCTCGTCGCCGAATGTTCGCGAATACTGCGTCGCAATACGTCCTGGAGTTCGGCCTGTTTTCCGGCGTCGCGAAATACGTGCGGAATTTGCGCGACCATCCGGCCGTGAACGGATTGCATCAGTTGCAATGCGCGCGCGCTCCAACGATCGCCAAGCGCGGCGGGTAATGCTTGCAACACTCGCTTCTCTCTCGCGGCCGAGAGTTTCGGCAAGATCAACACCAGGCGTTTTTCTTCGTCGTCGATCAACTTGGCGAGGGTCAATCCGATGTGAGTCGTCTTGAGTGGCGGAAAGCGTTCGAGCAAATCGTCTCGGCCAAGCACGAGCTCAAAGGCGAGCTCCGGATGCGTTTTCTGATTGCGCGTGGCGGAATTTTCAACGGCAGCGACAATCGATTGCAATTCCTTCTCGGATTCTTTGAATTGCTGATGCGATTTGACCATCTCGTCGAGCGCCGCAACCTGCTGCTTTGGTTGTCGAGCGCGATTGAAATTGTCGATTAATTCATCCGCCTGCGACACGCCTTCCGCTCGCATCTGGATCGGCTCAGTTTTCTTTGCCGGGATCGAGAACGCGCCGCTCGTTTTCATCTGTTTACGCGCCGAGTCCCACCATTTTTTCCATTCCGCTTCGCTGAAAAGATCGGGGACCATCCAATCGCTAAAATCCTGGGCGATCGCTCTCCCTCCGCGGCTGTCCAAAATATTCCTGACAACTGCGAGAGGATCGTCTTTGGCCAACTTTTTCATGGCCGCGAGATCGCTTACTTTGCGCGCCAGGAAGTGTTCCGTCGGAATGACGTCGAGATTTTCGGCGGCGTATTGCAACTGCATCGGGTGACCTTTTTTGCCCGCGAAGTCGATAACGATCTGGTTGAGCAAAAGATTCCATTCCGCGACGCGCCCGAATCCCCAACTTTTATGCAAACAAAATGTCCCCGGCTTTAGCTGCTCGAGCTTTTCGGCGGCCTTCGACGTGAGCTTGGCAGCCTCGACGAGTTTTTCCAGCTCCGCTTCCATGAAGTCAAACAAATTACGATGAAGGTCGTCCGTCGCAAGCTATAGGAAATGTTTGCCATTGCCCGACAGCGTCTTGCGTGAAAGTCTACGCGCGGTGTCGCACACAAGCATTTGGTTTTGGCTTGCTTTCAACGCCGGCGTATTCGTCGCGCTGGTTGTCGATCTTGTTCAGTTCAAACACCGCGGCCGTGAGTTGAGCATGCGCGCGGCGACCCACCGCACACTTATCTGGATCGGGCTCTCGCTGCTCTTCAACCTCCTGGTCTGGAAAATCCGCGGACCCGAGAAAGCCCTCGAGTTTCTGACCGGCTACGTCATCGAGTATTCGCTCAGCGTCGACAACATTTTCGTTTTCGTTCTTATCTTCCAGTACTTCCGCGTGCCGCCGATGGCGCAACATCGCGCGCTGGTTTGGGGGATCGTCGGTGCGCTCATCATGCGCGGTATTATGATCATGCTCGGCGTGGTGTTGGTGGAGCGCTTCGAGTTTATTCTCTACTTTTTTGGTGCGTTCCTGTTGGTCAGCGCCTGGAGAATGTTTTTCGTCAAACAAGAGGCAAAGAACTTTGGCCAGAGCTGGGTGATGCGCTGCTGCAGTTGGGCGTTCCCAGTCACGCCGGTATTCCACGACGAACATTTCAAGGCGCGCGTGAACGGCAAATGGATGCTCACTCCCCTCGCCCTGGCGCTCATCGTCATCGAGACGATGGACATCGTTTTCGCGGTCGATTCTATTCCCGCCGTCTTCGCAATCACTCGCGATTCGTTCATCATCTACACCTCGAACATCTGCGCCATTCTCGGCCTGCGCTCGCTGTATTTCCTCGTCGCCAAAATGATCACACGGTTTGTTTATCTCAAAACCGGTCTTGCCATTGTCCTCGCATTTGTTGGCGCAAAGATGATGCTGCGCGACGTCTTCGAAATCCCGACCCTGCTCTCTCTCGGGTTCGTCGTCGGAGTGCTCGGCGCTACGATTGTTCTCTCGATGATCGCTACCCGCCGCGCGAATGCCGCCACCGCGCAATCCGCGGATCAGTGAGCGCACCGAAGTCCTCCGAGGCGCAACTGACGCGGCGGCTCGGCCTGTTCGACACCACGATGATCGTCATGGGCGGGATCATCGGCTCCGGAATTTTCATCAATCCTTACGTCGTTGCGCAGCAGGTCCCATCGACGATTTTAATTCTCGTAGCATGGACGTTTGGCGGATTGATCGCGCTTGCCGGCGCGTTCATTTACGCCGAGCTCTCATCGCGGAGCTCGAGCAGCGGCGGGCAATATGTCTACCTTCGCGATGCCTTTCATCCCGCCCTCGCGTTTGTTTACGGCTGGGCACTCTTGGTCGTCACACAGACCGGCGGCATGGCGGCAGTCGCGGTCACATTCGCCAAATACGTCTGCGCACTCGCCAATGTCGACCCGAGCGATAACGCCACTGCCATTTTGGCAACAATTGCGCTCGCCGCATTGACGTTGATCAATTGCCTCGGCGTGCGCGCCGGCAGCACGACCCAAAACGTTTTTATGATTCTCAAACTGGTCGCCATCGCGGCGCTTGTCGCGTTTGGACTCGGCGTGAGCGCTTCGGTAGCACCTTCAAGATCGACATCATTGCCGGCTGGAGGCTGGAACTTGCTGACTGCGTTCGGCGCGGCATTGATTCCAGTTCAATTTGCGTACGGTGGTTGGCAAACATCCTGTTTCGTCGCAGGCGAGGTGCGCGACGCGAGAAAAAATCTGCCGCGCGGCATTTTGCTCGGCGTTGTCGGAGTGATCGCGGTTTATCTTTCGGTTAATTTCATCTACGTTCGAGCGCTCGGGCCCGAAGGATTGGCGCAGACGCACACACCCGCATCCGCCGTCATGCAACTCGCGCTCGGCGATAACGGCGCGCGTCTCATTGCGATCGGAATCGCGGCGTCTACCATTGGATTTTTGAGCCAAAGCATGTTGACTGCGCCGCGAGTTTATTTCGCAATGGCCGAAGACGGTTTGTTCTTTTCCAGCCTGGCCAAGGTGAATCGCGCACATGTGCCGGCCTTGGCGATCGCACTGCAAGGCGCGTGTGCAATTGCGATCACTTTGTCCGGCCGTTACGAGCAGATTTTAAATTACGTGATTTCCGTCGACGTGATTTTCTTCGCGCTCACGGCGGCCACGGTGTTCGTCTTTCGCAGGCGCGACAACGACAAGGTCGACATTTATCGCGTCCCGGGTCATCCATTCACGACCTTGTTTTTCATCGCCGCGTGCGCGGGCGTTGCCTTCAGCACGTTTTATCGATATCCGCACAACAGCGCAATTGGTGTGGGCATCATGCTGACCGGAATACCGGTGTATTTGATTTGGAAAAAGCGGAAAGCTGAATCCCAATGAGAAAGCGCCATTCAGAGTTCATGCATTGGGCGAAGACCCGACCAAAAGCGAAATACGATTTCGCGTTGAGTGGAATTCTGAATCTGCCAATCGCCGAGTTGGAATTCGACGTGAAGGATTTGGAACTTCACGGCGATAACGCTTACGGATTTCGCGCACTCATCGAAGCGCTGGCAAAGCATCGTCACGTCGATCCCAAAAACGTTGTCACGGTTTCCGGCGGCACTTCGCTGGCGAATCATCTCGCGATGGCAGCATTGCTCGAGCATGGCGACGAAGTATTGATCGAACAGCCGACATACGATCCGCTGCTGGCGGTAGGTCGGTATCTAGGCGCGAAGATCAAGCGTTTTCCTCGCCCGTTCGAAATCGAATTCAAGATCGACATCGATGCGCTCGAAAAACAGATCACGCCGAAAACGCGGCTGATCGTGATCACGAATCTGCATAATCCGAGTAGTGCTCTGGTTGACGAGGAGACGTTGCGAAAAATCGGCTTGCTCGCGCGCCAAGTCAGCGCGCATGTGCTCGTCGACGAAGTTTACTTGGAAGGGATGTTCGAAAGCGCGCCGGCATCCGCAATCTCGCTCGGCCCTGAGTTCGTAGTCACGAGCAGTCTCACGAAAGGCTATGGATTAAGCGGACTCCGTTGCGGCTGGATTTTCGCGGAAGCTGAGCTCGCCAAGAAAATTCGCCGGCTCGACGACATTTTTGCGGCCAGCGCGCCGTTTATGATGGAACAGCTCAGCGTTGCAGCGATCAATCAGCTGCCAAAAATTTCAGCGCGGGCGAAGTCGATACTGGATGCGAATCGGAAGACGCTGCGGGAGTTCTTGAAATCACGTGACGATGTCGATGTTGCGCCGACGAAGTTCGGGACGACCGCATTTCCGCGGCTGCGAAATGTCGACGTGGAAAAACTTCAGGCGTTGCTGATCGACAAATACGAAACCGCCATTGTGCCCGGCAAATTTTTCGAGTCGCCGCAACACGTACGCATCGGACTCTGTTGCGAGCCGGAAGACTTTGCCGAGGGAATCGGTAGATTCGGCACCGCCCTCGACGAATTAAAAAAGAACCGCGGGCTGGAGACCAACCCGCGGCTCAAAAGTTAATTCCTGTAAGTTATGATAAGCCAAGCGTTGACAGCGTGGGCTCGTCGACTGTCGATGTAATGGCAAGACCATTGTCAGACTGGAAGGCCGCGATAGCCTGTCGGGTCATCGGTCCAAGAACGCCATCGATCGGTCCGGCATAATAACCGTCCCGCTGCAATTGGGTTTGGACTTCGACTACGATCCGGTCGGGACTCAGGTTGCCGTAACTATAGATCGGACCATCGTACGGATAATAGGCGCCCGGAGCGTAACCCCACGCCGGATACCAGTAACCCGCATTCCAGAAGTACCAGCCCCCGCTGACAAAGATGATGCGGTTGTAGTGGCTGCTCCACCAACTCCGGTTATGCCATTGTCTGTGATAATTTCGAAACGCAGCGTATTGCTGTCCGCTAAATCGGCTGCCCCGCCAATTGTTCGTGACCGTTACATTTCTGTTCCGGTTAACGCGAATACTGGTGGCGTTGTTACCAGAGAAATTCCGGTTACGAAAATTCTGATCACGATTCACCACGACGTTATTTTGGACACGAGCTTGATCGTTGAATCGCGCATTGCGACTTCGACCCTGGGCATTCGCCGCAATACCCGAACGGACGGTCGTGTTTGCATGTCGCTGGCTGAGCCGCGCATTCGCGGTCGTATTCGAACCAACGGTCGTGTTCACGTGTCGCTCGCGAACCCGCGCATTGGCTGCAGTGCTGGAACGAACTGTTGCGTTGCCATTGAACTGCGACGTCGCCCGGTAAGTATGTGTCTTCGTCGGTGACGCGGACACGCTACGTTGCGTCCGGAGGGCCGGCGTTCTGGTCATCTGCTGCGTCTTCACCGGTGCAGACTGCGCTTGCGAGTTCCCGCGAGAACCTCGATGCACCGTTGCCGTGGAATTACTGTCGTTATCGTTTTGTTTTGCCTGGGTCGTCGCGGTCAATGCCAGCGCTGCACCCGTGCAGATTGATATAATTAGATGTTTCATTTGTCCTTTTACCCTTTGAAGCATTAGACAGATCCCTAGGAGGGAGTATTCAACGTCGTTAAATATTGCTTTCTCTGACTGGCGGGTAGGAATTCACCGCAGCCTCAGAGCGACAAAACGCCCGGCCTGAACAGACGTGGCTGACGATTAGCCTAAACGTTCCCGGCCGTGCGGTTTGCTTAGATCGACAATCGGACCGAGCGGCACGATCCGAGTGGGATTAATCTCCTCGTGCGTCATGTAATAATGACGCTTGATGTGATCGATGTTGACCGTATCGGCGACACCCGGCTGCTGGTACAAGTCGAGCAGGTAGCCTTGGAGATTTGGGTAATCGATGATCCGCCGCAGATTGCATTTGAAGTGGCCGTGATACACCACGTCGAACCGGATCAGCGTGCAGAACAATCGCCAGTCGGCTTCGACGATTCGTTGATCGAATAGATAACGGCTCTTCGACAAACGCGCTTCGATTTCGCCAAGCGCATCGAATAGTCGCTTGCATGCGCGTTCGTATGGCGCCTGTCGCGTGGCGAAACCGGCGCGATACACACCATTGTTAATGTTGTCGTAAAGAAAATCGTTCAGCTTCGCGTGCTCGGCTTCGATTTGCTTCGGGAAAAAGTCGACATCCTTGTTTTTGGCGAAGTCATTGAAGAGGCTGTTGAACATCGGACAAATATCATCCTCGCAGTTGTTGATGATCTTTTTTGTCTTCTTGTCCCACAACACCGGAACGGTGACTCGACCTTGGAATTTCGGATCGGTCGCGTGATACGCCTCGCTTAAATAACGGAAACCGTTAATCGAGTCGGTGGATGAAAATGAATCGGTTGGCGGCCATTTCGTTGACGGTTCGCGAAATGCCCAGCCTTTCTCGTCACGAAGCGGATCGACAATCGTGAGACCGATCGCGTCTTCGAGACCTTTTAAATTTCGAAAAATCAGTGTGCGACTCGCCCATGGACAGGCGAGAGAGACGTAAAGGTGATACCGGCTGGCTTCGGCCGGATACGGCGTCGACCCATCATTCGAAATCCACTCACGGAAGGCGTCTTCCTGCCGTTGAAATTCGCCGGTTGCAGTTGCTTCGGATGCCTGATGGCCTGCCATTGGTCGTAAAATAGTATCAGGAAACCTTCAGGACTGCAGTACCGTCAAGCTTGCCACCGCGAAATTCTTCAATCGCTGTGTTCGCCTGTTCGAGCGGGAACGCCCGAATTTTGGTTTTCACCGGCACGCGCGCCGCAAGCTCGAGAAATTCTTCGCCGTCGCTTCGAGTAAGATTCGCGACGGAGGTGATCACCCGCTCGTGCCAAAGATCGACATAGGGAAAAGCGGGAATGTCGCTCATGTGAATTCCGCCACAGACAACGACGCCGCCCTTCGTCAGATTTTTCAACGCGGTCGGAACGAGCGGGCCGACCGATGCAAAAATGATTGCGGCATCGAGTTTCTCCGGCGGGGATTGATCCGAACCACCGGCCCAAGTTGCGCCTAACGAACGCGCTTCCTGTTGTCCTGTTTTGTCGCCCGGCCGCGTGAACGCATAAATTTCCTTTCCTTCATACAGCGCGACCTGCGCAATCAAATGCGCAGCGTTGCCGAAACCATAGATACCGAGTCGTTTTGCATTCACTGTCTTTCGGTATGCGCGGTAACCAATCAGTCCAGCGCAGAGCAGCGGCGCAAGATCGACATCGGCGTTCGTCTTCGGCAAATGAAAACAATAGCGCGCATCAGCCACGGTAAATTCGGCATAACCGCCGTCGATGTTGTAGCCGGTGAATTTTCCCTGGTCGCAGAGATTCTCGCGATTAGATCGACAATACGCACACGTGCCATCCGTCCAGCCGAGCCACGGGATTCCAACGCGATCGCCCATGGCAAATCCGCTCACGTTTTCGCCAAGTTGTTCGACGCGACCGACGATCTGGTGACCGAGAATTAATGGCAGCTTCGGTTCAGCGAGCTCGCCGTCGACAATGTGAAGATCAGTGCGGCAGACGGCGCACGCATTGACGCGCACGAGCAGTTGTCCCGCAGCCGGTCTCGGCTTCGGCACGTCACGCACAACGAGCGGCGTCCGCGGTCTTTCCAGAACCATTGCCCGCATGTCGATCTAATTACGCGCGATGGCCGTTGCCGCAATTGGATCGATCCGAATTTGCGGTTGCAAATCCCCCGCTTCGGTCGAGCGTCGATTATCTCGACTGAAACGCCCAGTCCTGAGGATGAGGGAATGAACGTGGTTCAACGGCCTGAACCGCATTCCAAAGTTATCTTCTCGAATTCGATCCAAGCGGAACCACAAACGTCCAGCGAAATTAGTGACGACGAATCGTCAAGCGGCAGGCATCTGTTAGTTATTCTGATAATTCTTCTCGGCTTTGCCACTTTTGCCGCCGGGGGGATCTACTGGTATCAGGCGCGATATTTTCCGGTGGTGGTAGCAATCAGTCCACCGGATAGGCCGGACAAGGATACTCTCGGAAAACCCGTCGCATTGATTCCGTTGGCTCCGGACTTGATTCACGTGACGTCGATTGCGCTCGGAAATCCGCGCCTTGCGATTGTGAACGGGAAACGCCTCGCCGAGGAGGATTGGCTCGTGATCAAGACTCCGAACGGAGAAGCGAGCGTGCGCGTGATTTCAATCCAGGACGGATTCGTTCGTTTCAAACACGGTGGCAACACGCTCAACGCGAAATTGCAGTTAGCCCAGGCGAGCCCGTCTCCGCACTAACTCGTGGCGAACTATTGTGCGGCGACCGGCTGTGGTTGAGTGCCGCGCGCTGGTTCGTGTTCGTGATAATGCGCGCTGCGCAAAAACGGAACCTTATCGAGTACGTGCTCCTGGAACCATTCGAGCCAGAGATAAATCACTGGCGTGACAAATAACGTAACCAGTTGCGAGAAGATCAATCCGCCGACGATTACTAATCCGAGCGGCCGGCGCGATGCCGCGTCCTGACCGAATCCGAGCGCGAGCGGAATCGCGCCCATCAACGCGGCGAGAGTCGTCATCATGATCGGGCGAAACCGTTCCACGCTCGCTTCGTGAATAGCGGAGCGCAGGTCCCAGCCTTCGTCGATTCGTTGCAACGCAAAATCGACGACCATGATTCCGTTTTTCTTGACGATGCCGAGCAGCAAGAACAATCCGATGACGCTATAGAGCGAGAGGGTGGAATGAAAAATCCACAACGTCGCAAGCCCGCCGACCATCGCCGGCACAATCGCCGGAAATAACACGGTGATTGGATGAACGTAACTTTCGTAAAGAATTCCGAGAATCACATACATCACAAAAACGGCAGCAATAAGAAGCAGAGGCAACGCGGCGAAAAGCTGGCGGAACACGAGCGCCTCGCCTTGAAAGGTGGATTGCACGCTCGGATGCTCATGTTGAATCTGCGCGAAGGAATCCTCGATGAATTTCGTCGCATCACCAATCGCGACGCCGGGCAGCAAATTGAAATTGATTGTGACGCTGGTGAACTGATCGAAGTGGTTCACTGCCTGCGGACCGACGACTGTGCCGGTGGACGTGACGGCGCGCAGCGGGACGAGATCGGCGGCGGTTCCGGTCGTCGTCGTGATGCCGCTCGTGGCGCCACCGCCGGTCGGGCCAATCGTGCTGCTGCTGTTGCTTCGAACGTACAAATTGTTCAGATCGCCCGGCACCGCGCGCTCGTTGTCTTTCACTTCGAGAATGACCTGATATTGATCCTCCGGTTGTTTGATTAGATAGACGTAGTTCTGCGAGTAAGCGTTCCTTAACAAACTTTGCACCGCCGAAGTGGAAACGCCGTACATCGCCGCGCGCTCGCGATCGATATTCACCGTCAGATTCGGCGTGCTGTGATAATAATCCGAGCGAACTGATGCGAATCCCTTGAACCCGCGCAGCTTCGCCATCAGCTGGTCAGCCGAACTGTAAACTTCGTCGGGAACGATTCCGGTCATTGTGTAAGCGTACTGGCCTTGCGTTTGGTTGGTCGCGCCGACGTTTATTTGCAACACCGGTTGCGGCGTGATCACCGCGGTGATCCCCGGAATCGTGCTGATCGATTTTTGCAGACGCAATAGACACTGTTCGATCGGGTCACGTTGTGCGCGTGGTTTGAAAACGGCAAAGATGACCGCTTGCGATGCAGCGCTCCGCTGCGCCGAACCGGCCACGGTGAAAAATTGTGCGATGCTCGGCTCGGCAATGATTTTCTCGTTCACCTGCTTTTGGAATGCGCGCATTTGCTCGGGCGACGTTCCTTCCTGCGCAATGAAAACGCCGCGGGCAGAGCCGCTGTCTCCGACCGGAAGCAGGGTGAACGGCAAATGGGTGAAGAAAAACCACAGACCGATGATGCAGACGAGAAGGATCGGGACCGTTAGGTAGGCGCGATCAAGAAACTTATCCAATGCGACGCTGTAGGCATTGACCACGCGTTTGATGAAATCACCGGTCCAGCGTTCCATTCGCGCGCGCTTGTGACCGGCGCCACGTTCGTCAAGAATTCGCGCACACATCAGCGGTGTCAGAGTCAAAGAAACCAAACCAGAGGCGAGAATCGCCACGATAATGGTGATCGAAAATTCTTGGAAAATTCGGCCGAGTAATCCCGGCAGGAGCACGAGCGGGATAAAGACTGCCGCCAGCGACAACGTCATCGACAAAATTGTGAACGAAATCTCACCGGCGCTGTTATACGCAGCTTTGAGGATCGACTCGCCGTGCTCGGCGCGCCGGATCACGTTTTCCAAAAAAACGATGGCATCATCGACAAGGAAGCCGATCGCCAGGGTCAGCGCCATGAGCGTGAGATTGTTGATCGAGAATCCGAGGAGATACATCACCGCAAAGGTGAGCAGTAACGACAGCGGCAATGCGACCGCCGGAACCAGCGTGTCTTTGGCGCGCCCGAGAAAGAGGTAAATGACAACGACGACGAGGACGAACGCGATGATCAGCGTTGCGCGCACATCGTGCACCGAATTCACAATCGTCTGCGACCGATCGAAAATCGGTATGAGCGTGATCGAGCCCGGCAAGCCCGCGCGCAGCTCTGGCGTGAGAGCCTTGACCGAGTTCGCGACTTCAACCGCGTTCGCGCCCGCCTGCCGCGAAACCGCGAGCACGACGATTGACCCCGGCGGATGATAACCGCGAGCAAAGAAGAAGCGCGACGTGCGCTCGTCCTGCACGCTGTCTTTCACCTGCGCGATATCGCGCAAATAAACCGGCGAATTGTCCTTGTTCCGCGCCACGATCAAGTTGCGATAACCTTCCGCCTGATCGATCTGGCCATTCGGTTGCAACACGAATGTGCGATGCGGTCCGTCGAATTGCCCGGCACCAGAGTAAACCGTTCCACCTTTGATCGCGCTCGCGAGGTCATCCATCGTCAGGCCGCGCGCAGCTAACGCCGCCGGATCGGCTTTGATCCGAATGGCGGCTTGCACGCCGTAGATGTTGACCTGCGAAACGCCCGGAAGGATGGCGATTCGCTGCGCCACGACGGTTGAAGCGTACTTATATAGATCGCCGTCCGTGAGCGTATCGGACATTAATCCGACTAAATAGACTGCCTGATCGTTCGGATTGGTTTTGCTAAATGTCGGTGGACTCGGCAAATCGAGCGGCAACTTTCCAGTCGCTCGCTGGATTGCGGCCTGCACGTCGGTCGCCGCATCAGTGATGCTTTTGCTCAGAACAAATTGCAACGTGAGCGATGTGGTTCCCTGTGTGCTAGAGCTCGTGATGATGTCGAGGCCGGGAATTTGCAGAAATTGTTTCTCGAGCGGCGTCGCGATGTTGTTCGCCATCGTTACCGGATCAGCACCCGGATACGAACAACTCACTTGAATGATCGGATAATCGACCGCCGGCAGATCGTTTACCGCAAGTTTGTTATAAGTCGCGAGACCCGCGACGATGACCGACAACGTCAGGAGCACGGTCATCACCGGCCGGCGAATGAATGGGCCGGAAAGTCCCGTTCCTTTTACCGAAACTAACTTTGGCGACTGCGGCGAGCCGCCGTCGCCTCTCGTTTCTAAACGATGTCGATCTTGCGCTTCGCGTTCGCCGTTACCGGATCCGTCATGTTCGCCGAAGTCGTCCATGAAAATTAGTCTGCGCCCCTGCTCGTCGCAGTATCGCTTTCACTTGCCGTTTGCGCGCCATTGTACGGCTTCGGATCCACTTTTGTTCCCGGAGCGAGCGCGAGTTGACCTGTGACCACAACTGTTTCGCCGGGCTCGACGCCATTTTCTATCACGGTCAGATCTCCATCCTGACGTTGACCGGGCTTGACCGGTCGCAGATCGACAGTGTTGTCGGGCTTTAATACAAACACGAATGGTCCGCTTTGACTGATCTGCACCGCCTGCGCAGGAACGAGTCGCGCGTCTTTGATCGTATCGAGAATGAATCGAACGCGCACAAACTCGGAAGGCCACAGAGCGCGGTCGGAGTTGGGCGTGACTGCGCGGGCTTTCACCGTGCCCGAGCCGGGCTGCACTGCCGTGTCGATGAAATACAAATCGCCGATGCGCGGAGCGATTTTCGCGTCAGGCGACCACGTCTGAACTTTCAGGTTTGGTCCGCCGAGATATTTTCGGACCAAAGCGAGATCTGTCTCGGCAACGGTAAAGTCGGTATAGATCGGGTCGAGTCCTTGGATCGTAACCAGCGAGCCAGTGGACGGGCCCACCAGATTGCCGATGTCGACGTTACGCAGGCCGATTCGGCCGTTAATCGGCGATTTAATGTAGCAATAATCGAAATTTACCTGCGCCGCTTCAGCCGCCGCTTGCGATTTCTGCGCGTTAGCGACCGCGATGTCGTAGTCCTGTGGAGCAATCACGTTGCGACCGCGAAGATCCGCTTGGCGTTTCAATGTCACCTGATCCAGCGCCGCTTGCGCTTTTGCTTGATCGAGTGCGGCTTGATACGGCGCGGGATCAATCGTGAAAAGCAGATCGCCCTTTTTTACGTCGGCGCCGTCCTGAAAATGACGGGCCAGGATTTTGCCGCTCACCTGGGCCTGGACCAGTACCGTCTCGTAAGCCGCGCAGGTGCCGATTTCATCCAGATAAATTGGAACGTCTTTGCTGATGACCTTTGCCACCAATACTGGACGGGCCGGCGGTTGCGCCGCCTTCTTTTGTTCGACTCCGCGTTGCAGCGTGCGCGCAACCGCAAACGCGGCGAGAATCACAAACAGAAAAACACCCCAGCGAGGAATTCGCTGCTGCTTTTTGCCGCCGGCTGTTTTCACTCGTCTCGGCTCCTGAACTTCGGTAGCTGCTCCATTCCCTGAATCCATTCGAACTCCCATCTCAGTTCTTTCCGTTCTTTTCTGCTCGCGAGCGAGGTACGCCCTGCTTCCCATTGCCGTTGCCCTTCTCGGCTTTCAGCCGAATGCGATCCAACACTCGGATACAAGTGCGCAGCTCGGATGCAGGAATTTCGTCCAGCAATTCGTGACGAAGCTTGAATGCCTCCGCGTTAATCTCTTCGATCACGCGCTGCGCGCGCCGCGTTAAATGCACGGTCTTGCAACGCCGATCGTGCGCCGCGTTTTTTCGCGCAACCCAACGGTCCCCTTCGAGCCGATGCAGCAGCGTGACTAGCGTCGGTTCTTCAATCCCAAGATGCGAAGCAATCTCGGTCTGGGTCAGCGGTCCGGGCGACATCGAGAGGCGGAGAAGCGTGCGCCATTTGGCCTGGCTCAAACCCATTGGCTTAAGCCGTTCGTCCAGTTTCAGCCGCCATGCGCGCGCCACGCCGTGCAGAAGCGGCCCAATCGCATCGATATCGGTAGTCACGGATCGAAATTCGTTAGCTTGCTAACTAATTCTAGATCGGAAGCAGTGTCAATGCCAGCGACTTACTCGATCTTTAAGAGCAGGATCGATTCTTTGCGATAATCCGTGCTTCGCATAATCCGCACGGGCTGCCGCGGTGCCCAATGCTTGCTCTCCAACACCTCCTGCTCGCGTTCCGGTCGCACCAGTAGGTAACTAGCGTCCGTCGGCACTTCATCGATGTCGCTTGCGTAAGCGAGCTTGGAACGCATGTAGAAGAAGATCGGCTGATAATTCGGATCCAACGCGTAAACGGTTTCGCCGCCTGGAATGTTTGATTCGACTTGCGCCGCCAAGCGCTTGATGCGCTGTCGCTGATGCATTTTCGGCACGACCGCCAATGCGTAGGTCCACATCGAAATACACGAGACAGCGACGATCACGATGACCGTGCGGTACCGCGCTCCGAAGGAAAACGTTTTGCAGGCAAGGTTCCGGCGGCACCAAATCCAGATAACAACCGCAAGCCCGATCGCGATTACACAGGCGCTAAGGATTGCCACGCCAATTCCAATTTTCTCCCGGTGTTCGAGCGCGTACTGAATAATTCCGACCGCAATACCGCCACCCACCCAGCCGCCGATCCAAATACCGATCCAACGCGGCCAGCTCACGTTCTCGGAAGAAAATGTCATCGCTAATAGCCAAATTGCCGGAATGAGTGAGGGCATGGCGTAACGCGGAATGGATCCCGGCACAAGATCGACGATCACGAGTGGCACTACTGCACCCCAAGTCAGAGCGCGCGCGAGTCGTTGGTCGCGCTCGACGGCGAATTTGCGAAAACTGATCAAGGGCAGGAAAAGCACCCAGGGCAGGAAGTAAAGCAACCCATGCGGAATATTGAGAATCCATCGTGTGAATTGGAAATCAGCGCCTTGCAGTCGACCGGTGAATTGTTGCGACCACTTCGCTGTCGCCGTGACATGGCTCGTCGCTTGCATGAACGGAATCGCCCACGCTGCGAAAATTCCAAGCATGATGACGACGCCGATGACGTGCGCGGGGTGAAACAGCGCTCGCCATCGTCGCTCGCTCCAAGTCACTGCGATGACGACCCCATAGAAGAACAGAAGATGAACTGGACCTTTGGTGAGCCAACCAAGTCCAAGAAAGACGAACGGCACGGTCCAGATCAGCCAGGGAGACTTTTTGTCGAGCCACAAGCTCAACCAGAAAATGACTGCGAGCGCGCAGAGAGAGACGTACAGCGCTTCGATCTCAATGAGTCGCCCTTTTTCGATGATGCCGGCGTTAATCAGCCACATTAACGCGGCGATTGTGGATCCTCGTGGCCCAAGACTTTTTCGCGCGATTGTGACAAACGAAATCGCGACGAGCAGAACGCACGCGATCGACGGCACGCGCGCCGTCCATTCGTTTTGCGCGCCAAAAAATTTGAACGATCCCGCGACCAGCCAGTTAATCAGCGGTGGTTTGCGAAAGTAGGTTTCGCCACCAACTTGCGGCACCAGATAATTGCCGGTCTCGAGCATGGTGACTCCAGGCAGAATGCGCCGGCCTTCTTCGCCTTTGATCGCCAACGAACCGAGCGCTGGCAAATAAAGCGCCGCCCAAATAGCGATAACGATCAACAAATTGCCCGCTCGCGAGGTCATCAGAAGCGGAATGTTGGACGCTTCGCGGGCGCCGTTCAACCCCTCAGCTTGACGGTTCTCCCCGCGAAGGTAAATTCAAGCTCTAGTCCGCGCTGGAGGGAGTGGGTAACGATGTCCCACTCCTTTTGGTCCGCGGACTGATGTTTTATGAACGCGGAATTCATTGCCATGCTGGATTACCTGGAGCGGGAACGCGGGATCAAACGCGAAGTCCTGCTCGAGGCTGTTTCCACGGCGCTGCTCTCCGCGTCGAAGAAAAGCGTGGGCGCCGCCCGCGACATGAGGATCGACATCGATCCGAAGACCGGCGATATCCGCGCTCTCGCGAATTTGCTCGTCGTTGAAAACGTGAGCAATCCGCAGGACGAAATCTCGCTCGCCCGCGCCCGCAAGCTCAAGTCTGACGCCAAAGTTGGCGACAGCGTCGAAGTCGAAGTGACACCGAAGAATTTTGGACGAATCGCCGCTCAAACGGCGAAGCAGGCGATGATGCAACGCATTCGGCAGGTCGAGAAGGAAATGATTTACGAGGAGTTCAAGGACCGCGCCGGCGAAATCGTCAGTGGAACGGTGCGACGGTTCGATCGTTCGGACGTAATTCTCGATCTCGGAAAATTTGAGGCAGTGATGCCGCAACGCGAGCGCGTCGTGGTTGAAGATTACAACGTCGGCGATCGCCTCCGTGCCTACGTTGTCGCCGTCGAAAACGGACTGCGCGGTCCGGAGATCATCGTTTCGCGCAGTCATCCGAATTTTGTGAGACGCCTGTTCGAATTGGAAGTGAGCGAGATCGCCGACGGCACGGTTGAGATTCGCGGGATCGCGCGCGAAGCCGGTTATCGGACGAAGATCGCTGTCTGGAGCGCGAACGAAAAAGTGGATCCGGTCGGCGCTTGCGTTGGCATGCGCGGCTCGCGCGTCAAAAATATTGTTCGCGAACTCAACAACGAAAAGGTCGACATCATCCGTTGGAGCTCCGACCCGAAGGACTTCGTTCTGGAGGCGCTGAAGCCGGCGAAGGTCAAAGCTATCAAGTTCGATCCCGAAAAGAAAGCCGCGCAGATTTCCGTCGACGAAGATCAACTGTCGCTCGCGATCGGCAAGAAAGGCCAGAACGCGCGGCTGACGTCGCGATTGACCGGTTGGGAAATTAATATCGACAAAGACACGTCGGCGACGACTGCGGTTGAACAGAAGGTCGCGCAAGCAGCGCAGACGTTGGCAAAAGTGTTGCCGATCACGGACGAGCAGGCGGTGACGCTGGTAAAATCCGGTTTCACGAATCTGGAAGGCTTGCACGCGGCGGACGTTCAAGATTTGATAGACATCCTTGGTGTGGATGAAGCGAAAGCACGTGAGATTCACGATGCGGTTCACAAACAGGATGTCGCTCAAGAAGCGAGTTCGGCTCAACCGGGTTGAGCCATGAATAATTTTTTAAAATGGCAACAAAATCGAAACCAGCGGCAAAAAAACCGGCAACTCGAAAACCGGTCGCCGCGCACCATAAGCCTGCCGCGGCGAAGGGTAAGGTTTCGAAAGAGCCGGTAAAATCTCACGCCAAGACGGCGCCTGCGCATGCGCCGGCGAAAAAAGCTGCGCCGGCGGCAGCGGAAACGAAAGCTCCCGCCAAATCAGCGTCGACTCCGCGCGCTCCGGTCGAAAGCGTTTCGTTGATCGACAAGAAACAGCCGCAGAAGAAAGCGGCTGACGGCGAGATCAGAAAGAAAACGACTGTGCTTCCGCCGATCTCGCGCATTCGCGAGTCCCTGGCTGGACCTGCAGCTCCGTCGCCAACGAAACCGAAGGAACCGCAAGCCGCACCAGCCCCACCGCCCGCGTCGACGACAGACGGAGCCGCAGCAGCAGCGGAAGCTGAAGCCGAAGCGTCATCGCAAAAGGTCATTCACATCAAGCCGCCGATCATCGTGAAGGAATTCGCGACGCAGCTTGGCCTCAAGCCTTTCCAGCTCATCAAGGAGCTGATGAACGATTTTACCGTTTTCGCGAATCAGAACCAGACGATCGAGCCGGACGTGGCGACGAAGATCGCCGAGAAACACGGGTTCGTTCTGGAAAAGGAGCGCCGAGAAAAAGGCGCCGGTGTTCACAAAGTCGAGCAGGTAATCGTCGCTCCGGCGAAGCCGGTCATCCAAAAAGAAGAAGAACTTGAACCGCGCGCCCCAATCATCACTTTCATGGGCCACGTCGATCACGGAAAGACGTCGTTAATGGATGCGATCCGGAAAACGCGCGTGGCGGCGGGCGAGGCCGGCGGAATTACTCAGCACATCGGCGCTTACAGCGTTGATCACAAAGGACAGAAAATCACGTTTATCGATACGCCCGGTCACGCCGCGTTCACCGCGATGCGCGCGCGCGGCGCCAACGTCACCGACATTGTTGTGCTCGTTGTGGCCGCGGATGACGGCGTCATGCCGCAAACAATCGAAGCGATCAATCACGCCAAAGCCGCGCCGCATGTCGAGATCATGGTTGCGATCAACAAAATCGATTTGCCCGGCGCCAACATCGACAAAGTGAAGAAGCAACTCCAGGAGCGTGATCTCACTCCGGAAGATTGGGGAGGCAAGACGGTGGTCTGCGAAGTTTCAGCGACGCGCGGCACCGGAATCGATCATCTCCTCGAGATGATGTTGCTCCAGGCGGAAGTGATGGATTTGAAGGCATCGCCGACCGCGAAGGCGCGCGGCACCGTCATTGAAGCGCAAGTGGAAGCGGGACGCGGTCCGACTGCAACGGTGATTGTGCAAATGGGAACGCTCAAAGTGGGCGAGCCGTTCATCTGCGGAGATTACTCGGGCAAAGTGAAATCGTTAATCGACGATAAAGGAAAAGCGGCCAAAGAGGCGGGACCGTCGACACCGGTGAAGGTGCTTGGATTCACCGGTCTGCCCAACGCGGGCGATGAATTTCTGGTAATGGAATCGGAGCGCGAGGCAAAAACGCTGAGCGGAGAACGCTTGGATACAAAACGCGCCGAAAAACTCACGGTGCCGCAACGCGCGACGCTCGAGACATTACTCGAAGCCGCGGACGGCAAGAAAACGCTGCGTCTTGTCTTGAAATGCGACACCCAAGGTTCGGTCGAGGCGATCGCTGCCGCACTGCAACAGATCGAGAGCAAGAAAATCGATCTCGACATTATCCACGCAGCAGTCGGGCCGATTTCGGAATCGGATATTTTGCTGGCGAGCGCCTCGAACGCTGTCGTCGTCGGATTTAACATCAAAGTCGAAAACATGGCGGTCACGGCCGCGAAGCGCGAAGGCGTTCAGATCAAGCTTTACAGCATCATTTACGAGCTGATCGACCAGATCAAGGACGCGATGGCGGGTATGCTCGAGCCGGAGTTCCGCGAAACCGTGCTCGGCCACGCCGAGGTCAAACAAGTTTTCGAATTGAGCAGAGGCATCGTCGCCGGTTGTTTGGTGACCGACGGCCGAATCGCGCGCACCGCTCGCGCGCGCGTCACACGCAAACGCCAGCCGGTCTACGACGGCGGAATTTCGACCCTGCGCCGGTTCCAGGACGACGTGAAGGAAGTTCGCTCCGGATTGGAATGCGGTATCAAGCTCGGCGATTTCAGCGAATATCACGTGGGCGACATCATCGAGTGTTATCAGCTCGAGGCGATGGCCCAGAAACTGTGATGGGAATGAGAGGGCGGTATGAAACATCGAATGCTGCGGGTCAACGAAGTCGTAAAACGGGAACTGAGCGGAATCCTTGCGCGCGAAATCAGTTTTGAGGGGGCGCTTGTCACCATCAATCACGTTGACGTCACCTCCGATCTCAAGAGCGCGCACGTTTTTGTCAGCGTTCTCGGAGCGGAGAAGGCTGAAAACGTAATGACGCGACTCGAAGACCACCGCGTTGCCTTTCAATCCGAGCTCGCGCGCCGGGTGACCATGAAATTCACGCCCCATTTACTCTTTCACCTGGACGAATCGATCGCTCGCGGCTCGCGCGTCGTGGAAATCTTGCAGAAAATCGACGCCGACGATCGCGAAAAACACGAGTGAGCGCTGCGAAGTTCGAGGAGATCGGCCGCGCGTTGCGCGAGCATCAACGTTTTGCTGTTCTCGGTCACGTGCGTCCCGACGGCGATGCACTCGGAAGCGCGCTCGCGCTGGGTCTTTCGCTCAAGAAACTCGGCAAAGACGTGCGGATTTGGAACGAGGAAGGAATGCTCGAGAAATACAGTTTTCTGCCGCGCGCCGAATTGCTGACGAAACCGCCCACCGAGCCGGAAGATGTCGATGTTATCGTCGCGCTCGACACTGCGATTCAGAATCGACTCGGCACAACGCTCGCCTCCATTCGCTCGAGCAGACTTTGCATTAACATCGATCACCATCCGAGCAATCCTGAATACGGCGACATCGTTTACATCGACCCGAAATCGCCGGCGACAGGACAGATCTTGTTCGAACTGATAAAGAGCGAGAAGCTCCCGATGGATTCCGAGATCGCGACCAATCTTTACGTCGCGATTTCCACCGACACCGGCTCGTTTCAATATCCGAACACAACTGCGCGCACGTTTGAGATCGCGGCCGAGCTTGTGCGCGAAGGCGTCGATGTTGGCCGGATCAGCCAGCTGACTTACGAAAATTATCCCCGGCGCCGAATCGAACTTCTTCGCGATCTTCTTGGGACGATGCGTTTTCACGCCGATTATCGCGTCGCGAGTTTTAGTTTGAGTCTCGCAGTGGCGAAAAAGCTCCGCGTTTTGCCGGAGGACAACGAAGGGTTGATCGATCATCTCCGCGCGATCCGCGGCGTGATCGCCGCGATTTTTTTCGAAGAGCTTCCGGACGGCAAAGTGCGTGTGAGCATGCGATCGAAAACTGAAAAGGTGAACGTGTGTGCGATCTGCGAAAAGTTCGGCGGAGGAGGACACGTGCTGGCCGCCGGAGCGCGGGTTAAGGGCACGCTCGCCGAAGTAGAAAACAAGATCTTGGAGGAAGTCTGTGACGTCGTTAACCGCAGCTCTTGATGGCGTCCTGCTCGTGGACAAAGCCGAAGGAATGACGTCGCACGACGTTGTTGCATTGGTCCGTCGCCAACTCGGCATCAAGAAAGTCGGTCACTGCGGAACTCTCGATCCGATCGCGACCGGCCTGCTGCTCATCACGATCGGTCGCGGAACAAAAGTTCAGGACCTTCTAATGAGCGAGGACAAAGAGTACGTCGGCACGCTTACACTCGGCGCGGCAACGACCACGCAAGATCGACAAGGTGAAATCGTTGAGACGAAACCCGTGCCGCAACTCAGCGAAGAACAAATTCGCGCCGCGTTCGAGAAGTTCCGTGGCGATTTCTATCAAATGCCTCCAATGGTCTCAGCGAAGAAACACGGCGGCGTTCCTCTCTACAAACTCGCGCGTCAGGGCAAAGTGGTCGAGCGCGAACCGCGTTTCGTTCACGTTTACCGTTACACAATCGACAAGATCAATCTGCCCGACATCGACTTCAGCGTTTTGTGCAGCAAAGGCTTTTACGTCCGCACGTATTCGCACGATATCGGCGACGCGCTCGGTTGCGGCGCGCACTTGAAGTCGTTGCGTCGAACAAAATCGGGCCGCTTCGAAGTCGAAGGCGTGTTGACAGTCGATCAAATCAGAAACTCGTCGCGCGAAGAAATCACCCGCAACATTCTCTCGTTGCCGCAGGTCTCGCGCATGCGCGGCGCTTAAAGATCGACAATGGAAATTTTGCGATCGATTTCCGAGCTCGCGCGCTTGCGCGGCCCGCTCTTTCTCGCGATCGGCGTTTTCGACGGCATGCATCGCGGACATCAGGCGGTGATCTCGACTTCAGCCGATCATGCCCGCGCGGCGAACGGAACGCCAGTCGTGGTCACCTTCGATCCGCATCCGGAAAAAGTACTTAGGCCGCAACACGCGCCCCATTTGTTGACCGCGACTCAGCACAAAATCGCGCTCATTCGAAATCTGGGCGTCGTACATTTGTTGATCATCAGTTTCGACAAACAATTCGCGGCGACCGAGCCGGAGGATTTTGTCCGGCAGTTGGTAACGCAATCAAAGCCGCTGCGAGAAATCTGCGTCGGCCACGAATGGTCGTTCGGAAAGAATAGACGCGGCAATCTCGAGTTGCTCAAGAAACTCGGCGCGCAGTTCAACTTCGAAGTGATCGGAGTTCCGCAGGTGCGATCAAACGGCGAAGTCGTCAGCAGCACGGCAATTCGGCAAGCAGTTCAAAAAGGCGATTTTGCAAAAGCGGCGGCGATGCTCGGCCGCGAATACACGATTCTGGGAACGGTCACGCACGGCGACAATCTCGGGAAAAAAATCGGCTTTCCGACCGCGAATCTGAGCGCGCATAGCGAGCAGTTTCCGCCGAATGGAGTTTATGCGGCCGAGGCGCGGATCGATGGCGAGTTACGTCTCGGCGTGGTGAATCTCGGCGTGCGACCGACCATTGCGACGGGAAAGTCCGAGCGCGTCCTCGAAATTCACTTGTTCGACTTCGACGGCGACATCTACGGCAAAGATGTCGAAGTTCGATTCGTAAAATATCTCAGGCCGGAACAAAAATTCGAGAATGTCGATGCGCTGGTCGCGCAAATCCGGCGCGATGTTGATCAAGCGCGCGAGATCCTTCGCGCTTAGCGCCGCGATCTTGGGCCTCGCCCACGCGACCGCGAAATCGTAACTGGCGCCTCTTCCTCGCGCTGGGGAATTCCAAACCGTTTCTGCAGACGCAGCATCTCCCGGTCGATCTCCTGGATCTGCGCCATCAGCGCTTCCTTACGTTCGGAGAGTCGGACCAGTTCTTTCAGCATCGCGCTCGGAATGTCTCTCAGCATTCCCCTATTCTGACGCGCAAGATCGACAATGCAAACTGACGCTCGCCTAATACTGGACCTGATTTGTTCGATGCATTGCGGCAAAAATGCCACCGGCCATCACAAGCATCCCGCTCGCGAGGGCAAATGCGACCACCCACAGGGTCGGGATCGTCGTCAGCCGAAACATCTCCACTAAAATGAAACGGCCGCCATCGGACAACACGTAGGTAAGCGCGCTGGCCAGCGCGCTCATCGCCACGAGAATGAACGAACGCAGAAATTCCATTTGCCGGACCGGCTGTGGTAGCTGCTGCAAAACGCGCGCGGTGAAACCGTCGTCCTCGATGTAGGGCGCGGCTTCCTGCAGCTTTCGATCCAGCAAATCGTCTGAAATTTCCCTGTTCATGTCACTGCGCCCACGCAGCTAAAGTCTTCTTCAATTTCTCCCGACCGCGCAACACGTTTGTTTTCACGGTGCCGAGCGGGATCTCGAGCACGCGCGATGCCTCTTCATGCGACAAGCCGTTTTGGCAGCAGAGTAAAACTGCCGATCGCTCGTGCAACGGCAGTAAACTCAACGCGTGCATAAGATCGTGCCTTAAACCAGGATCGACAGTCTGCGGGTCCGGCTCGGACTGCCATTGTTCCTCATCAATCCCGACCAGCTCCTTGCGCCGTCGTGCGTCTTCACGAAAGCAATTGTAGGCGATGCGATAAAGCCAGGTTGAAAATTTCGCTTCGCCGCGAAATGTCCGAATGTTTTTGTAAGTGCGCACGAAGGCGTCTTGAGCGAGATCGTCGGCCAGGGCGAAGTCGCCGCGGGTGAGTTGGCGCAACAAACCGCGCACGCTCGATTGATGTCGACGGACCAGCTCGCCAAAAGCGTGCTGGTCGTCGTCGACAAGAACTCGAGCGATAAGATCAGCATCGGTTAGCTCCACATCCGGAGATTAAGATTTCGGCGGCGGCGGCGGAATCTCGTTCTTTTTTGCGCCTTCGAGTCTCCAAACCAAAAGATACCCGAGACCGATCACGAACGGAATCACGCCGAGCGCCCACGATCCGCCTTCCCAATCGCTCCATGCGCCGAAGCAAATCATGATTCCCACGCCCACCATTACCAGAACGATCCCGCGACGCATGTCGGACCGTTGACGCACCGTCGGCGTCGGCGGGGCGAGTATTTCGGCGGGAATCGGCTGACCTTTTTCCGCCAGCATCCGAATCGTTCGATGTTGCATTCGTGATTTCGAAAATCCGAAATACATGATGAACGCAACGATCAGCACCGGCGCGCCAAAGATGGTCAACATCGTCACGACAACAATCGGAAGGACCATTGCCGGGACATCGTCCGATCCTTTTCCAAGACCGACATCCTCACCATCGATCACGATCCCGTGGTGACCTTTAAGCTTTTTGTCGAGCTTCTGGTGGATTTTGTCGGCCAAGCTTCCCGGCGAGGCGCTGACGGTCGCTGACGCAGACGGCGCGGGCGAGGCCGGAGCCGCCGGAGTCGTCGGTGGCGACTGAGCGAATGCCGCGCAGGCGAGCGCGATTGAACACACACAGAGGGTTAATGTTTTCATATTCATCCTTTGGTAGTGAGATGCAGCCTGGCGGCGCTTTGGATTCAAAATCTTTGCCTGGTAATAGCCTGGCGGTAAAGCGATTTAAAGCCTTGCGAATCGGTGCGAGCCGCACATTATTTCTACCCGCTTTAGACGCGGGTGTAGCTCAGTGGTAGAGCACCTCCTTGCCAAGGAGGACGTCGCGAGTTCAAGTCTCGTCACCCGCTCCATGCCTTCTCTCGATATAACGCCATCACGCGAGGAGTTTCGTGAGCTCGCAAAGCGCGGCAATCTCATCCCGCTGATTGTCGATCTTGTCGCAGACGTGGAAACGCCGGTCTCCGCTTTCGCAAAGATCGACAACGGCCAGCCATGTTTTCTTTTTGAATCGGCTGAGCGCAACGAAGAGCTCGGGCGCTTTTCATTCATTGGATTCGATCCGCTCGTGGTTTTTAACAGCGCCGATTGCAAAGGCGATCCGTTGACGCACCTGCAAGACACCCTTGCGCGATTCAAGTTCGTTCCGCCGCACGATGTTCCGCATTTCCTCGGCGGCGCGGTTGGTTACGTCGGCTACGACGTCGTGAGGTTTTTTGAGCCGACCGTCCCGATCCATCCGCGCGACGATCTGAAAATTCCGGAAATGATTTTCATGATCCCGCGCATACTGCTCGTGTTCGATCACCGTTTTCGAAAACTTCAGCTAATCTGCAACGCGCACCTCGAAGATAAAACTTCGGCTGACCACGCGTACGCTGAAGCGGAAGCAAAACTTAAGAAAACAATGGCGAAGCTCGGCCAGCAGCGCGCGCTCGAGCCGATTGATGCCAACGCACCGACGAAACTCCCCTGTCCCACGAGCAACACGACTCGTGACGATTTCGAAGCGATGGTGGTGAAGGCGAAAGAGCTGATCGCCGCTGGCGATATTTTTCAGGCCGTGCTCTCGCAAAGATTCGAGACGGATTTCGCGGGCGCCCCGCTCGATCTTTATCGCGCGCTGCGTTTTGGGAACCCGTCGCCTTACATGTTTTGCCTGCGCTTCGATGAAGACTTCGCTGTGCTCGGTAGTTCACCAGAAGTTCACCTGCGCGTGCGCAACCGCGTAGCAGAGTTACGCCCGATCGCCGGCACTTATCCGCGCGGGAAAGATGCGGCCGAAGATGAGCAACTCGCCCGTGCGTTGATTGCCGATCCAAAAGAGCGCGCCGAGCACGTGATGTTAATCGATCTTGGCCGAAATGATCTCGGTCGCGTCGCCGAGTTCGGGAGCGTGAAAGTAACCGAACAAATGGTGATCGAGCGTTACAGTCACGTGATGCACATCGTGTCGCATATCGTTGCGCGCCTGCGCGAAGACAAAAATATTTTCGATGCGATCCGCGCTACGTTTCCAGCCGGGACGGTTTCCGGCGCGCCAAAAATTCGGGCGATGCAGATCATTGCCGAGCTGGAGAAGTCGCGCCGAGGATTTTACGCCGGCATTGTCGGTTACTTTGGATTCGACGGTTCGCACGACAGTTGCATCGCGATTCGCTCGATCGTTTTGAAAAATGGAAAGGCTTACCTACAAACCGGCGCAGGAATCGTAGCCGATTCAGATCCGGCGCGTGAATTTGAGGAGTGTGTGAACAAATCCAAAGCGATGCTGGCTGCGATCGCGCGTGCGAGCGAAAAATGAAACTGCTCGTCATCGATAACTACGATTCGTTCACCTACAATCTCGTCCAGCTTTTCGGCGAGATGGATGATGTGGATCTTGTCGTGAAACGAAATGACGAGGTTTCGATCGACGAGATCAAAAGGATGAAAACCGATCGGATCGTTATTTCACCAGGGCCAGGCCGTCCGGAAAACGCCGGGATCTGCTCGGAATTAATTCGCGAGTTTGGGCAGCACGTTCCAATTCTCGGTGTTTGCCTTGGCCATCAATGCATTGCGCAGGTGTTTGGTGGTGAAGTGGTGCGCACCGACAAACTGATGCACGGCAAAACGTCGCAGATTCGTCATCAACACCGAGGCGTGTTCAAGGATTTGGCCGAGCCGCTCGAAGCCACGCGTTATCACTCGTTGATCGTGAAACGCGAGTCGCTTCCCGATTCACTCGAGATCACGGCCGAAACGGACGCGGGCGAGATCATGGGGTTGCAACATCGACGATTCCCGATCCACGGCGTGCAATTCCATCCCGAATCGATCCTTACGACCGAAGGCCGTAAGCTGCTCGCGAATTTTCTGCGCGTTTAACCGCCGCCGTTGCGCGAGATCACGTCGTGGATTTGGCGGACCTCACGCACCATCTGTTCGTATTCCTCAAACTTCAATGATTGCGCGCCGTCCGAAAGGGCTTCGTCAGGTTTGCCATGGACTTCGATCATCAATCCGTCGGCGCCGACGGCAACGCCCGCGCGCGCCAGCGGCGTGACCATGTAGCTGCGGCCGGTCCCATGCGCTGCATCGACAATCACGGGCAGATGGGAAATCTTTCGAACTGCTGGAACCGCTGCGAGATCCAGCGTGTTGCGAGTGTGTTGCGCGAAAGTGCGCACGCCGCGCTCACAAAGCACGATGTTGTAATTTCCTTCAGCCATCACGTACTCGGCCGCGAGCAGCCATTCTTCGAGCGTCGCCGCCATTCCGCGTTTCAATAGCACCGGCAACTTCGAACGCCCGACGCGCCGCAGCAGCGTAAAGTTCTGCATGTTGCGCGCCCCGATCTGAATCATGTCCGCATATTTTTCGACAAGATCGACATTCCCTTCGTCGAGAGCCTCGCTGACGATTTTCAAACCGAACTCTTTGCCAATGTCGGCCAGAATTTTCAACGCCGCCTCACCCAATCCAGAAAATGCATACGGCGAAGTGCGCGGCTTAAACGCGCCTCCGCGGAAAAATTTTGCGCCGCTACGCTGCACCACATCTGCAATCGCGAACGCTTGCTTGCTATTTTCGATCGCGCACGGCCCGGCGATGATTGCGAGCGAGCCGTCGCCGATCCTCGCGCCGTCGCCAAGATCGACAACGGTGCGATCGGCTTTGAGATCGAGTGTGATGAGTTTGTAAGGCTTGGTGACGCGAATCGCCTCGGCGACGCCGGGAAGATTTTCGAAATGCGAGAGATCGACCGCGCCCTGATTACCCGTCACGCCGATGGCGGTGCGAGTTGCGCCCGGCATTACGTGCGCCCGGAATCCAAGCGATTCGACAACGCGAATAACGTTGTCGATCTCAGGCTTGCCCGCATGGGCCGTCATTACGATGAGCATGGCGTGAAAAGGCGTTTACTTACCCGGAATTATACCCTCCGGTCAAATTTAACCATTCGCCGGCGTTTTTGGCGCAAAATTTATCGGTGGAAGAACTCGTTCGATTTCGGCGCGATGCTGCTCGTATTGCGGCGGGAGTTTTAATGTTTCCCCGAGGTGCTCAGCCGGCTCGTCAGCGGTAAAGCCAGGCCCGTCCGTCGCAATTTCAAATAAAATTCCGCCCGGCTCGCGAAAGTAGATCGAATGAAAATAGAAACGATCGATCACCGGCGTAACGTGCAGCCCGCGTTCGATCATTTGTTCGCGCCATTGCAACTGCTCTTCGTCGTTTGCGCAGCGGAACGCGATATGGTGAACGGTACCGGCGGAATTGACTCCGAAATGCCCGTTCGGATTACCAGCCAAATCGAGCTGCGCGCTACTCAGTTTCAGATTCACCGAGAACCGTTTTCTCGACTTTTCTTCGTCGATCAATTCGAAGTCGAGCGCTGCGAGCAACTCCTCAGTTGGTTGCAGTTGCTGCACTTCGAGCGTGGGCGCATGAAAACCGTGAATCGCGAACTTCCTCGGCACTTCGCTTTCGAATTCTAGATCGACATCATCCAGCTGCGCCGACTCGATCAGTTCCAAGAGCAATCCATCGGGATCGCTGAGACGAAGTGCGGCCGCACCAAAACGCGGCGGAAGTTCTTCGCAGAAGACATGATGGTCACTAAATCGCGATTTCCAGAACTCAATTGTATTCTGCGGAATCGCGAAGCTTGTCGCGTTCACCTGTCCAGTTCCGCGAGTTCCGCGTCGCGCGCCGGGCCAGGCGAAGAAAGTGATCGCGGTTCCAGGTCGACCGGTTCGATCGCCGTAATAGAGATGATAAGTCGATGGATCGTCGAAGTTCACCGTGCGTTTAGCGAAGCGCAGTCCAAGCACGTGCGCGTAAAAATCGACATTTCGTTGCGGATCGCCGGCGATGGCGGTGATGTGATGGATGCCGCGAAGTTTCACGTTTAGGAGATTAGCAAGTTTCCTTATCGTTGTTCACGCATGTATTTGTGGCGAAGACGAGCGACTCGAGTTTGGTGGAACGACAACGAAGAAGCGTTGCGCGCCATCGCCGGCACTCAGTTGGCAGTGATCGAACGTCCGGATCGCAAACGAATCGAACTCGAAGCCGCGTCGCGATCACGCGTACAACTGCAAACGCTTGTGCGAAAATTCGGCGGCCAAGTCAAAAAACTGCGACGAGATTGGTTAAAACGCTCGCTTTGGCGCAAGACGAAGCCGGTTCGCGTCGGAAATAAGAAGCTGACCATCCCAGCGGGCGCGGCGTTCGGAACGGGCGAACACGCGACCACTTCGATGTGTCTGGCGAAGCTGAAACGGATCCTGCGCGCGGGAGACGTGGTTGTCGATCTTGGCACGGGATCGGGAATTCTTGCCCTGACAGCCCGTTTGTTAGGGGCGAGGCGCGTGATCGCGATCGATAACGATCCGACGGCGATCCGCGTGGCAAAAGAAAACGCGCGGCTCAACAAGATCGACAACGTGACATTTCGAATCGGCGATGTGCGGTATTGGAAATTCCCGGGCAAGATCGACACCGTGACCGCAAATCTGTTCAGCGAGTTACTGATCGAAATCTTGCCGAAACTCAAACACGCTCGGCGATTGATTCTCTCGGGAATTTTGCGTGGTCAAGAACGCGATGTGAGACGCGCTTTCAGGCGTAACAAGATCGACATCGTGGAGGTCCGACGGCGCGGAAAGTGGGTTGCGATACTCGCGCGCTGCAGGTAGGTTCGGCGACCCTTTTTGCGGCCTACGGTTTTCTGCACCTGCGCGGTTTAAATCTTAAGCCGCAAGGAGATCGAAATGCAGAACGAACAACTGGCCTACGCAATCCTGACCCCGTATTCGATGCGCAAGTCGCGCACCGGCGGCATTATTTCGCGCTTAATTTCGCGCACAGGCTTGGATCTTGTCGCAGCGAGAATGTTCGCGCCGAGCGAGGAGCTCGTAAGGCGCTACGCCGAAACCGTCGTGAGCGAAACCGAGCCGGCGCATCGCGCGACCCAGGAACTGATTCGCGATTACATCCTGAAGAATTTCGGCTGCGAAAAACAGGGGCAGCGCGCGCGATGTTTGTACTTGGTTTTTCGCGGACCTGATGCGGCTGAGAAAATGCGCGCGACGGTCGGTCACATTCGGCACGAGACCACCGCCGGCGAAACGATCCGCGACACGTTCGGCGATTACATCCTCGACGACTCGGGCAAGGTCACCTACTTCGAACCCGGCGTGGTGGCCGCGTTCGATCCGAAATCGATTCAGCGCGATTTAAAGCTTTGGGCGCAATTTTCAGATCGCGACGGCGGCGTTCTCGATAATTGCGTGCAATTTCCGGCCAGCGCGAAAATCGAAAAGACGCTCGTATTGATCAAGCCGGACAATTTCAAGTTTCCGAACGTTCGTCCAGGCGGTGTGATCGAAGTTTTTTCGCGCACCGGGCTGTACATTGTCGGCTTCAAAGTTCACCAAATGAGCGTGGCGCAAGCGGAACAATTTTACGGACCAGTGTTGCCGGTGCTGCAGGAAAAACTTGGCCAGTCGAAAGGCCGCGAAGCCTGGGAGGACATCGTGCAATTCATGGCTGGCGCGCGCCCGAGCGACACGCTTCCGGAAAAGCGCGCCGAGCCGGGCAGCGAAAAATGCATCGCGCTGGTTTATCAAGGCGAGAACGCTGTCGCAAAAATTCGCGACGTCCTCGGCCCAACCGATCCAGCAAAGGCGCCGCCGGGTTCGATTCGAAAGGAATTCGGGCAGACAATCATGATCAACGCGGCGCACGCTTCGGATTCGGTAGAGAATGCGCAGCGCGAGATGGGAATCGTGCGACCGGACGAGAATAATTTTAAAGCTTTGATTGAAAATTTTTATGGCCGCCAATAGCTTGAACACTCCTGATTTAAACCAAACAAGATCGACAATGGAAATTTCCGAACGCGCCGCTCAACTGACTCCGTCACTTACGCTTTCGATCGACAGCAAAGCGAAGGCGATGAAAGCCGAGGGGATCGACGTTTGCGGATTTGGAGCGGGCGAGCCGGATTTCGATACGCCCGAACACATCAAGCAAGCCGCGATCGAAGCGCTTAATGCCGGCTTTACCAAATACACACCGAGCGCCGGCATTCCGGAATTGCGCGCGGCGATTGCTGAAAAATTCGCGAACGACAACGGCCTGACCTATCGGCCAAACCAGATCATCGTCAGTAACGGCGCGAAACATTCCTGTTACAACGCAATTCTCGCGACGTGTCAGCCGGGTGATGAAGTCGTTATTCCGGCGCCGTACTGGGTCAGTTACCCCGACATGGTGCGTTTGGCCGGCGCCGAACCGGTGATCGTGCCGACAATGGAGCGCAATAACTGGAAGATGCGCCCAGAAGATTTTGAAAATGCGATGACGCCGCGGACGAAAATGTTGATCATGAACAGTCCGGGCAACCCGACCGGCGCGGTTTACACGCGTGAAGAGCTCCAGGCAATTGTCGAAATCGCAAGCGGTGAAGATATTTACATTTTGTCGGACGAGATTTACGAAAAGCTTGTTTACGACGATGCGAAACACGTCAGCGTCGCCTCGGTTTCGAAAGAAGCTTATGATCTCACGATCACGGTCAACGGTTTCAGCAAATCCTACGCGATGACCGGTTGGCGGCTCGGATATCTCGCCGCGCCGGAAGCCGTCGCCAAAGCGGTCGATTCAATTCAAAGCCACAGCACATCGAATCCGTGCTCGTTCGGCCAGCGCGGCGCGCTCGCGGCGTTGAAGGGCGATCAGCAATCGGTCGCGGACATGCGCGAAGAGTTCGACATGCGTCGCAACTACATGATGGATCGGCTCTCGAAAATTCCGAACATCAGCGCGGTCAAACCGCAGGGCGCGTTTTATGTTTTGGTGAACATCAGTCAGCTCGGACTGACGTCGCAAAACTTCGCCGACCGATTGCTAAGCAAGTCGAATGTCGCCGTCGTCCCGGGCGCGGCGTTCGGCGACGATCGCACGATTCGGTTCAGTTACGCCACGAGCATCGACATCATCAAAAAAGGTCTCGACCGGTTTCAGGATTTTTGCCGGACGCTCTGAGCGCGGCGATGAAGCTCGCCACTGGTTCGCTCGATAAAGCCGCTGTTGTCGCCCGAATCAAATCCGAAGGCGCGATTGCGGTCATCCGCACGGATTCGGTGGGGCGAGCGCTCGATGCTGCGGGGGCAGCCATAGCGGGCGGTTTCCGCGCGATCGAAATCACTTTCAGTTTTTCCGAGGCACCGACCGCAATCTCGAAGCTGGCTGAGAACGACGATTTGCTAATCGGTGCCGGAACAATTCTGACGCGCCAACAAGTCAATGAAGCCGTTGAAGCAGGCGCCCGTTTTCTCGTCAGCCCGTGTGTGCTGCCGGATGTGATCGATGCCGCGCGCGAGCTTCAGGTCGCGATCATTCCGGGCGCGTTCACGCCCACCGAGATTTATACCGCGCACACGCTCGGCGCCGACATTGTGAAAATTTTCCCGGCGGTAAAATTCGGGCCCGATTATTTGAAAGCCGTGCGCGGACCGCTGCCGAATATCCCAATCATGCCGACGAGCGGCGTCGACGCGTCAAACGTTGCCGAATGGTTCCGCGCTGGTGCGATGGCGGTGGGCGCTGTGACCAGCGTTTTCGACCCGGCGCTGATTCGAAGCGGCGCGTGGGACGAGCTGACCAAGCGCGCTCGCGAATTCATGGATGCAGTGCGCGCGGCGCGGCAGTAGGCGCTGCGATTTTTCTCTTTCCGCTATCCGCAATCCGGTATCCGCTATCGATGTGAATCATCTCGCGCTCATTCTTCACGCGCACTTGCCGTTCGTTAGGCATCCCGAACACGAACACTTCCTTGAAGAAGACTGGCTGTTTGAGGCGATCACCGAGACCTACATCCCGCTCCTGCAAATGATGCAGCGGCTCGTGAACGACAACGTGCCGTTCAAACTCACCATGTCGTTGACGCCAACGCTGTGCGCGATGCTACGCGACGATCTTCTGCGTGAACGTTATGTCCGACATGTCGATCTTCTAATCGATCTCGCGGCGCGCGAGAGCAGACGAAATCGCGACCGGCCACAACTCGCGGAGCTCTCCCAATTTTACTTCGAGCTCTTCACCGCAAGCCGGCGTTTCTTTGTCGACGAATGGAGATGCGATTTGCTCGCGGCATTTCGGCAATTGCGCGATTGCGGCGTGCTCGAGATCATTGGCTCGGCCGCAACGCACGGATTACTGCCGTTGATTCGAGAGCAATCTTTCGAAGCCGCGCGCGCGCAAGTGCTGATCGGCCGCGACGAATATGTCGATCTTTTCGGCGACGAACCGAAGGGGTTTTGGTTACCGGAATGCGCTTACGCCTCATCACTTGATTCGATTTTGCAGGAATCGAATATTAGGTGGTTCGTTCTCGACGCGCACGGGTTGCTTTTTGCTAATCCGCAACCGCAACGCGCGATTTACGCGCCGTGTTACACGCCGGCCGGCCCTGCTGCATTCGCGCGCGACCGCGATTCAAGCCGGCAAGTCTGGAGCGCGGAAGAAGGATATCCCGGCGATCCCGCCTATCGGGAATTTTACCGCGACATCGGATTTGATTTGCCGTTGGAACATCTTGGACCGGTTGCGCGCGGCCTCCGAAAATTTTCCGGCGTGAAATATCACCGCATCACCGGCCGCAAGAAAGAAAAGGAGATTTATGATCGCGCGCAAGCGGAGAAAGCCGCCGACGCGCATGCGGCACATTTTTTGGAGCAGCGTTGCGCGCAATTTCGCCAACTTGTAGCAGCCGATGTCGATCCAATCGTCGTTGCCCCATTCGACGCGGAGCTTTTCGGCCATTGGTGGTTCGAGGGCCCGCGCTTTCTGGAATTGTTCATTCGCAAACTCGCGTTCGATCAACAAGATTTTTCGCTGACGATCCCCAGCGATTATTTGCAGGCGCATCCAACGCAACAGACAATCGAGCCGGCAGCATCAACCTGGGGTGACAAAGGTCACCTCGAAGTTTGGATCGACAAAAGTAATTCCTGGATCTACCCGCACCTGCACGTAGCGGCAGAGCGAATGCACAAATTAGCCGACGAGCACAAGGTTGATCCGAGCGAAATGACTGATCGTGCTTTGAAACAACTGGCGCGGGAACTGTTGCTTGCACAATCGAGCGATTGGGCGTTTTTGATGCGAACGGGAACTGCGCGTGAATACGCGACCAGGCGCACGCTCGATCACCTCGCGCGTTTCAACAAATTGCACGATCAGTTCGTCGCCGGCGCGATGGACGAAAATTTCCTCGCCGATTGCGAATGGCGCGACAATCTTTTCCCGAACTTGAACTGGCGACATTATGCGTGAGCTGACGACAACCCTGGCGCTTTTCTTCGCGGCGATTGCGTTCGGACAGGAATCCCCTTCTCCATCGCCGACTGAAACCGGGTCGCCTTCGCCAACTCCAACAGCATCGGCTTCTCCAAGTGCGCGCAACGTTCCGTTGCGATTTGTTCCGCCGCCGATGGAAGGAACAATCAGTCTCGGTATTTGGGATGCGAACGACAAACTTGTTCGCGTTCTCTACAACGAAGCGAAGATCGACAAATTCACAGTCGAGGAAAACTCCCTGAGCACGACCTGGGACGGCAAAAACGATCTTGGAGAAGATTTGCCGGCGGGGAGATATCGCGCGCGCGGTTATTTGGTTGGAAAACTCAAAATCGAAGACGTCGGAAAAGTACCGTCACCGCCGGAGGACGCGACGAATCACATTTTCGTTAAGCTGGTGATGAATCCGCTGGTCGCCGACACGCGTTCGGTCATGGATGTTGGCGTTGGCTTCGGCGCTAACGGGGTCTTCTTGAAGACAATGGATGATTTACCGCTGGCGACGATCAGCGAAAGTCTGACTCCGACCAGCGTATCAATTTCGAAAAATGGGGAGAAAGCGGCTGACGTCTGGCAGGCCGACGGCTCTAACACCGAGCACTTCCGCATTTCGAACATCGACGAAATGATGGCGTTCGACTGCGGATTCTTTGAGCTGAAGTGACCCTCGACAGAGCGAGGCGGCTACAGTTTAGTTAGTCCCCATGGCTGCCGGCCCTGAAGCTCAACACACCCTTTCGAAAACCGCCGGTTTCAGCGGAATGTCGCTGCACACCGGTGAGAAAGTTTCGTTGAAGCTGCATCCGGCGCCGGTCGATCACGGAATCAAGTTCAAGCGCAAAGATTTGGCGGACGAGCCGACGATCGACGCGAAGATCGACAATCTCAAAATGGTCGAGCGCGCGACGACAATCGGCGAAGGCTCAATGCGCGTGCACACGGTCGAACACGTACTCTCGGCGCTGTCAGCGATGGGTGTAGACAACGCGATCGTGGAAATGGACGCGAACGAGCCGCCGATTGGCGACGGCAGCGCAAAAGCATATGTCGATGTAATCAAACGCGCCGGTGTCGTGGCGCAGGAAGCGCCGCGAAAATTTTTCCACGTGCGCGATCCGATACACATCGAAACGAAATCCGGCGCGATGTTGATCCTGTTGCCGGACGACAACGGTTTTCGAATTTCATGCACGCAAGCGGGTCCGAACAATCGCTTCACCCAATTCTTGTCGACCGATGTCGCGCCGGAAATTTTCGAGCGCGAGATCGCACCGGCACGGACATTTGTTTATTACGAAGATGTCGAGCCGCTGATGGAGAAAAATCTCATCAAAGGCGGCAGTTTGGAAAACGCGGTCGTGGTCCGTGGTGATGCGGTGTTGAGCAAAGAACCGTTGCGGTTCCCAGACGAGTTCGTTCGGCACAAAATCCTCGACATTATCGGCGACCTCGCGCTGGTCGGTTGTCGAATTCGTGGACATCTCATCGCGGTAAAACCGGGACACGCCGCAAATGCGGACCTCGCGCGCACGATCGCAAAGGAACGAGCGCGACGCGACGCGCTCGCCGTTCCGCGAGTTGTTCCGAAAGGCGATGGCGGCCTCGACGCGGACGAGATCATCCAGATTTTGCCGCATCGTTATCCATTTTTGATGGTCGATCGGATCCTGAGTTTCGATGAAGGCGGAACGAAATGCGTAGGCGTGAAGTCGGTGACGATCAACGAACCATTTTTCCAGGGACATTTTCCCGGACATCCGGTGATGCCGGGCGTGATGCAGGTGGAAGCGATGGCGCAGGTCGCGAGTCTGTTGTTGTTCAAACTAGCGAAAACGAGCAGCCGGATCGGTTATTTCATGAGCGCCGACGGCGTGAAGTTTCGCAAACCCGTGCTGCCCGGCGACACTATCTACATTCACGCCGAGCTGACCAAAGCGCGCGGCGAAAGGCTGGCCAAGGCGAAGTGCCATTGCGTGGTGAATGACGCAGTCGTGTCTGAAGGCGAGTTGATGTTCACGTTTCTCGATAAATGAGCGACGTGCAGATTCATCCGACGGCGATTGTCGATCCGGGCGGGAAAATCGGTGCGGGGACAATCGTTGGGCCGTACTGCGTGATCGGGGCGAACGTTAGCGTTGGCGAGAACTGCTGGCTGCAACACCACGTCACGCTGCAAGGGCCAATGCGCGCCGGCGCGGGAAACAAGTTTTACGCTTACTGCTCAATCGGTCAGCAAACGCAAGACCTGAAATACGCCGGCGAGCCTACTTATTTGGAAATCGACGACGAAAACACTTTTCGTGAATTCGTCACTGTAAATCGCAGCACAAAGAGCGACGGCAAAACGCGGATCGGCAGCCGCGGAAATTTTCTAGCTTACAGTCACATTGGCCACGATTGCACAGTTGGAAACGAAGTCGTGTTTTCGAACAACGGAACGCTTGCCGGTCACGTTCAAGTCGGCGACAACGCGGTCATGGGCGGACTCACTGCTGTCCATCAATTTTGCCGGATCGGCCGATTCGCGATCACCGGCGGCTGTTCAAAAATCGTCCAGGATGTTCCGCCCTTCATGATTGCGGATGGGAACCCGGCGGAAATCCGCGGCGTGAACCTGGTTGGGCTAGAGCGAAAAAATTATCCACCGGACAAGGTGAAGCTAATTAAAGAGGCGTTCCGCTTGATCTACCGCTCTAAATATAATACGGCGCAGGCGCTGGAAACTGTCCGAAAGGAACTACCGTTAAACGATGAAATCGGCGAGATCGTGGAATTCATCGAAAAGAGCGAGCGCGGGATCATTCGCTAGAACCGAATACGCACTTTCGGCGTAGCGGTCGCGCTCGGCGCCGGGCCGGGTGGCGTTCTCACTACGCCGGACATTTCCTGTTCCAAATGTTTGAGTAGTGGCGCGGCCGGCGCATCTCCGGCGATTCGCAGCGCCGTGCGCAACAGCTCGACGCCGCGCTTCGGCTTCTTGAGTTTGTTCCAGGCGTCCGCCTCCTCGATGATCACGCGAAGTAAATCGTCGCGGCTCGAATAACAGGTGCGCGCTTGCGCAAAGCAGCTCGTCGCGCCGTTGAAATTGCCGTTCGCCATTTCCATCAAGCCGAGATCCTCAATCATTGGACAATTGCGCGCGCGCGACGCCGCTTGTCGCGCCGACGTCCGGTATTGCGGCGTCGCATTGAAATTGTGAGCGGCGAAATCGTGATAAAATTTCCAGTTGTTCGCCTTCACCGAGCTGCTGTCGATCTGGATCCAATTCAAATACGGCCGATAAAGCGGATCGCCGACCATCACCGCCATCCATGAAAGCGCTTCGGTCGCCGCGTAGGAGCTTTCGGCAAAAGTAAAACCGTGCAGCAAACGATCGTTCAAAATTTCCGGACGCGTCGTGAGTTGCAGATACGGCTCATAAACGTTGCCGACGCTCGCCGCGGCGCCGCGCGAAAGCAGCGGGCCAACCCAGTCTGCGTTGCGGTCGCGCAAAGTTCCGGCGCTGAAGGAATGGATATGCATCGCAACCGCGCCCGGCACGAAACGAAAACTTGGACTCGTAAACGGGCCGAACACATTCGGGTAGTACCAACCGTAGTACAAAGCGCAGTCGATCATCGGATATCCTTCCGGAAAAATTCCGGGAACCGGACCTTTGTAGACCACTGGAATCCCAACTTTGCGCAACTCGTTCGGAATTTGCGCCAACCATTCATCTCCAATCTCGTATCCCGGCGAGTCGCCATGCGCGCAATCGACATAAGCACGGCCCCAGAGTCCGTTTTTTTCCGCGGCGATCGAATCGACAATCATTTGCTTGACCGTCGCCGATGACGGCGCGTCCAACCGGCAGACCAACAGAAGCGCCGGATCTTCCCATTGGTCGATCGCCTGGAAACTCTTGAAGTAGCTATTGGCTCTGACGCCGGAAATTTGCGGCGAGAAATATCCGAGTGTCGCGAGCTCTGAATCCACCGACGCTTCGTTGCGATCCTGGATCGGCCCCCCGCCAACTTTATCACCGGGATAAGACGCAAGCTCAGCGCGGATCTTCAGCGGCATTCCTTTGATCAACGCAACGAAACGAATCGCTGTCGCCATCACCGCTTCCTGGTGATCTTCAGTCTCGCGCATTTGCCACCACTTCTTCGCTTTGAACACATCCCGGAGCCGATTCGCGATGGTGGCGTCGTATTCGTCTCGAGTTATTTCCTCCGCGAGCGAGCAGGTCAGACCGACGATGTGATCAGAGGCGATGCCGCGCTTCTGCGCATAAAATCTCGCCAGCTCGGCGCCATCCGGAGCCGTTTTGTTGTAAACAACAACCGTGGACTCCGCGAGCGGCTGCTCCGCCGCGCGAACATCGACAAAGAGTGCGCCAGCGATGAGAAGCGCGACAATTAGAGAGTGTTTGAAATCCTTCAAAGAGCGCGGCACTCTCAACTCTCAACCCTCAACGCTCAAACTCCGCATGGCGGCCGTTCTGAATTTGCTCCGAATCAAAAACCTCGCGCTCGTCGAGGAGCTCGAATGGCAGATCGCGTCCGGATTCACCGCCATCACCGGCGAAACCGGCGCCGGAAAATCGATCATCATTGGCGCACTCCAGCTCTTGCTCGGCGAACGCGCTGACAAATCGCTCATCCGCACCGGCGCCGACACGTGCACCGCGGAAGCCGTTTTCACCGGGAAAGAATTAGAGAAGCTCAACCCGCAGCTGATCGAAGCCGGCATTGAACCCAGCGAAGACGATCTCATTATCAAACGAACCCTTTCGGCAACCGGCGCAAATCGCCAGTTCATTAACGGCTCAGCCACCACGTTGTCGATCTTGAAAAATGTTGGCGACGCGCTTGTCGATCTTCACGGGCCACACGATCACCAATCGCTGCTCTCGCCGGAGAAGCAGCTTGAGCTTCTCGATTCGTTTGCGCGCGCGGAGGAGCAGCTCGCGGAATATCAAAAACATTTTCGAGAATTGCGGACGCTGACCGCCGAGCATGCGGCCCTGAACACGGCGGAGACGGCGCGCGAGCAGGAGCTCGATCTGCTTCGCCATCAGATTACAGAAATCAATTCGGCCAATCTCGTCGCCGGCGAAGAGGAAGAGGTCGAGCAGAGCTACAAACTTTCGAGCAGCAGCAAACGTCTGATCGAACTAGCAAGCGCGGCCGCAAATAAACTTTCCGAAGCGGACGATTCGGTCTTGTCCCAGCTCGCTGAAACGCAGCGATTACTTCGCGAGCTGGAAAAGATCGACATCTCCACCCAGGACATCGTTTCGGAACATGCAGCCGCGGTCGTTCAACTCTCGGAGATTGCGCGCTCGCTTTCCGATTACGCAGAGAAACTCGATCTCGATCCGGAGCAACTCGCGGCGCTTGAGCAACGCGTTTCGCTTTTCGAAACGTTGAAGCGCAAATATGGCGGCTCAATTGCGGAAGTGATCGCGTTCGGCGAGTGCGCGGCTGAACGGATGCGAAAAATTGAAGGACGCGACGAAGAACTCGAACGGTTGAGCAAAGAAATCGAAAAAGTGCGTGCGCAGATGAATCGCGCCGGCGACGCATTGCGAAAGCTCCGCGCGAAAGCTGCGCCGAAACTTTCCGACACGATCCGCAAAAACCTGCGCGATCTCGGATTCAAGCAATCAGAGTTCGATGCGAAGCTCAGCGCACTCGAAGAACCCACGGCGAGTGGTTTCGATTCGGTCGAACTAATTTTCTCCGCGAACCCGGGTGAACCGTTGAAGCCGCTGCGCGTGATCGCATCGAGCGGCGAAATCTCGCGCCTGATGCTCGCAATCAAGTCTGCGCTCGCCGTGCACGATTCGATCCCGTTGCTGATCTTCGACGAGATCGACACCAACGTCGGCGGCGAGATCGCGCACGCTGTCGGCGCAAAAATGCGAACGCTGGCGGACAACCATCAATTGATTTGCATCACGCACCTAGCTCAAGTGGCGGCTTGCGCGTCATCGCATTTTGTTGTGACGAAAGAGGTTGTTCGCGGCCGCACATTCTCGAACTTGCGCGAAGTCAGCGGCAAAGCGCGTCAGGAAGAAATCGCGCGCATGCTCGGCGGCAAAAGCGACTCCGCGATGCAACTCGCCGCCAGTTTGTTGAAAGGTAACTAGCAGCTACTTCACCGGGCCGAGCGGCAGAAGAACTTTGCCGTAAAGTTCATTCAGGATTTGGGCCAGGCCAGCGTAGATCGCGGAGAAGCCGCAAATAATTCCTTCCCAACCGGTGAAGTGTTTGAAGCCGGCGCTGGCACTCGCAAAATCGCCGTAGGCGAGCAGGAAAAACAAAAGGGCGAGCGACGCGAACACGAATTGCAACGCGCGATTAAGTCGCAGCGTCCCGATGAACATCACGAGGGTAAAAAGTCCCCACATGAAAAGATAAGCGGCCATCGCTTTGTCGTCTGATTTCGTGGCCCAGCCGAGTTTCGTCATCACGATCAGTGCGACGAGTGAAAGCCAGAAGAGTCCGTAGGAGATGAACGCGGTCGTCGCGAAGGTGTTGCCTTTCCGCCATTCCATGATTCCGGCGATGACCTGAGCGACGCCGCCATAACAAATTCCCATCGCCAGAATCATCGTGTTCAATTCGTAGAAGCCGGCGTTGTGAAAATTCAGCAGGACCGTCGTCATGCCGAAACCGAGAAGACCAAGCGGGGCGGGATTGCCAGTTGTATCGCGGGGTTCGTTCATGCCGCCAGTTTGTCGAACCCAAGATCGACAATGCAATCAGAAATCGACTGGAAGTCGTTAGTCCCGGGGGGTAAGACTTTGCCGTGCTGAATTACATTTGGCTCGCGCTGGTGTTGCTGGCGGTGGCGATCGGCGGCTGGAACGATCGCCTGAAAGATGTGACCGGCGGTGCGCTCGATGGCGCGAAGACGGCGGTGACGATCGCGCTCGGTTTGTGGGGAGTGATGGCGCTTTGGCTCGGCGTGATGCGACTCGCTGAGCGCGCGGGACTAGTTCAGCGAATCGCCTACGGATTGCGGCCGTTGATGCGACGATTGTTTCCCGAAGTGCCGCCCGATCATCCGGCGATGGGTTCGATGCTGATGAACATGGCGGCGAACATGCTTGGCCTTGGCAACGCCGCGACTCCGCTCGGTCTGCGCGCAATGCGCGATCTCGAATCGTTGAATCCGCGACCGGGCGTGGCTTCCAACGCGATGTGCACGTTCCTCGCGATCAATACGAGCTCGGTCCAGTTGATTCCGGCGACGGCGATCGCGATTCTGGCTGCGTCCGGATCAACGCGGCCGACCGTGATTGTGGGAACCGCCTTCTTTGCAACGCTGTGCGCGGCAACGGTGGCAGTTCTCTCGGCGAAGTTCTTTGAGCGATTGGCGTTTTTTCAACCGAGGCGAGAAGTTCCTAAAGGGACAAAGCCCGAATCGAAACGCGAAGGCTCGACCGCGGCGGAAGCATTCGACGATAATACACTCAGCACGCCGCCGCTTTCACGTCCGGCGCCGTTGGGAATGGTCGCGCTCGTGTTGCTCGCCGTTTTCTTTCTGATGCTCTTTTTGCGAATGGTAATGCCGGAAGTATTTCGGCTCCCGCTTCCAACCGATCCGACTTTGCAAAATCCGTTTGCGCGAATGGTGAACGCGTTGTCGATCCTGGCGATTCCGTTTTTGCTGAGCTTCTTCCCGGTCTACGCCGCGGCGCGCGGGATCAAGGTTTACGACGAGTTCGTAGAAGGCGCGAAGGAAGCATTTAACGTGATCATGCGCATCATTCCGTTTCTGGTGACGATGCTGGTGGCGATTGGAATGTTCAAAGGCGCGGGCGGAATCGATTTACTCACGAAAATTCTGAGCCCAGTGCTGACGCCGCTGCAATTTCCGACCGATCTCGTCCCGCTGGCGTTGATGCGGCCGCTGAGCGGGAGCGCAACGCTCGCGCTCTTGACGGATGTCGTGCATCGGCTCGGGCCCGACAACATCGTCAGTTTGATGGCCGCGACGATTTACGGAAGCACTGAGACCACCTTCTACGTGGCGGCGGTTTACTTCGGCGCGGTCGGAATCAAACAGACCCGGCACGCGATTCCGGCCGGACTGCTGGCCGATCTCACCGGCGTAATTGCCTCGGTAATTATCTGCCGCGCAGTCCTCTAAGATCGATATTTACCTGGGGAAAATCATTTTTCCCTAGCAATGGCGCGGGCGAATTCCGTATCGTCACCGTTTCGTAACATTTCCCCGAAATGATCCAGCGCGATTATCTAGTTATCGGAACCGGAGTTGGCGGCGCAAGCGCGTGCGAAGGCGTGCGGAAACACGACAAGCGCGGCTCCATTACCATTGTCGGGGCGGAGATCATGCCGACGTATCATCGCTGGATGCTGTCGAAAGATTTTCTGCGTGAAAAAACGGCGCCGATGAAGAAGCTCGGCTACTTCGATCAGCGCTGGTTTGATTCTCGCAAGATCGAAACGCGGTTCGCCACGATCGTCAAGCAATTCAACCTCGAGCGGCGTTTGGCAGTGCTGGGGAATGGCGAAAGCATCGAATTCAACAAGGCATGTCTGGCAATGGGCAGCCGGCCAGTGCGTCCGCCGGTCGCGGGTGTGAATTTGGGGAACGTCATTTACTTGCGGAGCGTGCGTGACGCCTTGGCCTTGCGCGAAATGGCGGACGTCGAGAAGACCGTCATGGTGATTGGCGGCGGGCTGCTGGCCTGCGAAGTGGCTGCGAGTTTGCGGATGATGAAGCTGAAAGTCACGATGATGCACCGCAACTCATATCTGCTGAACCGTTACCTCGATTCCCAAACCGGCCCATGGCTGACCGATTACTATTCGAAACACGGAATCACGATGTTGGTCGGCGAAAGCCTTAACGGGTTCGAAGGCAAGACGGTGCTGCGAAACATTCAGACGAAGAGCGGCAACCGTGTGCCGGCCGGTCTTGCCGTGGTTTGCTGCGGTGCCGAGCCGAATCTTGATCTTGTTCGCAACACGCCGTTATCCGGACCACACGGCTCGCCGGTAACGGAATATCTTGAGACGGAAGAGAAAGGAATCTTCGCGGTGGGCGATCTGGCGTTTTATCCCGACCGCGTGATGGGCGGCGTGCGCCGGCAGACCCATTGGGAAAATGCGCGCGAGCAAGGCCTGGTAGCCGGCGCGAATATGACCGGGAAAAAACGCATCCGTTACGAGCAGGTCCCGTATTTCTGGACGGAAATGTTCGATGTGCGGCTGCACTTCGTGGGAGATTTCAGCATCCAGCCGACCCGGGTCGATCTCCGTGGCACCTACGCCAAGCGCAAGTTTATTGGCCGTTATTATCAAGGCGACAAACTGCGCGCGATTTTGCTTTGCAATCAAACCGACCGCGAGATCGAAGGCGCGAAGAAGGAATTGCGGCACGCGCTGGGAAAATAGCGATCAGGCATCATTGCCGACCCTGGGGCGCTCGTACGAAACCTGAGAGACGCGCGGGTCGCTTAGGGCATGAACCGTGCTTGTAGAACTCACTTTGATTGATGTTGACCCTCGCTATTTTTGGCTTAGCGGTCGGTGCAGTCCTGCTGAGTATTTGGTGGGCCTGCTTGGGCGAATGACCACATGTAGAAGCCGCGACCTATGCTCGACCAAGAAGATTTGAAGTGGATCGCCGCGACCTCGACCGATTTGAACTCGGTCCTGCAACAGGTTTCGCGTTACGCCGACCTCGCTCGCCGACATCGCGGCGAACACAATTACGTCGACCTGCTCGCCGAACGTGTTGAACTCGCATCGAAAACGGCGCAATCGTTGTTCGACCGCGTAACCTCGAAAATTCTTTCCGGTGCGGCGAAAAAATCCGCCGCGGCGCGCAGGAGCGAAGCCGGGTTCACGGTCATGCCGCCGCCAACGTTTGAACCAGTCGACACCGGACGGCGAGCGCGCCGTAGCGAACAAAAGGTCGAATCGAAGACCGACAAACAGCAGTCTGGCGGCGGTAACGGAGTTCCGGCCGGAACGCGAGTTAAGAATCCACAGGGTGCTCGCGAGTACATTTTGTTAGTCGAGGACGAGCCTGATGTTGCCGATGTTGCTTCGGAAATGCTGGCCGAGGAGGGTTACCGCGTGGTCCTCGCGCACGACGGATTCGAAGCGCTGAAGATCTACGAGCAAATGGGCAAGAAGGTCGGCCTTGTGATTCTCGATTATTTCTTGCCGGTGATCGACGGCGATGCTGTTTTCGACGAGCTGCGTGCGGTCAACCCGAATGTCAACGTGGTCTTGAGCAGCGGGTTTGCCGAACAGACGAAAATTGCATCGATGCTGTCGCAGGGACTTCGTGGATTTATCCCGAAACCGTACAGCCGGGCCAAGCTCCTCGAGCAGGTCCGCTCCACTTTAGAGGCAGCGCGTCAGCCGCAACGCTGATCGAGCGAGAGGGCTCCGACGCGGCCGGTCATGAATCCCGGCCTTGATGGCATCAATTTAGCTTCTTGACGGTTGACCGCCCATGGCTCGCATCGACGCCTTCTTCAAACTGATGACGGAGCAAAAAGCCTCCGACCTTCATCTTTCGACCAACAACGCCCCAATGCTGCGCATTAACGGCGATCTGGTTCGCGTCGATTTCCCGCCGATGAAAAACGATGACCTCAAAGCGATGGTCTACGAGATCGCGCCGGAGGGAAAGATTAAGGAGTTCGAGGAAAAGCTCGACGTCGATTTTGGCTACGAAGTCCCCGACGTCATGCGCTACCGCGTCAATTTCTTCCAGCAGAAGTATGGCATCTCGGCCGCGTTCCGCTCGATTCCATCGCAGGTGGTGACCGTCGACGACCTCGGCTTGCCGCCGGTGCTGAAAAAATTTCCGATGTTAAAAAAAGGCCTCGTGCTTGTGACCGGTCCGACTGGTTCCGGTAAATCAACCACGCTCGCGGCGATGGTCGATCACGCCAATTTGCATCGCCACGATCACATCATCACGGTCGAAGACCCGATCGAGTTCGTGCATCGAAGCCAAAATTGTCTGGTGCAACATCGCGAAGTCGGCATTCACACGCGTTCGTTCGCCAATGCCTTGCGCGGCGCGCTCCGTGAGGACCCGGACATTGTCCTCGTGGGCGAAATGCGCGACTTAGAAACAATCGAGCTGGCGCTGACCGCCGCAGCCACCGGTCACCTTGTTTTCGGAACGCTGCATACTTCCAACGCCGCGAAGTCCATCGACCGTGTCATCGACGTCTTTCCTACGAGCCAACAAAATCAAATTCGCACCACTCTCGCCGAATCGCTCAAGGGCGTCATCGCGCAAAACTTGTTCAAGCGGATCGACAAGCCGGGACGGGTCGCCGCACTCGAAATTTTGGTGGTCGACACTGCGATCGCCAACCTTGTTCGCGAAGGCAAGACCCACCAAATCCCCGGCATGATTCAGGTCGGCAAGAAAAAGGGCAATCAGCCGCTCGACGATGCAATCATGGAGCATCTGCGCCACGCCCGAATCTCGGCTGAGGAAGCTTACGACAAGTGCATCGACAAGAAAAAATTCCGGCAGTTCCTGAAAGAACCGCCGCTCGATGCCACCGAGGATTAAGATCGACAAATGCGCGCTCCAGATCTCGACAGAATTCTTTCGGCGATGCTCAAGACCTATAACGGCATCTCCGATTTAAACTTTTCGGTCGGTCACCCGCTGCAGGTCGAAGATTTCGGCGAGCTGAAACCGGTGTTTGTCGATCCGCCGATTGAAGCGCTCACTCCGCATCAGACGGAGCAAGTCGCGCTCAGCTTGATGCAAGGGAATCGGCGCTTGATTTACGACTATCTCACCGGCGGGTCATGCGACTGCAGTTACTCGCTCGGCGACGAAGCGCGTTTCCGCGTGAATATTTTCCGGCAGCAGGGTCACTTCTCGGTGGTACTCCGCAAACTGCAAAGCGAAGTACCGACAATCGAGTCATTGGGGCTGCCGGAAATCTTTCACGAAATCGCGAAGGAAAAAACTGGTCTCGTCCTGATCACAGGCGCGACCGGCAGCGGCAAGACGACCACGTTGGCCGCCATTCTGAACGAAATCAACGAGAAGCAGCCGGTTCATGTCGTGACGCTCGAAGATCCGATTGAGTACGTGCATCCAAAGAAGAACGCCACCTTCAATCAGCGCGAGCTCGGGCACGATTTCAACAATTATCCCACCGGATTGCGCGCCGCATTGCGTCAGGCGCCGAAGGTTATTCTGGTCGGTGAAATGCGCGACCGCGCGACGGTTGAAATCGCAATGATGGCGGCCGAAACGGGTCACCTCGTGTTGAGCACGTTGCACACAGTCGATGCCGGCCAATCGATCAATCGTATCCTCGGTTTGTTTTCGCTCGGCGAAGAGCAACAACTGCGAATTCGTTTGGCGGACACGCTGCGTTACATCGTAAGCCAACGACTTGCACCGAAAGTTAGCGGCGGTCGACAACTGCTGACGGAGATCATGGGTCACAACTTGCGCACGCGCGAAGCCGTCGCGATTGGCGAAGGCGAACACCGCAGCTTCTACGAAATCATTGAATCAAGCTCGCCGTTCGGCTGGATGACGTTCGACCAATCGATCCTGCATGCCTACGAAAACGATTCGATCACCGAGGAGACGGCGCGATTGTTCGCATCGCGCAAAGGCCGAATCACTCGCGGCATCGATTTGATCCAGAAAGCACGCGGCGTCGACAGCGATCTCGACTCCGGGTTGCGCCTCGATCTTCCCGAAAACGCTTTCCGCTGATTATGTTTTCCAATCAAGAACAACAACACGACTCCACATTTTTCGACCTCGGCGACAACACCGCCCTGGTTTGTGTCGATCATCAGCAATATCAGAAAGTGATCGTGCCGCAGCTAATCGACATGACTTACAAAGTCCATCTCGGCTTGTTCGAGGAGGACGTGCTCCTGAAACTCAAGACCTACAGCTACGATGTCGTTGTCGTTTACGAGAATTTCAAAGGTTCCACTCTCCAAACGAACCCGATCCTTGCCGAACTGTCCCGTCGTCCGGATACGCAGCGCCGCTTGCACTTTGTTGTCTTACTCAGCCAACGCATCCCGACGAACGACGCGATGAGCGCGTTCGTGCACAGCGTCGATCAAGTGATCAACATCACTGACCTGGCCAACTTCAAACCGGTTCTTCGCCGCGGGGTGACACAGCACCGCGAGCTTTACAATTCCTTCAACGAAATGCTGAAGAGCGTGCAGTCGCTCTGAGTTTAGGCGGCACTGTCGCGCGCGTACCAATCGATCCCGCGCGTCACATACATCACCACTGCGAGCAGGATAAAGAGCGCGATTGCACCCATCAGGAGCGCGTAATCCTGTTGCCGCAACGTGACGTAGAGGAATGTGTAAACACCCGCCAGACCGGAGCTGATGATCAATGTGCGAACGCCGCCACCAAGGAAAAACCGGCAATACCAAGTGATCAAAACCGTCGAGGCTCCAGCGGCGACCAGATAAGCGAGACCGAAGCCGATGAATTCGGAGATCGAGAGGAGTAGCAGGTAAAACAGACAGAGCGCCGCGCCCACCATCAGATATTGCAGCGGATGGATTTTCTGCCGCGCCGTGACTTCGAACAGAAAGAACGTCGTAAATACGAGGACGAGAAAGAGCACGCCGTATTTGATCGACCGTTCAACGTAGCGATAAGAGTCGAGGATCGACAAGAACTGCGCGCCGAACATTGATTGAGCCACCGCCTGCGTGGTAAAGCGCTCGTTCCCCGTCTGGCTCGTCCAATGTTGCGGATAATCCCGGCCGTAATACGAAACTTTCCACTTCGCATCGAACCCGTCCGCGCGCACTGAACGATCCGCCGGGAGAAACGCGCCACGGAAACCTGGATCGGGCCAGTTCGATTTTAAATTTGTTTCATTTTCAACACCGAACGGCGCGAAAAAGATTCCGCCGCTGCCATTCACGTCGAGCGAAATTGAAAATTCGACCGCGCTGCTAATCGGTTTATCGAGAGCGAGCAGAGCAGTCGCGCCGGTTGTGTAACCGGGAACTTGCGAGCCTGGCAACATCGGTCGCTTCGCTCCGCCCCAATCGAGCACCAGCGCCGCTCGCGTTCCACGAAGGTCGGTCACAGCGATCGCCAGAAGCGCGTCCTTCCATTGCACATCTTTGATGTCGATCTTGAAGTAAGCGAAATTTGGCGGCGCGAACTTACCGGCGACGCTCACCTGCGCGCGAAACACCGCCGCGTCATAAATCCCGCGGTGCAACATCTGTGTCTGCACATCGCCGGTCACGTTTAACTGTTCGGGAAGAAAATAGGCCCACGCACCGGCTGTTTGTTCTACTTCGCGTTTCTCGAGTTTCCCATCCTTGCCGGGGACTTCCTTTATCGTCTTAAACCGATACTGATACGGAATCATAAGCACCGGGCCGATGATGCATTGTTCCTTTCCCCACGAGGAGGTGATGTCGGCGACGGCTTCGTTGCGGCGATTCAAGCGATCGGACAGCACACCCGTGATCATTCCAAGCGGGATTAGGAGCAGCAGAATCAAAACGCCAACGCCGACCAGTTTGATGATCGTGCGGTAGCGTTTCCCGAATGACGGCTGCGTCTTCGGCAATGGCGGCGGAACGGCGGTGGCTTCAGGCATAAGCGGTTTAATGGAGAATACGGAGTCGAAGGGAAAGTCTTTCACCGGACGAGGCAAGTTTCGCACGCGCGAAATTTTTGAATCCAAAAGCCCAAGCCTGCGCATCTCAGAGGAAACAACCCGAGGCTTTCCATGATCCAGGATTTCAAATTCGCCTTCCGTCAGCTTCTCAAATCGCCGGGATTTACCACCGTGGCTGTAGTCACGCTCGCGCTCGCCATCGGCGTGAACGCCGGAATTTTCGCGCTCATCAACGGCGTGGTGCTTCGCCCGATCTCACCGGTCCGGCCGCACGAGATCGTGAACGTTTTCACCGCGCGCCAAAACGCGAGCCACGATTACCGGCAGTTTTCCTACAACGAATACCGCGAGCTCCACCAGAATAGCGGCGACGTTTTCTCCGATGTGGCTGCGCTCGAATTTGCCGTCGCCGGGATCGGACGCGACCACGAGATGCGTCGCAGCTTCGCGTTCCTGACCTCGGAAAATTACTTCTCGATGATGGGGACGCAGCCGTTTCGTGGCCGTTTTTACAACGCGGAGGAATGCAAACCGAACGCGAGCATTGCCGTGGTCGTGACCAGCTATGGATTTTGGGAACGAATGGGCAGCCGCAGCGACTTCGTCGGCAGCACGATCCACATCAATGGTCAGCCTTACACCATTATTGGTATTCTTCCGGACGGATTCGGCGCGAACGCGTTGGTCTCGCCTGACATTTGGCTCCCGCTCGGCATGCGCTCGCAGCTCGGTTCTGCTTTTGGCGATACCGAAACGACGCACGACCTTCTCAATCCCAAAGCCTACGCTTTGAATCTGACCGCGCGTTTGCGTTCCGGACTCACGATCGACAATTCGAAGTCGCGCCTACCGGTGCTCGCTCAACGGCTGACCGCGATTCAGCCGCAGGACGCCGAAGGCTCGCGCGAATTGCAAATTCAAAAACCGTCGCGCTTCAGCATCAGCACCTCACCCGAAGACGACGGACCAATCGCCTTGATCGCCATTTTACTCATGTTCATGGCCGGCGCGGTCTTGCTGATCGCGTGTCTGAATCTTGCCAACATGCTCCTCGCCCGCGGGACTTCGCGCTCGAAAGAAATCGCGGTCCGACTCGCGGTCGGCGCAGCGCGCTGGCGCATCGTTCGCCAGTTACTTTGCGAAGGTTTTCTCCTCGCCGTTGTCGGCGGCGCGATTGGTCTCGCGCTGAGCTGGTGGTGCAACGATCTGCTGCTTCAGCAACTGCGCGGCCTGCTCGCATCCACGAATTTTTCTCTCGTGCTCAAAATGCGCCCGGACATCATGGTGCTTGCCGTCACATTTCTGTTTTGCCTCATCGCGACAATGCTGTTTAGCCTTGGACCGGCGCTGAAAGCGACCAAGGCCGATCTGGTTAACGATCTCAAACAGCAGGTCGGCGAACCAGCGCGCGTGGGCCGCTTCAGCCGGTTCTTTGCGCCGCGACATATTTCGGTGATGGCGCAGATCGCGCTCTCGTTAATGCTCCTCTTTGCCGCTGGATTGTTTTTCCGTGGCGCGCTCAAAGCCGCGGGCCTGTATCCTGGATTTAATCCCGCCGGCGACTTGATCGCGGAGCTCGATTTCAGTCTCGTAAAAAAAGAGCCGGCCGAAGCGCGCCGCATCATTTTCGCAATGACCGAGCGCGCGCGGCAATTGCCGGGAGTAATCGCCTCGGCCACCGGCTCGATGTTGCCCTACGCGGATTTTACGAACACCCGGCGCGTGATTCGCATGAAGGACGCGATGCCAACGGATCCAAAAGCAACCGATCCGAGCGTAAGCGTACTCTACACCTCAATCACCACGAACTATTTCGATGCGCTGGGCGTCAAAGTGCTGCGCGGTCGTGATTTCACTCAAGCCGAATGTGAAGACAAGAATGGCCGCCGCGTCGCGATCATCGATGAAGAGCTCGCAAAAAAACTTTTTCCGAACGAGGACGCGATCGGTCAGCACATTCGTTACACTCAGCCCCCGAAAGATGGCGGGCCTAACGATATGGAAATCGTCGGGATCGTGAGCAAACATCTGCACGCGATCGGTTCCGACAATATCGTCACCCGGCTGTTCGTGCCGCTGGAGCAACATTACGATAGCGAGACCTACCTCCACGTGCGGCTCAACACGCAAGATCGACAAGCCGTGGTCGCGATGATGCCGACGCTGCGGCAGACGCTGCGCGAGATCGATCCTGACCTGCCGTTGCTCGAAATGGCGCCGTATGTCGATCTAATGGAGAGATCGCCGAACCTCTGGATCGTAAAACTCGGCGCGATCCTATTCGGTGCCTTTGGCTCCATTGCGCTGTTGCTCGCCGTCGTCGGCGTGTACGGTGTCAAAGCCTACGCCGTTGCATGTCGGACGCGCGAGATCGGCATCCGGATGGCGCTTGGCGCGCATCGCAAAGATGTTTTCGCATTGATCATGCGTCAGGGCGCGTTGCAAACCGCGCTCGCGGTCGCGGTCGGACTATTGCTCTCGCTCGCTGCCGGCCGCGTGCTCTCCCAAATCCTTTACGGCATCAGCCCGAGCGATCCGTTGTCGCTCATCACTTCCAGTCTGATGCTCGCGGTTGCAGCGCTGCTCGCCTGTTTCCTGCCGGCGCGCCGCGCCACGAATGTGAATCCGATCACGGCACTGCGAACTGAGTAACCTGACCGCTGTCCTCTGACTTCTGAGCTCCGGAAAGGTGGCTGGGGCCGGAATCGAACCGGCGACACGCGGATTTTCAGTCCGCTGCTCTACCAACTGAGCTACCCAGCCGCGAGGTGGTCACTAAAGCAGAAAACACTCAACCCTCAAGATTCGAGCGGGCTCAAAATTTTCGCGGCAGATCAATGGCGCGCGCGAGTAATTTCAAATATTTGCTGCGCGGAATTTCAATTGCGCCGAATTGCTCGAGATGCGGCGTGATCCATTGCGTGTCGAGCAACGTAAATTTCCGCGCGCGCAAGCGTTCGACTAAACCGACCAGCGCGACCTTCGACGCGTCGCGCACCCGATGAAACATCGACTCGCCAAAAAACGCACCACCGACGGCAACGCCATAAAGTCCTCCCGCCAATTTCTCGTCGCACCACGCCTCGACCGAATGAGCGTAACCGAGCTCGTGCAATTGCTCGTAACTCTCGATGATCTCGTCATTGATCCAGGTGTCGTTGCGTTTCGCGCAACCGCGAATCACTTCGCCGAAGCGATTGTCGATCTTGATTTCGAAAATGTTTCTGCGCGCCGTGCGGCGCAGCGCGTGCGGCACGTGAAAGTTTTCCAGCGGAATGATCGCGCGCGGATCGGGCGAGAACCACGCGATCGAATCGTCTTCCATCGCCATTGGAAACACGCCGAGGCGATAACCTTGGAGCAAGAGTTCGGAATCGATCATCGGCGCGTCGTCAATTGGAGATCGGCAATTGGAAATTTGCAATCACTCGGTTCGTTCCTAAAATGAGCGGATGAGGCCCTTAACCATTCTCAGCGCGCTCGCCGCTTTCGCCCTCGTCGCCGGCTGCGCTGATCCGCTCGAACAAACAACCGGACAGGAAGTTGGCTCGCGACTGGAGCGTGGCGTGACCGGCCAGGGACAACTCACAGAACGCGATAGTCAGCGTGAACCCGGCGATCCCGCGGCCGAACATGGCGTGCCGACAACACATCCGTGAAAACGGCCGCGCCTCCCAAACATTCGAAAATCCTGATTCTGGATTTCGGGTCGCAATACACGCAAGTCATCGCCCGGCGCATTCGTGAGCTGCAGGTCTATTCCGAAGTTGTCCCATTCAATGCGCCGGCAAACGAAATCAAAAAACTTGCGCCGAACGGAATCATTCTCTCCGGCGGACCGGCCAGCGTTTATGACAAAGGCGCACCGCAGATCGACAAGGAAATTTTCTCGTTAGGCATTCCGATCCTCGGAATTTGTTACGGACTGATGCAAATGGCGCACCATCTCGGCGGCCAGGTCGTGTTCACGGGACGACGCGAGTACGGCGCGGGTATGTTGCATATCACCAACGGGTCGCAGTTGTTCGACGGGCTCGGTAACCAACTCGACGTCTGGAACAGCCACGGAGACGAAGTCACTGCGCTGCCGAAAGGCTTTGTCGCCGCCGGCCGGACCGAGAGTTCCGATTTTGCCGCGGTCGAAGATCGACAACGGAAACTTTACGGCCTGCAGTTTCATCCGGAAGTGGCGCACACGCCGCGTGGCCGCGAAATTTTGCAAAACTTCGTCTACCACATCTGCCATTGCGCGATGGATTGGACGATGGGCTCGTTCATCGAAGAAGCGTGCGAGCGCGTGCGCCAACAAGTCGGCGACGAAAAAGTGGTCCTCGGTCTCAGCGGCGGTGTCGATTCATCCGTTACCGCTGCGCTTTTGCACAAAGCAATCGGCGATCAGCTCACCTGCATCTTTGTCAACAATGGTCTGTTGCGCGCGCGCGAAGAAGAAGTCGTCCAGCGTGTGTTCGGCGAAAATTTTCACCTCCGGCTCAAATACGTCGACGCTTCCCAGCGTTTTCTTAAGAAACTTCGAGGCGTTGTCGATCCCGAGCAGAAACGAAAGATCATCGGTCAGGAGTTCATCCGCGTGTTTGAAGATGCGATTGTCGATCTTACGAGTCACGATTCACGATCCGCGAATCACGAATTCAAATTCCTCGCGCAGGGAACGCTCTACCCCGACGTGATCGAAAGCGTTTCAATCGGAGGCAATCCATCGCAGGTCATTAAGACGCATCACAACGTGGGCGGGTTGCCGGAGAAAATGCACTTCGAGTTGGTCGAGCCGGTACGCCAGTTGTTCAAAGACGAGGTGCGTCAGGTCGGGCTGCAGCTTGGATTGCCAAAAGAAATCGTTTACCGCCAACCGTTCCCCGGTCCCGGGCTCGCCGTCCGGATTCTGGGCGAAGTCACTCCCGAGCATTTGTCGATCTTGCGCGAAGCCGACACCATTGTGCAGAGTGAAATGGAAGTCGCCGATTGGTATTACAAAGTCTGGCAATCGTTCGCGGTGCTGCTGCCGATTCAAACCGTCGGCGTCATGGGCGACCAGCGAACTTACGAAAACACCATTGCGTTGCGAATTGTCGAGAGTCAGGACGGAATGACGGCGGATTGGGTGCGAGTGCCGTACGAATTGCTGGCGAAGATTTCATCGCGTATCAGCAATGAAGTCAAAGGGGTCAACCGGGTTGTGTTCGACATCTCGAGCAAACCGCCGAGCACGATCGAGTGGGAATAGACCAGACGTCAGGCATCGGCGGTCAGAGATCAGTTTTGGATTGCCGATTTTCGTTTTTCGACTGCTAATCAGGGAGCGTGAATGCGGAGCAGAAGCGGCTTGGGGAAAATAACCCGCACGACGAGCCGTGGCTTTTTTGGGGACCGTATCTGGCCGAGCGCGCGTGGGGAACGGTGCGCGAAGATTACAGCGCTAATGGCGATGCCTGGGATTTTTTCCCGTTCGATCACGCCCGGTCGCGCGCGTATCGCTGGAACGAGGATGGCCTCTGCGGAATCTCGGACCACAAAGGGCGCCTCTGTTTCGCGTTCGCCTTTTGGAATGAGAGCGATCCGTTTCTAAAGGATCGCCTGTTCGGCCTGACTCAACCACAAGGGAATCACGGCGAGGACGTGAAGGAACTTTATTGGTATCTCGACAGCACACCCACGCACAGTTTCATGCGGACGATTTATCGTTACCCGCAATCGCGTTTTCCTTATGAGGAACTGATCTCGCAAAACGGCACGCGTTCGAAAATGGAAAGCGAGTTCGAAATCTGGAACACGACCGCGTTCGCTGAAAACCGTTTCTTCGACATCGAGATCGAGTACGCCAAAGTAGACGCGCACGATATTTTGATTCGAGTCAACGCGCAGAACTGCGGGCCGGATCCGGCGCCGCTGCATCTCTTGCCGACGATCTGGTTCCGCAATACCTGGAGCTGGGGCCGCGATCCGGCAAGACCAACTCTGCGAAAATCATCCGAGCGCAGCCACATCGCTGTGATCACCGCCAGCAATGCAGCGATGGGCGATTACGATTTGTTTTGCGACTCCGTCGACGACCTCTTCTTCACCGAGAACGAAACGAACGCCGCGCTTCTCTGGGGAATTCCGAACTCGACGCGGTTCGTAAAAGATTCCATCAACGACCGCGTTGTTGGCGGCAAGATCGACATCGTGAACCCGGCGCAAACCGGGACGAAAGCGGCCGCGCATTACAAGTTCAACATCCCGCCGCGGGAAACGATTTCGATTCGGCTGCGATTGGCACGCGGGGGCAGCAAAACGACCACCGAAGCGTTTGCCGACTTTGACGCAATCTTCAAATTGCGCCGTGCCGAGGCCGACCAGTTCTACACCGAACTCGCGCCGCCGTCGGTGAGCGACGAGCAACGCGCGATCCAGCGACAAGCCTTCGCAGGGCTTCTCTGGAACAAACAGTTTTATCATTACGTCGTGGATCAATGGCTTGACGGCGATCCCGGCCAGCCAGCGCCGCCGAAAGAACGCCTCAGCGGTCGCAACTCAGAATGGCGCCATCTCTACAACGAGCGCGTGATGTCGATGCCGGATAAATGGGAGTTCCCATGGTACGCATCGTGGGATCTCGCCTTTCACTGCATTCCGCTCGCGCTCGTCGATGTCCAATTCGCCAAGACGCAGCTCGAGCTGATCGTGCGCGAATGGTACTTGCATCCGAACGGAAAAATTCCCGCTTACGAATGGAATTTTGACGACCTGAATCCGCCGGTGCTGGCGTGGGCCGCATGGCGCGTTTATCAAATCGAACGCAAACAGACCGGTAAAGGAGATCGCGCCTTTCTCGAAACGATCTTTCACAAGATGCTGATCGCGTTCACGTGGTGGGTGAACCGCAAAGATTCCGAAGGGAACAATATTTTTCAGGGCGGCTTCCTCGGTCTCGACAATATCGGCGTATTCGATCGGAGCATGTCTTTCGCCGATGGGACGCGTCTCGAACAAAGCGACGCCACCAGTTGGATGGGAATGTTCTGTTTGAACTTGATGCGGATCGCGATCGAGCTCGCACTGGAAAATCACGTTTACGAAAACATCGCGACAAAGTTTTTCGAGCACTTTCTCGGCATTGCCGCGGCCATGAACAACCTTGGCGGATGCGGAATCGGACTTTGGAACGAAGAAGATGAATTCTACTACGACGTGCTCCACACACCGGGCGGACGTTATCTGCCGTTAAGAGTGCGCTCGGTCGTCGGACTGCTGCCCCTTTTGGCCGTCGAAACCATTCAGTGGCAACTCATTGACGCGCTGCCGGGATTCAAATCGCGACTCGAATGGTATCTGGCATATCGACCGGACCTCGCGAGTTTGGTTTCGCGCTGGCAGGAACCGGGGATGAAGGAACGGCGACTGGTTGCGATCACGCGCGGACATCGGATGAAATGTTTGCTGCGCCGCATGCTCGATCCGAATGAATTCCTGAGCGACTACGGCGTGCGTTCGGTGAGCAAGTACCACAAGGATCATCCGTATGTGCTCAGCGCCCGCGGCGAAACCAGGGTCGTAAATTACGAGCCGGGCGAATCGCAGACCGGAATTTTCGGTGGCAACTCGAACTGGCGCGGCCCGATCTGGTTCCCGATTAACTATCTGCTCATCGAATCACTCCAGCAGTTTCATCATTATTACGGCGACGATTTCAAAGTGGAATGCCCAACCGGTTCCGGCCAGTTCATGCATTTGCGCCAAATTGCCGACGAACTTTCAAATCGATTGATCCGGCTTTGGATCAAGGACGAACGTGGCGAACGTCCGTTCGCGCGGGCATCGCATCCGGGACTAGATGGCGACGGGCGATATCTATTCCACGAATATTTTCACGCCGACAACGGCGCGGGCCTCGGCGCATCGCACCAAACCGGATGGACCGCGCTGGTCGCGAAATTGATTCAGCAACAAGGCGAATTCGGAACAATTCAGCGTTGAGTCAGCTTTTTGTCCCGGGCCCGGCGCATTTCGACCGGAGCGCCACGGTCGCAATTGTCGCACCAATGGCGTTTATGCCGGTCGAGCCGTTTGCGCGCGCCGCAACTGTCGCAAACGAAAATGTCGGTCTGCTTGCGTTTGTATCCTGGATAAACAGCCACGATTTCCTATTCGAAATTTTGGGTGCGAGCGGACGCCCCTCCGCTCGCTTTGTTAATCATTCGCTTTGCCGCGGACGGCGCATGATGTGAATGACGAGGATGCGGCTTTGATGGCGCGCAAGCAAGTAATCAATGAAATCGCCGATGATCGAGTTCGGCTTGTGACCGAGCTTGGTCACTACGCGACAAATGAGTGTGTTGCTCCGGCCGTGCCACTCGAGATTGATCGCGCCATGCGCATCGCGGTCGCTGTGAATTTTGGCCCAGCCATGCGGACGGCCGGGTTGTTTCGCCCAGATTTTGATGAAGCCGAACTTTTTCTCCAGTTGCGGGTCGCGCATGATCTGGCTGCGCAACGATCCGCGGCCAGTCGCGATCACTTGGATCACGGTCTGCATCTGTGCGTCACGCTAAGCAAATCGGCGCAACGAAAAAAAATTCAAATGAAAACTGTCGCGACACAAACTTTAACGGCGGTCTATTAGCGTCAATCAGCCGCCCGTCCGGCTCGGACCTCAAACGAATTCTTGATACATCACGTAAACATCGACATGTCCGCGCCCAGGATGCCGGAATGCGCCCGGCAACGTGCCGACGATTTTCATTCCGAGACTCTGCCAAAGCTTCACTGCCGACTCATTCGTTGAAACGACGAAGTTAAACTGCATCGCGCGGAAACCGACCCGACGCGCTTCGTTCAAGCAATGTTCGCCCATTGCGCGACCAATCCCCTCGCCGCGCGCAGATTTCGCAACAATGAATCCGGCGTTCGCGACGTGGGAGCCGCCCGCCGCCTGGTTTTGGTGCAACGTGTAACTGCCGACGATTCGATTTTCATCTTCGGCAACGCACACATGCGCGTTGTGCTTGAACCAGTAGGCGAGCGCTTGCTCGCGCGGAATGTTCGGATCGATCGGGTACGTCTCGCCGGCCGCGATTACTTCCCGAAAAATTTCCCAGATCGCATCGCGATCTGCATCCGTCGCCGGTCGAATCGTCATTTCCACTGGTCTGATTTTGGGTCCCAGAATGGGCCGGTCAAACCGAGCGAGGCGAAGATCGACACCATTTCGTCCGCGGCTGGTCGTCGCGATTCGACGGTGAGCCGGTTTGCGTACCAATGCACGGCGAGTTGCCACAGTTGCTCGAGATTGATCAGCGGGCGGCGTGGAAGATTGTGCGCCGCGCACCACGCATCGACGGTCTCTTCCGACCGGAAGAGGAGCATCGTTGCTCAGGTGAAAACGAGATCGTCCCACCAATGCGCGGCCGGCACGGCGAAATGCGCAACGTACGGTTCCAAAACCGGCGCGCCATTTTTCACTTCGAGCGTTAATCGTTCGCCCGTGTGACCGTCCGATGCACGGCTAATTGCATCGGAATGCAACGCGGCCGCAATTCCATAGGCGTCCCAAACGCAATTCGCGTAATACTGCTTGCCGTTGGCTTCGACCGGAAACTTCGTCGGCACGCCGGAAAACGGCGGCGCCATCCGAATTCGGCTCGGATCGCCGGGCTCAGGAAGAAGGAGTCGCTTCGCGTGCAACCGTCCGAACGCAGCGACCGCCTCAGTTTCGTCGATGTCGATCTTGCGCGAAACTTGCGACGAATTCGGAACGCGACCGGTTTCGGCAGTGATTTCGTAGATCGCGAGCTTAACTGCCTTTTGTCGATTTGGCCGAAAAAGCGGAACGAAAGACTTAAGCCGAGTTGTTCCCGGATCAAAGCAGCTACCAACAATGCGAGAATGGCCAGATCGACAGCCATGTGTTGCCAAAAGTTCCAATGCTGGCTCGCGTGACCGAAACAACCGCAGGTAATATCGAGTCCGCGCGCTTTGGCGGCGATCGTCGCGCAAATGAAAATCAAAGTCAGCGCACTCAAGATCGACAATCCGCCTCGATAGAGAAAATGAAAAATCAGCACTAGTCCGCACAATATCTCGAGCCACGGCAAATAAAACGCGAGCCGGACGCTGATGAACCACGGCAGCGCTTTGTAATTATCGATGTCGATGCCGAATTGCACGGGATCGAGGACTTTGAGCACGCC